>VFSW01000971.1_pt1 | contig 42614 bp, 36 predicted proteins | sample 5358111 | NCBI WGS metagenome assembly VFSW01 (sample SAMN11554181, study PRJNA540505) | mine drainage metagenome | isolation source: sediment from site ElyBrook_90M | place: USA: Ely Copper Mine, Vershire, VT | collected 2017
GTGCTGATCGGCGAGCCGGGCGTGGGCAAGACGGCCATCGTCGAGGGCCTGGCGCGGCGCATTGTCAGCGGCGACGTGCCGGAAAGCCTCAAGGACAAACGGGTCATCTCGCTGGATCTCGGCTCCATGCTGGCCGGCGCAAAATTTCGCGGCGAGTTCGAGGATCGGCTCAAGGCGGTGCTGAAAGAAATTGAAGAATCGAACGGCGAGATTGTCCTGTTCATCGACGAGCTGCACACGCTGGTGGGCGCGGGCGCGGCCGAGGGCGCCATCGACGCCAGCAATATGCTCAAGCCGGCGCTGGCGCGCGGGGAACTGCGGGCCATCGGCGCGACAACATTAAATGAGTACAGAAAATACATCGAGAAGGACGCGGCGCTGGAGCGGCGTTTTCAAATTGTCTATGTCGGCGAACCCAATGTCGAAGACACGATTGCGATTCTGCGCGGCCTGAAAGACCGTTACGAGGCGCACCACAACGTGCGCATCAAGGACGCGGCGATTGTGGCCGCGGCTACGCTTTCCCACCGCTACATCAGCGACCGCTTTCTGCCCGACAAGGCCATCGACCTGGTGGACGAGGCCGCGGCTTCTCTGGCTATTCAGATCGGCTCCGTGCCTACAGAGATCGATCAGTTGGAGCGCGAGGCCACCTCGCTCGAAATCGAACGCGCCGCGCTGAAGCGCGAGACCGACGCCAACAGCGTGGAGCGCCGCAACGAAGTTGACCGCGAGCTGGCGGAAAAGAAAGAGACAATCACCGCCTTGCGCGCGCGCTGGACGCAGGAGCGCGAGGCCATCAGCCGCCTCAGCGAACTCAAAAAGAAAATCGAGGCGCTGCGCTTCGAGGCCGAGGAGCAGACGCGCAAGGGCATGCTTGATCGCGCCGCGCAAATCCAGTATGGCGAACTGCCCAAACTGGAAGCCGAGCTGAAGCAACTCAGCGCCGTGCAAGACGGGGCGCAATCAGACGGCAGCTCCCGCGTTGCGCGCATGTTGAAAGAAGAGGTAGACGAGGAAGACATTGCCGGGATCGTCAGCAGGTGGACCGGCATTCCCGTCTCGCGGATGCTGGAAGGCGAAGTCAAAAAGCTCGTCGAAATGGAGAGCCGGATGCGCGAGCGGGTCATCGGGCAAGACGCGGCGCTGACCATCGTGGCCAACGCGATTCGCCGTTCGCGCGCTGGCTTGAGTGATCCGCGCAGGCCGATCGGCAGCTTCATTTTTCTTGGACCCACCGGCGTAGGCAAAACTGAAACTGCACGCGCGCTCGCCGGGTTCCTGTTCGACGACGAGCAGTCCATGATCCGCATCGACATGAGCGAGTACATGGAAAAGCACGCCGTGGCGCGGCTGATCGGCGCGCCTCCGGGCTATGTGGGCTACGACGAGGGCGGTCAATTAACCGAGGCGGTGCGCCGCCGTCCCTATGCGGTGATTCTTTTCGACGAGATCGAAAAAGCGCACCCCGATGTCTTCAATATTCTGCTGCAAATCATGGACGACGGCCGCCTGACCGACGCCAAAGGCCGCACTGTCGACTTCAAAAATACCGTGCTCATCATGACCTCGAACCTGGGCGCGCATCTGCTCATCGGCGACACGTTGAAGACGGAGAATGATCGCGACAGCAAAGCCAGTCAGGATCAGGCGCGCGAATCGGTGATGCGCGTCCTGCGCGAGCACTTCCGCCCGGAGTTTTTGAATCGCGTGGACGACATGGTGATCTTCCGCCCACTGGGCTCGGCGCAGATGGCGCAGATACTGGACCTGCGCCTGAACGAGGTGCGCAAGCTGCTGGATGACCGCCAGATTTCGCTCGAACTGACAGAGCCTGCGCGGCAGTTGATCTTGGCCGCCGGGTCCGACGCAGCTTACGGCGCGCGTCCGCTGAAGCGTGCCCTGCAGCGCATGATCCAGGACCCGCTGGCCATCAAGATCCTCAACGGCGAAGTCCTGCACGGCACGCACGTCCGCATTGACGCCGATATGCACTCGAACCAGTTGAAGTTCGAGCCGATGAGCCGCGAAGCCATGGCCTAAGCACCTGGCGCTTGCGGTGCGCCCACCTGCCTTCGGGTTAGTTGGCGAATCTGCTGGCTCTGGATCGAGCGGCGAAGCTGGGGGCTCAATTGTGAATGGAAAAGCCGCATATCTCCGGCAATAATCATGCGGGATTTTCAAAGAACGTTTCCACATCGGTAATCGTTGCCGTCATGCGATAGGGCGGCAGACTGGCGAGGAAGGTTTGGCCGTAGCGCTTGGTGCGGACGCGGGGATCGAGCAGCACCAGCACGCCGCGGTCTTCGAGCGAGCGGATCAGACGGCCAAAGCCCTGCTTCAGCGTGAGTACGGCGGAAGGAACCTGGTAGTCGAAGAAGGGTTTGCCGCCGGCCTCTTCAATCAGCTTCATGCGCGCGGCGACCACCGGATCGCTGGGCACGGCGAAGGGCAGCCGGTCGATGATGACGCAACTGAGCGACTCGCCCTGCACGTCCACCCCTTGCCAAAAACTCGACGTGCCGAAGAGAACTGCGTTGGGCGTCTCGCGGAACTGCTCCAGCAGCGCCATGCGCGGCGCGGCGCCGTGCAGCAGGATGGGAAAATCCAGCACCGGGAGCAGCCGCTCGTATAAGTCGCGCATCTGGGCATAACTTGTAAAAAGACAGAACGCGCGGCCGCGGCTGGCTGTGAGCACACGCTCGATGCAACGCGCGGCAGCGGCGGGAAACTCCGGCTCGCGCGGGTCGGGCATCTCCGGCGGCAGATAGAGCAGCGCCTGTTTGCCGTAGTCGAAATGCGAAGGCACCACCAGCTCGCGCGCCTCGCTCAGGCCCAGGCGCTTGCGAATGTGCTCAAAGCCGGCCTGCACGGTGAGCGTGGCCGAGGTCAGCACCACGGTGGGAATCTGCTCGAAGACCAACTCGTGGAGTAACTCGGAAACATCGATGGGCGTGGCTTGCAGGAATGTGGTCCTGGATTGTGCGCGGAAAGCACCTCTCGCGGCAGACTTTTCAGAGCCGCCCATGAACAGACGCCGCTCCATCCAGAAGACCATGTTGGCCGCGCTCGATTCAAGCAGAAACTCCAGCTCCGTGCGCAGGCGCGTCACGCGCTTCCGCAATCCCGGCGCCTCGTCAACGCCTTTCATCCCGTCCATCTCCGCTTCCAGGCGCTGGAGCGTGGCGCGCACCGCCATGTACAGGTCGCCGGAGGTTTCGAGAAACTCTTCGCGGCCGGTGAAGGGCTGGCGTCCGTCGCCGGCCATGGGCAGGCCGGCAAAGAACATACGCGCGCGGTCGCGCAGTTGCTGGGTCACGCCGGGCAGTTTTTCCCCGCCCTCCTTGCCGCGCAAAAGAGTATCGGTGTCGCGGGCCAAATCTTCAAAGCGGAGATTGCTGACCGAGAGGCCGAAGTAGCTGGAGGCCACATCCTCCAATTCGTGCGCCTCGTCGAAAATGACCACCGCGGCCTCGGGCAGAATGCCGGCGTCGGGCGCTCCGGCAGCCTCGCGCTTGACGGCGATGTCGGCGAAAAACAGGTGGTGGTTGACGATGATGATGTCCGACTCAAGCGCCTTGCGCCGCATCCCGGTGATGAAGCAGCGCCCATAATCAGGGCAGGTTGACCCCAGGCAGGCCTCGGTCCGCGCGTCCAGCTTTTGCCACAGGGCGCTTGACTCCGGCATCCCGGAAAGCTCGGCGCGGTCGCCGGTTTCGGTCTCCTGCTCCCAGTCGGAGATCTGGCGGAACTGGTCGATCTCTTCCAGGCCGGAGAGAATCGGCTGTACGCGCAGCGTGGTCAGCTTGTGGCGGCAGAGGTAGTTGGCGCGGCCCTTCATGTAGCAGACGCGCAGGCCGCCCAGCAGGGTTTCCAGGAAGGGCACGTCGCGGAAGTAGAGCTGATCTTGCAGGGCCTTGGTGCCGGTGGAGATGATGACCCGCCGGCCGGTGCGCAGAGCGGGCAACAAGTAGGCGAGGGTCTTGCCGGTTCCGGTGCCGGCCTCGACAATCAGGTGGCGGCGTTCGGCGAGCGCTCGCTCCACGGCCTTGGCCATCTCCAGTTGGCCGGGGCGGTATTCATAGGGCAGCGGCGAACGCGCCAGAATGCCGCCGGGCGCGAAGAACTCGTGCAGCGAGGGCAGGGCGCGGGTTGGGGTTTCGCTGGCGGCCATGGAGAGCGTGTGCTCTCACCATCATAGTGAAGCGGCCCCGAAGCTTGCGCGCGACGAGTCCGGCGGGAAATCGAAAGCCTCATGCCGAACCTCAGTGCCGATGCTCCGCGTCTCAACCGAAGTCAGAGTCGCGGCCCGTGGCGTCGCCGTGATACTCGTCCTGGTTCTCGTATGGGCTCTGCACCTGGCTGTGGCCGGAGTCCATCCATTGACCGATCAGCAGGGATTCTTCCGGGCTTGCCGCGCCATCGATCTCCGCTGCGCTTTTCAGCAATTTCTTGCGGGTCGCAGCGGCTAACTGCGCCGCGGCAGCTTTCTGGTTCTGCCCGGCAGAGTAGAAGTTGGCTTGGTTGACGGACATGGAGTTCCCGTGAATATGCATCGTTTCCTCCTGGGCGGATAAAACGCAATTTGGAAGCCGCGAATTCGCCTAAATAATAAGAAGGCGCTCATGAAGAAGCTGGAGCAGCACAGCAATTGACGCAGGTGAGATACTTAACTTACGGCTTATACCACCCGCGAGGCGCGGACTCATCTTTCGCGGCTGCTGCGAGAGGTCGAGGCGGGACAGGAAGTCATCGTCCTGTGCGGAAAGCAGCCGGCGGTGAATATTGTGCCTATCCGGCCGTCCGCAGCGCTGAATCCACCGATCTCCGAGCCAGTGGAGAAATAGCACGCGAGGATTCACTGGCCATCCTGATTGAATTCCCTCCGCGTATCCGCGGCGCTGGCTTCGATTTGTATGGCGTGCAACGGATTGGGACTGATGCGGCTCCGGGTTGTGAGCCGATAGAAGCCGATAGAAGTTAGAAAAAATGCCGTCCGGCCGGGAATCAAGGGCCGGCGCGGCGATGGGAGATTGTCTTGTCGAAGTATCACAGGTCGGTTGTGCCGACCAAAGCGCGCGCGGGATCGATTCCGCTGGTGGCCATCGTGGGCCGGCCCAACGTGGGCAAATCCACGCTCTTCAACCGGCTCACCAAAAGCCGCCGCTCGATTGTGGGCGACGAGCCGGGCATCACCCGCGACCGCATCTATGGCGAGTACGAGTGGATGGGACGCGAGTTCCGGCTGGTGGACACCGGCGGCATGGTGCCCGACGACGCGGAACTGATTCCCACGGAGATTTACGCGCAGGCGCAGGTGGCACTGGAAGAGGCCGACGCGCTGGTGCTGGTGGTGGACGTGCGCACCGAACTGGCCAGCCCGGATTACGATCTGGTGCGGATGCTGATTCGCGGCGGCAAGCCGCTGTTTCTGGCGGTGAACAAGGTGGAGGGCGAGGCCATGGCGATGGCCGCGGAGAACTTCCGCCAGTTGGGCATCCGCGAGGTGTATCCGATCAGCTCCGAGCATGGCGTGGGCATCGGCGATCTGGTGGAGGCAATTTCTGCAGCGGTGCCTGCGCCGCCCGAGGCGGTTCTGACGGAGGAAGAAGCTCTAGCCGCGGAGACTGAGCCTACGGAGGAAGATTCCCTGTACGCGCAGACTCAGGGCTCTGAGACTCAGGACGCGGAATTTGGAGACGCGCAATCGCCGCATCGGACCCATGGAGAATTCGAGCAGCATGAGACCTCGGTGGCCATCATCGGTCGGCCCAACGTGGGCAAGTCCACGCTGCTGAATGCGCTGACCGGGACTTCACGGGCCATTGTTTCGCCCATCGCCGGCACTACGCGCGATGCCGTGGACGAGGTGGTCGAATTCGAAGGCAGCCAGTTGCGGTTTGTGGATACGGCCGGCATCCGGCGCAAAAGCAAGACGCACCTGATGGCCGAGAAGCTGAGCGTGGTGATGGCCCGCCGCCACCTGGAAGCGGCCGACGTGGCTCTGCTGGTGATTGATGCGACGGAAGGCGTGACCGGCGCCGACGCCACCATCGGCGGCTATGCCCACGAGAGCGGGCGCAGCGTGATCATCGTGGTGAACAAGTGGGATGTGGTGACCACTGGCCGCACCGACGGCAAGCCGGCGGCGGACCGCGAGATCTTCGAGCGGCAGTTGCGCTCGGTGCTCAAGTACCTGAGCTACGCGCCGGTGGTCTTCCTCTCCGCGCTGGAAGGCACGGGCCCGGAAGCCAAGAAGCTGCTGCGCCTGTTGCACGAAGTGGTGGCCGTGGCCGCCGAGCGGCGCAAGCGCGTCTCCACCGGGCAGATGAACCGGTTTCTGGACAAGATCGACTTCCAGCGCGCGCCGGTGCCGGTGTCCAAGCGCATTCGCATCTTCTATATGACGCAGGCCGCGGTCGCCCCGCCGACCTTTGTGCTCTTCACCGACCGCGACATCCAACTGCACTTCAGCTTTGTGCGCTTCCTGGAGAATCAGATTCGCGAGGCCTTTGGCTTCAAAGGAACGCCCATCTGGTTCAAGGTCAAGGCGCGGAACGAGAAGAAGGACGAGTAGCGCTTCGGGCGGCGCTTTATGAAAGTCTTCCGTTGGGGAACGTAGCGCCGGCCTCCTGGCCCACGTTCGCTCATGTGATAGAACATCTTAGAGCATATCTCTCATAGATGTACACCATAACCAGCGAACCTGAACCATGCCTGAGCGTTGTCAGGTGTGATTTGTGGGAGCAGATCCGTAATGGCCTGATCGAGAACCTCTCTGGTTCGGGCTTTGGCCGTGCGAAGCAGCGGTTTGAGTTTGGACCAAGCCTTCTCGATGGGGTTCAGGTCCGGCGAATAGGGTGGCAGATAGAGCAGTTCCGCTCCTGCCGCCTCGATTCTTTCGCGTACGCCTTTGACCTTGTGCGAACTCAAGTTGTCCATCACCACCAGGTCGCCGGGCCGTAATTGCGGGCACAGAACATGATCCAAGTAAGCCAGAAAAATATCTGTGTCCGTAGCCTCCTCGATGGTCATGGTGGCGATCATGCCGCGCGTGCTCATGGCGCCCAGGACGGTCAGGATTTTGCAGTGGCTGCCGGGCGTTGTTTCGTGGATGCGCGGGCCTCCAGGACAACGCGCATAGAGCCGCGTCATCGAAGTGGTGACACCGCTTTCATCCAGAAAAATCAGCTTGTCGAGCGGGGTCGATTGGATTTTCTCAAGAAACTCCGCTCGTTGCTTTTGATTGGCTTCAGTGTCTCGCTCGGCGGCAGGAAGTGACTTTTTTTCAAACGCACATTCAACCGCTTCAGCACGCGCCACAAATGCTGAGTGCTGAAGCTGACACCAAGCGACTGATGAAGCCCCTTCTGCAATTCCGCCAAGGTGCGATCCGGTTGTTCACGCAGCAAACGCAACAACTCAGCTTCCACTGCGGGGGTTACTCGGCTCACGGCGCCGTGGTGGCTTTGCGCGACCCGCTCCATTTGCTGGCTGTGCAGCCTTTGGCTGGAAAATTTTTTCGCCCAGTCATAGCTGACAGAAAACAGCGCGGCCAACGCGCGCAATGATCCCTGACCGCGATCATAGGCCGTCAACAGCTTGCATCGAAGATCATTTGAATAAGGCTTCGCCATTTTGCTGTGTCGCGAAAGCCAGAGCAATTACAGTGTACACCTATTGGGGGAATGCTCTAATATCTCCGTAAAACTATCGGTGAGCATGGCCTTCGCTGGATGCCCCTTGGCCAATGGCGTGGGAGCGTGGGCGAGGATTTCCGCCCATACGGCGATTGCCGACAGAAGAAAGTTCCGCTAACTCATCAATAAATTTTTCGTTCTTGTCGAAGAGTTCCTCGCCTTTGTAACTCCTCGGCACCCTGCCCTGCTGAGTATGATCAGTATTTCGGCAATGACGGATCAATTCTGTCCGCCCACGCGGAAATTCCTCCGGCCAGATTACTCACGCGTTTGAAGCCTGATTGACGCAGGAAGTCGACGGCCTTGGCGCTGCGCACTCCACTCTTGCAATGCACCACGATCTCGCGGCTGGAGTCGAGTTCATGAACGCGCCTTGGCAGATCGCCGAACGGAATCAGACGCCCTTGAATGTTGACAATCTGATACTCATGCGGCTCGCGCACGTCGAGCACAAAAATATCCTCATGGGCATCGAGCCGGCGTTTAAGTTCCTCGGGTTGCATCTCGGGAATGTTTACCCCGGTCGATCTCTCGGATTCCTCTCCGCGGATGCCGCAAAACTGGTTGTAATCGATCAGTTCCCTGACCGTTGGATTCTCGCCGCAGACCGGGCACTCCGGATTCTTGCGAATGCGTAACTCGCGGAAGCGCATGGCCAGCGCATCCACCAGCACGAGGCGTCCTATCAGCAGCTCGCCAACACCAAGAATCAGTTTGATAACTTCGGTTGCCTGAATAACTCCCAGCAATCCAGGAAGCACGCCGAGTACTCCTCCCTCGGCACAGGAGGGAACCAATCCTGGCGGCGGGGGTTCGGGATAGAGGCAGCGATAACAGGGCCCGGCCTCCGTGGCAAAGATGCTGGCCTGCCCCTCGAATCGAAAGATTGACGCATAGACATTGGGCTTGCCGCTCAGCACACAGGCATCGTTGACAAGATAGCGGGTAGCAAAGTTATCGGTGCCGTCGGCAATAATGTCGAAACCACTGAAGATCTCCAGTGCATTCTGACTGCTCAGATAGGTATCGAAGCGTTTGATCTCGACAAAGGGATTGATCGCGCTCAGTTTGTCGATGGCCGAGTCCAGCTTGAGCCGGCCCACGTCGCTGGTGGAGTGCAGCACCTGCCGCTGCAGGTTGGTGTAGTCTACAACGTCGAAATCAACGAGGCCGAGCGTGCCAACGCCTGCCGCCGTCAGATACAAGGCAAGCGGCGATCCCAGCCCACCTGTTCCCACGCACAAGACGCGAGCCGCCTTCAGCTTCTTCTGGCCTTCGAGGGTCACCTCCGGCATGATGAGGTGCCTTGAATAGCGCAGAATCTCTTCGTTGCTCAGCGTCGCTTGACTCCCATCAATCAGTTCAGCCACAATTCATCTCCTGAAGCAGTTCTTTGCATTCATTCTCCACAAGCGAGCACGCCTCCCTTTTTATGCAGCTCCGCCTTGCATGGAACTTGATTTTGCGCAATCAACTCGATTGCTTCAACATCAAAACGCTTGTCTTCTTCCTGCCCCCGCAAGAAAAACGAGTTGGTCAGCACAGCTCGCCCGTTTTCAACGCTGGTAATTACATACGAACACCCTGTCCAATGCGCCTCGGAAAGATCGGTCCCGGACCAGTCGGCAGGATGGTCGGGATGCGAGTGATAGAAGCCCACAATGGCGTGACCGGCCAGGAGCGCATCTCGCTGAATACGCACCAGCTCCGAAGGGCTGATGCGATATCGATTGGCGGGTGAATCCGTGCGCGTGTTGCCACAGCGAACAGCACCCTTGACGATCTTTCCGCCGGCATCATCGAATTCGCCTACCAGCACGCCACAGCACTCATGCGGATAAGCAGCCTCGCCATGTTGCCGCAATTGTTCGTAAAGAGCGCCGGGTATCTTCAATGCCATCATCACTCGCTCCACGGACTTATTCGGTCTCGCCCCAGAAGTGCTCGCTGAGATATTTGTCACCCGCGTTGGGAAGGATGGCGGCGACAACCGACCCCGCTAAGGCAATGATGCACTCTTTTGGTTGCTTCTGGCATGGAAGCTTTCATTCTTCACATTTATGATTGTGGGTACTTCAAGGCGTCATGCGGAAGCATCAATCGGTCAAATGAAGATCGAAGCTGTATCTGTCGATTGCGGTGCGTTCCCCATGAACCGTAACGGCGGAAACTGCGACGGTATATGTGCCATCGCGCAGCATGGAGCCGGGAATCACCAGGGAGAGCCGCTGGTCCTCGCCGGCATCGCTGGCGGAGGCGACGCCGGACCAGACAGGTTTTCCTTGCGGATCGTAAAGGTCGAATGAATACGAGGCGAAGGCGCCCATGCTGGGTTGGGGTGGGAGATCGACCGGGAGCGCAACGCCGTTGCGATGATCGGCGGTGATCGGCTGGTTAGCGTTCCCACGCATGGCCCCGTGCAGCGGAGTCCAGGGAATAATCCGCGGCTGGCTTGCCGCAGTCCGCAGCGCTGGATAGCTGACCAGATTCTGGTAACCGACGACCAGCAACAAGGTAACAAAGGCAGACGCCGCAAAGGCCGGCCGAAGCCAGCCTCGCCGCCAAGCCTGCTTTGGCTCGGGCTTGCGGGGAAAGGCGATTACCTGGGCCGTCAAGACGCCGGCCAGTTTGGGCAACTGGGACTTGGCCTCGTCAATAAACGCGGCTCCGGCGCGAAGATCAATGACGCATTCGGGGCAATCGAAGAGGTGCTCCTCGAAGGCCTCGCGCGCTTCCGGCGTCAGCTCATTCAGCAAGTAACGCTCGGTAATCATTTTCTGCATTACTTCGGTATGATCCATTTACTCGATCCCTGATGTGGTCGAACCATTTATAGTGTACGCTGCAAACAAATCGTTACAACTTTTTTGTCTCCGGCGGCGGTCAGGCATTCGCGTCCATGGGTAGCTGGCGTCCGACTCGCTTCGCGTATTCGGTCTTGAATTCCTGCTTGGCCCGGTGGAGCAGCACCCGCAGATAGTCGCGGTCCACGCCAAACTCCCGGCAGACTTCGTCGCGGTCGCGCTCGTCGAGAAAAACGGCCTTCAGCAGGGAGCTGTCGCGCGGGGGCATATCGAGCAGAATCTCGCGGACTTTGTCCTTTATCTGCCGTACCGACACTATTTCCAGTGCATTGGCGCCGTTGTCGGCCAGCTCAGGCCGGCCTTCCGCATCGAGAGACTCACCGCTGCTGGCGGAGCGGTAATGCTCGGAAAGCACATAGTTGCAAACCTGATTTACGAAGGCCCCGAGGCGCTCCGGCTGACGCAGGCCGCCGTCTTTGCGCAACACCGTGAAGACCCGCGCAAAGGTCTCCTGACAGACGTCGTCGATCGCTTGAGGAGACTGCAGCCTGGAGCGCAGCTTGAGCCGAAGAAGTTGCGAAAAATAGCCGACAAAGTGCTCCTGCGTCCGGAGGTCACCGGCACAGAGGTTATCAACGTAACCTGCGTCAAATGAATGAAATTGCAATGCCGACCTCGCCCCAGACGAGTGGACAGAAGTATAGCATTACAGGCGTGTCTTACGCGGAAAAAACAGCGTCTGGCGTAGGGCAGAGCGATCACTTCAAAGCAATAGCAGCCAGGCCAGCAAGAAGACGGTTAAAAGCAGTCCGGACATCTTCCACGAAAAGCTGACCTGCGGCTGCCCCCCCGGCTGAGCCGTGTGAGGGGCAGGCTCCAGGAAGCCGCTCTGTTCCACAGGATGGCGGGAGCGGCAGGTGGAGGTCTTGCGCAAGACTCCTGCGCGGCCCCATCCCACCCGCGCGAATCGATGCAGCATGGGCGATGCCAGGGAAACATCCGCGACGCCGGGATCGGGCAGATTGAACCAGCGATGAAGAAAGAAGGAGCATAGGATCGCGCCGAGCCATACCTGACTGTCTCCGCTGTCCGATTTCGGGCAGCCAGGCCGGCCCGGCGCGAATGGTTCGGTGTGCGGCCCCACCGTCTTGATCGGCTCGGGAAGCTGATGCTGCTCGGCCTCCCGGCCAGACTCCTTCAAACTCGAATGTGATGGCAGTGTTTTCTGTCCCATCTCTCTGACGCTCCACCGATGACCTTATCCGGAGATGACTTTATCCAGATAGGATGTCGAAACGGACCTCACGCGGCTGTGCTTATGCGTTCCGTGGGTTACCTTTTCCAGCAGGCAGGCCACGGCCGAGAGCGCCAGCCATTGGATGAGAAACCCCATCAGGCTGCTGCTGATCCACAGAGCCAGCGGCAGCGAAATCAGAAAACTCAAGGAGTAAAAGCTATCCATCAGGCGGCCCCACCAGTAGGAGCCAAGGGTTGCGCGCAGCCGCACGAACAGTTTCCACTGCAGGCTTTCACTGGCCAGCAGATGAGCAACCCGCCAGACGGCGAGAGAACACAGGGCAAAACGCCAGGCAAAATTGAATTCAAGCATTGCATTGACACTCCATTTCTTGGTGGCGCAGGCGGAACTCGCCGGGGATGCAAATTCCGCCTGCTTCTGGGGGAAGCTCGTCAATCGTGTTCACTGTTGACCGGACGGCTTGAGCCAGCCGGTGCGAACTTCAAGTTGGAAACCGCGCCGCGATTCACCTTGGTGCGGTCCCATGCATACAGCGTGAATGGGCAGGCGCTGTCTTGCCTGCTCGCGATGTTCATCGTGAGGCTCTCCCTTGCCGTGCCGGGGCCGGTCAGCGCACTGTCCGGCAAAACGGTCAGCCCTGCATCAGGTCCAAAGGTCAACTCCGTCAATGAACGAATGGCGGCGGCAATGATCCGGCCGCTGGAGCTGTCCAGATCGATCTCCGTGGGGTCGGGGGCAACATCGGCAGAAACCCGACTCACGGCGTGAAGCTGTCCGGCAGCCGGAATCTGAACCATGCTCTCGATACGGTTTCCCCACACCACCGGCGAGTTTGGATCCGTGGTCGATGGGGGAATATTCCAGGAAAGCACCGCCAGAACTTTGATTTTCCTTGCGTCCCCGCCGAAGGTCTTTGCGCGCGAGAGAAGGTCGACCGGCAACAAGACGCCGTATTCCAGACCTCCCGGCGGAAGAGAACTGAAGTCGTGCACTACCACCGCGGTTGTCCCCTCGTACTGCATCCCCGCACCCCAGTCAACCCAGAAGGCAACAAACTCCCGGCTGCCTGCCGTGGCTGGCCCCCCGGAATAACCGCGGCCCTTCTTTATCGTCAGCGCAGCGGTCAAACAACTTGTATGCGAATCCAACCCAATGCTGCTTAACTGCTCGTATTCGGTGTTTTTGTTGGTGTTCAACCAGGCATCCACGACTTTGGAGATATTGACCTCCGGGATGCCCGCAAGCCATTTTTCCGGATCCATGGCAATGGATGGAGAGTTGGCTGCCGCACTCAGCAAAGGGGTGAAGTAACGATGCGCAGGAACCAATGTGCCAGCGTAAAGATGATGCAATTCGGCGGGGCTCAGCCACTTCGGCCTGGCCTCCCGAACCGGTTGACTTGATTCGATCATCCGCTTGATCTTGTCGATGGACAGCAGGATGAACCCGGAATTTTCACTTCGCGTTTCGTCGATTCGCGTCACTGCGGCCCACGCAGGCTTGCCGATCTGCGCATCGCCTCTCGCCGCAGCCATGCCGGCAGGATTCGTCGCCGGCTGCGGCTTCCAAGGCAAGATCAAGCCGCGCTGCGGTTGACTCTCGTCCGGGCAGGAATCTGCCTTGGTCGCGATTTTGTCGTCTGGGGAAGCCATCAGCGTACCTCTGGAATCGAGAAGTCCCAACCGCCTTTTGACCGGCTAATGGAGAAATTGTGTCTTTGTTGGCGCGGCAAGCCCCTCGGCCGCGCGACGTAGCAGAAGCGCCCAGGCTGCGTTCTTGCAGAACTCTGAGTCGCCGCACAGTGTATGGTGCTGAGACACTCGAAATCGTTTCAGAGTTCTGCGAAAAATTTCTTATGGGCCGATGAAAGAGAAGGAAATGGGAAGTTTATTGCGGGTCGATCTCCGGACCAATCCGTTCATCGGCCGCGTTGGGGGGCCGATCTTACCCCAGGGGCGGCGCGCAGGCGCTGCTGAGCGGTTTGCAATGGGTTGGCGAAGGCTATCTGACTGTGGCGCCGTGTCCCGCCGGAAAAGTCGCTCGCGCCTGTGATTTGCGCGCATTGCACGCACAAACAGCGCGCAGGGATTTTTATCCGCGCATCCACTCCGGCAGCCCGGAGGCAATCGCGGCGCGCACTGCCTCCGACAACTCCTCGCGCGTGGCGTAGTCGCCTGGATTTACCGGCGCGTGAAAGACAATATGCGCCGTGCCCGGATGGAGGCGCAGGCTGCCTTTGGCCATCATCGTCTCCGTGCCGTGGATGGAGACTGGAATGCACGGCGCGCCGGTTTCCATGGCCAGATAAAACGGGCCTTTCTTGAAGGGCAGCAGGCGGCCGTCTTTGGAGCGTGTGCCCTCGACAAACGTGGTGATATGAATACCCTTTTCCAGCAGGCGCCGGGCCGCGGCCACGCTCTGCTGCGCGCTGACCGAGCTGCCTTTGCGGTCCACGGGAATGAACTCCCCCAGCCGGAATCCCCAGCCGACAATGGGAATCTTCATCAGCGAGCGCTTCAGGAAGGCCGAGGTGCGCCCCGGGATCTCCGGGATCAGCGCCTGCGGATCGAGGTTAGAGACGTGGTTGGCCATAAATATGCACGCCACGCCAGCCGGCACACGCTCCCGCCCTTCCACCCGGATGCGAATGCCCGCCACCCGGTAGCTGGTGCGCACCAGCCAATGCGTGGCTTTGTACAGCGGCAGTACATTGCCCGTGATCAGCGTCCAGGGAATAAAGATCAATCCTGCGGGAGGAATGAGAATTACCAGCGAGGCCAGCAATAAGAGAGAAGCAATCATGCGCGTCTTCCTGAGGCCTCCAAGCGGCTTTCCCGGAGGCGCTGGGGCAGTTTCTCATAGATGCCGTCAAAGCCGCCATTGGAGAGGATCGCCACCACGTCGCCGGCGCGGAGCTGCGGCGCGATGCGGCTGACGATCACTTCCACATCGGGGCAAAGTTCGGCTTCGGTTCCCGCCGCATTCAGCGCGCGCACCACATCTTCCGGGTGCAGCCGCTCGGCCTCGGCAATGCGCTGCTGCTGATAGACGCTGGCCAGCACCACGCGGTCGGCCATTTGCAGGCTTGCCACCAGATCGGCTTCCAGCACCTTGCGTCTGAGCGTGTTCGAGCGCGGCTCCAGCACGGCCCACAAACGCGACTGCGGATAGACGGCGCGCAGCGCCCGGAGCGTCTCGCGGATCGCCGTGGGATGATGCGCGAAGTCGTCGATGATGGTGATCCCGTCGATCTCCGCGCGGACCTCCAGCCGGCGTTTCACGCTCTTGAAGGAAGCGATTGCCTCTTGGATCGCTTTCTTGTCTACGCCCTGCCCCGCCGCCAGCGCCGCCGCGGCCGTGGCGTTCAGCGCGTTGTGCTCGCCGGCCAGGCGCATCTCCAACCCGGCCCACAGCGCGCCCGCGCGCCACACTTCCCAGCGCGCAAGGCCGGCATCGTGCCGAAGGTTGCGGATGCGCCACTCGGCGGCTTCGCTGAACCCGTAGCGCTCCACGCGGCAGAGCGCGTTGGCCAGGCACTCGGTCACATTCTCGCTTCCGTCACAAGCCAAGATCAAACCACGCCGCGGCACCAGATTGACCAGCCGCTTGAAGGCTGTCTTCACGGCCTCCAGATCCGCGTAGATGTCGGCGTGGTCGAACTCCACGTGGGTCAAAATCAGCGCGGCGGGAAAGTAATGCAGAAACTTGGGCCCCTTGTCGAAGAAGGCCGTGTCGTACTCGTCGCCCTCCACAATGAAGGTGCGCGTGGGCCTGAGTTGAAAACTCGTGGCGAAGTTCTCCGCCACCCCGCCAATCAGAAACGAAGGCTCCAGTGCCGGGTTTTCGCGCGCCGCCACCTGATAGATCCAGGCCAGCATGCTGGTTGTCGTGGTCTTGCCGTGCGTGCCGGAGACCACCAGCGACTCGCGGCCCACAATAAACTCCTGGTGCAGGAGCGCGGCCATGGAGGTGAAGGGGATGCGCTCGTCCAGTACCCGCTCGATCTCCGGATTGCCGCGCGAGAGCGCGTTGCCGATCACCACCAGATCCGGAGCGGGGTCAAGATTCGCTTCCGCGTACGGCTCCATCACCGGAATTCCCATGGCGCGCAACTGGTCGCTCATCGGCGCATAGGCAGCCTTGTCGGAGCCCGTGATACGGCGCCCCTGCAACTGCAAAAGCCCGGCCAGCGAAGCCATCGCCGTGCCGCAGATGCCGCTGAGATGAACGTGGCGGACTCGCGCTGGTCCCTGTTCTTTCATAGCGTCACCGCCGCTTCCAGCAGATGCAACTGCGCCTCTTTCTGAACGATCAATTCCGCATCCACACCCAGGGTCAGCGTGACGTTTTGCCGCGAAACATGGCCCGATCGCAGGCCGATCGCGATGGGGCCTTTGAAGTCTTCGAAGGAGCGCAGAATCACCTCGTCCAGCAACTCAGGCGGCGCGCCAGGCGAGACGCAATCCAGCATCTCGCCGAAGATGATGCCGCGCACGCCCTCCAACTTGCCCGCCTGACGCAGTTGCCAGAGCATACGATCGATCTGGTACGGCTTGGCGTTCACATCTTCCAGGAAGAGCAGCTTGCCCTCGGTCTGCGGTTCGTAGGGCGTGCCCAAAAGCGAAACCAGAATGCTCAGGCAGCCGCCGTAGAGCGTGCCCCGCGCCCGGCCTGGATGCAAGATGCGCAAGCCCTCCTGCGCGCCCACGGTGTAAGGCTTGCCGCTGAGCGCCGCTTGCAGACTGGCGAGATCGACACCGTCTTCACGCGCAAAATCCGCCGAGAGCATTGGCCCATGAAAGACCGGCAGTTGAACTTCGTCGAGCAGCCACAACTGCAGCGCGGTCAAATCGCTGTAGCCGATCAGCGGCTTGACGCTTTCGGCGATCAGGTCCAGGTTTAATCCGTCCAGCAAATAATTCGCCCCGTAGCCGCCCCGCGTGGAGAAGATGGCGCGCACCTGATCGTCGGCAAAGGCATGGTGCAGGTCGCGCAGACGCGTCTGCGGCGTGCCTGCAAAATACAGCGGACCGCGCGCCAGAACATTCTCAGATGCCCGCGGCGCGTAACCCAGCGCGCACAGAGCTTTCAGGCCCGCCTCCACGCGCTCCGGCTGCGGTGTGGAGGCCGGCGAGACCACGGCCACTTGCGCGTCGGCGGAAACTGCCTTTGGTTTGAGCAGTGCGGTCATACGCTCCTCATCCCGGCAAAAGCCTCGCCGCTGGCAATCAGCGTCGCCGGGCCAGTCAGGTGCAACTCGGTCCCAGGCCCGCTCCAGGCAATGGTCTGCGCTCCACCGGGAGCGGCCACGGTGAGCGGCGATTGGCAGCCGTGAAATGCGATGGCCGCCGTGGCCGCGGCCGAGCTGCCGGTGCCCGAAGAAGTCGTCGGTCCCACGCCCCGCTCGAAGATGCGAATCTCGATCTCGTGCTCGTTCACGATGCGCACAAATTCCACGTTGGTCTGGTAAGGAAAATCGGGGTGGAAGCAGATCTGCTGGCCGATGCTCTGCCACCTCTGCCCCTCGACCTTGAACTCAGCATTGTCGACCACGATGACAAAATGCGGATTGCCGGTGGAGACCTCGACGCCGGGCGCCTGCACGCCCGCCGGCACGGTCACCGTGCGCCGCGCAAAGCTGGGCACGCCCATACCGGTGGTCACTTCCACGGTAAATTGGCCATCGGTCGCGAGCGCGTTCACCCGGCAGACGCGCAGGCCCGCATCGGTCGCAATCTCCAACTCATCGTCCACCTGAAAACCGCGCTCCCGCGCCCTCCCCGCGACCACCGAGCGCGTGCCGGAGCCGCTGCTCTCGGCAATGGAGCGGTCGGCGTTTGGCAGGCGGATGCGGCCCGACTTCGGCCCGGTCCACGCAAAAAACTCGATGCCGTCGGCGCCGATGCCGGTGTTGCGCGCGCACAAACTCCGCGTCAGTTCTGCCCAATCGTGATTTGCCGCAGCCTCTTCGGTCACAATCAAAAAATCGTTGCCGCAGGCGTGGGCCTTGGTAAAGGGAATCAATCTTCCTCCAGATCCGCATGTTCCTTGCCCGATGCTATCACCGCATGAAGGGTACGGGCTTCAACTCGTACGTCCGCTCCGCAAAATGATTTGAAACGTAAATCGTTCCCGCCGGCTGCCCCCGCGTCCAGAAGCGGCGCACCGCGGTCAGCTCTTCGGGATGCGCCTTCACCGCCCGGTCTATCGCGTCGCCGTCAAAGGCCACGACGATTGCTGCGTGGTCGGCTGGCGCGGCCAGCGCGTCGCTGTAAATCCACAGATCGCCCTCGTTGATCGTCTGCCGCAGCGGAATCCCGGTGAAGGCGACAAGATTCGGGTAGGTCGACGTGTCCATCAGCACCGGCGCGCCCGGCCGCGTGGCCAGCAATGCGCGCAGCACCGGCGGAATCTCCCGCTCGTAGGCCTGCCGGGCAGCCAGGTTTTTGGTCCCTTCCACGTAGGTCAGCGGTCGCTCGCGCACCATCTCCGCCGCGTTCAGCGCCACCACGGCCAGCAGCACGCCCGTTGCCCAGCGCGGCCAGTGCGGCTTGAACTCGCCGGCAGCGGCGAGAAAAAACTGCGCCGCAAAGCCCAGCCCCAGCGCGAAGGCCGGCAACATTTCCATACCGTAGCGCGTGTTGTACGAGGAGTGCGGCCACCAGACGGGCAGAAATATCGGCACCGAGCCGTAGGCCACCGAGTACGCGTAAAACGGCGCCGGAAGCCACAGCAGCAACGCCCAGGCGAAGGCTCGGCGCCGCGCCGTCAGCCAGGCCCACGCAGTTCCCAGCAGGCTCACCGCCAGCAGCACATTGCCCCAGGCCGCCGCGGCCGCGTCCATCTCCGCGGCCTTCACAAAAAACAGCAGCGCCACCCATGGATTGTGCCAGCCCGGATGCAGCGGCCCGGCGCCGTGCGCGGCCGTGCGCAGGTCGATGGCCGGGGCCGAATACGGCCCGCGCGCGAAGTAAAGCCAATAGCCGAAGCCCACCGAGTGATACACGAACCACGCCACCGGCGCGGCCACGATGAAGATGCTGGCCAGCCAGAAAGAGACCGAGCGCAGACGGCCGCGGCGGAGCAGCGTAAGCCCGATGCCCGTCCAGGCCACCAGCGCCATGATCCAGCCGTCGTAGCGCGTGAAGACGGCGGCGATCAGCACCGCGGCGATGCAGATTTGCAGCCGGCGGGCGCGTTTTCTGTTTTCAACCAGGCGGGTGTCTTCGTCCAGGCCGGCGCGCCACTCCACCATCCATGCCACGATCCACACCATCTCGGCGAGAAACAGCGGCTCGGTCATGGCCGTGGTCTGCAGATAAAGCAGGTTCGGGTTCAGCGCAAAAAAAGCCAGCGCCAGCGCGGATGCAGCCAATGTGAGCCAGCGCCGCGCCAGCCGGTACATTCCCGCGCAGGCGGCCAGGTAAGCCAGCGCCGAGGGAATCACGCCCGCCAGCCCATTGGCCCACCAACTGTAAATCTGCACGAAGGGCAGCAGCAGAATGTGCGGCAGCGGCAGCCACACCGAGCCCAGTTCCGTCAGCCGCGGCTGGCGCGCATCAAAGACCCGCCGCGCAATGTGCAGGTGGGCCACCGCGTCGCCGTAGTTGAGCAGCGCCCGGTTCTGCCAACTCCACCAAATCGCGGCCAGCGAGGCCGCAAGGCATCCCAGGCCTGCGGCCAGCCACTCTCTCCGTCTGCTCGCCTGCACGCGAATGGGAAACTCCTCAACACAAAGTCGAAATCCCGGCAGGTAACGCCACGTTGTGAGGCGGATGCCGGTTCACAACATCATCGGCCTCACCCGTCAGATGCGAAGCGCCTGGAGCGCCTGCCTGGCAGAGGCGGCAGCCCCGCCGCAGGCGGTCAGCCGAGGTGCGTCAACTCGCGCAGCCGGTTGAAGCGGTCGTCGATCTCCTTGCGAGTGAGCGCCTGCACCCGTTCCGTGCCGAAGCGCTCGCAGGCAAACGAGCCCATCACGCTGCCATAGAACATCGCCCGCCGATATACGGCTGGGCTGATCTCCGTCTGCGCGGCCAGATAGCCGAAGAAGCCGCCGGCAAAGCTGTCGCCCGCTCCGGTCGGGTCCACCACGTCTTCCAGCGGCAGCGCCGCAACGCGGAGTTCCGCTCCCTTGTCCTTTGGAGTGGTCGCGTGGAACAACGTCGCCCCGTACTCGCCCTGCTTGACCACCAGCGTCTTGGGGCCCAGCGCCATCACCGCGCGCGCCGCCTGCACAAGATTATTGCTGCCGGCCAGCATCTTGGCCTCGGTGTCGTTGATGAGCAGAATGTCCAGCCCCTTCAAGACTTCCAGCAACGCCGGGCGATGATCCTTGATCCAGTAATTCATCGTGTCGCCGGCCGCCAGCTTCACGCCCGGCATCTGCTCGCGCACGCGGCGCTGCAGGACCGGGTCGATGTTAGCCAGAAACAGAAACTCGGAATCGCTGTAAGCCGCGGGAATCTTCGGCTCGAAGGCGGCAAAGACATTCAGCTCGGTGTTATGCGTCTTGGCTTCGTTGAGGTTCTCCAGATAAGAACCTTCCCAGAAAAAGCTTTTGCCCGCCGTGTGCTCAATGCCGCGCGTGTCGATCTTGCGCGCCTTAAAGACGGCCTCTTGCCGCTTGCCGAAATCCTCGCCGACCACGGCAATGACGCGCACATCGGTAAAGAAGCTCGCAGAGAGCGAGAAGTAAGTCGCCGCGCCGCCCAGGCAGCGCTCGCGCTTGCCCGCCGGTGTCTCAATCGTGTCATATGCAACGCTGCCCACTACGGTGATTGCCATGTATTTTCCTGTCTGATGCAAATCTTGATGTTCACGGGCAAGCCGCTGACTTGCCAACTTGCCGACCCGCTTGCGGCGAAGCAGCGCTCACTGCGCAGGCGGGCCCGCTCCGTCACTCCCCCAGATACTTGCCGAAGAGCAGCTTCAATTTCTCCTTCGCCGCCGCCGGAATCGCATCCGGCGCGGTCAGCACGGCGTAACGCGCAGCCGAGGCGCACGGGCAGTTGCGGGCGAGACTGGACGGCATCGCCGCCACCGCCGCCTTCACCACTCGCGCCGCGTTCTCCGCGTTCTGATGCAGCACGCGCACAATCTCTTCAATGGTCACGGAATCGTGCCCCTCGCGCCAGCAGTCATAGTCGGTGACCATGGCCACGGTGGCGTAGCAGATCTCCGCTTCGCGGGCCAGCTTGGCCTCCTGAAGATTCGTCATGCCGATCACCTCCGCGCCCCAACTGCGATACAGGTTCGACTCGGCGCGTGTCGAAAACTGCGGGCCTTCCATGCACACGTAGGTTCCGCCCAGCTTGCCCACCACGCCCACCGTCGCGCAGGCTTGGGCAGCGGTTTTGGCCACCGTCGCGCAGACCGGATCGCCGAAGGCCACATGGCCCACGATCCCCTCGCCAAAAAAGGTCGCCACGCGATGATGCGTGCGGTCGATGAACTGATCGGGAATCACGAAGTCGGTGGGTTTGTGCTCTTCCTTCAGCGAGCCGACGGCGGAAACGGAGATGATCCGCTCCACGCCCAGCTTTTTGAAGGCGTAAATGTTGGCGCGGAAATTCAACTCGGAAGGCAGGATGCGATGTCCGCGCCCGTGACGCGCCAGAAAGGCCACCGGCCGCCCCTCCAGCTCGCCCAGGACAAACTTGTCCGAAGGCGCGCCAAAGGGCGTCTCCACCGCCTCCTCGCGCACGTTTGAAAACCCCGGCATGGAGTACAACCCGCTGCCGCCGATGATGCCAATCTCTGCCTGCGCCAAAGCCCGCTCCTTTTGACCGCAATCGTGGCCGCGCGCCGCTTCCCGGCCCGCGCCCTTGCAGCCTGCAAACATATTCGAGTATAAAGGCTGGCGCGCCCGTTCAGGCTCCTCCGCCGGAGCAAGGGGGAGCAGTGGACACTGAGCAGGTTCAGCAGAGTCGGGAAGGTTTCAGTTCTTCGAATGCGCGCAGATTCACCGGCCGGCAGGCCAGCACATTTGCCGTCTTTGCAGGATTTGCAGCAATCGTCGCCGCCCACCTGGGCAGTGGGAACAGGCCCTAGGGCGTCAGGCCGAGATTTTTCAGTTCCATGCGCAGCTTGGCAATATCGATGGGCTTCACCAGATAGGAGTTGCAGCGGCCCATGAGCGCCCCGTTGACGCTTTCCACATCGGTATGGGCCGTGGTCACGATGATCTTGGAGAAGTCGGCGACACCCGCCTCCGCTTCCTGCTTGCGAATCTCGCGGATCGCCTGCTGGCCGTCCATCACCGGCATTCTGAGGTCCATGCAGATCAGGTCATAGCTCTGGCGGCTTTTCAGAGCCAGGCTTGCAGCTTCCACGGCTTGCTTTCCGTCCAGAGCAATGTCGCATGGGCCGAAGCGGCAGAGGAAGGCCTGCAACAGCTTTCTATTGGTGGCATCGTCTTCGGCAACCAGGCTTTTCATCGTCTATTCCCCCTCGATCTGAACACTCCGCGACCGGACAACTCCGGCATACAGGCAGCTCCCGGCGATCAACGCCGCATCATCTTTTCTATCGGCGGACCCCCGGTTCCACTTGAGCCAGGCCTGAAATCCATGGAAAACCCCACCCCGCCGGCACTGGCCGGCCGGAATACTCGCGGGTTGCCGAATCTTGCCGATAAACCCGGAATGGCCTTCCGCGACGGGGGTGAAGTGTGTCCAGTGCAAGAGAAAAAATCAATCCTGTCAGCCTGCTGACGGCCATTGAGCAGGTGCCCGACGCCGTCGTGCTCACCGACCGGAACGGGAATATCCAGTACGTGAACCCCGCCTTCACGGTCCTGACGGGATACACCCAAGAGGAGTCTATCGGACAAAATTCACGCATTCTCAAGTCCGGGCGGCAATCACCAGCGTTCTACCAGGAGCTGTGGGAAACGATCGTATCCGGGAATGTCTGGAATGGCCTCATCATCAACCGCCGTAAAGATGGATCTGTCTATACCGAAGAGATGCAGATTGCTCCCATGAAAGGACCGGGCGGAGAGATCACCGGCCACATCGCCATCAAGCGGGATGTGACCGCGAAGATTGCCGCCGAACAGGCGCAGTCGCTGCCGGCCTCGATCGTCGAATCGTCGGACGACGCCATCTTCAGCACCGGTCCGAACGGCGTCATCCTCAGTTGGAACCGCGGCGCCGAAGCGCTGTTCGGCTACGCAGGCGTCGAGATCATCGGCCAGAGCGCCACCACTCTGGATGCGGTGGGCCACGTCGACCGCTTCGCGCTGATCCTCAAAACCCTGCTCAAGGGCTGGGCTATCGGCTCCTACGATACGGCCATCCGGCGCCAGGACGGGGTCGAAGTCGAGGTGGCTCTTTCTGTCTCGCCGATCCGTGACTCCGCCGGGAAGGTGGTGGGCGCCTCGGCCATCGCCCGCGACATCAGTCAGCGGCTGCTGGCCGAGCGCAGCCTGCGCGAGAACGAGGAGCGTTTTCGCACCGTCTTCGAGCACGCGCCCTGCGGCATCTTCGTGGAAGACATGGAAGGCCGGTTCGTCCAGGTCAACCAGACATTCGCGCACATGCTGGGGTACACGCGGGAGGAGCTTCTGGCCACCACCTCGGCACAGCTCACCCACCCCGGCGACCATCTGATCTCTGTTCAGCTCATGGAGCTGCTCAAGAAAAATCCGCAGGAATACAAGGAGGCGGAAAAACGCTACCTGCGCAAGGACGGCATCGTCGTCACCACTCACGTCAACCTCTCGCTCACCCAGGACCCCTACGGCAACCCGCAGTATTTTGTGGTGCATGTGGAAGACATCACCGAGCGCAAGCGGGCCGAGGCGCGCCTGCAGGAGGCTGCCGAGGCATTGCGGCTCAGCAATCGCCAACTCGAGGCAGAGACGGGGCGGGCCAACAGCCTGGCCGCCGAGGCCCAGCAGGCAACCCTGGCCAAAAGCGAGTTTCTGGCCAACATGAGCCACGAAATCCGCACTCCCATGAACGGGATCATCGCCATGACCGGGCTGCTGCTGGATACCGATCTGGCGGTCGAGCAGCGGCAGTATGCGGAGACCGTGCACATGAGCGGCGAAGCCCTGCTCGCGCTCATCAATGGCATCCTCGACTTCTCCAAGATCGAGGCCGGCAAGCTGGAACTGGAGTCCGTGGAATTCGAACTCCAGAGCCTGATGGACAATCTTGCCGGCACGGTGGCGGCACAGTCCTACGCCAAGGGATTCGAGCTGCTGGTCAGCGCCGACGCCGATATTCCCGCCACCCTGCGGGGCGACCAGGGCCGTCTGCGCCAGATTCTCGTCAACCTGACCGGCAACGCCATCAAGTTCACCCGCAAGGGCGAAGTGGAGGTGCGCGCGGAACTGGTGGAGGCCGACGCGGCGGATTGCGCGTCCGATTGCCTGGTGCGGTTTTCCGTGCGTGATACCGGCCTGGGCATCCCGGAAGACAAGATCGGCCAGCTCTTTGAGAAGTTCACCCAGGTGGAAGCCTCGACGACGCGCCGGTTTGGCGGCACCGGGCTGGGCTTGGCCATCAGCAAGCAACTGGCGGAGCTGATGGGCGGCATGATCGGGGTCAACAGCCTGCTCGGCGTCGGCTCGGAGTTCTGGTTCACGGTGCGGCTGGGCGTGGGCCATCCGCCCGATGTCTCGGCGGCCGAGGCCCAGGCGCTGGCCCGCCTGAATGCGGTGCGCGCGCTCATCGTGGACGACAACGCCGCCAGTTGTGAGATGCTGGCCCGCAGGATGTTCGCCTGGGGTATGCGCCCTGCCGCCGTCGAAAGCGCCGCCACCGCGCTTCAGGCTCTCTACCGGGCACACGATGAGAACGACCCCTTCCGCATTGTGCTCATCGATCTGCAGATGCCGGGGATGGATGGCGAAGCTCTGGGCCGCGCCATCCAATCGGCGCCGCGCCTGCGGCATACGCGCATGGTCTTGCTAACCTCGCTCGGCGCCCGCAACGGCGCCGAGCGAGGCCTGAAGGCGGGGTTTGCGGGTTGCGTAGCCAAGCCGGTGCTGGGCAAGGAGCTGCTATACATCCTCGCCGGAGTGCCGGCCAACGCGGACAGCAACGCGCCCGCGCCCGGCACGAACGCGGCGGCGGCGAACGGCCTGCAGCCCTTCGCGGGCGTCAAGGCGCGCATCCTGCTGGCCGAAGACAATGCCACCAATCAGAAGGTGGCGCTGGCCATCCTCAAAAAACTCGGCCTGCGCGCCGACCCGGTGGCCAACGGCGCCGAAGCGGTCAAGGCGCTGGAGTCCGTCCCTTACGACCTGGTGCTGATGGATGTGCGCATGCCGGTAATGGACGGCCTGGAGGCCACGCGCCGCATTCGCAATCCGCGGTCGGCTGTCCTCGATCACCAGATCCCCATCATCGCCATGACCGCCAATGCATTGCAGTCGGATCAGGAACTCTGCATGCAGGCGGGCATGAACGGCTTTGTCTCCAAGCCGGTGGCGCCGCACACCTTGCGGGATGCGCTCCTGCAATGGCTGCGCCCTGGGGAGGACGATCTCTCTGCCGGGCCGGCGCCGCCGGCGTCCCCGGTTGCCGTCGAAGACGCACTGCCGGTCTTTGACCTGGCCGGCGTATTGGAGCGCATGATGGGCGACCAGGAGCTGGCCGCCGCGGTCCTGGAAGCCTTCCTCGACGACATGCCCAGTCAGATTGAGATTTTGAAGCAACATCTCAAGAACGAAGATGCCAGCGCCGCCGGACGGCTAGCCCACTCCATCAAGGGCGCGGCCGCCAATGTCGGCGGGGAACGCCTGCGCAAGGTGGCCTTGGCCATGGAAAAGGCCGCCGACAGCGGTGATATGGACGCCGTTCAAGCCCGCATGACCGGCCTCGAAGCGCAGTATCTCCTGCTCACCGCCGCGATGAAAGCGGACTGGTTCTCCGATCATTGGTTCGCCAAACAGGGAGGCGAGGGATACATCTAGATGCAGAAATGGCACTGCGCCCTCTGGCCCTCCCAAAATGAAATAGTCCGTAGATTGAAATGCGCTGTTTAAGAATTGCGCACTCTACCGCGCCTTATCCATGCCCAAACTAAAGTCACCGGGATTATCGCCGATGAAGCGGCCAGGGTCGATGCATATCCCTTCATAGCTCTGTGGGCCGACGGGCGTATTCGGCCAGAGATGTCCCCTGAAAAAACGCGAGGAGGCGAATGATGAAAAAACTGATCATAGGCGCAATGGCGCTGGCGCTGGCGGCAATTCCCATGGCCGCGCAGAGCCTGGACGATCTGAACATTCAGATTCACGGCTATGCGACGCAAGGGTTTCTGTACACCACGCAGAACAACATCTTCACCACCAGTTCGAGCAACGGCTCGCCTGCGTGGGATGAAGCGGTCGTCAACCTCAGCGCGCAACCCACTCCCAAGCTGCGCGTCGGCGTGCAGGTGCGCTACTTCCTGCTCGGCAACCTGGGCAACGCCATCACTCTGGACTGGGCCGCGGCCGATTACAAGGTCAACGACAAGTTCGGCGTGCGCTTCGGCAAGGTCAAGACCCCCTCCGGCCTCTTCAACGAATTTCAGGACATCGATCCCGGCTACATCTGGGCCTTGCTGCCGCAGAGCGTCTACCCCCTGATGAGCCGCAACTCGCTGCTGGCCCATTACGGCGGCGTGGTCTACGGGACCATCAAGCTGGGCGCCAAGGCGGGCAAGCTGGAGTATCGCGGCTGGGGCGGCGAGCGCGTGCTGCCCGGCACCGACGGCTACTTCCTGAATCAGACCGAGAATGGAATCACTCTGCCCAACGGCTTGGGCGGCGTGACCACCGGAGAAGCATTGCACTGGAGGACGCCGCTGACCGGCCTGATGATCGGCGCATCGGACGCGCGAGATAGCGTGTGGAGCGCTCCGATTTCGTTCACGTATCCCATCAGCGGCATTCCGATTGCCTTTCCGGGAACCGAAGTGGTCAACAGCCTCAACCTTCCCAACGTCTTCGCCAAATACGAAAAAGACAAATGGATGGTGGCCGCGGAGTACTCCCGCTTGCCTGCGAGCGTAACGATTACCGTTCCAAGCCTCTTACTGGCAGAGCCAGGACGTCTTGACCAGAAATCATGGTATGGAATGGTCAGCTACAAAGTGACCGACAAGCTGACTGCCGGCATCTATGACACCCAGTCGTTCGATCATCAGTCCGCGCTGGGCTCAGGGCGCTATCTGAAGGATTGGGCGATCAACGGAAACTACAACTTCAGTCAGTATCTCTACGCCAAGGTGGAGCAGCACTTCTACGATGGCACTTTGGTTGGCTACGACAACACGCTGAACCCCAACGGTCTGAAGCCCAGCACCAAGCTGACGATTTTCAAAATAGGCGTGAGCTTCTAACGCGGATGAAAGGAGACAATTGAAATGAAAAAGTTCATCAGTATCTCGTTATTCATGATCGCCGCGTTAGTCTGCGCCGCCCGCGCCCAGGCCCAGGTCATCGTCATCGCCAACCCCAGCGTCAAGGCGGACTCTGTCAGCAAGAGCGATCTGCGCGATGTCTTCACCGGCAACGCCACCTCGCTGCCCGACGGAAGCCGGGTGGTGCCCATTCTGCTCAAAGCGGGCACGGTGCAGGCGGAGTTCTTGCAGGCCTTCATCGGCAAATCCGACACGGCTTATCGCGCCGGCTGGCGCAGCCTGGTCTTTTCCGGACAGGCCTCGATGCCCAAGAGCCTGGACGGCGACGCGGCGGTGGTCGATTTTGTGGCCCATAATCCCGGCGCCATTGGTTACATCAGCAAGGCAACCCCGCATGAAGGCGTGAAAGTCCTCACAGTCAGGTGACGTTATGTTCAAGGATATGATGATCAAGACGAGGATTCTGCTGATACTGGCAATCTTGGCCGGCGGCTATCTGGTATTGCTGGCCATGGTGCAGATATCGGCCAGTTCCACACACAGCCGCATGTCGCAGATATCCTCATCTCTGTTTCCCGCAGCGGTCAAAATGCAGGAAGCGGAGGCGGCCTTTGAGCGGATGAAGAAGCACTATGGCGACGCCGTGGTCCTGCAGGATCCCAAGTCTCTGACCGCTGGGGAGACAGAAGCAGCGGCCACGGCCGACGCGCTGGGGCAGGTCAGGCAAGTGCTGGCCGCGCTGCCGGATCTGAGCGGGCAGGCCGACAGTTTGCTCTCCCAGTTTGCCTCCATTCGCTCGCGGGACAGGGACACGTATGCGGCAATCCTGGCGGCCAAGGACGGACCGAGCGATGATCTGATGGCCCAGGTGGGCGCGCTGGGCAAGGATAACAAGGCCTTGACCGACGCGATGTCCGCATTCGACAAAGTCATCGCAGCCAGCTTTCAAACGCAGTTGGACGCCGTCAATGCGTCGTCGGTGCGCAACGAAGTGACCGGAGTGGTGATGCTGGCCTTCGTCATCCTGGTCTGCGCCGCCGCCTGGTGGATGGTGCAGTACAAGGTCGTGCAGCCGCTCCGTTCGCTGGCCGGGCGTATGCAGGACATCGCCGAGGGCGAAGGCGATCTGACTCGCCGCGTCGAGGTAGACGGGCACAACGAGATCGACGAGGTGGGCATCTGGTTCAACGTCTTCATCGCGAGGGTGGAAGACATTGTGCGGCGCGTGGCGGAGCACGCCAACACCCTGGGCTCGGCGGCCGCGGAACTGGCTGCCACGGCCCACGATACTGCCTCGCAGGCCACTCAGCAGCAGGAGCAGGCCGAACGCATCACGGTGACCATGAACGAAATGTCGTCGGCCGTGCAGGAGATCAGCCAGACCACACAGCACGCGGCCGAGGATGCGCGCAAGGCGGAAGAGAGCGCTCACGCCGGCGGCCAGACCGTGCAGACCACGGTGCAGACCATCGGAGATTTGCTGAAGGCCAATCAGGAAACCTCCTCCCGGATCGAGGAACTTGGCCGTTCCAGCGACGCAATCGGAAAGATCATCAGCGTCATCGACGACATTGCCGGCCAGACCAACCTGCTGGCGCTGAATGCTTCCATCGAAGCGGCGCGGGCGGGCGAACAAGGGCGCGGCTTCGCGGTGGTTGCCGGCGAAGTGCGGCGGCTGGCGGAGCGGACCAGCGACGCCACCAAGGAGATCGATCAGACGGTGCGGGCCATCCAGCAGGGCACGGCGGAGGCCGTCGAGGCCATGCGCTCCAGCATGAGCCATGTACAGAGCGGCGTGGCCTCGGCGCGCTCGGCGGGCGAGGCGCTTACCAGCATCATTCACGGCTCGGAATCGGTGCAGAAGATGGTGACACAGATTGCCGCCGCGGCCACTGAGCAGTCGTATTCAACGCAATCGGTGAGCACCAATGTGAACGAAATCGCAGCGATCATTCAGCGAACGGCGGTCAGTTCGCAGCACTCGGTTGAAGCCTGCCAGCAACTTTCCTTGCTGGCCGGCGAACTGACCGAGTTGGTGGGCGCCTTCAAAGTGGGATGAAATGCGCCGCGATCACTTGCAAAAACCCGCCGGGGATGTTTCAATCTAGCTATTGAAACAGGGGTGCTCCACGAAGTGGGGCTGAGAAATACCCTCGAACCCGATCCGGATAATACCGGCGTGGGAAGTTTCCGGGGCCAAATGGCCTTCTTCCTCGAATTGTCGCGTGAGTTCTCTTGTTTCATGAAGTTGAAAAACAAGGGGATTCCATGCACCGTTCCACCGTTGTTACTCCAGCCCGCATCGCGCCGCAACTTTCCGCCGGCCAGGTTTGTGCTTCTTCCCGCCAGAACCCCTGCTTCCGCAGATTCCGCGTCCGCACCGCACTCTGGGCCATGGCGTTATTGCTTTCGTGCGTGGCCGCGCCTTCCGTCGCCGTCGCGCAGAACGACGCGGCTGCCGCGCAGAAAATTCCGCGCCTGACCACCACCGTCAAAGTGCAGGCCAAAACGGCGGACGGCTTTCTTCCCAGCATCGTGGACGTGGGTACGCTGGACGGCTTGCCGCTCCAGGAGGCGCCGATCTCGGCCACCGTGTTTACCCGCGAACTGCTCAACGATCAGGGCGCGCGCCTGCTCTCCGACGTGGTGAAGAACGATGCCTCCATAGGCGAGGATTACGCGCCGGTGGGCTACTACGGCGACTACGAGATTCGCGGCTTTCCCATCGATCTGGCCACCGGCCTTGAAATCAACGGCATGACCATCGCCGGCGAGCAGGATGTTCCCCTGGAAAACAAGGAGAGCGTCGAATTCCTCAAAGGCATTGCCGGCGTGGAGAGCGGCGTGGCTTCGGCCGGCGGGCTCGTCAACTACGTCACCAAGCAGCCGGAGGCGATCAAGGCCGTTGACCTGGCCACCGATCATCGCGGCACCGCCTACGGTGGGGTTGACCTTGGACATCTTTTTGGCGCGCACAAGCAAGTCGGCGCACGCCTGAATCTGGCCGGCGAAAAGATCATGAGTTATGTGAACGACGCCAATGGATGGCGCGCCGTGGGCGCGGGCGCGGCCGACTGGCACATCAGCCCCAAGGCGATTTTGAAAGGCGACTTCGAGTATCAGCACAAGGTGGAGCGCTCGGTCTGCGGCTATCAGTTACTCGGCGGAACCACCGTGCCCGATCTCAGCAAGGTCTACCCATCGACGATGCTCGGCGAGCAATCCTGGGAAAAGCCCAACACCTTCGACACCTTCAACACCAGCTCGCGTCTGGATTACGATCTGCCCCGCGATTGGCACGCCTTCGCCGAGGGCAGCTTCAGCCACTCACTGATCGACGACAACGTGATTTACGCTTATGGAACGCCGTTCGACGCCAATGGCAATGTGGCCTGTTCCGGCGCGCCGGATGCGCCCGCCTACTTCTTTTGTCCCGATGGCAGCTATGGGATCTACGACTACCGCGATCCAGGCGAGCTGCGCATCGATGCATTGTCCGAGGCACTGGTCACCGGCCACGTGAAGACCGGAGCCCTCACGCACGACGTGGCCGCGGGCGGCGAAATCTTCCTGCGCAGCGTGCAGCAGCCCGGCGCGCCCCCGTCCAATGCGCCAGACTGGGTGACGAACGGCGCGGTCTACAGCTACATCGGCGCGGAGAATATCTATCAGCCCAATGTGGCCTTTCCCGGCGCAGCGGACGCCAATGGCGTGCGCTTGCAGGCCGGCCCGCGCACCCTATGGGAAGACAGTCACCAGTCGGCCGTCATCGTGCAGGATCGCATTCACATCCCCGGCCATATCCAGTTACTCGCCAGCGGCCGCGAGGATTCCCTGCGCGACCACAATTACTCCGGCGTGAATCAGTCAGGCAACACAAATTTCACCGACAAGACCGTCTGGCTGCCGCAATACGCCGTCACTTACAACCCCGTGAACAACCTTACCCTCTACAGCAACTACGGCGTCATGCTATCGCTGGGCATTCAGGCTCCCTGGTGGGTTGCCGATTCGAACCAGTATCTCAATCCCTTCCTGACGCGCCAGGCTGAAGTTGGCGCGAAGTATGAGTTGGACCATCGTATCCTGCTAACCACCGATTTCTTCCACATGCGCGCGCCGTTCTTTTATCCGAAAATACTGGCGGCTCCCGATAGCTTTTGCCCCAGTGGCGCTCCCGGCGATCTCTGCTTTGAATCCGAAGGCCGCGAGACCCACGACGGCATTGAACTGAACGCCCAGGGCCAGGTCACAAACAGGTTGCAACTGACGGGCTCGGCAGCGGCCATTCGCGCGCTTTCCGACGATACCGGCACTGCTTCCTACGACAACAAGCAGGTGCTCAATGTGCCGCATCTGCGCACGACTCTGTTTGCTGATCTGCTGGTGCTGAAATCGCGCGGGCTTCATCTGATGCCCGGCTGGAGCTATACAGGGCGCAAAGAAGCAACACGCGACGACGCGGTCAGCGTCTCCGGCTACAACCTTTTCAACCTGGGCGCTAGCTGCACGCCGGGCGGCGAACATGGACACATAACATTTCGGCTTTATGCCGATAACATCACCGACAAACGCTACTGGAAGGACACCGGCGCAAGTTACGGCGACACCTTCATTCATCTGGGCGCGCCGGCGACGGTGCGGTTCTCCGCGCATTACACTTTCTAGGAACCTGTTCAGGGAACGACTTTAGTCGTGCCGAAAAGGCCCCAAAATCAACGCGGGCTTCAGCCCCTGAGATTTAAACGGCGTCCAGAGTTAGTTCTCAACAAGTTTCTCGGCGTGCGGACAAGAATATGAGGATGCACAAGCGATGAACACAGCGGCAAAGGTGCATGGAATGGACGGCAGGCTGGTCGAAGCCGACTGGCCGCCGCTCGCGCTGGCCGAAGTGCGCGCGCTGCTGGCCGGCTTCCCGGAGTGTGGCGTGCCGGAGCGTATTCTCACGGTAAGTCCGCGCCCCTTTTCCGCGGCCTCGGTCGTCGCCACCAGCCGCGGGCAGGTCTTCGTCAAGCGCCATCCCCGCGCCGTGCGCGATCGCGAAGGCTTGCTCGAAGAGCATCGCTTTTTGCACTATCTTCATGTGCACGGCGCGCCGGTCCCGCGCGTCTTTGCGTCCTCTTCGGGAGAGACAGCCATCGAAATCGGCGGCTGGACGTATGAAGCGCATGAAGCGCCCGCGGGCGTGGACCTTTACGAGGATGCGCTTTCGTGGACGCCATTTCGCTCGACGGCTCATGCGCGCTCTGCGGGCCAGGCTCTGGCGCGATTGCATCTTGCCTCGCAAGGCTTCAATGCGTCGCAGCGCAACGCACGCCCGCTGACGGCCAGCTTTACGATCTTTGCGGATGACAACCCTGGCGCCGAGTTGCGGCGCTACGTGGATGCGCGGCCTGCGTTGAAGGACTATCTGCTGGGCCGCAGCGCCTGCGACGATGCGCTTGAACTTCTCGCGCCCTTTCACGCCGAGCTGCTGCCGCTCCTGCCGTCGCTTCCGCCGCTGTGGACGCACAACGACCTGCACGCCTCGAATCTGTTGTGGACTGATGCGAGCGACCAAGCGCAGGCCACGGCAATCATCGATTTCGGCCTGTCTGACCGCACCAACGCCGTGCACGATCTGGCCCAGGCCATCGAGCGCAACATCGTTGAGTGGCTGACGCTTACCGGGAATCCATTGCGCTCGGAGAATCTCCCCGTGCATCTGGATCATCTGCGCGCGCTGCTTGACGGCTACCAGCCACTGCGCCCGCTGAGCGACGCAGAGGCCGCGGCGCTCGCGCCGATGACCGCCCTCGGCCACGCCGAGTTCGCGCTCTCGGAGACGGATTATTTTCTCGACGCATTGCATGCGGAAGAGAAGGCGCCCATGGCCTGCGAAGGCTGGCTGGTGGGCCATGCGCGCTGGTTCCGCGGCGCGGGCGGAAGGAAGCTGCTGGACGAAATCGAGCGCTGGACAGAGACGCGGAAGAAGACGGGGAAACGATGATTCCGATGGTGATCTGCAATTACATAATCGTGCATTGGCTGGAGATTGCCGGCGTAGTCACAACGATTCTCGGCATCTGGCTCACCACCCGCCGCCTGCTCATCTGCTGGCCCATCACGCTGATCTCCGACGTGATCTATCTTGTGGTCTTTTATCGCGCCCGGCTGCTTTCCGATGCGCTGTTGCAGATTTTCTTTCTGGCTTTCACGCTTTACGGCTGGTGGTACTGGCAGCGCGGCGTGCGCGAAGAGGGCGAAGTGCGCGTGGTGCGGCTGGGAGGTCAGGCAATGCTCGGGGGATTGGCCGCCGGCGCCGTGGGCAGCGTGGTGCTGGGCGAGTTGGCCAAGCAGGTACACGCCGCGCTTCCGTATCTGGACGCGACGCTGGCCAGTTATAGCCTGGTGGCCAGTTGGTGGGCAGCGCGCAAGCATATCGCCAACTGGTGGCTGTGGATTGCCGTGGACCTGGTTTACATCGGCGAATACATCTACAAGGATTTGCGGTTGACGGCTTTGCTTTATGCCGGGTTGGTGGCGCTGGCTGTGCTCGGTGTGCGGGATTGGCGGCGCGCTTCCCAGGTCGCGGAGTCGATACCAGCGGCAGCCGGCATGGCGAATTAGACCGCGGCTTGCACCACGTTGTGCAGCGGCTCGCCGGCAATGTAGCGGCGCAGTTCATCGGCTACGGTCTTGACCGCGCGCGGCGCAAACTGCGGGCACGATCCGCCCACGTGCGGCGTGATGAGCAGGTTGGGGCAGCTCCACAGCGGATGCCCTTCGGGCAGCGGCTCGGGATCGGTGACATCGAGAGCGGCGCGAATGCGGCCCGCTTCGAGCGCCTCCACCAATGCGTCCGTGTCCACGATCGGTCCGCGCGCGGCATTGACCAGCAACGCGCCCTGCCGCATCAAACTAATTTGTTGCCGGCCAATCAGACCGCGACTCTCGGCGGTCGAAGGCAAAATCAGAATCACGACTTCCGCCCGCGGCAACAGGCTGTCGAGTTCACTCACGGCATGAACCGGCGGGTTGCCGCGCGCCGTGCGGGCCACGCGTAACATCTCCACGCGAAACGGCTCGAGCATCCGCTCGATCTCCTGGCCAATGGCGCCGTAGCCCACCATGAGCACTGTCTTTCCGGTCAGCTCCTCCAGCATGATGGGCGGATAGATCGGGCGCGCATCGCCGCTGATGCGCGCGTAGTGCGCGGTGGCCTCATAGCGCCGCTTCCACACCCCGGAGCGCTGCACGTCCAGGTAGAGCGGAAAATACTTCAGCATGGCCAGCGTGGCGCTGAGCGTCCACTCGGCGGTGGAGGTGCTGTGCGCGCCGCGGGCATTGCAGATGGTGACATGCGGCCCCACCGCATCGGCAATCCACTCCGTGCCGGCCAGCAGGGCCAGCACCAGACGCACGCCACGCAGGTGCGGATAGACTTTTACTGCCCGCGTTGGATAGGGATCGGGAATCCAGACATCGATCTCGACCTGGTGGTCAAGATTTTCCGGCAATGCGATCAGTTCGATCTGCGCGGGGAAATCATTGAACAACTCCGCGGCCAACGTAGCAGGGTATCCGATTCTTAACATGGCAGTCGCGCTCTCAACATGGCGTTCGCGTTCGCGGCATAATCCTGGCGAGCACTTGGAGTGCATGCTCCCGACTCCCATGCTACACGGACCGGGCCGCCGCTCGCGCGCATTTTCCGCCAGCGCCGATAGATGATTCGCGAGATTTAAATCTGTGCGGCCACAGCCGAAAGCCGTTTTGATAAGGCATTCTGTAAGTAGGAAAATTTGCATCGAGGATCCCACTCATGCGCCTGAAGGCAAAGAAAACATGGTCGCAGCAGCAGCTTGCCGTAAAGCTGCGCATGGAACAGGGGAAGAGCGCGGGCTTCCTTACCTGGGAGCGCCGCCGGCTGCTGATTCACGCCGCAAAAACGGCGCTGGCCGCCGGGCTGTGCTGGGGTATCGCCATACGCTTCGGAATGCACGACGGCTACTGGGGCGCCATCAGCGCCATCATCGTTCTGCAATCCAACTTCGGTTCCACGATCTCCGCCTCGCGGGATCGCGTCTTTGGAACGGTGATCGGCGCGCTGTTCGGCTTTCTGTTTACCGAGTTTGGCGCGCTGCCCTGGAACTACATTCTGGCCGTGCTGGTGGCGATGATTGTTTGCGGCCTCATGGGCATGCGCAACAGCTCGCGGCTGGCCGGAGTGACGATCACCATCGTGATGCTGGTGCAGCAGGGCGGCTCGCATTGGATCATCGCCCTGGACCGGGTGGGGCAGGTGCTGATGGGAATCGTGGTGGCGCTGGCCATCTCCACGCTGGTTTTGCCGGACCGCGCGCGGCTCCGGCTGCGCGACGGGCTGGCCCAGGAGTTTCTGCTCATGGGCGCATTCTTCGAGAGGATTCTCGAGGGTTTTCGCGGCGCGCCCGCCGAGAACCTGCCCGAACTGCGCGAGCAGTTGCTGGAGATACAGCGCAGCAACGACCAGTTTCAGGAGGCGGCGCGGAACGAGCCTTCCGGCGGCCCGGGATGGCGCGAGGGCCTGTCCATGCTGGCCCAGTTTGCCCGCTCGCTCTCTGACGCCCTGGTGGCGCTGGAGTTCGCCGTCAAAGACAGCCACGAGGACGGATACGCCGAGCAACTGGAACCGGCCCTCGGACGGTTGGCCGTGGACATTCGGGTTGGATTTCATTACCTGGCCAAGTGCATCCACGGCTGGCGCTTTCACATCGCCCCGCCGGGCTTGCTGCTGGAAGAAGACATCGCGCAACTGGAAGCGCGCATGACCGAGGTGCGGCCGACCGGCTTTCAGTTTTCGCAGGCTGAGATCCTGCGTGCCTACGCCGTACAGCTCCACCTCAAGCAGATTGCGCTGCTGCTCCGGGCCTCGCGCGTGGAAACCAGCCGAGCCATCGGCGAAGCGCAGAAGTAGAACAACCAGTACGCCTTCGCCTGCCGGAATACCCCCTGCCCTGCCCTTCCTGCCTGCGCCCGCTTGGTTTGACCCTCAATAGGTGATGTGCGTCACTTCAAACTCGCTCTTGGGGATGAAATCATGGTTTTCGCAGGGCCTCTGACATTCTTTTGCCTTTTATTTCCGCTTTCATATCAGTGGAGGCATGCACGTGAAGCTCGATTCGTCCGCATTCGTCGCCGACCCGGAGTTGATCCAGGCGCTCGAAAAACGTTCCACCGTAATCTCCTGTGGAGGAGATCGCATTTTATTCAACCAGGGGGAGGCCCCGGAAGGTCTCTATATTCTGATCCAGGGAGAGATCACCCTCACCATGACCTCGCCCAAGGGCGAGCAGGTGATGAAGTTCCAGGCCCGCGCCGGTTCTCTGCTCGGCCTGCCAGGGCTGATCAGCCAGCAGCCCTACACGCTCACCGCACTGGCCCGCGAAGGTGCGCAACTGAGCTTCGTCCCACGCGACGAGTTCACCAAGGTGATGCAGACCAACCCGCTGGTCGCGTTCAAGATTCTGCAAGTACTGGCCGCCGAGGTCCGTACCGCCCGCCATGCATTGTCAGACAGGTAGCCGCATTCTTGCTCTGACTGCAGGCCTCCGCGGATGCCCCGGAGCGTATCCTGAGCGCCGTCGAAGGATCTCGCTTTTGGGAGCTCGGAAGCCACGAACCCCATGGCGCGCAAGCGCCCGCTGGCCCCACCGCAGGTGGTGATAAACTCAGTAGTTATGGTCCTTGCAAGTCTGCTCATTGCGGCCGTCGCCTATCTGCTCGGCTCCATTCCCAGCGGATACCTGCTGGTCCGCCTCTTCCGTAACCAGGACATCCGCCAATCCGGCAGCGGCAACATAGGCGCCACCAATGTCCTGCGCTCCGGCGGCAAGGGCCTGGGCGCGGCCACCTTCCTGATCGATATGCTGAAAGGCTCGTCCGCCGTCTTGCTGGGCGGCCTGATCGGCAGCCTGCTGGCCCCCAGCGCCGTTCCGGCCAACTTCCGTGCCTTGGCCGCACTATGCGCCGTTCTTGGCCACATCTTCCCGGTCTGGCTCAGCTTTCGCGGAGGCAAGGGCGTGGCCACAGGCTTTGGCGTCTTCCTGGTCGCCGCGCCGCTTGCCGCCTTGGCTTCCATCGCCGTTTTTGCACTGGTGCTCACGCTCAGCCGCTACGTCTCGCTGGCTTCCATCGTCGGCGCTGCCAGCTTTCCGGTCTTTGCCTGCTTGCTCGGCCACGGCAACCGTCCCCCGTTCTTCATCGCCGTTCAGTTCGCCGTCGCCCTGCTGCTCATCGTCAAGCACTACCAGAACATTGGCCGCCTGCTGGCCGGCGTCGAATCCCGTTTAGGAGCGAAAAAGCCCGCATGAGCCGCATCATCGTATTAGGTTCCGGAGCCTGGGGAACCGCTATCGCCCTCTCGCTCCACCGCCGCGGCGGTCACCAGGTCACCCTCTGGGCGCATAGCCCGGAGGCCGCGCAAGAGATCGTCGCAGCCGGAGAAAACACGCTCTTCCTGCCCGGCTTTCCGCTGCCGCCGGAGATTGCCATCACTGGCGACAACGCCGCCGTGGCCTCGGCCGAGATCGTCGTTTCCGTCGTGCCTTCGGAATTTTTGCGCCCCACGCTGGCCCGCCTGCGCCCCCATCTCCACACCGGCCAGATCATCGTCAGCGCCACCAAGGGCGTCGAGGACCGCACCTACCTGCGCATGACCGAGGTCCTCGCCTCCAGCCTTGCCGAAATCGGCCTCGCCCTGCCCATCGGCGCATTCAGCGGCCCCAGCTTCGCCCTGGAAGTCGCCCAGGGCCAGCCCACCGCGGTCACCGTGGCCTTTGACGACCCAGCGGCCGCCAGCCGCATCCAGCATGAGTTCTCCTCCCAGACCCTGCGCCTCTACACTTCCACGGACGTGATCGGCGTCGAACTGGGCGGGGCGCTCAAAAACGTCATCGCCATCGCCGCCGGCGTGGCCGCCGGGGTGGGCCTGGGCTACAACTCCGCCGCCGCGCTCATCACCCGCGGCATCGCCGAAATCACCCGCGTGGCCGTGGCCTGCGGAGGCCGCCGCGAAACCCTCGCCGGCCTGTCGGGCGTGGGCGATCTGGTCCTCACCTGCACCGGCTCACTCAGTCGCAACCGCACCGTCGGCCAGCAACTCGGCCAGGGCCGCAAGCTCCAGGAGATTCTCGACGGCCTGGGCGGCAAGGTCGCCGAAGGCGTTTCCACCACCCGCGCCGCCCTCGGCCTGGCCCGCCAGCACGGCATTGAAATGCCCATCGCCGAACAGATGGAGCTGATCCTCAACGAAGGCAAAGATCCCCGCGAAGCCATCAAAGACCTCATGCTCCGCCCCGGCAAAGACGAGCACTAGCCACCTGCGGTAGAGCCAATCGCTCGCCGCCTGCGGTGCGGCCAATTGCTCGCAATTCGCTCGCAGGAGGCTCGCGCTTTCCCAAGGCTTCAAAACCGATTGGGCGCGGCGTTTTGTCAGGTCACGGCTTCAGCCGTGCCGCAAGACGCAATCTAGGCTCAACATCAGGAGATAAAATTATTAAAATGAACAACTTATGTCGAAAAACTCCAAGCGTTTATGTTGTCGAAAAAGTAAACAAAATACCGCCGAAAACCGGCGTTTTGGGGCCCGTTTTTCGTTAAAAATGGCCCCTTTCGCGCGCTTTTGCCCCGCTTTTTCAACGGAAATTCGTGGAGAAATCTCTATCCGCCGGCAATCGCCCCGATCACCAGCAGCGGTTCTTTCCCTACCGCGACCGGCTCCGGCAACTCCGCATCCACCGGCTCGTGCGACCAATCCTCCTCGCAGGCGAAGAAGCGCAGAAACGGTCTGCGCTCCCGCGTGACATGGTCGCGGATCGTCCCGCGCAGCATCGGGTAAGCCGTCTCCAGCGCGTCCAACACCGTGCGCACAGTGGCCGGCGCGGCGACCGCGAGCGTGACCTCGGTTCCCACCTGCGCCAGATTACGCAGATGGTAGGGCAGAATCACGCGCACCATGCGCGTCCCTGCCATCGCCTGCAGCGAATCATCCTCCAACCTTCGCCCCCAACTCTCGTAGTCCCTTAGTCCCTAGCCCCTTAGTCCCTGGCTCATTTGAGCGTCTGCACTTCGACGGAGAGCACGGCAGGCAGGTCGCGCACAATCGGCGTCCAGTGGTCGCCCGCGTCAGGCGAGGCGTAGACCTGTCCGCCGGTGGTGCCGAAGTAGACGCCGCACTCGTCCAGCGAATCGACGGCCATGGCGTCGCGCAGCACGTTCACGTAACAGTCTTTTTCCGGCAGCCCGTTGCCGAGCGGCTCCCACTCGTTGCCGCCGGTGCGGCTGCGATAGACGCGCAGCTTGCCGTCCAGCGGGAAATGCTCCGAGTCGCTCTTGATGGGCACTACGTAGAGCGTCTCCGGCTGGTGGGCGTGCACGTCGATCACAAAGCCGAAGTCGGTGGGCAGATTGCCCGAGACCTCCCGCCAGCTCTCGCCCGCGTCGTCGGAGCGCATCACGTCCCAGTGCTTCTGCATGAACAGCACATCCGGGCGCGACGGGTGCAGGGCCACATGGTGCACGCAGTGGCCAACCTCGGCAGTCGGGTTGGGCATGAAGTTGGAGACCAGCCCTTTGTTGATGGGCTTCCAGCTTGCGCCGCCGTCGTCGGTGCGGAAGGCCCCGGCGGCGGAGATGGCGATGTACATCCGCTGGGCGTTGGTGTGGTCCAGCAGGATGGTGTGCAGGCACATGCCGCCGGCGCCCGGCTGCCACTTGGGTCCAGTGCCGTGCCCGCGCAGCCCGGCCAGCTCGGTCCAGGTTGCGCCCGCGTCCGTCGACCGGAACAGCGCCGCGTCTTCCACGCCCGCGTAGACCATCTCCGGATCAGTAAGCGAGGGCTCCAGGTGCCAAACACGCTTGAACTCCCAGGGGTGGGGCGTGCCGTCGTACCACTGGTGGGTTCCGGGCGTGCCATCGTAGGCGAATTTGTTGCCCACCGGCGTCCAGTTGGCCCCACCGTCGTCCGAGCGCTGAATCTGCTGGCCGAACCAGCCGCTGCACTGCGAGGCGTAGATCCGGTTGGGGTCCGCCGGCGAACCCTTCAAGTGATACAACTCCCAGCCCGCGAAGAACGGACCGTTGACCTGCCAGTCGGCGCGCTTGCCGTCCGCGGTCAGGATGAATGCGCCTTTGCGCGTTCCCACCAGGACCCGTACAGAACTCATGGCTCTCCTTGTCCGCCTGCTCCAGCCGCTCGCGCCGGAGTTCCGCAAGGCTTGTGCTGCGATTTTTCCTTAAATCCCGCGCAAAAGGCAAGTGATTTCTGGTGGCCGGGCTGCTTTTTCACGGATGGCTCCGGCGCGCGGCAATGCAATAGACTCAAAGCTGGACCCCTTGATGATGAAGTTTTTCGGCGGGAAAAAAGACGCACCGGCAACTCCGGCAATCACACCGCAGGGCGCGCCCGGCTCCGGCTTGGCCGAGGCCCCCAAATCGAGCCTCTTCAGCCGCATGAAGCAGGCTGTCGCGCGCACCCGCGAGTCGCTCTCGGCCAAGATCGAAGACCTGGTCGCGCTGGCCCGCACGGTGGACGAATCGACGCTCGAAGAACTGGAAACGGCTCTGCTGACCAGCGACCTGGGCGTGGCCACCACCACGGCGATTCTGGAAGCCCTGCGCGACCGCGCCCGCCATCAGGCCATTGCCGGCGGCGAGGAGCTGCGCGCGCTGCTCAAGGAGCAGATTCGCGCCATTCTGGAAGCGCCGCGGCGTCCTGTCACGGCTCCCGAAGCGCCGCCGGCAGTCACGTTTCTGGTCGGCGTCAACGGCACCGGCAAAACCACCTCCGCGGGCAAGCTGGCCGCATGGTACCGCGCGCAGGGCAAAACCGTGCTGCTGTGCGCGGCCGATACCTTTCGCGCGGCGGCCATTGAGCAGTTGGAGGTGTGGGCGGCGCGCTCCGGCGTGGAGATGATCCGCACCCGCCAGGGCGGCGACCCCGCCGCCGTGCTCTACGATGCCGCCACGGCCGCCAAGGCGCGCAAGATTGACCACCTGATTGTGGATACCGCCGGACGGTTGCACACCAAGACCGGCCTGATGGACGAGCTGGACAAGATGCGCCGCACGGCGGCCAAGATGATTTCCGGCGCGCCGCACGAGGTGCTGCTGGTGATGGACGCGACCACCGGGCAGAACGGCTTGCAGCAGGCGCGGCAGTTCACGCAGTCGGCTGGCGTGACAGGGATTATTCTCACCAAGCTGGACGGCACGGCCAAGGGCGGCATCGCCGTGGCCATCGCCCAGGAACTCGGCCTGCCGGTGCGCTTTGCCGGCGTCGGCGAGCAGATGAGCGACCTGCTGGAGTTTTCGCCGGCGGAGTTTGTCGATTCGCTGCTCGGCTAGTACTACAGTTGTAACTGAGTGATAGACAAGAGGTGCTCAGGCCGAGACTCCGCGGTCGCGATGGAGCAATCGATCCGAAGATGGCGGGAGGAACTGGTGCGCGCGCACCAGCGGATGGCGGTGTTGATTGTGCTGCGCGCCGGGCTGGCATAGCCGGGAGCATCTGCTGCGTTGGTCCGAGTGGCGACGACAGCATCAATTCCTCGCCCGATTCTTCCACTGCCGAAAACAAAACGTCTTCCTCTTCGCCACTCAGTTACAACTGTAGTACGAGGCGCTGCGGAATCCGAATGGGCCGTTTGCGGCACGCCTGAAGTCGTTCCCTGACGCATTTCAGCTAACTGAAGCCAATTTTGCAACAAGCTCCTGCTACCAAACTTTCTGCCCCCTGGCCCTCAGTTGCCAGCTTCAGTTGCGGACACTGCCGGAACCCGGCGCAGCACCGCGGTCAGCAGCAGGGTCAGCCGCGCAACGGCAGGAATGGCACCCACCAGCCCGCCCAGCCGGGCCTGGCTGGCCAGCCCGCCCCGCAATGAAAACGCGGCCATCGGCGTGGTGTGCAGCAATGTGTGGCCGTCCAGCGCGGGACGCGGAGCAAAGGAAAACAGCCGCCCGCCCAGGCGCACAAAGGGTAAGATCAGCGCCACCTGCAGCGGCATCACCAGGTAATTGGCAGCCTGAATGGCGGGCAGATTCAGGCGCAGCGCCAAGGCCAGCGCCGCGCAGATCAAGGTCGGAATCCCCACCACTGGAATGCAGCCGATTGCGAAGCCCAGGGAGAGCGTCAGCGCCAGCCGCTGGGGCGAGATTCCCTGCCGCAGCCAAGCAACTGCCTTCCGCTTCATTGCTTCCATGGGTTGGACCGTCATCCTCTCCAGTGTATCGGCAGGATGAGTTCATCTTGACAGGATTGCCATGAAACTTTGGTAAATGTATCCGTGCGGGCGGCGAAAAAAGCATTTCCCGTGAGCGATCTCTCACGGGAAAGGGCGCTTTTCGCGTAGTTTGAACGCGAGTCATCAAGTTTCTATTGATCCGGCAACTAAATACTGTCAGGGCGCCCTATCCATTTCCGCGTCTTTTGCGGAAATGGGTGGGAATGCGATGTCACTGTTTTCT
>VFSW01000972.1_pt1 | contig 42594 bp, 39 predicted proteins | sample 5358111 | NCBI WGS metagenome assembly VFSW01 (sample SAMN11554181, study PRJNA540505) | mine drainage metagenome | isolation source: sediment from site ElyBrook_90M | place: USA: Ely Copper Mine, Vershire, VT | collected 2017
GGCATACGCCGCTAGCGCCTGGACGAGATCGCCGCCGGCGGCAAGTCGTTCGGCGCGCGCGAGTTCGACGCCGCCGAGCTTGTAGGCAAGGGCGTCGTCATCGGCAGCGCCGGCGAGACGCAGCAGGTCAGCTGCTTCGGCAAGGTGGCAGATTGCTTCGGCATCGTCGGAAGACGCCAGCGCCACGCGGCGGTGATCATCGGCCCACGCCGAAAGCCGTCCCGGGGCGCATTGCGCGCGCTGCGCGGCAGCGAGCGATGCACATAGCGCAATGCCGGAGCGGGCGGCTCGCAAGACTTCGGATTCGGTGGTTGGCATGGTCCGTGGCTGGCGCGCGATGTCGAAACGCAGCCGGGCGAGAATAGCATTGGCGCAGCAAGCACCGCGGAGGGCGCCGGTCGCGGCGGTGGCCCCGTACCCGGGCATCGCCGCTACCATGCATGACACCACTGTGGAGCACCGACGTGAGCTACGACGACACCAATGCGTTCGCCCGCATCCTGCGCGGGGAAATTCCCTGTATCAAAGTGACCGAAACCGAAGAGGCTTTGGCCATCATGGACATCATGCCGCAGAGTGACGGTCATGTGCTGGTGATCCCGAAGGCGCCGGCTGCCGAGATTTTTGACCTGCCCGATGCCGCGCTGGTGGCGGCCATCCGCATGACCCAACGACTGGCTGTGGCGGTACGCGCTGCGCTGAATCCTGATGGTGTGTTCGTCGGGCAGTTCAACGGCAGCGCTGCGGGGCAAACCGTGCCCCACGTGCATTTTCACGTCATTCCCCGCTGGAAGGGCGCTGATCTGCGCATGCATGCGCGCGACATGGCGGATTCCGAGACGCTCACCGCGCTGGCGCAGCGCATTCGCGCGCAGCTCTGAGGCCGGCGCACCGCCAGCTGCGGTGCCTGTCCGTCCCGGGCGAGGTCAGTGGCCCAGGCCCGCCGCGATCGACTGACGCACGGCGCGCAGCTCTGGTGGCAGGCGCTTCTCGAGCGTCTGGAACAGCGCATCGTGCAGTGCCAGTTCCGCACGCCACGCGGCAGGGTCGGCATCGATGATGGCTTCGAAGCGCGCGGCGTCGAAGTCGAGACCGCGCCAGTCGAGATCCTGGTGACGAGGGCTGATGCCGAAGAAATGCCCTTCACCCTGGGCGCGTCCCTCGATACGCTCGATCATCCACTTCAAGACACGCGCGTTGTCACCATAGCCCGGCCAGACAAACTTGCCGTCGGAGCCCTTGCGGAACCAGTTGACACAGAAAATCCGGGGCAAGGTGGCGCCGAGAGCCTGGAGTCGGTGCTCCATGTCAAGCCAATGGCGGAAGTAGTCGCTCATGTTGTAGCCGCAAAACGGCAGCATCGCGAATGGGTCGCGTCGCACCACGCCTTGTTGACCGACGGCGGCGGCTGTGGTTTCCGAACCCATGGTCGCGGCCATGTAGATGCCTTCCATCCACGTGCGCGCCTCGGTCACCAGCGGCACGGTGGTGGAGCGGCGGCCGCCAAACACGAAGGCGTCGATGGGTACGCCGGCAGGATCGTCCCAGGCCGGGTCGAGCGCGGGGTTGTTGGTGGCGGCGACGGTGAAACGCGCATTCGGATGGGCTGCCTTGACGCCGGTGCTGGCGCCGAGCTCCGGCGTCCAGTCGCGCCCCTGCCAATCAATCAGGTGCGCTGGGGCCGGTCCCATGCCTTCCCACCAGACATCTCCGTCGTCCGTCAGGGCGACGTTGGTGAAAATCACGTCGCGTTCGATGCTGCGCATGCAGTTGGGATTGGTGGCGGTGTTCGTGCCCGGCGCCACGCCAAAGTATCCCGCCTCCGGGTTGATGGCGTACAGGCGACCATCAGCCCCTGGCTTGATCCAGGCGATGTCGTCGCCAATGGTCGTGACCTGCCAGCCTGAAAGCGCGGGCGGCGGGATCAGCATGGCGAAATTGGTCTTGCCGCATGCGCTGGGGAACGCTGCGGCCACGTGATACTTGCGCCCTTCGGGGGTGGTCACGCCAAGAATGAGCATGTGCTCCGCCAGCCAGCCCTGTTCACGTCCCATGGTCGACGCGATGCGCAATGCAAAGCATTTTTTGCCCAACAACGCATTGCCCCCGTACCCTGATCCGTAGGACCAGATCTCCTGCGTTTCCGGGTAATGCACGATGTACTTCACGTCGGCATTGCAGGGCCAGCGGCTATCCTCCTGGCCGTCGGACAAGGGGGCGCCAACCGAGTGCACGCAAGGCACAAAGTCGCCATCGGTGCCGAGCAGGTCGAGGACAGCGCGGCCCATGCGCGTCATGAGTCGCATATTCACGGCGACGTAGGGAGAGTCCGACAACTCGACCCCGACGTGAGAAATCGGCGAACCCAACGGCCCCATGCTGAACGGAATCACATAGAGGGTGCGTCCACGCATCGCGCCCCGAAACAATGCATTTTCGCCGGTTTGAAGCAGGGCACGCATTTCGCCCGGATCCATCCAGTTGTTCGTCGGGCCGGCGTCGTCGCGGTTCTGCGAGCAGATGAAGGTACGATCCTCGACGCGGGCGACATCGGAAGGGTCTGAACACGCCAGATAGCTGTTGGGCCGCCGCTCGAGCTTGCGGAAGGTTCCGGCATCGACGAGTTGCTGGCACAAGCGGTCGTACTCCTCCTGGCTACCATCGCACCAATGAATGGCGCGTGGCTGGGCGAGCGCGGCGATCCTGGCAACCCAGTCGATCAGGCGGGCATTTCTGACATGGGCTGGCGCGCTTGCGCGCACCTCCGCGGCGGTGACGGATGGCATCGGCAACTCCTCCAGTTTCCAGGGGCGCGCCGTCAACCAACAGCGTGCGCCTTTTGCTTGTTTGTGTATGAACGGACCGTGTTCGCTGTGGAACGAGGGCCGCCCAGTCTAGTGGGCGTTGCTTTCGGCATGCTGTCGCGGCAAGCTCGCGGCGCTGGCGCTGGCGCTGACGCCCGCCACCGGCAGACCGCCATCAGCGCTCATGATCCAGCTCAGCTGATGCAATGCCCGCACCAGCCGCTCCGAGCAGCGGTCGAGATCGCCTTCGGCGATTTCGGTGAGTACTGCATCGACCTCGCCATCTTCCTGTGCACGGCGCAGAAGCTCACCCGCCTCGTGGTGAAAAGTGGTGTGCAGGGTCTGCGCCTTCTCGAACAATGGGCGCGCCTCCGGCCAGATGGTCAGGGCTTGACGTTTCATCCACCGCCCCAGCAGGCAGGCATCGTCGCGCTGCACCAAGGCCCACTGCAACGGGATCCCGTCGCCGCGCAGGTTGCGCGCCAGCGTGTCGCGGTATTCCTGGTGCGACGCAATCATGCGCTGCCAGTCGAGTGGCGCCACGTCGCGACTGAACAGCAGCGCCTGGCGCCCGAGCACAGTGGAGGGTCGGGCGGCGTCGAGATTCAATCGCCACCGACTCTGCCAATCGGCGAACGCTTCGGCTGGCATGGGGCGCGCCATGGCGTATCCCTGTCCGTGCTCGACGCCAAGAGACATTGCCATTTCCACCAATCCCGGCGCCTCGAGACCCTCCATGGTCACCCGCATGCCCAGACCCTGCGCCATGCGCACCAGCGCGCCGATGAATGCGATGGTCTTGAGCGGATCCTCTTGCGCCTGCAGCACGATCTGCTGGTCGATCTTGACCGTGTGGAACGGCAGGCTGCGCATGCGCTTGAGGCTGCTGTAACCCGAGCCGAGGTCGTCCATGACCAGCCGCACACCGATGCGCGAGAGGTCGGCGATCGCAGCGTCGCGCCGCGCGCTGTCAAGCATGTCCTCGTGGGTCTCCAGCAGTTCGAGGTAGAGCCGGTGCGCGGGCACGCCGCTGTCCGCCAGTGCCTGCGCCACCCACTGCGCGCACTCGGGCTCCAGCAGCACGCTCGGCGGCAGGTTGACGCTGGCGCTGACGTGCAAGCCCTGTGCTTCCCAGGTCCGGACCCATTGGAGCGTCTGCTCCAGCCCCTTGCGGAACAGGATGCGTAATTCGTGGTTGCCGAAAGCCTCGAGGAATTCTCCGGGCGAAAGCACGTACGTCCCATCCTGCAGGCGCGCAAGCGCCTCGACCATGTCGGCATCGCCCGAAGCCATGTTGACCAGCGGCTGCACATACATGTGCAGTCCGCCGCCGAACAGGAGCTCGTGCAGATGCGATCGCCGCGTCGCCGCGATCGGCTGGATCTGACCGGCCAATACGCGCTGGAACGCGGGGTTGAGCTGGTGCTGAACCGATTCGAGCCACAAACGCATGCTGGTGGCATCGAATTGCCCCGGGAGCGTGCCCAGCAAGGTGATCACCTGATGGGCGTGGCCACTGCGGTCGAGCAGCGGCAGCGCTGCGACGCTGCGCACGCCGACGCGCCGCGCCAGCGGTCCGAACTGCACGGTCCGACACTCGTTCGGCTCGGTGGCGATCTGGCCCGTGCTCCAGGCGCGTTGCGTCGGGCCCACATGTTCGGCCACCACCCGTTCGAAGTCGAGATCCACCCCGACGTCGCGCATGTCCTGGTAATAGCGGGCTGCGATGCCGGCGGCAAACTCCAGCACATAGTGGTTGTCGACGTCGGGTCGTCCGCAGGCAACGCCACAAATGCCGGGCAGCGATGCCAGATGCTCGACCACGTGGCGCGGCAGTTGACCCGAGGCCTCCCAGTCGTCGAGTTTCATTTCCATCATGGCCGAATGGGCGTGACGTTCGCGCTCGACTTCCAGCCCTCCGCGCTGTGTCGCCTGCAGTTCCCCCGACAGGCGCGCCTGGATCACGGACTGGAGCTTGACCCGCGCTTCCAGGCGCAGGCGAAGTCCCTGGATGGCGCGGTGGAGCGCGGCGCTGTACTCGCTCATCGCCGCCATGACTGCCGCGCCGTCCACGCCAATGGTCGCGTGAATGCGTCCGAGCCGGAAACAGCGGTCTTCATGCGCCTGCCGGGAGAGATCCGGATCGAGCAATCGGCGCAGATGCTGCCGCTGATGGTCGCGCAAGTGGGACAGCTCTTCGGGGGTCAGCATGGCGAGAATGCGCGCGCTTTGCGGCTCGGACGTCAGGCGCCGGTAGAGCTCCTCGATGAATCCGTCCTCGATCGGCCCGAGGTCGAGGTCGGCCTGGAGCAGCAGCGCGGCCGCCGCGGCTCCGTACGGTTCGATCGATTCCTCTTCGGTGCTGTCGCTCTGCTCGCCGCTGAGCAGCCACCAGCGCTGTCGCCGGCTCTTGCCGGCTTTGGCGGCATACAGCGCCACGTCAGCCTGCCGCAGTAGCTGGTCGGCTTCGTCGCCGTCATTGGGAAAGAGCGCCAGACCCATGCTCATGCCCACCTCGGCCTGCACGTCTTCGGCCAGAATGAAGGGTGTTTCCACCGCGCGGTGCATGCGCGCGAGAATCGATTCCAGCAGCGCGCGCGCGTGCATGCCGTCGAGATCGTCGAGCACGAGAACGAATTCGTCGCCGCCGAGGCGCGCGAGCAAATCGGACTCGCGCAACTGACCTTCCAGGCGGGTTGCGAGTTGCTGCAGCAAGCGATCTCCGGCGGCATGGCCCCAGGTGTCGTTGACCGGTTTGAAGTCATCGAGGTCAAGCACCCCCACCGCCAGTTGGTGACCGGCGCGGCGCGCGCGCGCAATGGCGTGCGGAAGGTGCTGTTCGAGGGCCAGGCGGTTTGCCAGGCCGGTCAGCGCGTCGTGTCGCGCCAGGTGTGCCTGCTCCGACTCACGTGTCTGGAGCAACTGCTTGAGGTCGATCTCGGTGAGCGCCTGACCAATCAGCTCGGCGGTGCGCAGTAGCGTGGCCTGGACGATTTCATCGAGGTCGGCGCCGTCGTTGGCCACCAGGACCAATACGCCCCAAAGCTGGTCGGATCGGCGGATCGGCAGGGTGACTGCCTCCTGGCGGGCGCCCGGGAAGGCGTAGGCGGCCCATGGCTTGAGCAGCGGGGATTCAGGGTCCGTCTCGATGGCCTTGTGCTCGCTGTTCCAGGCGCGCGCAAAGGCGCCCAAGGGCTGCCTCGCCAGATGGCTCGGGTGCGCTTCCAGCATCGTTGCCGCCTCGCCAGCCGCGGCCGCGACCTCGACGGCACCCGTCACGTCGGGGCGCCCGATCCAGGCGGCAACGAAAAGACCGCCTTCGAGCAGGCGCTTGCAGGCGGTCTCGAGAACGTCGATTTCGCTGCGCGCCGCAATCAAGACGTCGATCTGTGAAAAGACCGTGCGCATGAGTTCGCCCTGACGTTCACGGGCACGCAGCGCCTCCTGCTGCGCGCGCAGCAGGTCGAGGCGCTCGAGGCCACGCCCCAGGTCGGCGGTGGCGTCGGTGAGCAGACGGCGGTACGCAGCGTCGAATTCGACTTCCTCGCGCCAGTACAGCGACAAAATGGCGTCCACGCGGCCGTGCCGCAGAATGGGCAAGGCCGCGCTGCTACGCAGATCATGCTGGCGCGCCCGCGCAGCCCAGGGAGTGGCTGCATCGGCGAAGTCGGCATTGAATTGCGCTGCGCCGCTGCGCCAAGCCAGGCCGAAGGGCCCGCGGCCTTCAGGGATGTGGGGATCGTTCGAAATCAGGGCATCGCTGAGGTATGCCGTGGCGCCTGCGCTTGCCAGAACCTCGGCGCGACCCTGGGAGTGCGTGCGTCCGATCCACGCCAGACCGATAGCGGGCAACGCTGAAGCCGCGGCGCACACGCCCTGCATCAGCGTTGCCTCGTCGTCGGTGTCATTGATCAGCTCGTTGATCCCGGCGCGGAAGGCCTGAAAGGCGGAAGCGCGCTCCAACCGATGCTTGGCATCGCGCTGCGCGCGTTGCGCCGCCCCCAGCTTGCGCGCGCCGACAAGCAACAGGACCGCGCCAATCGCAACGATCAGGGCCATGGCCGCCGCATACGGCAGCAGGTGCCTGGCCCACTGGCCGAGCAGCACGCGGCGTGGAAGCGCCGCGAAGACGGTGTAGGGGAGACCTGGTACCGGCACGTAGGCGCCGACCATTGCCAGCGCGTCAGGGTCGATGTCGCCAGCGAAACCCGTGCCACCAGACCCGCCGCGCGTGCGCGCCAGTCCGACGATCCGCAGCGGCCTGCCCAGCAGGTCCGCACGCATGGGACGGCGCGTTTGCAGCAGGCCATCGTCGTTGCGCAGCACTGCGATGACCGCGCTCGGATAGGCGCCATCGAGACCCCTGACCCAGTCGGGTGCGGCCGGGGCACGCACGAGCACCAGCCAGCGCGCCGTGCCGCTCGCTTCCGGAAGCCGGTGAGCTTGTCCCGCGAGCAATTCGCCGGGGTGACGTGGATCGGGGATTGGGGGGAGCAAACAGTCGTTCATCTGGGGTTTGCACCCGGCCCAGGCGATACGGGTCGGCTCCCGAACGTCGGCGGGATCGACGCGCACCGGACCAACCCGCGTCAGCACGCGACCGTCGCCGTCCAGAAGCATCAGCCCGCTGCCGCGGAACCATGTGGCACGTGCCCGCCGCAAGACATGGATTGCGGTGCCGGGCGGGGATGCGACGAGATCATCGCCGACATGTCCGAGGCGATGCGCCTGCAGCGTGAAATCGGCACGGACGTTGTCAGCAAAAAAACCTGCATACGAGCGCAGTACGACCTGGGCCCGCTGACGCGCATCGTTCCATTGACTCCACGCGACCGCCGCCGCCATGGCGAGCACGACCACGACCGCAAAGCCGGCCAACCGTGCCAGCACTTTCGTGGTGTCGTCACGTCCGGCTTCAACGCTCAGGATCGTGTGCTGCGGTGGCATCGTGGCGTGGGGTCGTGTGCAATCCGTTCAGATCAATCCCCTGACTTTAACCCGGTATTGCTTCAATCCACGTTCGAAGTGCGGGAATTTTTGACGTCGTCCTCCCGCGTCGCCACGTTCTGTGGTCGTCCAACCCCTAGTTGAAGCTGAACGTCGCGGTGGTGTGGTTGATCGCGTTGTAGGCCGATGTGTAATCGGCAGCGACGCTGGAGCCAGCCAGGTTCCAGGTCAGCAGATTGTTGGCACTGGCGTCATCGATCGACCCCGGAGGGGCGGCGAGATATTCCTGGACGCCGTTGAGCGCCATGTCATACGCGTCGCCCGCGTTCGGTGCGGTGTTGATGTCGCCGCTACCGAGCTGGAACTCGCTGTCGACCTTGGCCGATGCGGCCGCGTAGGAGGCGTTCGAGAGCGTGAAGCCACTGGTCGAATTACCCAGCGCAATGGCCGTTGCCACCGTGGTCAGCGGAGTCACCACCGCGTGTACGGTGCCGCCGCCGGCAATGTTCACCACGGCCTGCAGGCTGGCGTTGGTGGTTGCCAGATTGGTCAGCGCGGCGCTGGCCCCGGTGGCGACGCTGGTGTAGTTCCCTGACGTGACCTGGATCAGGACCGGACCATAGAAGCTGGTGAGGTCGATCGTGAAATTGCCATTGGCGTCAGTGGGGATGCAAGACGTCGTGAGTAGCGTTCCCGTGCTCTGGGGCGGCGTGACGGTGGCGTTCACGGGATTGCCCTGGCCCGCGATGATCGCGTAGAGGCAGACGTTCCCCGTGCCACCAGCGTAGACCGGGCGGCCGGCGCCCATCAGGACCTGGCCGCTGAGCACGGCGCCGGTCAGCGTTGCAGAGCTACCGCCACCCCCGCAACCGGTCAGCGCCATGGGAAGGGCAAGCAAGGCCGCTAGCGCGGTGCGACGAAGGTTCCGGTGCATGGGAAGACTCTCCAGGGGATCGGCCGACAATGGGCCTCGATGGGTGCGATGCGTAAGTGTGCGGGGTGCCGCGCGGATATCAGTGCACGACCCGATCGTCGCTCTCGACGAAGAGTTCGTCGAGGATCAGTGCGTCGGGCTCTTCATCCAGGCGCCAGAACACCATCAGGACAATGGTCTTGAGTTGCTCCAGCGGCAGCTGTTTGATGCCCGTCGCCATGGCGCGCTCGACCACGAGTTCGCGCAGGTGCGGCTTGAGTGTGCCGGCGGATTCAAGGAAATTGAGGTAGCCCACGGCCTCGATGCCAAGGCACTCAAGCTCCTGCGTGGCGTACAGACGGATCGTCTCGGCACTGGGCTGACGCACCAGATGGGAAGCGGCCACGGCCTGATCGAGCCCCTGCAGCCAATCGAGCGCATCGCTGATTTCATCGTTCTCGAACCCTGCGGCGCTGAGTTTGCGCGACAGCTGCCCCGGCTCCGGACACGCTTGCGGATGCCAGTAGGTTTCGTAAACGTACATGAGGATGTCGAACATGAGCCCATTTTATGCACAAGCCGGGCCGGGCCGTCGACCCGGGGCTGAAGCGCCAGCGCCGCGCTGGCGCTTCAGCGTCACACCAGCCCAATGGGCTGGAATCGGCCCCCGGGCATGCGGGCGACGCGGCCTTGCAGTTCGAGTTCGAGGAGTTGCTCGGCCAGCCAGCGCGCATCCCGACCTGTCCGTGCGGCGAGGGTATCAAAGTCGGCACCGGCGTCGCCGAGAGCCTGCATCACTTCGCGCTGCGCCGGCGTCCCCCCGGCTGTCGCGGCATGCGTTGGAAGCTGCGACGCGGCGGCAGCGCCCGATGGCACCCGGCAGCCATCCCAGCCGAGTTCGGCCAGGATGTCGTCCAGCCCCTCGACCAGGCGGGCGCCGTCGCGCAGCAGGCGGTGGCAGCCCCGCGCGAGAGGGTTGTGAATGGAGCCGGGAATGGCGAGGACGTCCCGTCCCTGTTCCGCAGCAAGGCGTGCCGTGATCAGGGAGCCCGATTGCAGCGCCGCTTCCGTGACGAGCACACCCCGCGCCAGGCCGCTGATGATGCGGTTGCGACGCGGAAAGTGATCGCGCGCGGGTGGGGTGCCGAGCGCGAATTCGGACACCAGCAGGCCGCCTTTGGCGATGCGGCGCGTCAGCGCACGGTGCGTGGCTGGGTAGACCTGGTCGCAGCCTGTGCCGAGGACGGCGATGGTCGAGCCACTGCCTGCGTCCGCATCCAGTGCGTCCAGTGCACCCTGGTGGGCGAGCGCGTCCACTCCTTGCGCCAGCCCCGACACCACGGTGATCCCGGCTGCCGCGCAGGCGTGAGCGAAAATCCGGGCGTCGCGTGCGCCTTGCGGAGACGGGTTTCGCGTGCCGACAATGGCCAGCAAGCGCGGTGCCCGCAGCAGCGCCGTACGGCCGGCGGTGTAGAGCAGCACGGGGGGGTCCGCGATCTGGAGCAGCGCGGCAGGGTATTCGGAGTCGGCCAGGGTCAGGATGCGGTGGTCGGGCGCTGCCAGCCATCCCGTCGTTCGCGCCTTGGCGTCGCGCAGGCCGGCCGCATCCAGCGTATGCACCGCCTCGGCAATCCCGGTGCCGACCACGCGCGCCAGCGAGGCGCGATCCTGTTCCAGGATCTGTTGCGGCAGGCCGAATGCCGCGAGCAGTCGCCGCATGGCAGCGCCCCCGAGGCCGGGCGTGCGCAGCAGCCGCAGCCAGGCCTCGAGTTCGCCGTCGTCCACGCTTGCGAGGGTCAGGGCTGGCGGACGCGGTCGGCGATCTCGATGGGAGTGGCAGCCTCGAGCACCAGCCCATACGACACGTGCCCGAATGTGCGGAAGACCATCAGCAAGCCAATGCGGTGCTCGGGCAGCTCGATGGTTGGGGCGCCCTTCCGGGTCTTGTCGACGACGGCATGCGGCGGCCGCTCGATCGTCAGCACATCGCCGCGTTCGACCCCGTCATCCCGGCCCAGGTCGAGCGCCAGGATGCTGTTTCGTCCGGCCAATTGGTGCTCGTCATCGCCGATGGCCACGACAAGTCCGTGCACCGGACGCGCAGGAGCCTTGGGCGTGAAATCCAGATCCTGCCGCGGAGGTTTCGCCACCAGACGGTCGCCGACTCCCATTTCCCGCAGCACCGAGCGCACGTTCACGGTCGCCACACGATCCTTTCCCTGCGGGCCGCGCAGCAGATCGACACTGCCAAGATCATCCGACTGATAGGCCAGGACCTTGCCGGTACCCGGGTCGCGCAGCGGCCGACCCGGACGGTAGACGTCAAAGTGCGCCGCCTCTCCGAGGTCTCCGCGCACATAGGCGCGCTCGCCAGGAACCAGCATGACGTGCCCGTCGGGCAGCGCGACGATCCTGGGCGATTTTGCCAACTGGCCCGGTTCGACGATCAGCGGACGGGTCAGGAAAGCTCCGATGACCTGTGGATCAAGGGTCGGAATGCCAGCTGGCGGCAAGGGCTCGCTGCGCACGCCGGGCTCGAGCCGCACTTGCGGGATGCCTTGATCGGCGCCGACCGCAAGTGTGGCGCGTCCGTCGGTCACCGTCAGCACCAGCACCTGGCCGGGAAAAATCCAGTGCGGATTGCGGATCTGTTCCATGTTCATGCCCCAGAGAGCGGGCCAATTCCATGGTTTTTTCAGATACATCCCGGCGAGAGTCCACAGCGTGTCGCCGCGCTTGACCGTGTAGCGAGACGGCGCGCCAGCGGCGAGTTCGCCGACGGGCAGACCCTGCTGCGCAACGGTTTGCGCGCGCGCGTGCTCCCGGGCTCCCACCGGGTAGGCAGGAAGGCCGTGCAGCGAGGGCGCGGATGCCGCAGGCGAGACCGGTGCCGCCTGCGCGGCGGCGCACAGCATGATGCCGGCTGCTGCAAGGTGATAACCCTTGAATTGCATGAATCCGCCCCTAATAAGAAAATAGCGATGTCCATCACCGGCCCGGGCCCGGACCTCGTGGCATCATCACATTGTCGCGGCAAGGTCGCGCCGCCGCAACGAAAAGCAGGGAAGGCCCGCGACGGGAGTTGTCTTGGTGTGACGTCGACGTGGTCTCCCGGCTGCGCCGGATCCGTTCAAAACGCCGCGCGGCATCGGCGCGGTTTCCCGGAGTTCATCGTGTCCCAGCTCGCCATCCTCCAGTATCCCGACCCGCGCCTTCAGAAGGTCGCACACCCCGTGGCTGTCGTGGACGATCGCGTCAGGGCTGTGATCGCAGACATGTTTGAAACCATGTATGCGGCCCGCGGCGTGGGGCTGGCCGCCACCCAGGTCGACGTGCACGAGCGCATCATCGTGATCGACGTCTCGGAGGAGCGCGACCAGCCACTGGTGCTCATCAACCCTGAAATCGTCGAGCGCGGTCCCGACCTGAAAGACTGGGAGGAAGGGTGCCTGTCGTTGCCCGGCGTGTATGACAAGGTCGAGCGTCCCGATCGCATTCGTGTGCGCGCCACGGACGCGTCGGGAGGCGCGTTCGAGCTCGACGCCGATGGATTGCTGTCGGTGTGCATCCAGCACGAAATGGACCATCTTGTCGGCAAGGTCTTCGTCGACTATCTCTCGGCCCTCAAGCGCAACCGCATCCGTGCCCGCATGGTCAAGCGCCAGCGCGAGACGGAAGAGGCGTGAGCGGCGCGCAACCCCTCGAGGGCATGCGGGTCGTCTACGCCGGCACGCCCGAATTCGCCGCTGTCGCGCTGCGTGCCTTGCTGGCCGCTGGCGCGCTGGTGCCGCTGGTGCTTACCCAGCCCGATCGACCCGCGGGTCGTGGCATGCGCCTGCTGCCGGGAGCAGTCAAGCAGGTGGCGTTGCAGCATGCATTGCCGGTGGTGCAGCCGCGCGGGCTTCGGCTCGACGGCCGCTGGGCCGACGACGCGGCGTTGGCGCGCGAAGCACTGCGGCAAGCCAGGCCCGACGTCATGGTGGTCGCCGCATACGGCCTCATCCTCCCGCAGTGGGTGCTCGATCTTCCGTACATGGGCTGTGTGAACATTCATGCCTCGCTGTTGCCGCGCTGGCGTGGCGCTGCGCCGATCCAGCGCGCCATCGAGGCGGGCGACGCGATCACTGGCGTGAGCATCATGCGCATGGATGTCGGACTCGATACCGGCCCGGTGTATCGCATGGAAGACATTGCCATTGACGCTGACGACACCGCGGCGACGCTGCACGACAAGCTCGCGGCGCTCGGCGCGCACCTGCTTCCCGAGGTGCTTGACGACATGCGACGTGATGTCGCCGAGCCCACGGCGCAATCCAACGACGGCATCACGTACGCCGGCAAGCTTGACAAGGCCGAGTCATGGCTCGATTGGACGCAACCCGCGACGCTGCTGGCACGTCGGGTGCGCGCCTTCAACCCTGCTCCCGGGACGCAGACCACGCTCGATGGACAGATGGTGAAGGTGCTCGCGGCCACGGCGGTCTTGGACGCTGGCAAAGCCGCGCCAGGAGTGGTGGTTTCGATCGATGCGCGCGGAATCGTCGTCGCGTGCGGCACGGGCGCCCTTGCCCTGGAACGACTCCAGAAAGCGGGTGGCAAACCGCTGGAAGTGCCGGTGTTTCTGCAGGGTCATCCGTTAACCATCGGAACTATGTTCGGAGTGACCGTCCTTTGACGAGATCTTGAACTTTTTTGCGCTGGGAGAGTCTTACCGTTTGTCGATGGGAAAAGGGTAAGGAGTCTTCCATGTGGAACCTGTTCAAGACCGCGGTGCTCATGGCCGCGATCACCGCATTGTTCGTTGCCATCGGCAGCGCCATCGGCGGCCGTCAGGGCATGGTGCTGGCCTTGCTGTTCGCCACTGCGGGCAACCTGCTCAGCTACTGGTTTTCGGACCGCATGGTGCTGCGCATGTACAACGCCCGCGAGGTTGGCGCCGGTCATGCGCCGCAGTTGTGCGCCACGGTCGCGGAGCTTGCGCAGCGCGCCGGCCTGCCCATGCCGCGGGTCTATGTCATCGAGGAAACCGCCGCCAACGCGTTTGCCACCGGGCGCGACCCCCAGCATGCCGCGGTGGCGGTCACCACTGGCCTGCTGCACGTGCTCGACGCCAGCGAACTGCGCGGAGTCATTGCCCATGAGCTCGCGCATGTCCGGCATCGGGACATTCTCATTTCAACCATCAGCGCCACGATGGCGGGTGCCATTTCGGCGTTGGCCAATTTCGCCCTCCTGTTCGGCGGCCGCGACGAGAATGGCCGCCCGGCCAATCCGCTCGCATCCATCGCACTTGCGCTGCTCGCGCCGATGGCCGCGGCACTGATCCAGATGGCCATTTCACGTGCCCGGGAATTCGAGGCCGATCGCGGAGGTGCCGACATTTCCGGTGACCCGCGCGCGCTCGCTTCGGCGCTTCGGCGCATCGAGGCCGCGGCGCATGCCACCACCCCATTCGCAGCGGCCGAGCAGCACCCCGCAACGGCCCAGATGATGATTCTCAACCCGCTGAGCGGTGCTGCGCTGGGTCGCCTGTTCGCCACGCATCCATCGACGGAGGAACGTGTGGCCAGGCTTTTGGCACAGGCACAAACCATGCGGCAGCGCTTCTGAGCGCTTGCGCAGGGCCGCACCGGCATTCGCGACGCAGACTCGCCAGCGCCCGCGCAACCTGCATGCGCCTGCGTGTTCCGGTTCAGCGCCGCTGCTGCGTCAGGCCGGCGAGGGCGTAGTCGATGATGACGCACGCCACGCTGTAGAGCAGCGAGCCGACCAGCGCGGCGCCGAAGTCCCGCACTTGGAACCCCCGGCTCAGGCCGGAGGCCATTTCGAACACGACTGCGTTGACCACGAAGTAAAACAGCCCCAGGGTCAGCACGGTGATGGGCAGGGTGAGCACGAACAGCACCGGGCGTACCAGCGCGTTGAGCAGGCCGATGACCAAAGCGGTCCACATGGCAGCACCGAAGCTCGTGACGTGCACACCGTTGTAGAGCTCGGCCACCGCCATCAGCGCGGTGGCCTGGAGCAGCCAGCGAAGCAGCAGTCCGACCATTCTCGCCTCCGTGGATCAGGCGTCCGCGCCGGCGCGGCGCGCCAGCTCGGCGGCCTTGCCGGTGTAGCTGGCGGGCGTGAGCGCAAGCAGACGCGCGCGTTCATCCGCGGGCAACGGCAGTGCGGCGATGAAGCCCTGCAGCAGTTCGCGTGTGATTGCCTTGCCGCGCGTCAGTTCCTTGAGCTGCTCGTACGGCTTGGGCAGGCCGTAGCGGCGCATGACGGTCTGGATCGGCTCGGCCAGCACTTCCCAGGAAGTCTCGAGATCGGCGGCGAGTTGCGACGGATTGGGTTCGAGTTTGTCCAGACCGCGCCGCAAGCTGTCGTACGCCAGGAGACCGTAACCCAGCGCAACCCCCATATTGCGCAGCACGGTGGAGTCGGTGAGGTCGCGCTGGAAGCGCGACACTGGCAGCTTGTCGCTGAGGTGCCGCAGCAACGCATTGGCAAGACCGAGGTTGCCTTCCGAGTTCTCAAAATCAATCGGGTTGACCTTGTGCGGCATGGTGGAAGATCCAACTTCACCTTCCCTGGTGCGCTGCTTGAAATAGCCCCAGGAGATGTAGCCCCAAAGGTCCCGGTTGAGGTCCAGCAGAATCGTATTCAAACGCGCGACGGCATCGAACAGCTCCGCCATGGCATCGTGCGGCTCGATCTGGATGGTGAAGGGGTTGAAGCGCAGGCCGAGGCGTTCCTCGACCACGCGGCGGGCCAGTGTTTCCCAGTCGATGTCAGGATAGGCGGCGAGGTGGGCGTTGTAGTTGCCCACGGCGCCGTTCATCTTGGCGGTGAGTTCGACCTTCTCGACGCGCGCGATCGAACGTTCCAGGCGCGCCGCCACATTGCCCATTTCCTTGCCCATGGTCGTGGGGCTGGCGGTCTGCCCATGGGTACGCGACAACATCGGCACGTCGGCGAGGTCGCGCGCAAGCATTTTCAGCCGCTGCAAAATCGCGCCCATGGCGGGTAGCAGGGCCTCGCGACGCGCGCCCGACAGCATCAGTCCGTGCGCGGTGTTGTTGATGTCCTCGGATGTGCAGGCAAAGTGGACGAATTCGCTGCTGGAGGCGAGCTCGGGCCAGGCGGTCAGGCGTTCCTTGATCCAGTACTCGACCGCTTTCACGTCGTGATTGGTGACGCGCTCGAAGGCCTTGATGGCCGCTGCGTCCTGGTCGGTGAATCCGCTCGCGAGGGCGCGCAGCTGCTGTTGAAGCGGCATTGCGATGGGCGCAAGCTCGGGTAACCCAGCCTCCGACAACGCAATCAGCCATTCGATCTCGACCTGGACCCGACAGCGCATCAGGGCGCTTTCGGACATGTGGGTGCGAAGCGCGTCGACCTTGGCTGCGTAACGTCCGTCGAGCGGGGATAGTGCCGACAGCGTGGCCGGCGCCACGGAGGTGGCTTTCGAGATTGCGGAGTTCATGACCGCATTGTAGAAAAGTACGCATTCGAAAAGCCGTTGCGCGTACGTGCACGATCGCGGCGCCTTTATACTGGAACGTCTGATTTCAGTTGATCCACCCATGAAGCTCATCGGTTCGCGCACCAGTCCCTACGTCCGCAAGGTCCGCATCGTGCTGGCGGAAAAGAAGATCGAGTGCAAGTTCGTCGAGGAAGACGTCTGGAGTTCCGACACCCGGATCCAGGACATCAACCCGCTTGGCAAAGTGCCTTGCCTGGTGATGGAGGATGGCAGCGCAATCTACGACTCGCGCGTCATCGTCGAGTATCTCGACACCCTCACGCCCGTGGGCAAGCTGATTCCTGCCAATGGACGCGAGCGCGCCGAGGTGCGTACCTGGGAGGCTCTCGCCGACGGGATCATGGATGCTGCCGCCAACGCGCGCCTGGAACAGACATGGCCCGGCCGCACCGCCAGCGAGCGCAGCCAGCCTTGGGTCGACCGCCAGCTGGCGAAAGTACACGCTGCGCTCAAGGCCGCCTCCACCAGCCTGGGCGACCAGCCCTGGCTGAGCGGAACCCACTTGTCGCTGGCGGATATCGCGCTGGGCGCCGCGCTGGGCTATGTGACGTTCCGCTTTCCCGGTGTCGACTGGCAAGCCGCGTACCCCAATCTGCACAAGCTGCATGACAAGCTGATGCAGCGCCCCTCGTTTCGCGACACGGCGCCTCCGCAAGCCTGAAGCCGGGCGCGCTGCGCGCGCGTCAGAGGCGCGGGGTTGTCGGCGGTCGGGTGCTCAAGCCTCGATGCGCCGCGCCAGCCCGCGCAAAGCATGGTGGGCGGACGCCAGTCGTACGGCATGGCGGTCCCCTGGCCACACCACCGACTCGGTGTGGATCTGGATCTGCGTGCCGTTGCTCCATGCCCAGCCGAACCAGACCAGCCCAACCGGTTTGTCAGGGGTGCCACCCGCAGGGCCGGCGATTCCCGTGATGGCCAACGCGGCCTCGACCGGTGCGTGCATCAGCACGCCGCGGGCCATGGCGGCGGCAGTTTCAGCGCTGACGGCGCCGTGGGCCTCGAGCAGCGCGGCCGGGACATCCAGCATCTCGGTCTTGGCGCGGTTGCTGTAGGTGACAAAGCCGCGTTCGAACCAGTCGCTGGAGCCGGCCACGCCGGTGATGGCGGCGGCAACCAGGCCGCCAGTGCACGATTCGGCGCACCCAAGCCGCCAGCGCCGGGACCGCAGAGCGGTCTCGAGAGCACCTGTTGCCTCGCGCAGCGCAGCGCCGAAGGGGTCCGCGATGCCGAAATCAGGAGGTGCCATGGTGCGCCAGCGCCGAGAAGGTGAGGATGCCGCCAAAGATCACCGCCAGGGTGAGGCATGCGGCGACGAGATCGTCGAACATGATGCCAAGGCCACCTTTGACGTGGCGGTCAGCCCAGCCGACGGGGCCGCGCTTGATTGCATCGAACAGACGGAACAGGACAAAGCCAAGCATCTGCAGCCACCACGCGGCGGCAACGCCGGGCGCGGGTTGCAGCAGCCACAGCACCAGCCAGATGGCGACGATTTCATCCCAGACGACGGGAGATGGATCGTCGATGCCGAGCGCCGTCGCAGCACGTCCGCAGATCCAGATGCCGCCGAGGAAGGCAAGCAACAGCAGCAGACCCCAGATCTGTGCGGGCAGCCACCGCACCAATGCCAGGTACAGGGCCCATCCCGCCAGGGTTCCCGCAGTGCCCGGCGCCCAGGGGGACAGTCCGGAGCCCAGCCCGAGTGCGAGCAGGTGGAAGGGGTCACGCAGCGCGAAGCGCCAGTCGGCGCGGCGTGTGCCTGGGGTCGAATACGGATTCATGGCGCACCAAAGTGTTGGAAGGATGAGAAACCAGAAGCGACGTCGTGGCCGTCTGCGTCAACGACCAGCAACGACTGCGAAGTGTCGATGACGCCGATGCGGGTGACGCGCGTTGCCGCCCTGGCCGCAGCGCGCGCGACGTCGGTGCGCATCGAGGGTGGTGCCGTGAAGAGCAACTCGTAATCGTCGCCGCCCGCGAGTTGGCACTGGCGGCGGCGCTCGCGCGGCTGCGCGGCCAGTGTCGGCGAAGCCGGCACCGCGTCGGCCTCAACCCGCGCGCCAACGCCGCTGGCGCGCAGCACGTGCGCGAGATCACCCAGCAGACCGTCGGAAATGTCGATGGCGGAGGTAGCCATGCCTCGCAGTGCGAGGCCGAGGGCAATGCGTGGCGTCGGGCGTTCGAGCCGCGGACGCAAGGTTCGCAGCGCGGGTGCGTCGATGTGCCACTCTTCGAGCATTGCGCCCAGGGCGAGGCGCGCATCCCCCGGCGTTCCAGAAACCCAGAGATCGTCGCCGACGCAAGCTCCAGCGCGCCGCAGGGCCTGACCTCTGGGGACGGTCCCCATCACCGTCACGCAAAGGTTGCGTGGGCCACGATTGGTGTCGCCCCCCACGAGTTCGATGGCATGCGCGCTGGCCAGACGCAGCAGACCCGCGCTGAATGGCTCCAGCCACGCAGGGTCGGCGTCGGGCAGGGCAAGCGCAAGGGTGAAGGCCAGCGGCAAGGCACCCATGGCGGCGAGATCGGAAAGATTCACCGCCAGTGCCTTGTGGCCGAGGGCGTCGGGGTCGACGGTGGGAAGAAAGTGGCGCCCTTCGATCAGCATGTCCGTGGACACCGCGAGCGTCTCGCCAGCCGGGATGTCGAGCAAAGCACAGTCGTCGCCGACGCCGAGCACGGCCCGAGGTGCCGCATGGGTGAAATAGCGGGCGATGAGATCGAATTCACCAAGAGGAGCGCGCATGGTGCTATTGTCGTCGGGGCGGGGCGCATCGACAGGCCTCGGCCTAGAATCAACGCTTCTGCCGGGGTTGAGCGCGGTGTCGGCACGTTCCGTGGCGCCGGCCCGGTCACGGCGGGAGCACCCGAAAAGACCTCGACCAAACCACGACCCGACCTCGAACACGTGTCGAACAAGGTTACGGAGACAATACATGCCAACCTCTGACGCCAAGGCCGCGCTGCGTCGCGCCGCTCTGGAATATCACGAGTTTCCTCAGCCGGGAAAAATCAGCGTCACCCCGACCAAGCAACTCGTCAACCAGCGCGATCTCGCGCTCGCGTATTCACCAGGCGTTGCCGCCGCTTGTGAGGACATCGTCGAGAACCCGGCCAACGCAGCACGGTTCACGGCGCGCGGCAACCTCGTCGGCGTGATCACCAATGGCACCGCGGTGCTGGGTCTTGGCGATATCGGCCCCCTGGCAGCCAAGCCGGTGATGGAAGGCAAGGCGGTGCTGTTCAAGAAATTCGCCAACATCGACGTATTTGACATCGAAGTCAGCGAAAAAGACCCGGCCAGGCTGATTGAGATCATCGCGGCGCTGGAGCCGACCTTTGGCGGCATCAACCTGGAAGATATCAAGGCGCCCGAGTGTTTCCGCATCGAACGCGAACTGCGCGCGCGCATGCGCATTCCCGTGTTTCACGACGACCAGCACGGCACGGCCATCATCGTCGGCGCCGCGGTGCTCAACGGGCTGAAGGTCGTCGGCAAGCGTATCGAGGATGTGAAGCTGGTGTGCTCCGGTGCTGGTGCCGCGGCGCTGGCGTGCCTGCGTCTGCTCGAGCACCTCGGGTTGTCGCGCGCCAACGTCTGGGTCAGTGATCTCGGTGGCGTCGTCTGGGACGGGCGCACCGAATTGATGGATCCCGACAAGGCGCGATACGCGCAGGCCACCGACGCGCGTACCCTGGGAGACATCATTGGCGGCGCCGATATTTTTCTCGGCTTGTCGGCGGGTGGCGTTCTCAAGCCCGACATGGTGGCGCGCATGGCGGGGCGACCCATGATCCTGGCCTTGGCGAACCCGACGCCGGAAATTCTTCCTGAGGAAGTCAAAGCGGTTCGCGACGACGCCATCATCGCGACTGGACGCTCGGATTATCCGAATCAGGTCAACAATGTGCTGTGCTTCCCCTACATCTTTCGGGGGGCGCTGGATTGCGGAGCCACGACCATCACCACCGAGATGGAAGTGGCGACTGTGCGCGCCATCGCCGAGCTTGCGCAGATGGAACTCAGCGACGTCGTGGCCGCGGCCTATGGCGGCGAGGCACCCGATTTCGGGCCCCAATACCTGATTCCGAAGCCTTTTGATCCGCGGCTGATCCTGCATATCGCCCCTGCGGTGGCTGAGGCTGCCGCGGCCAGTGGTGTCGCGACGCGGCCGATTGCCGATCTGCACGCGTACCGCGAGCAGCTTCAGCAGTTCGTCTATCAGTCGGGGGCGATGATGCGCCCCATCTTTTCCATTGCGCGCCTGGCGAAGCGCAAACGCATCGTTTACGCGGAGGGCGAAGATGAACGCGTGTTGCGCGCCGCGCGCGTGGTCGTGGACGAGCAGATCGCGCGCCCGATCCTGGTCGGGCGCCCCTCGGTGATCGCCCAGCGCATCGAGCGCTTCGGGCTGCGCCTGGTCGAAGGACAAGATTACGAGGTGGTCAACACGGACCACGACGAGCGCTACCGCGACTACTGGCAGACTTACCAGCAGCTGGCGGGCCGCAAGGGGCTGACGCCGGCGTTCGCCAAGATCGAAATGCGCAGGCGCCTGACGCTGATTTCGAGCATGATGGTGCACAAGGGCGAGGCCGACGGTCTCATCTGTGGCACCTGGGGCAACACCCAGCTGCATCTGCACTACATCGATCAGGTCATCGGCAAGCGGCCCGGCGCCAAGGTGTACGCGGCGATGAACGGGCTCATTCTCCCTGGGCGGCAGCTGATGCTGGTGGATACCCACGTCAACCTGGACCCAAGTGCTGACGAGGTGGCGGAAATTACCTTGATGGCCGCAGAGGAAATGCGACGCTTCGGCATTGTGCCGAAAGCCGCTCTGCTTTCACATTCCAACTTCGGATCCAGCAACGCGCCCAGCGCGGTGAAAATGCGACAGGCACTGGATATCCTGCACACGCGCCACCCCGAGCTTGAAGTCGATGGCGAAATGCATGGCGATTGCGCACTTGACGCCTCGTTACGCACCAGCCTTCTGCCCCAGACCACGTTGTCGGGGGAGGCCAACCTGCTGGTGTTTCCTGGACTGGATGCCGCCAACATCGCCTACAACCTGCTCAAGACCGCGGCGAGCAACAATGTGGCCATTGGTCCGATTCTTCTCGGCGCCGCGCGTCCGGTGAATATTCTGACGGCGTCGAGTACGGTGCGTCGCATCGTCAATATGACGGCGTTGACGGTGATGGACGCGAATTCGTCGCGGCCTTAACAGCCTGCCAACACAGGCCTCCAAGCCCGGGGGGGGGTCGCGCCGGCGCCCCCGCCCCCGCACGGGGGGGGGGGGCCGTTACGAAGTGTGTGGCCACTTCGTCGCCGCACGTTGCACAAAAAATAGGCGCGTTTCTTGCGTTTCGTGCCTGATTCCAATACCCTTATGCCTTTGGCGCGCCGGATTGTGCGCCGCAACCATTGGGTTCTACGGAATCTTTGAATCCCGTGTCCTGGCTCGCTGCCCGTCTCAAACAATATTTCGAATCGGGCCCACGCTACGCCTCCTTGCTGCTGCTGGGTGTCGCGCTTGCGTGGCCGGGGGCGGCAATGGCGCAATCTGCGGCAAGCGGGCAATACGGTGTTTCCGAAGCCAGCCTGCCGGCACAGGCGCGCACCACGCTGGAACGCATCCGACAAGGCGGTCCTTTTCCTTTTGCCAAGGACGGCATCGTCTTTGGTAACTACGAACGTCAGTTGCCGCGCAATGTGCGCGGTTACTACCACGAATATACGGTGACGACCCCAGGCGCGCGCAGTCGTGGCGCGCGGCGCATTGTCTGCGGGGGACCGAGGCGAACACCCGACATCTGCTATTACACCCATGATCACTACGCCAGCTTCCAACGCATCGCCCGATGAGATCGAGGAGGGCGTCAACCTCAACGCACTGCGCCCGAACATCGTGCAGTCGATCCGTGCATTTCGCGTGCCGGCATTGATGGCCGCCGCACAGGTCGAGGATCAGCATTTTCTGTACGCCAATCTGTCCGAGGCGACCACGAAGCAGGAAGTGCTCGAGACCGTGGCACGCAATTTCCTTTTCCCCAAGCATTTTGGCAAGAATTTCGACGCCTTGAGGGATTGCCTCACCGACATGATTGCCGGCGCGGGCCCCCAGCCGGGGTTCGTGATCGTGCTGGAGCAGTTGCCCATGACCCAGCGCTTCGACAAGGAGGCGCGCGAGACACTGCTCGATGTATTCCGCGATGCCGCTGACTTCTGGTACGAGCGTGGCGTCGAATTCCGGGTCTTCTATTCTTTTCTGTGACCCGCGCGCCTGACCGGGAGGCGTCGCGGGGTCGAGATCGGCCGGCTTTTCTGAAAATCGTGCCAGCGGTGCCCTGGTATGGAGCGTGGCTGCCAGACGCGGCCTGAAGCGTGGGCGGCGCGGGTGCGCGCTCAGGCACCATCCGCGATCGTCAGCTCGCGCGCCAGCGCCACGTACTCGGGAACGCTGACTTCCTCGGCACGCCGCTGCAGGTCGAATGATCCTGCGTAGTTCCGCGCTTCCAGCCAGGGTCCCAGCGCATGCCGCAGTAGTTTGCGGCGCTGGGAAAACGCGGCTGCGCTCAGTGCCTCGAGCCGCTTCGCGCTCAGGCCCATCAGATCGGATGTCGGGCGGGGTACCATGCGGACCACGGCAGAATCAACCCGCGGCGGTGGCTCAAAAGCCTCAGGATGCACATCCAGCACGCTGACCATGGCGTAGCGCCACTGCAGCACCACCGACATGCGGCCGTAATCGCTGCAAGCAGGGGGCGATACCATGCGGTCGACCACTTCCTTTTGTAGCATGAAATGCTGATCGACGACGTGTTCCGCCACGTCGACGAGGTGGAACAGCAGCGGTGTTGAAATGTTGTACGGCAGGTTTCCGACCAGCCGAAGTTCGCTGCCGCGCGTTGAAAAATCAAGCTTGAGTGCGTCGCTTTCGACAACTTCGACCCGAGGGGCATGCGCTCGCCAACGCAGCGCGAGGTCGCGGTCGAGCTCAACCACAGTGATCTGGCCGCAGCGTTCGAGCAGCGGCCAGGTGAGGGCGCCAAGGCCGGGGCCGATTTCGACGAGCTTGTCGTGCGGCCGCGGCTGAATGACCTCGACGATCGCGGCGATGACGGCGGCGTCCCGCAGGAAGTGCTGGCCAAAACGCTTGCGCAACGTATGCCCGCCGATGCGGGTGGGCCCGCCGCGTGCTCTGCCCTGCGTGGTTCCGCCGGCCACGAGAATCCGGCCTCAGCGCGTGGAGTCTGGAATACGGACATACGTGCGTGCCCGCACGTCCTTGACGAAGTCCTCGAATTCCCGCTCTTCCTTGCGTTGCAGCAGCACGTTGCGTGCAACTGCGCGTTCCTGTGCCGTGTTCAGCGCATGTTCGCGGCGGTCGACGAGTTGTAGCAGGACGACGCGGTCGGCCATGACGATCGGCTCGGAGATGTCGCCCGGGTTGAGGCGGTTCAGGGCGGAGTCGAGCGCGGCCGGGAGCTCTCCAGGCAGAACCCAGCCAATGTCGCCACCCTGCTTCGCGCTGGGAATGTCCTGGGAGAGTTCGCGTGCCTTGTCGGCGAAAGTGACCTTCCCGGAGGCGATGGCTTCGCGAATCTGGTCGAGCTCCTTGCGCGCGACGGCCTTGGCTGCGCTGCCATCGGTGTCGATCACGATCTCGCGCACCTGTGCCTGCATGGCCGTGGCGTCGGAAGGCGCTGTCGACGGTCCCGCGACGAGTTGGAGGATGTGGAATCCCGCCGGGCTGCGAATGACCTGACTGACCTGCCCAGGCTCCAGTCCACGGATCGCATCCATGAACACGGTCGGCCAGTCTGCCGCCGGACGGGTACCGAGCTTGCCGCCGTCGCGTGCATCGGGTCCGGTTGACGTACGGCGCGCCAGCGCTGCGAAGTTCTTGCCCGACTTGAGCTGCTGCATGATGGCGTCGATGCGCTGGTGTGCCTGCTCGACGGCGGCGTCGTTGGCATCGCTCGCCACTGGCACGAAGATCTGAGCCAGGGTGATGGGTGCGTTCGCCGCGGGACCTTGATCCTTGCGCGCACGCAGGTAGTCGTCGATTTCCTGGTTGCTGACCCTGACGCGGCCGGCAACGTCGCGCTGGCGCAGGCGCCCGATCAGGATATCGTCCTTGATCTGGTCCTGATACCCCTTCCAGTCCATGCCGGAGGATTCGAGCTTGTCGCGCAGCTGGTCCGTCGTCAGCCCATAGCCTGACGCCACCTGTGCGATGGCTTGATCCAGGGTCGCCTTGTCGACCTGAATGCCGGTGTTTTCGGCAAACTCCGCCAGCGCCAGACGGGTGACCAGCTGGTCGAGAACCTGGGCGCGCAGTTGCTCCTTCGGCGGCACCGTCTGACCATCGTGACCGAGCTGCTGCTCGGCTGCCTGGACCCGCAATGCAAGGTCGTAACGCGTGATGACCTGATCGCCGACCACGGCAGCGATGCCGTCGGACGAGGGAATGGCGGCTTGGGACCAGCCGGTGGCGCACGCGAGCGCGGCTGCCAGCGCCGCGCGGTGGATGATTCGTTTACTCGTAGTTCGCATAACGACTCGGAACGCTCGACGGTTGGTTCAACAATTGGTATCCGGGAATATTTTGCGCCAGCGCGGACAGCGGGTTCATACCCAGCCTCGAGAGGCCGCTGAGTTCGAGCTGGAAAAGCAGGCGCGTCGATGCTGATGTCGTGGTCAGGGAGCTGCGCTGCACGACGACGCGCGCCACCCAGCAGCCGCCGTCGTACTCAAAGCCGAGCAGGCCCGCGTTGATCTGCCGGTCAAGCAGGCTGTAAGTGGCCTGGCCGACCGAGTACCAGCGACCGCTGAGCTTCCACTGCCAGCTGGCATTGACATATTTCAACGGGATCTGCGTCGCTGTGGCGCTCTGATATTCATAGTCCAGCCCCAGCGTCTTGAAGTCTTCAGGGTGCCACGTAGCCCGCGCCGAGCCTTGCACCAGCTGACGCGCCCGCAGGTTGTAGTCGACCCCCACGTTGGCGTTCCAGTGCTGCCCCAGTGCGGCATCGGCCAAAGCATACGTGTCGTTCAGTCCCGCGGCCACCGGCGTTCCGGTCAGGGTGACTTGTTGCTGACGAAGCAGCACCCGCTGTGCAACGGTCAGGCGTGCGTATTCTGCACCACTGGTGGCGTCAAGGTAGCGCGTGGTCACACCGGCAGTCACGTTGTTCGCATCAGCGATACGGTCGCGTCCCGAAAACACATTGTCCGTGTAGATCGTCGCCAGGTTCAGGCCCAGCACGGCGCTATCGAAATTCGGCAGCGTGCTTTGATCGCGATACGGCGTGTAGACGTAATACAGCCGTGGTTCCAGGGTCTGCGTCACCGCATGGTCGAGCAGGGTCGTCGGGCGTTCGTACACGAGCCCCGAGTCCAGGCTGAACGTCGGTAGCGTGCGCGTGGCCGAGCTGGCGCCTCCGACCATGGGCGAGTCGGTACGGTAGGTGGTGCTGTCGAGCGTGAACTTCGGCGTCACGAAGCCCCAGGGGGCGATGAAGGGGCGACTGATGCTGGGCGTCAGATCCACGCGGTCACCCGAGACCAGGCCAGGCGTGCTGTTGGTGAAGCGTGCCGCCTCGGTGTTCAGGGACCATTGCAAGCCGGTGTAGTTCGCGCTGTGCCAGGCACCGTCGATGCGGGGCTGAATGTTGTAGGGAACGGCAATCGGTGACTGCGTGCTCTGCAGAGTCTGCCAGCGGTTGAAACTCGCCTGCACATTGCCGTCCGGCACCAGCCAGGTGAGCTGTCCTTGCTGGGGCAGGGTGCGGTTGGCGGCGATCACCGGATTGACATCGGCAAAATCCTGCCACCAGTTGTTGTCGGAGACCCGCTGCAGGTCAAGTCCGTAGCTCAGGGTGGGCGACAGCGAGCCACTTTGCCGCAACACGGCAGCCCAGCGAGCCGTGTCGTTCGCGCTGCGGTCGGCTGGAATGTAATCGAGGTTGGTGCTGCCGGCGTAGTCGGGTTGCAGCCAGCGGACTTCCGCGCTGCCCATGAGGCCCCGGCGCAGCAGAAGGCGGGGGGTCAGGGTGGCGTCGTAGTTGGGCGCGAGGTTCCAGTAGTACGGCTGCGCGTATTCGAAACCGTTACGGCTGTCGAGCCCGATCACGGGTGGCAGCAACCCGGACTTGCGCGCATCGCTGAGTGGGAAGCTCGCGTAGGGCATCGGCAGGATTGTGACCCCCTTGAAGCGGACCCGCGCGTCGCTCGCTGTTCCGGTGTTGCTGGCGTAATCCAGATCCAGGTTCGACGCTTCGAGCACCCAATCAAGAGGGTTCGCGGTGCAAGTGCTGTAGGTGGCATGCGCGGCAGTGACATGCTCACCGTTGATGAATGTGATGTGGGTGGCGTTGCCGTGTCCGCCGGTGCGGCCGAACCGGTAGCCGGCACTGGGCATCGTGCCGGCATTGGTGTCGAGATTGAGATGCAGGCTTGGTCCGGTGAACAGATTGCCGTCGCGCAGGACGCGCACATCCCCCTTCGCATCGAGGTCGTTGGTGACGAGATTCTCGTGCACCGTGTCGGCCTTGAGAATCACATCATGGCGGCGCAAGTCGACCTTGCCACGGGCGTTGACGTCGATGTCCGCCTGGCCGTCGATCCGGTCGGCACGAAGGAACATGGGTTCGCGCTGTCGCGCCTGTGCCGGAAGCCGCTGCAGGAGGTCGCCGCTGGGGCTGAGCAGCAGGCTGTCCGCTGGCTCGGCGGCAGGATCTTGCGCGAATGATGGCGTGGCCAGGACGGCGCCAAGCATCGCCGCCAGCAGCCGTGGACGGGCGCGCTGCGGACGGTTCGGGAACTGCTTGGGCATCGACTGGGGCGGCGGGCGGGGCGGGTCGCGGACCCGCCATGGTTGGTGGCGCGGCCGTTGTTGAGCGTTCGCGGCCTAAAATTCTGTGAGATTATAGAAAGCCGGCCCTGACACTGGTTCCCCGCGCACGTCGCGCACCCCGCCATGCCCTTGAAAACCTCGCTTCCGCCCTCCTCGCACGCGTGCGCAACCATTCCCGAGGCCGCCGTGGCCACGCCCGGAGCGCCGGAAGATGCGCGGATGAAGAGCGTGCGGGCATGGCTGGACGGCATGCCGGGAGGCTTCGCGCTGGATGCCTCCACCTTGCATCCAGCGTCCAGCGATGCGAGCTTTCGCCGTTATTTCCGGGTTGCCGAGGTGCGTGCGCCGGGGCGCACGTTCATTGTCATGGACGCGCCGCCGCCGCAGGAGGACGTGCGCCCGTTCGTTCACGCCGCGGGGCTGTTTCGTGCCGCCGGTGTATCCACGCCAGACATCCTGGCGCAGGATCCGATGCACGGCTTTTTGCTGCTGACGGATCTGGGTGACACCACGTATCTCGGCGCCCTCGAACAGGCGCGCGCTGCCGGAGATGCCGCCGCCTGCGACCGTCTGATGCGTGACGCGCTGCAGGCGCTGGTGCGCCTGCAAGGTGCCGTCGGCGCGAGTCTTCCGAGCTACGACGAGCCCCGACTGCGCGCCGAACTGGATCTCTTTCCGACCTGGTACGTCCAGCGTCATCTCGGCGCCGTATTGTCGACATCCGAGCAGGTCGCGTTGGCAAAGGTGTCCGACGCACTGCTCGCGAACATTCTTGCGCAGCCCGCCGTTCCGGTGCACCGCGACTATCACACGCGCAATTTGATGGTGTTGCCCGGTGGCCAGAGCAATCCGGGAGTACTCGATTTCCAGGACGCCGTCTTCGGCGCCGTCACCTATGACCTGGTGTCGTTATTGCGTGACGCCTATATCGACTGGTCCGAGGAGCAGCAACTCGACTGGGCCATCCGCTACTGGGAGCAAGCGCGCGTCGCAGGGATTCCGGTGCGCCCGGACTTCGCCGAGTTCTATCTCGATTTCGAGTGGATGGGCCTGCAGCGCCAACTCAAGGTGCTGGGCATTTTCGCGCGTCTGTTCCATCGCGATGGCAAAGGTCAATACCTCCGTGAGCTCCCCCGCGTGCTCGGCTATGCGCGCGCGGTGGCGGGCCGCTACAGCGTGTTCACACCGTTGCTGCGCTTGTTCGACAGGCTGCAGGGTGTGGCGCCGACGGCCGCATACACGTTCTGAGACCGATGCGCGCACTCATGCTGGTCGCGGGGCGCGGGCGGCGCATGCGGCCGGCGTCGGATGTCTGCCCCAAGCCCTTGCTGCTGCTGGCGGGAAAGCCTATCGTCGAGCATCAAATCGAACGCTTGCGCGACGCGGGCATTACTGAGCTGGTTCTCAATCCGGGCTGGCTGGGGCCTCGCGTCGTGGAGGCATTGGGAGACGGCGCACGCTTGCGCGTGCGCATCGTGTACTCCCCGGAGCCCGAAGATGCCTGGGAGACGGGCGGCGCCATCGCGACCGCGCTCCCCCTGCTGCGCGATGCCCGGGACACGCCTTTCGCCGTGATCAGTGGTGACATCTACACCGACTACGACTACACCCGGCTGCACGCGGCAGCGGCGCGCATCGCGGTGGAGCGGCCGGGTACGCGGGCACATTTTGTTCTCACCGACAACCCTGATCATCATCCGGACGGCGACATGGCTCTGGACGCGCAGGGACGCGTACGCCGCGACGGTGCGCGGCTGAATTACGGCAACATCGGCGTGTTCGACCCCGGGCTGTTCGATGGTGCGCCCGCCCGGCAGGCGTGGAAATTGTTCCCGTGGATGTACGCTCAGGTCGATGCGGGGCAGGTCAGCGGCGAACATTTCCGCGGCATATGGCACAACATCGGATCGCCCGAGCAGCTCGCGATCCTCGATGCGCAGCTTCGCGCATCGGCGAAAGCCACGTTCACGGCGCGGTTTGACAGCGACGGTTAATCTGCCTGATCGATGCAATTTCCATCTCCATGCCCATGACCATGCTGACCCCTCCTGATTCAAGGCTCCTGGGTCGCTGCGCTGACCGGCGCGCCCGGCTGGCCGCGCAGATCGCCCGCGCCGGTGGTGGCGTGGCGATCGTGCCGACGGCTGCGGAAGTGATGCGCAACCGCGACGCCGACTATCCGTTCCGCCACGACAGCTATTTTTATTACCTCACCGGGTTCACCGAGCCGCAGGCGGCGTTGCTCCTATTGGTCGAGCCCGATGGTGCCAGCCAGAGCGTGCTGTTCTGCCGACCTCGCGATGCGGAACGGGAAATCTGGGACGGACTGCGCTGGGGGCCGGAAGCCGCACGCGTCGCGTTCGGACTGAACGCCGCAGAAGACATCGCGGGGCTTGACGCCGCCGCGGTGGGAGCCCTTGCAGACCGTGCCGGTGTCTGGTGGCCGTTTGCCGTGCACAACGGCCTGGGAGCGCGCGTGGAGCAATGGCTCGATGCGGTACGTGCCCAGGTGCGCGGTGGGAGGCGGGTACCGGGCGCGCAATACGATGTGTGCGCCGTGCTCGACGAGATGCGTCTGTACAAAGACGCCGACGAGCTCGCCGTCATGCGCCGTGCGGCGCTGATTTCCGCCGATGCGCACCGCCGCGCAATGCGCGCCTGCGCACGCGCGCAAGCGGCGCCACCGCCGACGGGGTTGCGCGAGTACCACCTGGAGGCTGAATTGCTGTGGGCATTCCGCCACGGTGGCGCGCAGGCGCCGGCGTACGGCAGCATCGTCGCGGCAGGTGCCAACGCGTGCATTCTCCACTACCGTGCTGGTGACGCCGCGTTGCAGCCGGAAACGTTATGCCTGATCGATGCTGCCTGCGAGCTCGATGGCTATGCCAGCGACATCACACGGACCTTTCCAGTGGATGGTCGCTTCAACGGCGCGCGGCGGGTCCTTTACGACATCGTGCTGGAGTCGCAACAGGCGGCAATCGCCGCCACCACGGCGGGCGTGCGCTTCAATGATCCCCATGACGCCGCGTTGCGGGTGCTGGCGCGTGGCCTGCTCGACACCGGACTTGTGCGCCGTGACGTGGCGCCGGACGTCGACGCCGTGCTCGAAACCGGAGCCTACAAGCGCTTCTACATGCATCGCACCAGTCACTGGATCGGGATGGACGTTCATGATTGCGGCGACTACGCGGAGCCGGGCGAGGTGCCGCAGATTCTTCCCGATGGCAGCAAACGACCGGTGCAACGGGTGCTGCGCCCTGGAATGGCGCTCACCATCGAGCCCGGGTTGTACGTGCGCGCGGCTGACGACATCCCGGTTGCGTTCCATGACATCGGCATTCGTATCGAGGATGATGTGGTCGTGCTCGAGAGCGGATGCGAAGTCCTCACGGCGGAGGCGCCGAAGTCGGTCGCCGACATCGAGGATTTGATGCGCATTTGAAAAGGCAAGGCAAACAATGACAGACGCATCGGGCCTCGGGCTCGCAGTCATCGGCGCGGGTCCGGTGGGCCTCGCATTCGCATTGACCTTGCGTGGATTGGGAGTCGACAGTCGGGTGCGGTTGCTGGATGCGCGCACCGATCCTGACGCGGCACGCGCGGACCCGCGCGTGCTTGCGCTATCGGAGGGTAGCCGTCAGATGCTCGAAGCGATCGGGGCATGGCCGGCGCGGTTCGTCACGCCGATCCGGCACATTCACGTTTCGCAGCACGCCGGCGGGCTCGCGGGGTTTCCCAGAGTGCACCTGGACGCGCGCGAGGCGGGTCTGCCCGCTCTTGGCTACACCGTGCGCTACGGGGCCTTGCTCGGTGCCCTGGAAGACGCCACGCGCATGGCGGCTCTCGAGATCATGCGCGGCCGCGCCATGCGTGCCCGCGCGGTGGCTGACGGTGTGCGCCTCGAGTCCGGCGGTGAAGCTGGGCCGATCGAGGAAACGCAGGAGACCTTCGACCTCGCCGTGCTGGCAGAGGGCGGCGCTTTCCATGATCAGGCGCCGCGGCCGCTACGCCGCGACTATGGGCAGACCGCGTTGGTCGGGCAAGTCCGGTGCGAGGGCCTGCCGCGCACCACAGCCATCGAGCGCTTCACGTCCGAGGGACCGGTGGCACTGCTCCCCAGCGGCACCGACCATGCCCTGGTCTGGTGCATGCCGCCTGCACGCGCGCAGGCGGTGCGTCTGCTTGGAGACAGTGCCCAGCGCACGGCCTTGCAGGCCGTGCTGCCAGCGATTGCCGGGCGCGTGCAGGCAATCGCGTTGCACGGTGATTATCCGCTCGGCCTGAATGCCGGCTGGCGTGCCCTCGAGGGCCGCATCGTCCGGTTGGGCAACGCAGCGCAGACCATGCATCCCGTGGCCGGTCAGGGACTCAACCTCGGTCTGCGGGATGCGGTGGAGTTGGCGCGGGCGCTGGCGTCCGTCACCCGGCAACAGGGTCACGCCCGCGCCGACCTCGATGCGGCGCTTCGCAGTTATGCCCGGCGCCGGGTCCCCGACCGCATCGGCATGCTCGGGCTGACTGATCTGCTGGCGCAAGGATTCGCGATCGATCTGCCTGGTTTCAATGCGCTGCGCGCAGGCGCCCTGGGAGTTCTCGCCGCATGCCCGCCGTTGCGACACGCGCTGCAACGGCACATGGTGTTCGGCTTTCGTGGTTGAACGCGCGAGACGTGGGCGTCGCCGCCTCAATTCGATGCCGGCATGCCCGACCAGGCGGGAGTCAGGTCGTGGGGAATGCCGAATTGATCGAGCACCCTGCCTAACGTGTGGTCGACCATCTGGTCGATGCTTTGCGGGCGCAGGTAGAACGCCGGCAGCGGCGGAAAAATCACCCCGCCCATGTCTGCCACCAGGGTCATGTTGCGCAAGTGGGCAAGGTTGAGGGGTGTTTCACGGACCATCAAGACCAGACGTCGGCGCTCCTTCAGGCAGACGTCTGCGGCGCGGGTGAGGAGGTTGTCGGACATCCCGTGAGCAATGGCCGCGAGCGACTTCATCGAACAGGGAGCCACCACCATGCCGTCACAGGCGAATGAGCCGCTGGCGATCGACGCAGCAACATCGCCAATCGGGTGTACCTCGTCGGCGAGCGACTCGACCGCACGGCGCCCCATGTCGAGCTCGGCCTTGACGCTCAGCCAGCCTGCGCTGGTGGTCACCAGGTGGGTCCGCACGCCACCCAGGCGACGCAGGTGTTGGAGCAACCGCACGCCTTGAATGGCGCCTGTGGCACCGGTGATACCGATAATCAGGCGCACGCCACGCGTCCTGTGGTGGATATCAACCCAGGAGTGACTGGAGCTCGCCGCTTTCGAACATTTCCATCATGATGTCCGAACCGCCGACGAATTCGCCCTTGACGTAAAGCTGGGGAATGGTGGGCCAGTTGGCGTAGTCTTTCACGCTCTGACGGATTTCTTCATCGGTCAGCACATTGACGCTGGCGAAACCCGTGACACCGCAGGCCTTGAGGATCTGGACTGCGCGTCCGGAGAACCCGCATTGCGGAAATTGCGGCGTGCCTTTCATGAACAGCACGACGTCGTTGGATTTGACCAGTTGGTCGATGCGTTGCAGAGCGTCGGACATGGGAACCTCGAGATCTGGAGCAGGCTTGTGGGGTCGCGGGCAAGGGCCCGCCGCCATCATGCCGTATTGTAGGAGTGCCCGATTCCTTGGGAAAATTTGGGGATTCAGTGCTGCATCAGCGCGCTGCGGATGTGGGCGGCGACAGGCGGCCGGCGCTGATGCGCTCGATGCCGGCGAGGTCGCGCACGCTGTGCACTGCGTCCAGCCCCGCGACGTTGAGGAGATCGCGCACCGCGGTAGCCTGATCGTACCCGTGCTCCAGTGCCAGCCACGCCCCTGGCAGCAGGTGCCGCGGGGCGGCTGTGATGATGTGACGCAGGTCGGCGAGGCCATCGTCGCAGGGGCGCGCGCCCACGAGCGCGAGTGCCGGCTCGTAGCGCAGGGCGTCGAGATGGGGGTCGTGGGCGCCGATGTAGGGGGGGTTGCCGACAATGAGGTCGAACCGCGGCGCATCTGCGCCGAGGGCGGCGAACCAATCCCCGTGGCGCAGCTTCAATACCCCGCCGGGGCGGGACGGGTCGAGCAGGGTGCGCGCGTTGTCGCCAGCTTGCGCGAGGGCGTCGAGGCTGGCGTCGAGGGCCCACACCTCGGCGCGCGGGCGCGCATCAGCGATCGAGACAGCGACGGCACCGCTGCCGGTGCCAAGGTCGAGCACGCGCGCGGGGTGCGTGGAGGCGAGATGCCGGCGGGCGAATTCCACCAGCAGTTCCGTGTCAGGGCGTGGCACCAGTACCGCTGGGCTCACTGCAAAGCGCAGGCCATGAAATTCGCGCCAGCCGAGCACGTAGGCGAGCGGTATTCCGGTGCGCAGGCGCGCTGCGGCAGCATCCAGACGCGCCGTTGTGACGGCGTCAAGCGTGAATTCGGGATGCGCGAGCAGGCGGGCGTGCGGGATGTCCGCCAGTTCGCGCATCAGTGCCAGCGCGTCGATGCGATCGAGGCCGCATTCCGAGAGCCAGTGTCCGGCCGTGATCACGTCTGCTGCCCCAGGATCGCCAGCTGTTCCGCCTGGTCCTCGGCATGCAGGGCGTCGAGCAGATCGTCGAGGTCGCCGCCGAGAATGGCATCGATTTTGTGCAGGGTCAGGTTGATGCGGTGGTCGGTGACCCGTCCTTGCGGGACGTTGTAGGTGCGGATGCGGTCGGAGCGGTCTCCGCTGCCGACCAGACTGCGCCGAAGCGACGCCTCACGTGACTGGGCTTCCTGACGCTGGCGCTGCGTCAGGCGTGCGACCAGCACTTCGAGGGCGCGCGCCTTGTTCCGGTGCTGGCTGCGATCATCCTGGCATTCGACGACCAGACCGGTCGGCAGGTGCATGATCCGCACCGCGCTGTCGGTCTTGTTGATGTGCTGCCCACCGGCCCCCGATGCCCGGAAAGTGTCGATGCGCAGCTCGGACGGATTGATCGCAACTGCCGCCTGCGGGTCCGGCTCGGGCATCACGGCGATCGTCGCCGCGCTGGTGTGGATGCGGCCTTGCGCCTCCGTGGTGGGCACGCGTTGGACACGGTGCCCGCCCGATTCGAATTTCAGCCTGCCGTACACACCTTCACCGCTGATGCGCAGCACGGCTTCGCGCACACCCCCGAGGTCACTCTGGGCGACGCTCAGCAGTTCGGTACGCCAGCCCCGGCGCTCAGCATAACGGGAGTACATGCGCAGTAGGTCGGCGGCGAATAGTGCTGATTCTTCGCCGCCGGTGCCGGCGCGTACTTCGACGAAAGCGGGCTTGCGGTCGTCGGGGTCGTGCGGCAGCAGCGCCCGCTGCAGTGCGTCGCCGAGCGCCACCACACGCGCCATGCCGGCGTCGATGTCTTCCTGCGCCAGCGCACGCATCTCCGGGTCGGCCAGCAGTGCGCGGGCGTCGCTGAGCTCGCGCTCGGCGCGGTCGAACGCCGCGTACAAGGCGGCAATGGGTGCCAGTTCGGCGCGCTCTTCTCCCAGGGCGCGCAGGCGCGCTGCGTCGAGATCAGGGGCGCCGAGCAGGGCATCGATCTCTTCGAGCCGCCGGGGCATGGCGGCGAGCTTGTCACGCAGGGAAGGTTTCATGGACGAGGTAGGACAGGACGGACGTCAGCCCAACGTCCCACGGGTTCGTTCGACCGCCGGCTATGACCGGGACTTGTCGCGCGAACCGGTGTCGCCGGATTCCGCGCAACCGCGGTGCGGAGTCAGAAACAGGCGTTGGACCGCGTGCGTCACCTGCTCGCGGTGCTCGGGGTCGCCGTGATGCATCGCCGCGAAGGCGTTATGCAAAAATTTTTGCGAGAGATTTCGTGCCAGCATGTCCAGCACTGCATCCGCGGGATCGCCGCGAGCGAGCATGCGCCGCGCACGGTCGACCTCGGCGCCTTGCCATTGGCGGCTTTGCTCTTGCAGCTGCAGGATGAGCGGAACCTGGTCGCGGTTGTCCATCCAGCGCAGGAAGCCCTGCACCCGGGTTTCGATGATCGACTCGGCCTGCTCCACCGCGGCAAGCCGCTTCTCGCTGTTGCTGCGCACGAGCTCGGTAAGGTCGTCGACCGTATAGAGATACACGTCCGGCAGATCGCCGACTTCGGGCTCGATGTCGCGCGGGACTGCAAGGTCGACCATCACCACTGGTTTGCGCCGGCGTTGGCGGATCATGCGTTCGGCGGCGCCCAGACCCACAATGGGGAGGGTGCTCGCCGTGGAGCTGACGACAATGTCGAACTCGGCCAAGCGCTGCGGCATGTCAGCAAGCCGCATGGCCTCGCCGCCGAATTGTTGGGCAAGGTGGGCGCCACGCTCCAGCGTGCGGTTGGCGATGGCGATGTGGCGCGGGTGGCGCGACGCGAAGTGCGTCGCAACCAGTTCAATCATTTCGCCGGCACCGATGAACAGGACGCGGCAGTCGGCCAGATCTTCGAACACAGCTTCCGCCAGCTTGACGCTGGCGGCCGCCATGCTCACCGAGTGCGCGCCGATCTCGGTCGTGGTTCGTACTTCCTTCGCGACAGCGAACGTGCGCTGGAACATCTGCCCGAGCGTGCTGCCCAGTGTCCCGGTGTCGGTGGCTGCGCGCACCGCGTCCTTCATCTGGCCGAGGATCTGGGGCTCGCCGAGCACCATCGAGTCCAGGCCGCTGGCGACGCGGAAGGCGTGCCGTACCGTGCTGTCCTGGACCAGGCGATAGCTGTGCTCCAGCAGGGTGCCCGCGTGCAGTTCCCGCGAACGCGCCAGCCATTCGACCAACGCTTCGCGCGGGTCGCCGGCGCTGGCGCAGTAGATCTCGGTCCGGTTGCAGGTGGACAGAATGGCCGTTTCAACCGGACCATCGCTGCGCGCAAGCAGGCTGTCGCGCAGCGTGCGCAGGGCATCCTTCAGCCCATCGGCTGAAAAAGCCAGACGCTCGCGCACGTCGAGCGGCGCGGTCTGATGGTTGACTCCAACGGCGGCTAATAACATGGTGATGCGTGCATTTTACGGAGCTGCGAACCAATCCGCGGCTGACACATATCAAACGGTGTTCTCATCTTGTGCAAAAGCGTTGATCGATGGACCTTCGACCCGCATGCTGCGGCAGCCCGCAGGGGGTTGCAATGCTGAGCCTGCTGGCGTCCTGGCTGGCATCGACCAGCGTCATGCCCCTGCTTGTGGGGGCAGCCATCGGCGCCAGCGGTGCAAGGGTGCTGCGGCCATGCGCTGGCGGTCCGGGGCGCCTGGCTGTCTGGGCCGCAATCGCGGCGCTGGCTGCGCACCTGCTGCTGGTCGCGGGATTCGGTCTCGACGATGGCGACATGCGTGACTATGCCGTTGTGCTGGTTGCTGCCGTGGGTGCCAGCGTGCTCGCCTGCCGGCGACGGTAGTGTCGTCGGGGCGTCTCATGGCGATTCAGGCTGCGGCTGCGGTGCGCCGCAGGCGCAGCGCACCGTCGAGCACGAAAAGCGCAATGCCGACCCACACCAGCCCGAAGCCAACCGCCCGCGAGCCGTCAAACGGCTCGTGGTAGAACAGGACGCCCAGGCCCAGCAGGAGCGTGGGGGTGACGTATTGAATCACCCCAAGCAGCGACAGTGGGATGCGGCGCGCGCCTGCGCCGAAGAACAGCAGCGGGATGGTCGTGACCGGACCAGCGGCCACCAGCAGCCAGCGCATGCTCGTGCTGCCGCTGGCGAAGACGCTGTCGTGGTGGGTCGCGCCCCACGCAAGGTAGGCCAGGGCCAGCGGAAACATGAGCGCCGTCTCCAGCGCCAGCCCCTCAAGCGAGCCCAGTGGCGCGGTTTTGCGAGCCAGGCTGTAGCCGGCGAAGCTGAACGCGAGGACCAGCGCGATCCACGGCACGTGTCCGACCTTCGCCGTCATCCACAGTACGCCGGCGCAGGCCACGGCCACCGCAAACCATTGCTGCGGGCGCAGGCGCTCGCGCAGCAGGAGTGTACCCAGCGCGACGTTCATCAAGGGGTTTACGTAATAGCCCAGGCTGGCTTCGACCACGGCGCCGTGGTTGACGGCCCAGATGTAGGTTCCCCAGTTGCAACTCAGTAGCGTGGCGCTCAGGGCGAACCGCCCGAGGACACCCGGCTGCTGGCGCAGGCGCCCGATCCAGGCCCAGCGCCGCAGCGCCAGGAGAATCCCCACGATCAGCAGCAGCGACCACACCATGCGATGGGCCAGGATCTGCATGGCAGGAACCTGGTTCAGCAGGTGGAAATACAAGGGAAATAGGCCCCAGATCACGTAGGCCACGATGGCATAGGCGACGCCTGGATTCATGATTTTGGTTATCGGCGTGAACGAGCCTGCCATCGTACCCCGCGCCGCCGCGACGCGCAGGCGCGTGGCTTCGCGTCTGGGATGCCTGGCGGGAACGTTCATCGCGCTGCGCCTGGGCGCGCAAGCGGTGGCCGCAGGCCAAAGCCGGGGAGGATGTCAGCACAAGGCGTCAGACGTTGAACAGGAAGTTCAGTACGTCGCCGTCCTTGACCACGTAATCCTTTCCCTCGGCGCGCATGCGACCCGCGTCCCTGGCGCCTTGTTCGCCTTTGTATGTGATGAAATCTTCGTAGGCGATGGTCTGGGCGCGGATGAAGCCGCGCTCAAAATCGGTGTGGATCACGCCCGCAGCCTGCGGGGCGGTGGCGCCGACCGCAACGGTCCAGGCGCGCACTTCCTTCACACCGGCGGTGAAGTAGGTTTGCAGTCCCAGCAGCGTGTAGCCGGCGCGGATCAGGCGGTTCAGTCCGGGCTCGTCCTGGCCGAGTTCGGCGAGGAAGTCCTTTTTCTCATCCTCACTCATGCCGGCGAGCTCGCTCTCGAGCTTGGCACAGATCGCCACCACCGGCGCATTTTCCGCCGCTGCGTAGGCGCGCAGTCGATCGAGGTGAGGGTTGTTCTCGAAGCCGTCCTCCATGACGTTGCCGACAAACATCGCCGGCTTGGCGGTAATCAGGCACAGCGGCTTGATCAATTCCATGTCGTCGTCCGACAGATTCAGCGAGCGCACCGGGCGTGCCTCGTTGAGCGCGGCCTCGCAGCGCTGCAGCACGGTCACGGTGCGCAGTGCCTCCTTGTCGCCCGCACGACCCTGCTTGTTCAAACGGTGGATGGACTTTTCCACCGTGCCCATGTCGGCCAGGCACAACTCGGTCTGGATCACACCGATGTCCGCCAGCGGATCGACCTGACCGGAAACGTGCACCACGTTCGGGTCGTCGAAACAGCGCACCACGTTGACGATGGCGTCGGTTTCGCGAATGTGCGCCAGAAACTGGTTGCCCAGCCCCTCGCCCTTGGATGCGCCCGCCACCAGTCCGGCGATGTCCACGAATTCGACCACCGCCGGGACCATGCGTTGCGGTTTGACGATCTCGGCGAGCTTCTGCATGCGTGGATCGGGTACCTCGACCATGCCCACGTTCGGCTCGATGGTGCAGAAGGGATAGTTCTCGGCGGGAATGGCGCTTTGCGTCAGCGCATTGAACAGGGTCGACTTGCCGACGTTGGGCAGGCCGACGATGCCGCATTTGAGGCTCATAAGTGTCCTTTGAATTCAACCCCCCGGCCCAGCAGCCGCATGTGAGCGTGGTCGAGGTTCCCGATTCGCGCGCGCTGGTGCCGGAGACGCAACTGCGCGCGTTGCAGTCGGCCCGATTCGAGCGTTTTGTTCTGGCTTTGCCAGATTCCAGGACGCCGATTGTAGTGATCGGGCCGTGGCTGCACCGTCGCGACGGTGCGTGCCGCCGTGAGGCATGAAACGCGGGCGCCGCGCTTCAGGAAGCCGGTGGAATCGTCGGGTTGATCCATTCGGGGCGCGCCGTTGGGCAGACGCGACGCACGATGGCTTCAACTGCGGGCGCCCGCTCTGGCGTGGCGTCAACCAGAATCAAGAGCTGGCCCGCATCGATCGCGGCAGCGAACTGCTTGACCCTTGCGTCATCGCTGTTCAGCCCGATCATGCCGCCGACCCAGGCGCCAACGGCGGAGCCTCCCAGCGCGAGCGCTGGAAGCAGGGTGGCTGCCGAAACGACCGCGCCACCCGGCACGGCGACCGCCACCAGCCCTGCCAGCAGCCCGGTGACACCGCCGAGCGCGGCGCCGCGCTCGAGTGCCGGAACCAGATCGGTGCGCTGGGTGACGCCGGCCTCGGGAAGATTGCCCAGCGGCGTTCCCTCACGGGCAATGACGTGGATGGACCCCTCGGGAATATTGGCGCGCAACAGGTCGTTGACAAGCATCTGCGCGGTCGGAACGTCGCGAACGAGGAAGTGCAAACGTTGCATGTGAAACTCCTTGCATCGATAAAGCGATATGTCTTCATATCGTCATTCGATCTTAGGACAGTGCGGATGCCGCGTGGTGAGAGCCCCCGCGCGATGCGTGGTGTTGGCGGAATGGATCGGGGTGTCGCAGATCTACCGGCGCAGCACCGATTCACTGCATGGTTAGGGTAAGTCAGGAGATTTTGCCGAATAAATTCATCAAACATTGAAATACGATGCTGCCTGGATGCGTGATGGCCTTGGCAAGGGGTCATGCGCCAACGACGCTGCCGCCGATGCTGGGCAGGCAGCGAGTCAACCAGGGATCAAACCACGGCATGGGTGACCAGGCAATTCTCGAGGCGCGCGGGCTGACGAAGCGCTTCTCGGGCTTCACGGCAGTGGACGGCGTGAATCTTCGCGTGACGGAGGGGGCCATTCACGCCCTCGTCGGCCCGAACGGCGCCGGCAAGACCACATGCTTCAACCTGTTGAGCAAGTTTCTTCAGCCCAGTGCCGGGCGCATCATGTATGCCGGGCGTGATGTCACCGCGATGTCCCCGGCCGCGATTGCGCGGCTCGGCATGGTGCGATCGTTCCAGATCAGCGCGACTTTTGCCCACATGACCCTGTTGGAGAACGTGCGCGTCGGATTGCAGCGAGCCGCGGGGCTTGCATCCCAGTTCTGGTTGCCGCGCGGTGTCCTGCACCGGCTCGACGCCCAGGCCATGCACTATCTCGAACAGGTCGGGCTCGCCGGGTTGGCGCAGGAATTTGCGGTCAATCTGCCCTACGGGCGCAAGCGGGCACTGGAACTCGCCACCACACTGGCGCTGGAGCCACGATTGCTATTGCTCGATGAGCCCACGCAGGGCATGGGGCATGAGGATGTCGAGGTGGTGACCGCGTTGATCCGTCGTGTCGCGGTGGGTCGCACGGTGCTGATGGTGGAACACAATATGTCGGTGATCGCGAGCATTTGTGATCGTGTGACGGTGATGCAACGTGGGCAGGTGCTCGCGGAGGGCAGCTATGCCGAGGTATCCGCCGATCCGGCGGTGATCGCCGCCTACATTGGTGACGACGACGCGAATGACGCGGAGCTGGCTGCATGACGACGGGGCCCGACTTGATGGAAGCGGCGCTGGACATCCGCGATCTCAACGCCTGGTACGGCGAGTCACATGTCCTGCACGGTGTCGATCTGCGCGTCGGCGCCGGGGAGACGGTGTGCCTGCTCGGCCGTAATGGCGCTGGACGCAGCACGACGCTGCGGGCCATCATGGGGCTGACCAGCGCGCGTCGCGGCACGGTGCGGGTGTTTGGCCGTGACCTCGCAGGGGTCCCGCGCCATCGCATCGCATCGATGGGCGTCGGCTACTGCCCCGAGGAGCGCGGGATTTTCGCCAGCCTGTCGACACGCGAAAATCTCCTGCTGCCGCCGAAGCTGTCCACGGGATTCGAAGGCCTGACCCTGGAGGAAATCGATGCGCTGTTTCCGAATCTGAAGGAACGCGCGTCCAGCCCGGGCACGCGGCTGTCGGGTGGGGAGCAGCAAATGCTGGCACTGGCGCGCATCCTGCGCACAGGCGCGCGGCTGCTGCTGCTGGACGAAATATCCGAAGGACTCGCGCCTGTGATCGTGCAGGCGCTAGGGCGCGCCATCGCAGCCTTGCGTGCCCGCGGTTTTTCGGTCTTGCTGGTGGAGCAGAATTTCCGTTTTTCGGCGCGGCTCGCCGACCGCTTCTACGTCATGGAAGGCGGACGCATCGTCGAAACATTCGCGCGCGCCGAACTCGACGCCAAGCGCGACGCGCTCAAGCGCCTGCTGGGTGTTTAGGGTTCTCAAACAAAACTTACGAAGGAGACTTGCATGAAACGCACGTATTGCATCAGGAATTCCACGCAACTGGCGCTTGCGCTCGGACTCGCCTTTGGCGTCTCTGGCGCCGCACAGGCGGCGCCGCCGTTGAAGGTTGGCTTCATCACCGACTTGTCGGGGGTGTACTCCGCGCTGGATGGCCCCGGGGGCCTGGCCGCGATCAAGATGGCCATCGCTGACTTCGGTGGCAGTGTGCTGGGCCGCAAGGTCGAAGTCATGAGCTTCGACCATCAGAACAAGGCCGACCTCGCCGCGGGCAAAGCCAAGGAATATTTCTCGCAGGATGGCGTGGACATGCTGATTGCGGGAACCAACAGCGGCACCGCGCTGGCTGAGGCTCCGGTGGCTGCACAGTTCAAGAAGCCGCTGTTCGTGGTTGGCGCCGGCGCGTCGACCATCGTTGGCAAGAATTGCACGCCGTATACCGTCCAGTACGCCTACAACACCACGGCGCTGGCGCGCGGCGCCGCTACCCCCCTGGTGAAGCAGGGCGGCAACACGTGGTTCTTCGTGACCGCCGATTACGCCTTCGGCAAAGCCTTGGAGGCGGATGCCGCCAAGGTGGTCGAGGCGGCCGGCGGCAAGGTTCTGGGCCAGGTGCTGGTGCCGTTGGGCGCATCCGACTTCTCCTCCTATCTGTTGCAGGCGCAGGCTTCCAAGGCCAAGGTGCTCGGTCTGGCCAACGCGGGCGGAGACTCCGACAACGCCATCAAGCAGGCCAATCAGTTTGGCGTGACCAAGACCATGAAGCTCGCCGGCCTGTTGCTGTCGACCCAGGACGTGCACGCGGTGGGTCTCAAGGCGGCGCAGGGCCTGTCTTATGCCACGCCCTGGGTCTGGACGCGGACGCCCCAGGCGCGCGCCTTCGCCGAGCGTTTCTACAAGCAGATGCACGTCATGCCGAGTTATATCCAGGCCGCCGACTACTCCGCGATGTTGACCTACCTCAAGGCAGTGAAGGCCGCTGGCTCCACGGATGGGACCAAGGTCATGGCGGAGATGCGCAAAGTCAAGGTCGACGACATGTTCATGCAGGGTGGCACCATGCGTCCCGACGGCTTGATGATTCACGACATGTACCTCGTTGACGTGAAGACACCGGCGGAGTCCAAGCAGGACTGGGACTACGAGAAAATCGTCCAGACCATTCCCGGCAATGACGCCTTCGGCCCGGCATCGGCCTACGGTTGCCCGCTCGACAAGTGACCTCCAGCGGCGAGGCCGGCCGGGGGGGGGCCCCCCCCGGGGGGGGGGGGGGGGGGGTGCGGGGGGGTTGGGGGGTTTTTTTGGGAGCGGCCGCGGGGGCGTGGGGGGGGGGGGGGGGGGGGGG
>VFSW01000973.1_pt1 | contig 42593 bp, 42 predicted proteins | sample 5358111 | NCBI WGS metagenome assembly VFSW01 (sample SAMN11554181, study PRJNA540505) | mine drainage metagenome | isolation source: sediment from site ElyBrook_90M | place: USA: Ely Copper Mine, Vershire, VT | collected 2017
CGCCCGCCCCTCCGCCCATCCCCCCCCCGCCTTCCGCTGTTTTTTGTTTGGCGCCAAAATGAGCCCCCCCACGGCCGGGGGGGGTGCGCGCGCGCCCCGCGCCCGCGCCACGTCCAGCCCACCCAATCCCGCGAGGTTGACGCCCAACAGGATCACGTCGGGGCGTTTGTCCAGCGCGAGGTCAACCGCCTCCAGCCCGTCCGCCGCGACGGTGATTTGATACTGCTCGCCGCGCAACGCTTCCTGCAGATCGCGCATGACGCCGCTGTGTTCCGAGGCGATGAGAATCTTTCCGGTCATGAGGTCTCCTGGTTTTCCGCGATGGATCAACACGGATTGGTTTTCTTCATCGACGTCCGATGATCTCTGCAATGTCCGGCGAGTGTTCTCTACCGGTCAATCAGCTGGCGCACTAACTTTTCTTCGTCCGCGCGGCTCGTGATCTCGCCGTCAAGGCGGGCGTCGCGCAAGCGCGCCAGAATCTTGCGGTACGTTGGTCCAGTCGGAATGCCCATCTGCTGAAGGTCTGCGCCGGTCAATTCGGGCGTGACGCCGCGCAAGCGCGCGCGGAAAAGTTCGATACGTTCGCGCACGCGCGCGTCATCGGTTGCCAGCGCAAAAATCGCGAGCGCGCTGTCCGAATAATCGCGCAGCCCGCGATAGATCGCGCTGGGCGCGACGGCGGTGGGCGGCTGGCTGAGCGGCGCGGTCATCTCTTCGCGCAGCGCGAGCAGCTGCAAGATCGTTTCCGTTTCCGCCTTGGACAACTTGAGCCGCTGGGCGTAATCACGCGCTTCGACTTGGGTCAAATGATACGCCAGTAATCCAAAAAAGGCAATTGACTTACAGCCGGCGTCGCGCGCGGCGCGGAATCTCTGCGCGTGCCATTCCGTAAACTCCAGCGGTGGAAAAATCGCGCGCAGCACGCCGAGGTCTGCCAGACGCGCCATCGCCTTCTCTGGCTCGCTTTCCTGGACGATCAGCGTCAGTTCGTGCCGCACACGCTCGCCGCTGACGCGGTGCAGCGTATCGAGCGCATCGCCGATCAACTGCGCGGTACGCGGCTCGATCTTGAAACCTAGCCGCTGCTCCAGCCGTACCGCGCGCAGGATTCGCGTCGGGTCTTCGATGAAACTCAGATTGTGCAGCACGCGGATGATGCCGCGCTGCAAGTCCGCCTCGCCGCCAAACGGATCAAGCAGCTGCCCGTACCGCTCCGGGTCGATGCAAATGGCGAGCGTGTTGATCGTGAAATCGCGGCGACGCAAATCCTGCTTGATCGACGAAGTTTCCACCTCTGGCAGCGCGGACGGATGCGCGTAAAATTCCGTGCGCGCCGTTGTGAAATCCAAGTGGTCGGTCTGCGCGGCGCTCGCCGAGACGCTCCCGCGAGACGCGTCCGCCGGCATTATCCACTTGGCGGTCCCAAAGCGCGTGTGACCGTGCACGCGACCGCCGCGTTTTTTCGCGAGGCGTTTCGCCAGCGCGATCGCGTCGCCTTCGACGACCAGGTCAAGATCAAGGTTGGGTTGATTCAGCAGCAGATCGCGCACAAAACCGCCGACGATGTAAACGCTGTAATTCAATTTTTGTGCCGCCTCGCTCACATCGCGCAGGAGCGCCAAGAGTTCCGGCGGCAGCCATTTCTCCAGCCGCGCTGCCATATCCCCCGCGCGCGTCGGGCGCGCCGCACCCCACTGCTTGATGAGATCGGTGCGCGTGACGATGCCGATGATCTCTTTGCGTTTCGCGTCGACGACGGGCACCTGTCCGATGTCGGTCTCGATCATCAACGCGCGCAACGTTTCCAGCGAATCGTCCGGCGACACGGCGACGGGCTTGCGCATAAAATTCTTGATCGGCGCGTTCGCGAGTTTGTGGTGCATCGCTCGGTCGATCTCGCGCCGCGACAGTACGCCGACGAGTTTGCCGCGCCGCACGACCGGAAAGCCCTCGTGCCCGTAGCGATTCATCACCTCGGCGGCTTGCGCCACGGTGGTGTCCGGTCCCAGCGTATGCACGCCAAACGACATCAGTTCGCGCACTGTGACGGACGGCTTGACCGACGCTTTGAGCAGCTTCAGGAGCTTGGCTTTGACCTGGCGCAGATCGGAATCGCGAATGAGCGCGGCAGCGGCTTTATCATGCCCGCCGCCGCCGAATGCTTCCGCAATCGCCGCCACGTCAATCGCGGCGCGGTCCGAGCGCGCGACCATCTGGATCGAACCATCCATCTGGACGAGGACGAACAGCGCGGCAGGATCGTGCAGTTCGCGCAGTTGGTGCGCCAGCGTCGAAACTTCTTCGACATAGGAATCCGCGCGCGCCGCGGCAATCGCAATCGTGTGCCCAGCGACATCGACCATCTGCATCTTTTCGATCAACACCTGGTACAGTTTGCGCTGCGCGTCGGTGAGCGGATGATTCAGGAAATCGTTGACGACCGCGAGGTTCGCGCCCTGCTCCAGCAGAAACGCGGCGGCACGCGCATCGCGCGCAGTCGTCGTCAGGTAGGAGAGCGCGCCGGTGTCCTCGTAAATCCCGAGCAGCAAAAGCGTCACTTCAATCGGCGCGAGCGGCAATTCCTTTTCGCGAATTTCGTCGACGAAGAGCGTCGTCGTCGCGCCCACGTCGCCGCCGAAGAACGTCATCGTCTTTTTCAGCTCGCGCGTGAGCGGATGATGATCGATGATGTGAATGTGCGCGTCCTGGCGCGCGCCGCGTGCAGAAGGGACGCCCTGCGTATCGACCAAGAGGATTTCGCGGAACTTGCCGCGCGGTAAATCGTCCTGGCGCGTCAGAGGAAGCGCATCGCAATAGAGCGCGCAAAAATCGCGCACGTTGCGGTTCATCTGGCGCGGCAGCACCGCGACGGCATCCGGGTAGATTTTTTTCGCGCCGAGGAGCGCGGCAAGCGCGTCGAAATCGGCGTGTTCGTGCGTGAGGATGGCGTCCATCGAGGGGAATTATAGCACAGTTTCGCCGCGCGCCCTAAGCGCGCCGGACGATTGACAAGCCGCGTCCAGACGCTATAATGCTCGCGCTATGTTTCCGAGATTCCCCGGTCCCATTACCGGCGATCTGGAAGGCGACCTCGCGATCTTGCTGCTTGCGATTGCGCTGATCGTCGCACTGCGCGCCATCGATGCGTCACGCGCGCGAAACTCGCGCTTGGCGTCGCTGGCTGCCGGCATCGCGCTTGCCGGCGTGTCTGTGGTTCTATTTATCGATGCCACCAACGCGCCGAATCCGCAGTTCTTGAATGCGCCGGTAGACGCCGCGCGCGCGGCGCAGGGCAAGACGGTCTACGACCATTTCTGCGCGGCATGTCACGGAACAACAGGACACGGCGATGGACCGGCTGCGCCGGGCTTGCGAATCCGCCCCGTTGATTTGACCGTGCACGTCTTCCAGCATGACGAGACGTATCTGGCGCAGGCGATCAGCGGCGGAATGCCGGCGATGCCGGCGTTCAAGGAGCGACTGACGAGCGAACAAATCGCGGACGTGATCGAATATATGCGGCTGCTCGGACATCAAGCGCGCTGAGCGCAAAACATTCGCGCTGTTAACCTCCCGCAGGTTCTGAAACCTGCGGGAGGTTTTTGCTTTGCCACCATTCACGCGCGGCGAGGACGATGTAAAACATCAGCGCGAGGTTCAGCCCGATGTTGAAAAAGACGACGAGCGTGGACGCGAGCGTGTGCGTGTGCGGCGGCGTGACGCCTAGCCCCGCCATATTCATTACCACGCTGAGGAATCCATGCCCGGTCAAGTACGGCGTATAGTTGATCTCCAGCGCGTTGAAAACCCTCGGCAGGAGTTGCGAGCCGCGAAAATCGCCCATCAGATGCCGTACGTGATTTACGCCCGCGCCGTAGAACGCCTCGAACGCATACGCCAGCAAAATCGCCAGACCGATGACGTGCCCGCGCCGCGCCAGCCACAACCCGATCGGCGGAACGATGAGGTAGATCAGCGCGAGGTCGAATAGAAATTCGCCGACGCCGATGTTGTACCAGTCCGGCTCGCGCGTCACCAGCGCGTCGTCCAGCGCGTGCAAGCCGAGTCCGACGAGACTGACGCAAAACAGGATCGTGATGTAGCGCAGGTAAGTAGTCCACTTGGTGCTCAAGATTTGATTTTTCCTCATTCGCGCCAATCAAATCCGCCGTAGCCGTGGCTGTCCGAAATCTGATTGATCTTTTTCGTCGCCACGTCCAACAGATAAACGCCGGTCGCGTCGTAAAACGCGATCTGCTTGCCATCCGCCGACCACGCCGGCACCGGGCTGTCCGCGCCGATGTGCGTCAGCTGCTCGAACTTGGCGCCGTCGGGACTGACGAGCCACAAGTCCCACGGCAAGCCGTGCGCCTCGGCTTTTTCCGCGAAGCAAAAAACGCCGAATGCCACCGCGCAAGAACCATCGCTCGCCGGCGAATTGAACGCGTACGCGCCGGGCAGTTTCTTATTCGCGGGACCGGACTCGGCAAAGACGATCTCTTGTCCGTCCGGCGAAAAGCGCGCGCCGTAAATCGCCGCAAAGACATTATTTTCCAAGATGCGCTTCGCGCCGCTGCCGTCGATGTTCGCCACCCACAAACTCGACGAGTACGTCTGGTAATCCAACTGCGAGTACACGATCTTTTTCCCATCGGGCGAGAACGTGGCTTCGCGCGCATTCTCCAGCACCTTGCGGAGCGGACCGCCGCTGACGCTGACCAGGTCGATCTCGTCGTGCTGGCTCGACGGCGGCACCGGATACGACTGGGTAATCAAAAGGTTTTTGCCGTCCACACTCCACGCCGGAAAACTGTACGAGATTTTGGGGTCTTTCGGCGTTGCCACCACACGCATGTTCGTTCCATCGACATTCATCACGCGCACGTCTTGCAGCACCTGACCGTCCTTGGTGAACGAGCTAACCGAGAAGGCGATCTGTTTGCCGTCCGGCGAAAAGACCGGCGCATCGGCGTAGAGTTCCTGCGACGCCTTGAGCACCACGCGCGGATCGTTTTTGCCGGCGTCTTCGACCAAGATGCTCCCATCGCCCAGCGCGAAAACAAAGCGCCCTTTCAAGCCCAGCGCGCTGACCGGCGTACTGGCGACGAGCGGGGATTGGTACTGTGGAGAAGTTGATTGCGACGGCGCTGGGGCGGAGAACGTGGACGGCGGCAGCGCCGATGAAGCCGGCGTAGGCGTCGGTGTTGCCGCGCCGCACGCCGCGATCAGCAGCGCCAGAACCGCCGCGCCAACCAACGCGGCAACGAATCGGGAAAAATATATTTTCATAGGACCACCTTGTTAGTTTGGATTAGTTGGGTTTTGCAGCGTGATGACAAAACCGGTGGATTGACAATCGAAATGCAACTGCGCGGCGCGCGGCGCGGTAAATTCCAACTCGGCAATGCCCGCGCCGCTGAACGGAGTGGACTGCCCGAGTTCAGGCAGCGTCATCTTGCCGCCGCAGCGCGTCTTGCTCGGCTCCATCAGCATCGCCGTGACGCGAACGGATTGCTGTGCCGAGACATTCGTCTGATCCGGCACGACCGTCCCGGCATAGACGAGTTCGTTGATCTGCTGAACGGACGAAGGGCTGTTGTCGATACGCTGGCTGATGACCGGACCGTTATTCTCCGGCACGTTGAACTGGAAAGCGGCGGTGCGGGTGTTTTTATCCGCCGTTTGCACGACCAGTCCAATCTGCCACGGACCGCCCATGTAAATCCAGGGACCGCTGGCGCGATAGTGCCCGTTGCCCGCCGGCAACGCGCGCACAGAATTGGCTTCGTGCGTCATATTCGTCATTCCCGTGACGAGCATCACGCGCGACGCGTCGTCCACCGGCGCGCCCGATGCGTCGGTCAGTCGCACGTCGAAATCGCTGACGCCGGCGGCGCGCGGCAGAACGGACAATTCGACGTTCATGCCGGCGACTTGCTGCCGCAGGTCGATCTCGCCGACGGTTGGCGTCGGAATGTCCAGTGGCGCGTTGTAATCGAGATAATACTGCATCATAAAATGCGACGGCGCGATCATCGCGTACTGCTGAACGAGGTGATCGGTCACGCCGATCCAGTACGCGAAATGCGTCGCCGTATCTCCCGATCCCAACGTGGATTCGACGATCTGCATCGGCGCGCCGTTCAACGTGTCGGTGCGTCCAAGCCGGATGCCGTTCGCCTGGCTGACATTATCGAAACTGGGAAAGACAAACGGATCGACGCGCGCGCGCGAAGACCAGACGCCGTTCTGAAGATCGTACTGCGTCGCGCCTACGGCAATCGATTCGATTCCGCCGGCGACTTGATAAAGCAATCGATCGGGCGCTTGATACTCGTACTGCGTCGTCGCGCTGCCGCCGTTGCCATCGGTCAAGTCTTGCGTCGCGCGCAGCGTCTTGAGCGTGTTCATCTGCGCGTCAGACTGTTGGAGGATTTGCAGCGCGCCCGCGTCGTTGGCTTGACTGCCGGCTTGATTCCCGGCTTGGTAAAACGGAAACGCGGTAACTACTTCGCCGCTCTGTCGCTGCGCGATGACGCGCATCAACCACATTCCCGGCTGCGAAAGAAAATTGCCGGACGCGCGGTAATGCCCATCCGCGCCGGCAGTCAAATTCACCGGCGTCGGATTACCGCTCTGATCGAGCCAGGTGAATTCGAGCGTCGCGCTCTGAACGCCCGCCGCCGGCTGTTGGTTCGCGTCGGTAAACTCGGCGTCGAATGTTGGCATCGCGCCGGACGACGGCGAAATCGTGAGCGTTACGTTGAAATCCGCCGCGGGATGTCCGACCAACACGATCGATTGAGCAGTTGCGGCAGCAGGCGGCGGAGTCGGCGTGGAATTCGCACCGAACGTATTCTTGACAAACGTGACCACCTGCCAGCGCTGCAAGTCGGTGAGCGTCGAATCCCAGGCGGGCATCGCAGTGCCGGAGATTCCATGCGTCACCCACCAATACAAATCGCCTTCGGTGTGCAGCGGCGCGTGCACCGTGAGATCGGCGGGCTTGGGATTGAGATTCGCCGCGGCGGGACCGTCGCCTTTACCGTCCACGCCGTGACAGGTCGCGCAGTTCTGGAGAAAGACTTGGCGTCCCGCCGCGATCTGCGCGGGAACCGGTCGCACCGGATCGGGCTGCAAGTGCGCGAACGCCGGCACGACCGGCACGATCACCACCGGTCCGGGCGCGGTGCTGGCGACCGCTTGATTGACGACGATCACGCCCGTCAATGAAATGGCGACCGCGCCGATCAAACTCAACCACCGTTCGCGTCGCTGACCCAGCAACAACACCGTCGCCGTGGCTATCGCAAAGCCGGCGAGCGTCAGACCGAGACCGGCTTGCGCTGTCGGATCATTCACGACCGGCGAAAGCGTGAACTGCGCGGCGGGCTGCGACTGGGTGAATATCGAGAAGGTGGTACGCGCGTCGTCGTACCCAGGTCGGCGCACCAAGATTTCCACGTGCCACGTTCCGACCATGCTGAGAAGGTCGCCGTGAAAAGTGTAATGCCCGTTGCCCTGCGACGTCGCGGCGTTCTCCTGAATGCCCATATCCATCTCGACCATGCTGGAATACAGGCGGACCACGGTCGCGTTGGTCACGGGCTGCCCTGATGCATCCTGCACCTTGACGTCGAAATCGTTCGTGCCAACCTGCGCTGGCAAAACGCCCAGCGTCACGTTCAGACCGTCCACCGAATGCGTTTCGATCCACAACTTGGACGATGGATCGTACGCGCCTTTTGCCGGCGCGACGCTCGTCAAAAAGCCCACCACGAGCAGAACGGCTGCCGCCAAGACCGCTTCCAGCGCGACGATGAAATCGATTCGATGAATGAAAGGGACGGCGCGCTCAGCGCTGGCGCGCGCGTACGCGTTTCGATTGATGATGAGATTCACCGCGGCGAGCGCCAGCAGCGGAAGGATCAGCAAGAATTTGACGAAAAGCGTCTCGCCGTACAGCGTCGCAAAGAATGCTTCCAGCGAACCAACTTGGACGATCAGCGAGTACGCGCCGCTCAAGATGACGATGCCAACCGTGAGGAACGCGACGAGCGAGAAAGCGGAGATCACTGCCGCGAGCGTCTGCATTTTCGATGATGCGGGCAGCGCGCTTAAGAGCGCGGGCAGCGTAGCGATCAATTGAACGAGTCCGCCGACCCAGATCACGACGCCAAACAGGTGAATCAGATCGACGAGGAGTGGAAGGACGGGCGGATCGCTCACCGCCGCGCCGTGGCTGTCCAGACTTTGCGTGAGCGCTAAGAGGAATCCCAGCGCGAGCGCCAGCAGCAAGGCGCGGCTCGCGCGCGCGTCCGCCGTCATGCGCCAGCGCGCGCGGAAGAGAACGACGCCCAGCGCGACCAGAATCGCCGCGCGGAACAACCACACCGCGCCGAAACGCGTGGAGGTGAGAATCGGGATGACCGCGGTCAAGATATTGCCAACGGTGTACGCCTGCGCGAAAAGGGTCGCCAGGGTCGTCAGCGCATAGAGCGCAAAAACGATTTGCGTGTATCGCCGCCAGCGCCGCGTCCAAGCGGCGAGCGCGGCATCGGCTTCCACGTTGACGTTTGCGGATTTGAAATAATCGGCGTAGACACGTACGAGCGGCTTGGCGCTTTTCGCGGCGCGCAACGCGGGGAAAAGGACGAGCAGCGGAAAAGTGAAACTGCCTGCCAACAGCGATAGCAGCAGGATGTTCAGCCAGCGCACGACGACCTGGTACAGCGGCGGCGCGGCGGAATTGCTCAACGCCGTATCGACCTGAGACATGATCTCGTGCGGCGATGCTTCGGCGAGCGGCACATTGCCGACCGTGAACGGAAAACTGCCGGCGACGACGTGTCCGTCCACCGCACTCGTGGTTTTCCAGATGACGGTGTACAGCCCCGGCGGCAAATTCGGTTTGAGCGAGACCTCCATCCCTTTGGGGTCACCGCTCATCCGATGGCTGTCGCCTTTATCGACGCGCTGACTGTTTTTATCGACGACGGACGCGCTACTGAAACTCGGCTCGATGTCTTCGCTGAACCACATACGCACGATGTCTGGCGACGTCTTTTGCGCGGAGCCGGCTGCCGGTTCGGAACGCACGAGGTTAGCGTGCGCGAGCGCGACCGGCGCGGCAAAGAGCAGCAGCAACGCCGCCGCAAAGAAAAGTAGAAACTTGAGCTTTTTCTCCATGATCTTTCGCAACACTTTCCGGTACGATGGATTCGGAAAAACACCGGTCGATCAACCGACGCGTGTGTCTGTCACCGCGCCCAGATAAATCAACCCCATTGGCATACTCATCATCAGTCCACCGAGGTATTGATCGCTCAGTCCGTAGAGCGCGAACACGTGCGGCGCAGCGGCATACGTCGGATAAATCACCGTCGATGCGGAAATGAAGAACCATCCCAAAGTCGCCATCGGCAGAGTATCGAGAATCAGATAGGCGATCCGCCACAAGTACTGCAGGCGCGGCAACTCCGGCAACGGACTGAGGAGGGGAAACCAGTTCACCACGCCCGTCGCGATGAAGGTCAGATGCTCGATGATATGGATCGTTTCATTCTGAAGCGTTGCTTCGTACAACAGCGGAATGTGCCACAGGTAGAGATCGCCGTTAAACAAGAGAAACGCAACCGGCGGCAGCGTCAGAATTTTCGCGACGCGCATCACCGGCGCACGGAGCAACGGTCGCAGCATCCAGCCCGGCGTACCGAGCAGCAACAGCGGCGGTGCGATGACCATCAGCAGCGTATGCTGCAACATATGCGCGGTAAAGAGGTACTCGTCGCCGATGGCATCGAGCGGCGATACCAGCGCAAACAAAATGACGCCTACGCCGAGCAAAAACCACAGCGCCTGCTTCAAGGTGCGCGCATCGGAGGACTGGAAGCGCGAGCGAAACGGACCGATCGCGGCGAGGTACGCGCCGACGAACAGAACAGTCCCGATCAAGATGCTCGGATCCCAGTTCCATTCGTTCAACAACTGCTGCGCGCTTTCAGTCACATCCGCCCCGATTTGGAAACTTGACCTGCTTCAACCTTCAACTATCGGCGCGAGGCGCACGCCGTTCGCGCCACCACAGACCAAGCGCCAGTAAGCACAACAGGACGAGCGCGGCGTTCACGGCAATATTGACGTAGGCGATCCCGCTGGCAAAAAGCGATGGCACGCGCGGCTCTGCCGGCGCGAATCCGAGGATTTCCAGGATAATGCTCATAAATCCGTACCCCTGAATACTCATGATGTGAACGCCCAAGGAACCGAGAACGCGCGGCATCACGCCGAGCATCGGACGGTCGTCGGTGATGCCCGCGCCGTACATCACCTGCAGCGCGTATAGCCCCACGATCACCCAGCCGACCGGGTTGAATCGCCGCGCTAGGTAGACGCCGAGGGGCGGGACGATCAAGTAAATGAGGGCGAGGTATAAAAAGTACTGCGCGAGCGTGACGCCCCAATCTTCCGCCTCGCCCAGAACGATTCCATCGTACGCGGCGTGGAGCGCGAGAAAGACTAAACTAACGCCAAAAAGGATCGTGATGTACCGGTTCAGATTTTTCACGCGAACACTCCGATTCGACCGCGTCGCAAACCATTCTGGATGCCGTCCTCCCGCGGGCTAAACCCACGGGAGGACGGGCAACTATTTGCGACGCAAGCCCAGTCCGCCAACGATCAAGCCGAGCGCGCCAACCGCGATGCCGACGACCGCGAACGTGCGCGCGCTGTTCGCCGTATCTTGCGCGGCTTGCGCTTGCGCCGCGAGGTCTGCCGGCGAGGGCGCTTGGACTGGAAATTCTAACGCCGCGATGTCCTGCACGTCGTCGAACGTGTTGGGACCTGATTCAAACTTTTCGTCGACGGTCTGATTGGAAACTTGACCCGAAAAGTGGAAGATGTAAGTTCCAACTTGAGTTGGCACGAACGAGCCGGTATAAGTGCCCGGATTTTCGTCCGACTCGATCAGGGGGATGACCTTCGAATGCGCGCCAAAGATCACCTCGGCTTGAAGCGTCTGGCTCAAACCGGTCACAGGTTTTTTCGTTGTCGCATCGGTTACGGTCAAGGAAATCGCGTTGGGCTGGTTCGCATACGCTGGCTCATTGACCCAGCCGACGAGAAAATCGTATTTGCCGACGGTGCGGCGCTCGTGCGCGAGCGCGAGCGGAGTCGCCAGCAGCATCAACATAAAAGCCAACGCCAGCGACCATGGAATTCGTCTCACTGTACGCCTCCCAGAATTCGATAGATGTGTAATGGTCTTCGCGCGTAACGACACACGGCATTGCGGGCAAAACGACGCGCTGAATCCGTCGCGCGCAGCGAGTGCTTCGCCGTCTTCTTCAACTTACCGCACGCGTTCGGAATTGCCGCTGGCAATGCCCAAGCCGTTACCCAGAAAGGACGTGGATCAATTGAAACGCCAAATGAGAGTCGGCGGAGGATCCGGGGGCAACAAGACAGGAGGTTGATAGAGAAATGGAGAAATCACCGCACGTTCCGGGAAAGTCGGTGGCACGAAATGAAAGAATAGTGCGCCAACACTGGCGGCGACGCCGAGCACCTGCAAACCCTGCGGGTCCGGCAAGTGCACCAAACCCGATCGGAGTTGAGGGATTTTGCAATCCAAGCATGGAGGCGGATCATCCGGCGTCGGCAAGGCAGGCAAAATCTCATTTGTGTCCGAGTGGGTCACGCCAATGTAGACATGCGTATGTTCTGGTAAAACGCGATGCCACGCCCAGCCCAGAGAAGGCAGGATGGTGAGAAAAAGAATGGAATATATGAGAACCGCGCTCAACGGCGCGGTGGACCAATCATCAGTCCGAGTCTTCATCACGTCGAAGCGATCAAAAAGAGGTCAAGTGGTCATCCCGCCAGAGGACGGAACGCAGTAGCAACTTGCCGAGCGATTCCACGGACAATCCGCTCCACTCAACCAGGCAGATGGGTGTGGTAAAAAGCAGTCGAATTACGCCGCCGATTATACCACTTTAATCGGTCTCGTCAATGGGGTTCCTTGCCGTCTGATTTGTAGTAAATTTTTTATTGACAAAGGCATAGAAACGTGGTATCCTTATTGCAACTAGTCGCAATAAGGAATAGTTGCAACAATGCATCCTGCCGAATTAGTCGAACACCTGCGAGAGAACGGACACCGAATGACGCCGCAGCGCGAGATGATCCTTTCCGTCGTCTGCGAGTGCAATGGTCACGTCACTGCCGACGAGATTCTCAAGCGCGTTCGCAAACGCTATCCGTACATCAACAAATCCGCGGTCTACCGCACGCTCGACCTCTTGGCGCGCCTCAACCTGGTCAATCCGACCGATTTTGGGCAAGGGCGCGTCGAGTACGAAGTCCATCGGCATCCGCATCACCATCACCTGCTCTGCCGCAACTGTCACGCGATGATCGAGGTGGACGAGCGCGTCTTTGCGCCGCTGGAAAAAGCGCTGCGTACAAATTACGGATTCACCGCCGATCTGGATCATTTTGCGATTTTTGGTTTGTGCCGTAAATGCCAAAAGACAGTCGTCAGTCGCCAGTAGTCAGATTCCTGCAGCGTGGCTCTCTCGCCTGATTACTGAATACTGATAACTCACTACTGAGTCGGAGGTTTCAATGCACATCCCCGATGGTTATCTCAGCCCAGTTACCGCTGCCGTAATGTACGCGGCAGCCGCTCCGTTCTGGTACCGCGCCACACAGAAAATCAAGTCGCTTTTGACCGGGCGATTAGTACCGCTGATCGCACTGTTCGCCGCGCTGTCGTTCGTGATCATGATGTTCAACGTCCCGCTGCCGGGCGGCACCACCGGGCACGCCGTTGGCTCCGTCCTTGCCGCTATTGTTTTGGGACCGTGGGCGGCAACGCTTGCCGTTTCTGTCGCGCTCATCATCCAGGCGTTCTTCTTTGGCGACGGCGGCATCCTGGCAATTGGCGCAAACGCGTTCAACATGGCGATCGTGATGCCGTTCGTCGGCTATTTCATTTACCGCGTGCTCAGCGGCAACGCCGCCGTCACGTCATCCCGCCGCGTCATTGCCGGTGCGATCGCCGGTTACCTCGCCATCAATACCGCCGCGCTGCTCGCCGGCATTGAACTGGGCATCCAGCCGATTTTGTTCCACGATGCCGCCGGGCACGCGCTCTATTTTCCGTACGGTTTGTCCCTGGCAGTCCCGGCGATGCTGCTCGGACACCTGACCATCGCGGGTCCGGTCGAGGCGTTCGCGACCGGGCTGGTGATCGCCTGGCTGCAGCGGTCGAACCCGCAACTGCTTGAAGCATCAAGCGGCGCGAAAATTCAAGCCGCCGCCAGGGGCTTGCCCCGTTGGGTGTGGGGTGGACTGGTCACGCTCGTCGTTTTGACGCCGATTGGGCTGCTCGCGCCCGGCACCGCGTGGGGCGAATGGAGCCGCGAGCAATTGCAGCAACTTGGCTTGGGCTACATTCCCGCCGGCTTTGACCAGTGGTCGGGTCTGTGGAGAGCGCCGCTATCCGGTTACAACCTCGGCGCGCTGAATAATTCAACGGCGGGGTATCTACTGTCCGCCGTGCTGGGCGTCGCGCTCGTGCTCCTCATCATCTTCGCGCTCGCCTGGCTGGGGCAGCGGCTGATCAATCGTAAGACCGTCGCGGCGGAGAAATGACGAACCCATGGCGAAATCAAAATCCTCACGCGGCTTTTTCGAAAAGACGCTCGGCGACATCACCGGCGCGCTCGAACAGACCTTGTTCGCCGAAGAAATCGCGCGGCGCGATGGCTGGCTGCAATCACTCGACCCGCGCGCCAAGCTCATCGGTGCGCTTGCACTGCTGATCGCGATCAGCGCGTCGCAGAATTTGCTGGTGATCCTGGCGCTGTACGCGCTGACGCTGCCGGTCGCCGCGGCGTCGCGTGTGCCGATGAGTTTCTACTTGAAGCGCGTCTGGGTGTTTATGCCGTTCTTCACCGGCGTCGTCGCGCTGCCGGCATTGTTTAACGTGTTCACACCGGGCACGCCGCTCGTCACGCTAATCGATCTCGCGTCGCCGCGCCTTTATCTGACGATCACCCTGCCGGGCGTCATTACGGCGGCATACCTGCTGATACGCGTCGGCGCGTCGGTCTCGATTGCGGTGCTGCTCGTCCTGACGACGCGCTGGGCATCGCTGCTCAAGGCGCTGCGCGTTTTGCGCGTGCCGCAAGCGTTCGTCCTGATTCTGGGGATGACGTACCGGTACATCTACGTGCTGCTGCACGCGGCGAACAATATATTCCTCGCGCGGCAGAGCCGCGTCGTCGGGCGCGTCTCGTCGAGCGAGGACCGTCGCTTTCTCGCGGCGAGTATGGGCACGCTGTTCGCCAAGTCGTACGAACTGAGCGACCAAGTGTATCTCGCGATGCAATCGCGCGGTTTTCGCGGCGAGGCGCAAGTACTGGACGCGCTCGTCTGGCGCGGCGCGGACTGGCTGTGGCTCGCTTCGTTTCTAGCCATCGCGGGAGTCGCGATTTATTTGGGCAAATAGAACCGACCGCAAAGAACACGGAGAACGCAAAGGAAAATCATGCCTTGGCGTTCTTTGCGGTTAAAGAATTGGTGGATGACGAATGACGAACAATGGAAATGCCGGCGCGCCGGTCTTTGAAATCGAGCGGATGAATTTTTCGTACAACACTCAGCTCGCGTTGAAGGACGTCAACCTCACCGTCCGCGAAGGAGAACGCATCGCGATTCTCGGCGCGAACGGTTCGGGCAAAAGCACGCTGTTGAAGATTCTCGATGCGCTGTATTTTCCGGCGAGTGGAAAGATCTCCGCGTTCGGCGAGCCGCTGACGGAACAGGCGCTGCAGGACGAGGCGCGTGCGTTCGCGTTTCGCCGCCGGGTGGGCTTGGTGTTCCAAGACCCGGAGGTGCAGCTATTCTCACCGACGGTGTGGGATGAGGTGACGTTCGCGCCGCTGCACCTCGGCTTGCCGCGCGCGGAAGTGATCGAGCGGAGTGAGTGGGCGATGGATTTGCTCGACATCGCCAAACTGCGCGACCGCGCGCCGCATCGGTTGAGCGGCGGCGAAAAGAAAAAGGTCGCGCTTGCGTCGGTGCTGTCGCTGCGCCCGGAGGTGTGGCTGCTGGACGAGCCGACCGCGTCGCTTGATCCGCGCAGCCAGAGCCGCCTGCTCGATTTCATCGACGAGCTGGGACGGGAGGGGAAGACGATCATCACCGCGACGCACGATCTGGACATCGTGGAAGAAATCGCCGACCGCGTGGTGATGTTCTGCGATGAGCACGAGATCACGGGCGAAGGCGCGCCGCATGAGGTGCTATCGGACTATGACCGGTTGATCGAGTGCAATCTGATCCACGAGCACCGGCACAAGCACGATGGCACGGAGCACATCCATCATCACCTGCATCCGGCGGCGCATGAGCATGAACATTGAGGTAAAACAAAAACGGGCTTGAGGATTTCAAGCCCGTTTTGTTACGCCTGCGTCTGACGCCGATAGTCTACGGCGCCATCGTCAGGTTACTCTCGTTGTTGAAGTTCGCTCCGTTGACTGGCGCGAGCGATGCCATACCAGCAGGCAGCGGCAACATGGTTGGGTGGCTCCCATCGGCATTCATTCTCCAGATCGCCCACGTTCCGCTCTCGTCCGAACGGTAGAAGATGAACTTGCCGTCCGGCGACCACGTCGCATCGCCGCGATTATGAGATCCAGTCGTGAGCGCCTTACCTGATTTCCCATCCACGTTGACGATAAACAATTGAGTTTGACCGCTCGCTCTCTGGTAAACGATCTTTGTCCCGTCCGGTGATTCCACAGGCAGCCCGCCGCCATCGGCAATAATCGGCGTTGCGCTTCCATCCAGAGCCATCTTGAACAAACCGCAATGGTTGGAGTTATCGCAGGTATCGACCACCAGGTGCTGCGGATCATCCTTGATCCAAGATGGATTTTTCCCATTGCCAACGTTGGTGGATGCGCCTCCTGCCGTCGGGATCACGCGTACGGAAACGTTACGCGCGTTGGCGGTTGATGACCAACTGTACGCGATCGATTGAACATCCGGCGACCATGCAATTGACTTGATGATGAACGCGGCGGGCACAATGAGTTTTGGATTTTGCGGCAATAGATTCGCATCCAGGTCCGCGACATAAATGCCGATAGGATTGCTCCACTGAAAATAGGCAATCTTATTTCCATCCGGAGATAATGCCGGTTGCGAAGCGCGACGGATGATTTGTGTCGCTCCGGAGCCATCCGCATTCATGATCCAAATATTTTGGCTATCCAAAAAGGAAATTTCGCCCGTCGACACGCTAAACGCGATCTTGCCCGCCGGCGCGGCGGCTGTTGGAGTCGGCGGTACCACAATAGGAGCTGGCAGCGGCGTAACTGACGGTGCCGTTTGGGGTGTGGCGGACGGGATCGGCGTGTCGGTCGGTTTGGGAAGCGCAGTCGGCGGTAACGCCGGTGGGGCAGTCGCTGGCGCAACGGCAGGTGCGATGACGGCTGGGGCAGCAGCGACATTCGTTGGGGTCGGCGGTTGGCTTTTCTGCGAAAATACCGCAAACAGAATACCGCCGAGCACGAGAATCAGCGCAATGGCTGCGCCGATCAGCACGACCGGAGAACGCGCGCCGGCACGTGAAACATCTCGCGGTTCAGACCGCTCGGCGGCGGTGGTAGTCCCTGCCGCGCCCGGCGGCGGCGCGGGAGCAATGCCGAATCCTCTACGCAGCAACTCGCTGAACGCCGCGTCATACGACTTGGTAAAGTCGATGAAAAGCCGCGAGCGCAGAAATACCGGCATCTCATTCTGGCAATCATCGATCACCACCGAAATGATGCGCGGACGACCGTTGCGCCCCGGTTCGTTGCTGAGCGCAACCGCCGCGTCGATCTCCTCGTTGCACCAGCGCGACGCCAGCGAGGCGTGCGAAAGAATGGGCAGGTAGACATCGCATTCCTCCAAACCGTGGCTGATTCGATCCGTAAAATTATCGCCGGGATTGACGGACGCTACGTCGAAAAAACCGTCCAATCCGTTCGCGCGCAGGTCGTTTGCCATTCGCTGCGCAAAATCCACATTCTTGAAGGAATGGGTGATAAAGAATTTTGGTTTGCGCTCAGCCATGTTGCACCTCACGCAAGGAGAATCGTCCCAATTATACCGTAGAATGACGTTGAAATCAACGGCACATTTCTGTACAAAACAAAACGGGCTTGAATCCCAAGCCCGTTTCAATTTAGCCATCCGACGATGCCTACTGCCCGGTCAGCGCCTGCACATTCGCGATTTGCTGCTTGACTTCGGGCGGCACGTCGGCGTCCGCGTAGAACCGATTGATCTTGGCGGTCAGTTCTGCCTGCTGCAACCAATTGTTGAAAGCGGCTGTCTGGAGCTGCTGCAAGGCGGATGAATCGAGTGGACGATTCGGTTCGCGCCCGAGCACCTGGATGATGTGGACGCCAAACGTCGACGTGACCGGCTGGCTGATCTGACCCACCGCCAGCGAGAACGCCGCGTCCTCAAACTCCTTGACCATCACGCCGCGCGGGAACCAACCCAGATCGCCGCCCTTGTCCTTCGTCGCGGTATCGATCGAATATTTTTGCGCCAACGTCGCAAAGTCTTGCCCCTGCTTCAGCATATTTTCGATGGGCAATGTCTCCGTGTACGTGTTGACAAGGATGTGGCGCGCGTGCACCTGCTCCGCCGTCGTTGGCACTTGCGCGGCGATGGCTTGCTGTAACTTTTGGCGAAGCAAGAGCGCCTCGATGAGCTTGCGGAAATCCGTCTCGTTGATGTGCTGCGCGCTCAACGAAGCAAGAAAATTCTTCTCTGCAGCTTGGAATCCCTGGTATGTCATCGGTGTCACGGTCGGCGCAGGCGTATAGGTGGGACCTTGGGTCGGTGTCACCGTCGGCGTGGTCGGCGTGATCGTGCCGGTCGGCGTGGGCGAAGGCGGAGTGGTGGGCGTCACGGTCGGCGTCAGCGTCGGCGTGCCGGTCTCGGTCGCCGTAGGCGATGGACCGGCGGTCGGTGTCAACGTCGGACGCGCGTAGCCAAACTGGCGCTCGATCTCTTGATCGATTTCGTCCGGCGTCACGGTAATGCCGCGCTTGGCGGCTTCTTGCCGAATCAATTCGTCATCGATCATGTTGCTCAATTCGCTTTGCGGCAGCCCGATAAATTGAGTGACCAGCTGACTCAGTTGCTGTTGAAAATAATTTTTCAAGAACGCTGAACTGGGATCGCTGCCGGTCTGGTTCAAATTCTGTTCCAGACTATTGACTTGGCTGGTGAGCGACGCCGCTTGATAGCGGAGGTCGGTCTGATAGGCGCCGACGGTAATCGGCACGCCGTTCACCGTGGCGATCGGATTGTTGAGCTTGCCGATATTCTCTTGATAGTAGCCCACGCCCAAGATCAACAAGACCACTACGGCGATGCCGCCGAGAATGAGATACAAGACTCGCTCTTGACGTGCCTCGCGCACGCGGCGCACCTGCTGCTTGCGAGTTTCCTGAGGCGTTCGATTTCCTTGCTTTGGCATTCATTTCCTCAATCGCGTGTCGCACACGACAAGACTGCGGACGTCCCGCGACACGCGACACTTGTCTATTCGCCGCGCGTCGATTCGGTGCTGAACGGCAGCAACGCGACGTGGCGCGCGCGCTTGATCGCCAGAGCCAGACGGCGCTGGTGCTTGGCGCAGGTGCCGATTTTGCGGCGCGCCTTGATCTTGCCTTTATCGGTCAAAAAGCGGCGGAGTTGGTCCGCGCTCTTGTAATCGATGTATTTCACCTTTTGCGCGCAGAACGGGCAGACCTTGGGTGGACGCGGTCCGCCAAAGCGACCGCGGCGTTGTCCGTTGCGTTCCGGTCGTTCCGTGCGCGGTCCGCGCGCGCCTTCCGAGGGCGCAGGGCGCGCCGCCGGCGCGGCAGGTGTCGTTGGATTCTTTGTCTCTTCCATTTGATCAGTGCTCCTGATGCGATTCGGTTGATGGATCGCTGGACGCAAGTTCGCCCGGCAACTCGTCTGCCGGCGCGCCTCGCTTGTCCAGTATAATCACTTCGTTTGCGACGATCTCGGTGCGATAGTGCTTTTGCCCGTCCTCGGATTCCCAACTGCGCGTCTCGAGGCGTCCCTCCACGTAGACCGGCGCGTTCTTGCCGAGATACTGGCTGCAAATTTCGGCGAGACGCTCCCAGGCGACGACGTTGAACCACTCGGTCTTTTCTGCGCGTTCGCCTTCCGGCTTGACCCAGGAACGCGTGACGGCGACCGGAAACGCTGTGACCGGCTTGCCATTCGGCGTGTACCGCATCTCCGGGTCGCGTCCGAGGTATCCGATGATCTGTACCTTGTTTAACCCTCTCATCTGATTCTCTCCCAACCACCGCGTTCCGCGCAACGCGCGGCATCGTCGGTGACTTTGGGTTGAACGAACGCGGGGCGGTCTACGCAGTCTCGACGCGGACGACGAGAAAGCGCAGAATCTCTTCGGTCAATTGGAGCGAGCGTTCCAGATCTCGGACGGCGGTGGGGGGCAAGTTGAACTGGAGAACGGAGTAAAAGCCCTCAGTGAATTTCAAGATCGGATACGCCAGGCGGCGTTTGCCCCAATCGTCGCGACGGGTCATTTCGCCGCCGCCAGCGGCGATAAACTTTTCGACCTTCTCGTTCACTGTGGCGAGGGATTGCTCGTCCACGGTCGGACGGACGACGTACATCAATTCGTACGACAACGGTGACTCCTTTCCACGGGTTTGCTCCGCGACGCGCGCGGAACAGAAAGGTGGGTTATTTGATTTACAGAACGGTTGGGATTATAGCATCGAATATTCAATCTGGCAAATTGAAACAAACCCCTTGTCGGCAGCGCGTTCGTATGATATAATTGCCACAGTTCAATCGCAAATCGAGGAGGAGTTATGGCGGCAACGGTGAACAGCAAGGAATACAAACACGTCGACCTCGTCGAGGTGTCGGGGCGGATCGATTCCGGCACCGCGCCTCTGCTGGAGCAGGCGCTCAAGAAGATCACCAAGGACGGACGTTATCGCATCGTGGTCGATCTGTCCGAGACCGAGTTTATGAGCAGCGCGGGCTTGCGCGCGTTGATTGCCACGCTGAAAGAAGTACGCCGATTCAATCGGGGTGATTTGCGCATCGCCGGCATGCCGCCAAAAATCGCCAAGGCATTTGAACTGGCGGGCTTTTTGGAATTATTCAAAGTGTTCGATAATACCGTGGACGCGGTCGGCAGTTTCTAGCGCCGGCTCGCTCATGGTGGAATCGCCCGGTCGCGCGTGGACCGCGGCGATTTTTTATCTGCGTCACCGACGGTGAAACCGCCGCTCGCTCCGGTCCAGCCGGATTTCGACATCCGCGCCCAGTGTGTTCTGAATCAGACTGAGGTACACTTCGTCCATCATCTCCTGCCGCAGCCGCACCTCGCGGTCGACGCTGTAGAGCAGCGCGTTGTACACCTCTAGCCCGCCGTAATCCGCGGCGAGGAGGTCAAGGATCGGCGCGATGCGTTCCATATCGCTTGGCTGATCGAGCAGGGTTTCTGCGCCCGACTCAATGTCGCCGATGGTCTCGCTTCGTCCAATACAATTTGCCGGCACGTCGACGCGCAACGCATCGTCGAAATCCGTCAGCCGGACAAAGAAGGAGACAATCGCCGGCGCATTTCTGACTTTTTCGAGCAAGACGGCCTCGCTTCCTTTGGTGAACGACCGCTGACCCAGCAGTACCGGCGTCGAGAAACCGGCGACGCGCCCAGTCCAGCGATAGATGACTTCGCTATCAGAAATCTCTTGGGGTATTTCTTCGTTTTGCACTTGCCGCTTTCTAAACGCGTCTTTCCACCAAACCTTGGAGTGAGTTGCCTCACGGCTCGTCTTGGCAATCGAAACCAGCCACAAGCTCCGTTCCGCGCAAGATCGGAAAAGATGCAGGTAGGATTTGAGGATTTGGTCGACAATTTCGTTCAACAATTCCTTGGCGTAGGTCTCGGCTTCTGTATCGCTGATGTCGTGCTTGATTGGATAGAGTTGCGGGAGCTGACCGTACAATGCGCCGTCGAGAAACAATACGCTATCCGGCGCCATCGCGCCAACTTGCTCTTTCGCCAACTTGGCTTCCAATCGGTGCATCATCAACTCGGCGAAACGGTCGACGAATGGCGTTGGAGTCGCGCCCGGCAGGATTCGCACATCGACATCGGTCTCTTCTTGACGTTCGCCGGCGCGCTCGCCAATGATCAGCGCCTGCGCGACGAAGAGATACGCGCCATTCGCCAGATGCCGCACCGCGCGCGAGCCGTCTACTGCAAACGCCGGACGGCGATCGACCGTGGCGGAGCGCGGCAGCGTGTGCCAATGCGTTTTCACCAAGCGCGCCAAGGATTCCTCGCTTGCGCTCGCGTCTTGCCGCAGCGTTTTCTTCAAATCGTCTTTCTTTTGCGCCACCTGTTCACTCAAGCGGTCTATGAAATTTGCCATCGTTGCTCCTTTGGAACATCTGTACCAATTATACTCCAACTTGTGCTGGACGCAATTCCCCTCGCATCTCCTAATCTCTTTTTCATTCGGGCTTAATCCAAACAGGTGATAATCTATTTGTCATTTGTCATTTGTCATTTGTCATTTGTCATTTGTCATTTGTCATTTGTCATTTTCAATTGCTAAAGGAGGTTCCAATGAGTTCACGTGGTGCAATACTTCTCGCGATCGGCATGCTCGTTCTGGGCTTGCTGCTCGGCGCGTTTACCGGCGGTGTGGCTGGCTTTTTCATCGGACAGGGTTCGCGGCTGGCATTCAGCCGAAATGTCACGCCCATCCAGCCAGGTCAAGTCGCGCCATACCAGCCCGGTCAACCCCGGCAGTCGCCGTTTCAACGCAGCGTTCCGCCTAGCACAAACGCCGTGAGCGGCGCGCGCATTGATCAGGTGGTCGCCGGCAGTCCGGCGGCGAACGCCGGCTTGCAGCCGGGCGACGTGATTACCGCCGTCGGCGGTACCGCCATCGACGCCAACCATTCGCTGGCGAATCTGATCCAGGCGAGCAAGCCCGGCGATACGGTCAATCTGTCCGTGACGCGCGGCTCGCAATCTCTGACCATCAACATTGTCCTCGGCGCGTCGCCGCAGAACAGCAGCCATGCGTACCTTGGTATCAGCTACACGCCGCTGTCCTCTGGCGGCAGTCGCTTCCGCCAACCGAACGGCTAATCGCGAAAACACAAACGCGGGATCGATGCGACATCGGTCCCGCGTTTTTCTTTTGCGCCCGGTGAAGGTTCACACTTGCGGAAACTTGTCCACGGCGTCCGCTATCACTTCCCCGTGTCCCGTGCAGACGATGCGCGCGCCGAGCGCGGCTTGCCGTTTCACCGACTCATCCGCCTTCGCCTGGTCCCAGGTGTTCATTCCGCGCGACCCGCGCAGCCGCGCACCTTCCGAAACGAGCGAATCGCCGACAAACAAAACGCCGGCGGCTGGCGCGAAAAGCGAGATGTGTCCGGGCGTGTGCCCCGGCGTCGCAACGACGCGCAACCCACCGAGCGCCGGCAGTACTTGCCCATCACTCACGATTTCATCGACGGTCGCCGGCGCGGCTTTGAACATCCGCGCAGTGAACGGCGAAAGCAGCGCGAACGCGATCTTTGCCCAACCGCGCGGCTGGAGCGGTCGCGACGGTTCTCCCCGCGCAATGGCTTGCGCTTCGATCGCGCTCGCGTAAACGCGCGCGCCACTGGCAGCGCGCAGCGCGGCGAGACTGCCCGTATGATCGCCGTCCGAATGAGTCAGGAGGATGCGTTTGAGGTCGCGCGGCGAATGTCCCAAGTCGGCGATGGAACGGAGAATTTTGGCGCGATCGCGCGCCAAACCGGTATCGATCAATGTCAGCCCGTCAGCATCGACGATCAGAAAGCAGTTGACGACAGAACCTTTGACAACGTGGACGTTCGAGACAATTTGCGTCAAGGGCTATCCTTCGTAATGACTCACCTTTACGCGCGGCTGAATTTGCCCGGGCGCGCTGTAGTAAATCACGATTCGCTGCCCCGCGCCCAACTGCCGCGCGCGAATCGTCGCAAAAGAAAATTGATCGCCGCCGCCGAGCAAAATGTACTCTACGTCGCTCAAGACCTGCAAGTGGCGAATAATTCCCGAATTCGCGCCGCTATACTCCAAGACCACCTTGACGTTTTTTGCCGGCGCGTTGCCGCGATTCTCCACCACCACGCCGCCAGTCACGATGAGGTCTGGCACTTCGTAGGGTGGAAGAACGATGTGGAACAAATCAGGTTGGGGCGGATCAGCAAGTGACACTCGAACACCTCGCGTTCGTTTCTATTCTATCACGAACGCGCGACGAAAACAAGTTGCTTGACACGCCTTCGTCAGAATGCTAGAATCGCGGCAATGAAATGGTCCGTGCTGCTCGTCACGCTCGGCTTCCTCGTCGCCTGCGCGCCGCCCCTCGTCGCACCGCCCGCTGCCGCAAACCCCTGGCTCGAATTCGACAACGGCTTGCCGACTCGCACCACCGCCCTCGCGCTCGCGGTCGATCCGCGCGATCCGCAAAAAATCTTCGCCGGGACGTTCGATACGACCGGCGCCTACGTCAGCGTCGATCAAGCGCGCGCGTGGCGCGTCCTGAATGCCGGACTGGACCGCACGCCGGTGCTCGCGCTCGCGTTCATCGGCGATACGCTCTTCGCCGGCACCACCGCCGGGCTGGAGCGTTGGACTGGCGATCACTGGTCGCGCGTCGATAGCGTCCCGGCGGTCGCCATTTATTCGATCACGCGCGGCGCAGACGGCGCGATCTATCTTTCAACCGATGCGCGCGGAATCTTCACGAGCGCTGACAGCGGCAGCGACTGGACGCGCGTGCCGGGACTCGACGGCGAAATCATTTTGAGCGTCGTCGCCTTTGACGCGCAAACACTTTTCGTCGGCACGAGCGGCGACGGCGCGTTCGTTACGCGCGACGGCGGCAAGACCTGGCGCGCCATCGATCTGTTTCGCAGTCAATACGTCTCGCTCATCGCCATCGATCCACGCGACCACCGCAGTATTTACCTCCGCACGCGCGGCGGATTGTTCCGCTCGCGCGACGCGGGCGCAACATGGCAAATGCTGCTCGGCGGCATCGAAACCGACATTGTCCACGCGCTCCTTTTCGACGAGAACTCGCCGCGCATTTACGCGGCGACCGGCGGGCACGGCGTCATGGCAAGCGACGACGACGGCGCGTCGTGGCAGAGTCTCGCCGTTGGTCTCGCCGGAGGCGGCGCGGCGCTCGCGCTCGCACAGATCGACGCGCGAACGTTCCTGGTTGGGATGCAGAACGGAATTTTTATCACGCGAGACGCCGGTCAAACCTGGCAGCCCGCCGATGCAGGACTCGGCGCGCCGCAAATTCACGCGCTCGCGCTGAATCCACAGAATGGCTCGCTCTACGCGGCGACTGAGGACGGACTGTTCCGTGCTGGCGCGCGCGGCGCGTTCGAGCGAATCGGCGGCGACGAAATGCGCGTGCCCATGCTTGCCGTCGCCATCGCACCCGGCAATTCGCAGTTGATTTACGCCGGCGCGTACCATCGCGGGATTTTCGTCAGTCAAGACGGCGGCGCGGCGTGGACGCCGGTCGGAGACATTTTCCATCTGCGTCTCTCGCCGACCGGCATTGCCGTCGATCCGCAGAACGGGCAAAACGTTTTCACGCGCGTGCTGTTCGAGCGCATCTACAAATCCACCGACGGCGGAAACGCGTGGCACTCGGTCTGGACGGGAATGCCGGACACCGCCGAAGTTGAATCGATGAGCATCGCGCCGAGCGATCCAACGCAAATGGTCGCGGGGACGAACGACGGAGTGTACTATTCGCAGAATGCCGGCGAATCGTGGACGCCGCGCGGACTAGCGTCGCTGACCATCTTCGCGCTCTGGATCGATCCGCGCGATCCACGCACGCTCTTCGCCGGCGCGACCGATGGCTTGTACCGCAGCGCCGACGCGGGCGCGACCTGGACCCGCGTTGGGCTGGCGTCGATCAGCGTCACCGCGCTCGCGCGAGACGCGAACGGAGATTTCTACGCGGGAACCAAGTACAACGGTACGTGGGTAAGCCGCGACGACGCCAAAACGTGGACGCGCTGGGGCTTGGGCGACCAGAGCGTGATCGCGTTGGTCGTGGACGACGCGCGCGGCGCGCTCTACGCCGCGACGACGCGCGGAATTTTCAAGGCGAAGGACGAATGAGAAACCGACTCCTCTTTCTCCTCGCCCTCACACTTGTTGCTGCCACGCTCTTCTGGAGCACGCGCGGACGCGCGCTGCCGCTTGGCGTTCACACGCTGCGCGCGGACGATACCGAGTTGCAGCAGATTCGCGATCTCGGCGGGCAGTATGTCGTCCAGGTTTTTTCGTGGCGCGAGATCGAACCAACGCGCGGCGAGTTTCACTGGGAATACACCGATTGGCTCGTGCGCGCGGCGGAGTACTACCACCTGCGCGTTATCGCGCGGCTCGATCAAGCGCCACGCTGGGCGACCGCGCAACCCGTGTCGCTGGACGGACCGCCCGATCATTTGAACGACTATGGCGATTTCGTCGCGCAGGTCGCCGCGCGGTACCGCGGGCGCATTGACGCGTACATCGTCTGGAACGAGCCGAATCTCGCGCGCGAATGGGGCGACCGCGCGCCCGATCCGGCTGCCTACACCGCCCTGCTGAAACTTGCCGCTGCGCGCCTCCGCGCCGCTGATCCGGGCGCGCGCATCGTCAGCGCGGGGCTTGCGCCGACGAACGAAAACTCGGCGACGGCAATGGATGATCGCGATTTTCTACGCGGCATGTACGCCTCTGGCGCACGCGGCGCATTCGATATTCTTGCCGCGCATCCGTACGCGTTCGCCAACCCGCCGGATGATCCGCGCGGCGCGCACACCGGCTTGAATTTCCTGCGCCTGCTCGACCTGCGCGACATTATGCTCGCGAACGGCGACGCCGCCACGCCGGTCTGGATCACCGAGTTTGGCTACCCAACCGACACGCCGCCGGAGACGGCATCGCTGCGCGTGCCCGAGAGCGATCAGGCGCGCTGGCTGCCGCAAGCTTACGAAATCGCGCGCGAGCAAATGCCGTTCGTCCAGCTGTTCACCGTGTGGAATCTCGCGCACGACGATCCATCGGCGCAAGCCGGCTATAGTTTGCTGCGCGCGGACGGATCGCCCAAACCGGCGTACGCGGCGGTGCGCGCGATGCAAAAAGAATCGCCCGCGGCGGCGCTTGCCGCGAGCGTTGCGTCATTCTTCACCGCGTCGCCCACGTCATCCACCTTCACGGTGCTCGCGCGCGACGCCGTCGTTCATCTCGGCGAAAAAGAATATCCCGCGCCCTGGGTGCATCTCTATCTGGCGAAGAGTCCTAGCACCGTTTGGACGGGAGAATTCTATCTGCGCGCGGCGGATTTGCAGAGCGCGCCGCGTGACGCGCCCTGGCAAGTGACGATGGAATTGATGCAGGTGAATGATTTCGACAATCGCGTCCTGGTGAACGATCAGCCGGTGAATCCGCCGTATCTGCCGACCGAAGATTTTACGAATATCTGGGTGAGCGCGCAATTTCAGGTGCCTGCTGCCAATCTGCGGATCGGTCGCAATACGGTGACCGTGCGCGACGGCAAACTATTCCCTGCCTTCCAGCTGCTCGGCTACACGTGGGACGACTTTCAATTACGGAGTGTCATAATCAGAAAACCCGCCGGGTTCTGAGAGTCCGACGGGTTTCTGTCGCTCAATTCCAACTTGCCGCGAGTTTCTGGTACTCGCCGATCATCTGGTGGTAGCGCTCGTGCACGCCCGGTCCAATCTCATTCGCCTCGATCTGCTCAAAAGCATCGAACAACTCACCCTGCTCGGCTTCCGAGAGAATATTATCCGCCATCGGGAAGAGCACGCTGTTTTCTTTATCGATGTGCTCGCGCAGTAGTTTGGCATAGCCCACGGTGTTGCTAACCAGCGCGTTCAAAGCCGATGCGTCGCCCTGGGCGTACTTTTGCGCGGCGTCGCTCATGCCCCGAATGAACGCGCGTCCCTGCGCGTGTTCCTCCAGCATCACGCCAACCGGTCCGCCTTCTTGCGGCAGACCGTGCGCGGTCAGCGCGGGAAAAAGCTGCTGTTCCTCTTTGCCGTGATGACACTTGTCGACAAAGTTGCGAAAGAAATCAATCGCGTGGGTCATCAGATCGGGCGGAACGCTCTTGCCATCGCGCAGCCGGTATGCCGCCGCTTCGACCACACCGAGCATCGCGAGGACGCCTTCGTGTTCGTCGCGCAAGACTTGGGTTGCTTTCATCGTTGCCTCCTGCTTTCGATCTACTGCCATTTTATCAGGAGACGCGCCCAGTCACTGCGACAAATGTCTCAACGTGGGGCGTTTCTTACGCAACCTTAATCTGCTTCAAATCGAATCGGCGTTAGCAGAATGACACGCCTATAGTATTCCTCTACGAGAACTATCATGACCGTGAAGATGTTTGGGACGCAGATACACGCGGATTTTCGCAGACAAAAAACATGAGCGTTCATCCGTGTTTATCCGCGTCCAAATTTTTGGGTTGCGGCTATGCCGCACTATGTTCTCGGGATTGCCTTATTTCATCGCCCACACGCGCACCGTATTGCCCAAGTCACTCATCGCGGCGAGCAGCGTACCGTCCGGCGAGAAAGCCAACTCTGCGACGTTCGCCCAGTTTTCGTTGAAGGTAAACCGGCTGAGGAGCGTCATGTCCTCTAACCGCCACAGCCAGATTGTTCCGTCGCCCAAGCCGGTTGCCAGTAGTTTCCTATCGGATGAGAACGCCGCGCTCTTCACGTCGAATCCGTGAGGCAGTGGGAGCATAATCGTCCGCGTCAAACTACCGTCCGCCATGTTCCACACGCGCATGGACGTGTCTCCCTCGACCGCAAACAGCGACTTGCCATCCGGAGAAAACGCGAGACTCCCATTCTTGAGAATTCCAGACTCGAGTGTCGGAAGTTTTTGCCCTCCTTGGAAGGTGTAGAGAGTGGTTCCGTCGGCAACGCGCCAGATTTGATTCGGTCCACCCGCCGCGAGGAGTTGCCCATCCGGTGAGAAGGCGATACGCGTCACGCCGGAAGGGTTTCCCTTGAGCGCGCGCAGCGGCGCGCCGTCGGCAACGCGCCACAACCGCACGGTGGGATCCTTAAAACTCCCGCCGGACGCAAACGTCTGTCCATCGGCGGAGAACGCGACGCTCGTAATCCAACTCGTGTGTCCTTCCAACTTCCGCAACAACGCTCCATCCTGGGTCTTCCACATTTGCACGATTTTGTTTGCGTCCCCTGCGATGTAAACAAGGGTTTGACCATCCGGAGCAAGCGCGACGCCTTCCACCACCCCTCTGCCGCTCTGTTGCCCAACAGTCCGGATTTGCGACCAATCCGCGGTCTTCCACAGATGCACCGCATCGAATCCAACCATTGCCAACGTCTGACTGTCCGCCGAGAACGCCAAGCCGAAACTATTGTTCGTCGTATTCTTCGGATGCGCCGTCAGCAATTTGTGCGGCGCTGCCGGCGTTGGCAGCGGCGTGGCGTTTGCCGCCGCGCGCGGCGCGGGCGTTGGCAGCGCTGCGACATCACCGCGATAGTAATTGCCGACGCGCACCCACTGCCACTTGCCCTCCGGCGTGCGAACGAGGATGCCGAGATGCCCCATCGCCGCAACGATATTGCCGGTCGGACGATGCACCATCACATCGAAGGGTCCCGGCTTAACCTCGACCTTGACTGGCGTCCCGGTCTGCGGCTTGGCTTGCCACGACTCGCCTGCCAGATCGACTTCGCGCTTCCACGTCTTGCCGCCGTCTTCGGAACGCTCGATGCCAACTTCTGGCGTGACGCGGTACTGCACTTGTCCATCGACGGCTGCGAAAACTTGCCACGGCTTGTCTCGACCAAGGCAGTACGATCCATTCGGCAGACCTGAACGGAACGCCTCGCGCCAAGTGATGCCGCCATCCTCGCTGAGATAATTGCGCAAGTCGGGCGCGCTGGCGAAGATGACTCCTTCTTGCTCGATCAAACAGGTGACGCCGTGATCGACCGGCGGAGGCGGCAATGGTACGCCGCCACTTACAGGTAGTAGCGGTATCGGCATCGGCGTCAGGGGAAAGCTGTCTGTCCTCTGCTCCCCTGATCTCAATATCAGAATACCTCCACCCACGAGTCCGGCGAATAGACACACCGCGAAGCAACCGAGCGCGCCAAAAATCATCCACGGCGCGCGATTTGATCTCGTAGTCATTCTCACCTCCGGAAAACAAAAACCGGTCTGCTGGTTTCTCAGCGACCGGTTTCGCCACACGCGCGAGACTGGCATCCGCTAGTCGTTCAGTATTGCGCTCACAGGATAAACCTAACTCGCGCTTTTGTCAATCGTTTTCAATCCTTCCCGAATCGCCTCCACCAACTTGGCGTCCACCGCGCGTATCGCTTCGCCGATCGCGCTCTTGGTCGCCTTGGCGTTCGCGCGTCCGTGCCCGATGAAGATCAAATGGTTCACGCCAAGCAGCGGGACCGCGCCCGTCTCGGCATAATCCGCGCGCAATCTCAAGGCGCGGGTGACTGATTTCGCTTTTTCGAGCGCGTCACCGGCAAACTGGGCTGCCAATCCGTCGTCGACGAGGTTCATCAAATGTTCCGAGAGACTTTCGGTGTATTTCAGGACGATGTTCCCGGCATACGCGTCGGTAACGATGACATTCGCCTTGCCGGTCGGAATGTCGTACCCTTCCACATTGCCAATGAAATTCAATCCGCTTTTCTTCAGTAGCGGAAACGCCGCTTGCACAAGCGCGTTGCCTTTGTTGTCCTCTGCGCCGTTCGCGAGGAGCGCAACGCGCGGGTTCGCGATGCCGCGCACGCGTTCCATAAACACGCTGCCCATCAGCGCAAAGTGCAGCAGGTACTCCGGCTTGCAATCCACATTTGTGCCCATATCGATCAGGAACGTGTTCGGCTGCAAGCCGAAGAGCCATACGCCCACCGCCGGGCGCGCAATGCCTTCGATGCGTCCAAACATCAGCGTTCCCGCGACGAGCGCCGCGCCGGTGTGCCCCATCGTCAGGCACGCGTCCGCGTTCCCCGCAAGCACCAGGTCGCACATCACGCGCATCGACAGCCCTTTGCGCGTCTTGACCGCGATGGCGGGCTGCTCGTTGAACGCAATCACCTCCGGCGCGTCGACGATTTCGATCCGCATAGCGGAGCCGCGCGTCGCGTGCTTTCCTAGCTCGCGCTCGACCGCCGCGCGCTGCCCGACCAGGAGGATTTCTACATCAAACGCGCGCGCGGCATCCACCGCGCCTTGGACGATGGCTTGCGGCGCGAAATCGCCGCCCATCGCGTCTACTGCGATTCGCATCAGACCAATCCTAACCGCAAGGGGCGCAAAGAATAAATATTCCTCTTTGCGTTCTTCGCGCCTTCGCGGTTCAAATATATTATTCTCCGTAGACTGCGAGACCCAGCAAGCCGGGACCAAAGTGGACGGTGAGTCCTGGACCAAAATCCGTCACATAGGTCTTTCCGGTGTAACCCAGTTCGCTTGGCACGCGTGCCTTGAGCGCTTCCGCTCGATCCATCGCGTTGCCATGCACGATGGTCACGCCTTTGATCTTCTTGCCCGCCATCGCGGCTTTGGTGAGTTCGATCACCTTGTTGATCGCCGCGCTCTGCGTACGCTCCGGCGAGACAACCTTCGGCACGCCGTCGAGCACGCCGATGACTGGCTTGATCTTGATTTCAGCTTGAACGACCTGATCGTGTCCAGTCGTGCGCCCGCTCGCTTCGAGGTGCTCCAGTTCGGTGACGGTGAAATACAAAGACGAATTTGCCTTGACGCGTTCCACCGCCGCCAGCGCGGCGTCGATGTCGTCGCCGGCTTTGGCGGCTTCCTCGATCATATAACCGATCAGCATCGTGGTGGTCCCAGAATCGATCACGTGGATTTCCGCGCCTTTGACCATTTCCTTCGCCAGGTTCGCGCTGTTCACCGTCCCGCTCGATTTCGCGGTGACGTGAATGGAGATAATGTGCTTGGCGCCTTCGCGAATCAACTCGTTGTAGATCTCGGCAAAATCGGCGGGCGATGGCTGCGACGAGGTGGGCATCGCGCCGCCCGTGGCTTTGATCTCTGCCAGCCGCGCGTGAAATTCGGCGATCGACATCTCGGAAATTTCCTTGTAGCTCTTGTCGCCGAAGATGACGTAAATCGGCGCAAGTTTGACATCGAATTGCCGCGCAAATTCCGGCGGCATATTCGCGGTCGTGTCGGTCACAAATCGGATCTCTTTCATCGTTCTCTCCTTCAGAATTGAGTTCGCGCATATGCCGAGCGCGTCGTACGCAGGCGATTCGTGTTATAATAGGTAACGCGGGCAAGGACCTGAGTCAAGGAGTTGGTGGATGGCGAATGAAACGCGAGTCGTAGTGACCGGCGTCGGCGCGCTCACGCCGGTCGGCAGCGATGTTACCACAACTTGGGAGAATTTGAAAGGGGGGCATTCCGGCATCGACCGCATCACGCTCTTCGACGCGTCCCATCTCGTCACGCAGATTGCCGGCGAAGTCAAAGGGTTTGACCCCAAACAACATTTCGATGCCAAGGACGCGCGGCGGCTGGAACGGTTCGCGCAATTCGCCGTCGTCGCCGCGCGTGAGGCGATTGCCGACGCGCGCCTGGAGATCACCGAACAAAACAACGAAAACATCGCCGTCGTGATCGGCAGCGGCGTGGGCGGCGCGCTGAGCGCGCCGGAGCAAGCCAAGATTTTGGAAACGCGCGGCGCGCGGCGCGTCAGCCCTTTTTTCATTCCGATGATCCTGGTCGATACCGCGCCGGGACAAGTCGCCATCGAGTTCGGCATCAAGGGACCGAATATGGCGGTGGTGTCCGCCTGCGCCACCGGCGTGAACGCGATTGGCGAAGCCGCGGAGATGATCAAGCGCGGCGATGTCGATGTGGTCATTTGCGGCGGGACCGAAGCGTGCCTTGCGCCGCTCGCCGTGGCGGGCTTTAACAACATGGGCGCAATTTCCACGCGCAACGACGAGCCGGCAAAAGCGTGCCGCCCGTTCGACGCGACGCGCGACGGCTTTGTGTTGGGCGAGGGCGCGGGCATTCTGGTGATCGAAAACGCGGAACACGCGCGGGCGCGCGGCGCGAAGGTGTACGGCGAGGTCATTGGCTACGGCACGAGCGCGGACGCGCACCACGTCGCCGCGCCGGACGCAGAAGGCGAAGGCATCGGGCGCGCGATGCAATGGGCGCTCAAGCGCGCCCGAATCGATCCGGCGCAGGTGGATTACATCAACGCGCATGGTACCGGCACGCGGCTGAACGATTCCATCGAGACGAACGCGATCAAGCAAGTCTTCGGCGAAGCCGCCTACGCCCTCGCCGTCAGTTCGACCAAATCGATGATCGGGCATACGCTCGGCGGCGCGGGCGCAATTGAATCGATCATCTGCCTGAAGGCAATGCAGGAAAGCATCCTACCGCCGACGATCAATTACACCACGCCAGACCCGGCGTGCGATCTGGATTACGTGCCGAACACCGCGCGCGCGCAAAAGGTCAACGTCGCTCTGTCCAATTCCATCGGCTTGGGCGGGCACAACGCAAGCGTGATATTTAAGAATTACGATTTATGATTTAGGATTTGATGGAGTCACCATGCCGCGTTACGCGCACATCATCGGCTGGGGCAAATACGTCCCGCCCAACATACTGACGAACGATGACCTGGCGAAGACCGTCGATACGACCGACAAATGGATTCGCGAAATGACCGGGATCGGACAGCGGCACATCGCTTCGTCGAAAGAAACGACCGCGCTGATGGCGCTGCATGCCGCGCGCGACGCGATTGAAGTAGCGGACGTGAATCCCGCCGAGATCGATCTGGTGATCGTCGCGACGGCGACGCCGGAATACGTGTTTCCCGCGACCGCGTGCCTGGTGCAGGACGCACTCGGCGCGGAGCGCGCCGGCGCGTACGATCTGGAGGCGGGCTGTTCCGGTTTCGTCTACGCGCTCTCGACCGCCGCCGGCATGATCCGCGGCGGGATGTACAACACTGTCCTCGTCGTTGGATCGGAAACCCTCTCGCGCGTGGTCGATTGGAACGACCGCGCGACCTGCGTGCTGTTCGGCGACGGCGCGGGCGCGATCGTTCTGCGCGGCAGCGACGAGCCGGGCGGCGTGCTCGCATCGATTTTAGGATCGGACGGCTCAGGCGGCGAATTACTGATGGTGCCGGGCGGCGGATCGAAACATCCGCCGGGACCGGAGACCGTTTTATCGAAGATGCACTTTATCAAGATGAACGGGCGCGAGGTATATCGCTTTGCGACGCGCGTGATGGCATCGGCATCGCGGCAGGTCGTGGAAAAAGCCGGCTGGCCCCTCGAAAAAATCGATCTATTCATTCCGCATCAGGCGAACGTGCGCATCATCGACAGCGCGGCGCGCGCGCTCAAGCTGCCGCCGGAAAAAGTGTTCGTGAACCTGGAGCGTTACGGCAACACCTCCGCCGCATCGATTCCGATCGCGCTGTGCGAGGCGATTGACGCGGGCAAGGTCAAGGCGGGCGATCATCTGGTGATGGTGGGCTTTGGCGCGGGGCTGACCTGGGCATCGTGCGCGATTCAATGGAGCGCGGCGAAACCGGGCGTAACACCGCCGCAAAAAGCCGCGGCGAGCCGGCTGCGCTACGGCTGGTCCGGCATCAAATCGATTGGGTGGCGCTTGTCGCGGCGCATCGACGCGATCGTGAGCAAAGCCATCGAACTCACCGAACGCAAAGCGCCAGAGGAGTAAATCAAGACCCGTCAGGTTTTCACAAAGCGACCTGACGGGTCTTTTTTTATCGGCGCGCCGTCATCACGTGAGGATCGATTTCGTCATTCGACGATCCGCACTTGAATCATATTCGTTCTGCCGGCAATGCCGGTGGGTACGCCGGCGGTAATCACCGCGAGGTCGCCGCGCTCAACCACGCCTTGCTCCAATGCTGCCGCCAGACTCGCGGCAATCATCGCATCGGTGGACGCCGTTTCCTCGACGAGTGCCGATTGAACGCCCCACACCAGCGCCAGTCGCCGCCGGATGCGTTCTTGGGAAGTCGCGGCGAAGATGGGCGTCTCCGGACGATGCCGCGCGATCATCCGCGGGGTAAAGCCGCTCGTCGTCGCGGTGATGATGACCCGCGCGTTCAATTGCCGCGCGATCTCGCAGGTCGCGTTGCCAATCGCATCTACCAAATCCGTTTGATCCGCGTCGACAATGTGCCGGTGCGCCTTGAAATGATGACTCGCTCCGATGGCGTCCGCGATGCGCGCCATGGTTTCCACCGATTCTACCGGATACTTGCCGCTGGCGGTTTCGCCGGAGAGCATCACCGCGTCGGTGCCGTCGAGAATGGCGTTCGCCACATCACTCGCTTCGGCGCGCGTGGGGCGCGGGTTGTTCATCATCGATTCGAGCATCTGCGTCGCCGTAATCACCGGCTTGCCAATGGCGTTCGCCTTGTGGATAATCATCTTCTGGTACAGCGGCACCTGCTCTGGCGGCGCTTCGACGCCGAGATCGCCGCGCGCGACCATCACCGCATCGCTCGCCTCCAGGATCCCGTCAATTGCGTCGATCGCTTCCAGTTTCTCGATTTTCGCGACAACCGGAATTGTCGTGTCGCGCGCGACCAGCAGCCGCTTCAATTCGAACACGTCTTCCGGATGCCGCACAAACGAGAGCGCGAGATAATCCAGGTCTTGGTCTGCCGCGAAAACCAGATCAGCGCGATCCTTATCCGTCAACGCGGAAATCTTGAGCGGAACGTTCGGCAAATTCACGCCCTTGTGGGGCTTGAGAATCCCGCCCGTCACCACGCGCGTCGCGACGTCCGTCTCGGTTGCGGCGATCACCTGCAACTCGATCAATCCATCGTCGAGCAAAATGCGCTGCCCCGGCTTGGCGTATTGCGGCAGATCTGGAAAATCGACGCTGACGGCGTTGGCATCGCCATCAATGGCGTGGGTAGTCAGGGTGAACGTCGCGCCGGCGGTGAGAGGAATGGCGCCGTTGCGGCAATCTCCCACGCGAATCTTGGGACCCTGCAAATCGCCCATGATCGCCACGATCACGTTTTCTTCTTTAGCGATGCGCCGCACGCGCGCGATGCTTGCCGCATGCGTGGCGTGATCGCCGTGAGAAAAATTCAGCCGCGCCACGTCCATCCCAGCGCGGATCATCGCGCGGACGATCTCGTCGCTGTCGCTGGACGGTCCGAGCGTGCAGACAATGCGAGTGCGTTGCTTCACCGCTTACTCCCGTTTGACCCAAACGAAATTGGCGATCTCGCGGCTCAACGAGGTTGTGCGCGCGCCAACCTGCAACGTCAACGGTCCCTTGAGCGGCGCGACTTCGGTCACTGTAATCCTCGCGCCGGGCATCACGCCGCGCTCGCCCAAATGGTCCAGCACTTCGGCGACATTCTCCGCGTATTCTGAGATTCGCACCACCACCACGCGGTCGTTCCCTTTTGCCGCGCTGAGTTGGAAGACCTTGGCATCCTTCGCCAAGAGACCGCGCGTGTTGCCCGGAATCGGATTCCCGTGGGGGCAGGTGGTGGGATAACCGAGGTGCTTGTTCAACAGTTCCGCGACCTCGTCCGACATCGCGTGTTCCAGTCGATGCGCTTCCGCGTCGGATTTTGCCCACTCCAGCCCCAGCACATCCGTCAGCCATCGCTCCACGATGCGATGCCGATGCTGAAGCCGCTCGGCGATCGACAGCCCTTTGGCAGTCATCTGGATTTCCTTGCGGTTGTCGAATTTGACCAGCCCTTCCCGCACCATGCGCTTGAGCGTCGTCGTCACGGTGGGGCGCGAAACGTGCAGCGATTCTGCCAGCCGCGCGCCGATGACCGGCTGCTCTTCCGCCGCCATCATATAAATAATTTCCAGATACGCTTCTACAGTTGGAGTCGGCATGTTTTTGCCCTCATCCGGAACAAACGTAAGAACTTTGTATATTGACAAGCCAAATTTGTTACATTATACTAACCTAGACGGTTTATATCGTCTTACCTACGGATACGTTCCACTCTAATTATACACAAAAGCCCGTCTATGTAAAGAGCGGAATTCAAAGATATCCCGTCGCCTTAGAGGGGAGGAAGACCCATGACCATTACGCAGACAGTGATCCTGGGCGCCATTGCCGGATTCACGATCTACGTAGGGCTGCCGATCGGTCGAGTCGAACGCATCTCGGATCGGGTCCGCGCGTTCTTGACCATGACCTCGGTCGGGATTTTGATCTTCTTGCTGTTCGACGTCCTTTCCAATGCTCAAGCGCCGATTACAGAAACCCTGAACGATGTGCTTGCCGGCAAAGCCGGAGTGGGAGATTTCGCTTCGCTCGTCGGCGTCTTTGTTGTGGGATTGTCCGTAGGTCTGCTGAGTCTCGTCATCTTTGAAGCGCGCTGGCTGCGCGCTAAAAGCGAACACGCCGCTGCGCTGTCGCCGGCGCGCTTGGCGATGATGATCGCAACAGGGTTGGGTCTGCACAATTTTTCCGAGGGGCTGGCGATTGGACAGTCTGCCGCGGGCGGTCAGATCGCGCTAGCGGGATTGCTCATTGTTGGATTCGGTCTGCACAATGCCACCGAAGGATTTGGGATCGTCGGTCCGTTGGCCGGGACGAAACCTTCGTGGAGCTTTTTGGCATTGGCGGGGATGGTGGGCGGCGGTCCCACGTTCTTGGGAACGATTGTCGGCTACAGTTTCGTTTCCAAGCCCCTGTCGATTCTGTTCTTGTCGCTAGCGGCAGGCGCGATCCTTTTCATCATCGGAGAACTCTATCACGTGGCGCGTCGTCCTGACGTCAAATCGACCGCGATGGTGGGTTTGCTGGTGGGTTTTTTTCTTGCCTACGGAACGGACCTGGTGCTGAAGATCGCCGGCGCTTGATGCTCAGCTGCGGCGTCTGAAACGGATCGAGGGATGGGTATGACTCATCCCTCGATTTTTTTACACCTGCTCCGCGAGGATGATCGCCTCGGCGACTTCGCGCATCGATTTGCGCGACGTGCGCGCCTGATGCTGGATGCGCGTGAACGCGTCCTGTTCGCCGATGCTGTGCCGCTTCATCAAGATCCCTTTCGCGCGCTCGACCAACTTGCGCGTCTCCAACGCTTCTTTCAGCCCGCCGATTTCCTCGTACAGCACCGCCTTTTGCAGTTCGCCGGCTGCCACATCCGCGATGATCGACAGCAGTTCGATTTCATCTTTGGAGTACTCGCGCCCCTCGCGCGTCTGCACGTTGATCGCGCCGATCACTTGACCGCGCGAGACGAGCGGCACCGCCAGCAGCGACTGAAACATCGATTCTTTGGTTTCCGGCAAATACTTGAAATGCGGATCGCGCGACGCGTGACTGGCGGCAACCGGTTTGCCGGCTTTTGCCGCGTAACCCGTCAAGCCCTCGCCGAATTTTAGCCGCGCGTGACCGACCGCGCCTGCGGCAAGACCGGTGGTGGCTTTGAGCAGTAGAAATTCGTCGCCGTCGTCCAGCAGATAGATCGAGCAGGAATCCACATCCATCGCCCGCGCGATCTTGCGCGTGATCAGCGCGAGGATTTGGTCGAGCGACCACGCCGCGCTGATGGCGCGGGTGATTTCGCGCAGCGCGGCAAGCTGCGCCTGAAACTTGTCCGCCGCCGCTTCATCCAATGTCATGCTCCGATTATAGAAGAGAGGCAAACATTCGTCAAGTGATCGACACGCGCGCGTTACGCGCTCAATTTGTTTTCGTGGGAGAATGTGGTATAATCGCACTCAGTAATTTAGGAGTTGGAAATGGCAAGAAGAGCAAAATCCAAATCGCAAAAGAGAAACTGGCGCTGGTACGCGTCGATGGGGCTGAACGGTCTCGTCGCGCTTAGCATGGTGCTGGGCACGGTCTTTTTGTTTACCGGCGCGCCGCGCTCCGCGCCGCCGCCGACCCTGGCGGTGCCGACGATCCTCGCGACCTATACGCCGATGCCGCAAGCGCCCACCAGCGCGACCGCCGCGCCCACCGCGCCGCTGCCAACGCCAACTCCATAAGCGCGAATTTGCAACGAAAAGACCCGAAGGATCAATCCTTCGGGTCTATGTTTTTACACGCTCTTGACTTTGATGACTTTGGGCTTGATCTCTTCCGCCTTCGGGATCGTCAGCGTCAGCAAGCCGTTCTTGAACGCGGCTTCCGCCTTATCGGCTTGCACCGGCAGCGCGAGGTCGACCGATCGCGCGAAGGGTCCGTAGCGCTGTTCTTGCAGCAGATAGGTCCCCTCTTCCTTCGGCGGCTGGGTCTCGCCGCGAATCGTCACGGTGCTGCCCTCCACCGTGATTTCGACATCGTCGGGATTGATCCCCGGCACCGATGCGCGAATCACCACGGCATCTTTGGTCGTGTAAATGTCGAGTGGCAGGTACGCCGCGGTCGAGCCATCGAGCGCGCGGCCGGGACGCACGAACGAATCCTCAAACAGACGGTCCATCGCCTGGCGCAGAGTCATAAAGTCTTTCATTGGTTCCCAACGTGAAACGCTCATAGTATCCTCCTTCAATCAATTACCGTAGAGACGACCGAGCAGATCGCCTCCGGTTTTATTTCGATTTGATCTTGATGGTCTTGGGTTTGACTTGTTCGCTCTTCGGCACTTGAAGCGTCAGCACGCCGTTCTCAAACGTTGCGTCCGCCTTGTCCGCCTTGAGACCATTCGGCAAAGTCACCGAGCGAGTGAACGAGCCATAGCGCTGCTCCTTGCGAATGTAATCTTTCTCGTTGACTTGGCTCTCTTCTTTCGACTCGCCGGAAATTGTCAGCGTGTTGCCGGTGATGGTGATCTCGATCTCCTCCGGCTTGATGCCCGGCAACGCCGCTTTCACAACGACTTGGTCGTTCGTCTCGTACATATCGATCGCGAGATTTGCCGCGCGCATCGGCGCAACCCAGCCCCAGCGCGGGCGGACGAACGAGTCTTCGAAGAGATGATCCATCACATCGCGCAACGACACCAGATCGTCGAATGGTTGCCATCGAATTAGACTGCTCATCGTTTACCTCCCAATCTGTGTTCCAATTTTCAGTCGGAATTATATCGCCCTGTTCCGAATTTGTCAATAGACTTTATAATAAGATTATCAAGTTTTTACGCAATTATAACATCATCTATATTGACAGTTATTATGTCGGGTAGTATACTCTAAGCAAAGTTTAGGTAGCCGGAGCGGTTTGGATGGAATACAAGGACTATTACAAAATCCTGGGCATCAGCAAGGGTGCCAGCGACAAGGAGATCAAGCAGGCGTATCGTCGATTGGCGCGCAAGTACCACCCTGACGTCAATCCGAGCGACAAGAACGCGCAGGAAAAATTCAAGGAGATCAACGAGGCGAACGACGTTCTATCCGATCCGCAAAAGCGCCAGAAGTACGATACGCTCGGCGCGAACTGGCAGCAGTACGAGCAGTACCAGCGCGCCGGCGGTCAAGGTCCATTTCAATGGGGCGGGCAAGGCGGACAGTATCGTACCGTCACCCCGGAAGAATTGTCAAGTCTCTTCGGCGGAATGGGCGATGGCGACCTCGGCGGCTTTTCCGATTTCTTCCGCACCTTCTTCGGCGGCGGTTTTACCGGCGCGAGCACGCGCGCGCAAGCGCGCCCGCGGCGCGGGCAGGACATCGAGCAAGAGATCGATATTTCGCTCGAAGAAGCGTACCGCGGCGCGACGCGTCTGGTCGATAAAGATGGACGCCGCTTGGAAATCAAAATTCCAGCCGGCGTGAAAACCGGATCGAAGATTCGGTACGCCGGCGAAGGGATGCCCGGCAGCGCGGGCGCGGGCGATCTCTATCTGCGCGTCCAGGTCGCGCCGCATCCAACCTTCGAACGCGTCGACGACGATTTGCATTGCGAGATTCCGGTCGATCTCTACACCGCGCTGCTGGGCGGCGAGACGCCCGTACCGACGCTCAAAGGACAAGTCGTTTTGAAGATTCCGCCGGAGACGCAAGCCGGCAAAGTATTTCGGCTGGCGGGACAAGGGATGCCTAAATTGAACGAATCCAATTCCTTTGGCGATCTGTACGCCAAAGTGCGCGTGGTCCTGCCGGAACATTTGACGCCTGCCGAGCGCGAGTTGTTTGAGAAGCTGGCGAAAATGCGCCAGCGTCGATAAGAGGAGTCAATCAAGTCAAGATGGAATCTCACAGCGAAGATGAACCAATCTTTGTCATTAGCGTCGCGGCGCGGCTCGTCGAGATGCATCCGCAGACCCTGCGCTATTACGAACGCGCTGGCTTGCTCAAGCCCACGCGCTCGTCGGGCAAGATTCGCTTGTACTCCCAGCGCGAGATCGAGCGGCTGCGTAAGATCGCCCGGCTGACGAACGAACTGGGAGTCAATCTTGCCGGCGTAGAAATCATTATCGATTTGACGGAACGGCTCGAGGCGATGCAAGAACAAATGAATAAGCGCGAAGCCGAACTGGCGGCGGAGATCGAACAACTCAAGCGCGAATTGGAAACGTTCAAACCATAGCCACAACAAATCAACCGAAGGAGAAACGCAAATGTCACCCAACAATTCCGATTCCACCCCGCACGACGCCAATCTGGAACTGACTGTCCGAGACGCGCTTGATCGCTACACGACGCTGCGAATCTGGAAGTACAGCATCCAGGTAAAGGCAAATGCCGGAACCATTGTGATTTCCGGCGCTGTCCGCAGCCAAGCCGACAAGGAAATCGCGGAGAAGGCGGCGCAGAGCGTCAAGGGCGTATCGGCAGTCCAGAATCAGCTCGTCGTCGACGGCGATCTGGAGCTAGCGATCGCGCAGGCGCTGAGCGCCGACCCGCGCACGAACGCCGGCTTTCCCGGCATTTTGGTCGGCGTCGTTTTCGGCATGGCGTATCTAAAAGGTACGGCGCCCTCGGAGGAGCTCAAGAAAGTCGCCGGCGAAATCGCTGGCAAGATCGCCGGCGTCGTGCACGTCTCGAATGAATTGATTGTGCCGGCAAAAACCGCGGTAGCGGCATGAGCCAGGACCTGGCTGTCCTGCCGACCAGCCAGGTCTTGAAACGAGCGCCATGTTTCCCATTTCCGATAAAAGCCCAACACGGCGTTTTCCGTTGATGAACCTGACGCTGATTGCGATCAACGTCATCGTGTTCCTGTTCGAATTGAGCATGTCGCCGCGCCAACTGGATCGGTTTTTTACGATATGGGGCGTTGTGCCGAACAATATCTTTTTCGCGTTCGCGCATCCGCTGCAAACGCCGTGGACGATCTGGGCGACGCTCATCACGTCGCAGTTCATTCACGCCGGCTGGGCGCACATCATCGGCAATATGCTGTTCCTGTGGGTCTTTGGCGACAACGTCGAAGATGTGCTCGGCAGTTTTGTCTATCTCGTCTTTTACCTCGCCAGCGGCGTCGCGGCGGGATTGGCGGAGGTGTTCGTGCTGGGTCCCGGCAATATTCCGTCGATTGGCGCGAGCGGCGCGATTGCGGGCGTGCTGGGCGCGTACTTTTTGCTCTATCCGTTCGCGCGCGTCAGCATCCTGTTTCCGATCATCCTGTTCTTCTGGACAATCGACCTACCGGCAGTACTCGTGATCGGCTGGTGGTTCGTTCAACAATTGTTTTACGGCATCGGCGCGCTTTCGGCGACGGCGGCAAGCGGCATCGCCTTCTGGGCGCACATCGGCGGATTCATTTCGGGAGCGGTGATGATCCTGCCGTTTTTGGGACGACGGCGGCGCCGCGTCACGTTCAACTATGACCGCTACGATCCGTCGAACGATTATATTTTTCCGGGGAATTGAGACGAATGGCTGAATCCACCGATTTGCAGCAACAACGCATCGACGCCACGATTGAAGGAATCAAGCGCGATTACAGTAGCCGCGTTGTCGATCTGTTCCAAGACCTCAACACGTCGCGGCTCAGTGGCAACGGCAAGATCACCGCCGCGCCGGTCGTCGAGGGCGCAAGTCTACGCTGGACGCTGGAATGGACCGAGGAGCGCAAGATTTCGTTTGAGTTGAGTCTCGTCGTCAACGTGGAGGACGACGGGCGCGAGGCGCGCATCGGGCGCGTGTGGGTGCATCGCCACGCGTCGACGCCGCTGGATTACGATGGGCACACGCCGACGACACGAATGCGCCGGCTCACCGGTTTATCGCTGCGAGAGATTCGCGAGGCGATTGACGCGGAGTGGACGTGATTGTAGCAGTTGAAACTGCGGCACTTCAGAGCAAAGCCGACCTGTGTCGGCTCGCTTCGCGTTAGTCGGCGAAGGCCGGCTTTGATTCTATTGCAGTGATTTGAATCGCGAAGTATAATCGACATATCTTGATCCATAGGTGTTGACCGACAGAGCATGGCTGACCAACGAAAGTCAACTGGCACCGACAGA
>VFSW01000974.1_pt1 | contig 42578 bp, 36 predicted proteins | sample 5358111 | NCBI WGS metagenome assembly VFSW01 (sample SAMN11554181, study PRJNA540505) | mine drainage metagenome | isolation source: sediment from site ElyBrook_90M | place: USA: Ely Copper Mine, Vershire, VT | collected 2017
CTCTGTGGGCCAGCTCTATGGCCAGCGCCAGCTCGTCGGCGTAGGCCTCGGACCGTCCGAGGGGATCGTGGTGGTGCGACTCTCCCATCAGCTTGCGATCCCGGCTTCGAGGGCGATCTCGATCGTCTGCTCGATGGCTCGATTGAGCTCCTCGAGCGGCAGATAGGACTCCTCCGATGTCGCCTCCTCGGACAGGACGTCGCTCACGGTGAGAATCGTCGCGGCGGCGACGTCGGCTCCCGCCGCACGAGCTCGGGCCGCAAGGTAGTAGAGAACGGACGACTCCATCTCGAAGGCGAGCACTCCGCGAGCGCGCCACCGGGAGAAGTAGTCCGAGTCCGGGTTGTAGAAGACGTCCACGGTCGCGACCTGGCCCACGTGAGGCGAGCGGCCCCGCTTCTCCGCGGCGTCGACCAGCGAACGAACGAGGCGGAAGTCCGCCGCGGGCGCATAGGCTTCGCCGTGCAGGTATGTGCGGGTGGCGCCATCCACAGGGGCCGCCGCGGACGCCACGACGATGTCGCCGGTCTTGATGCCGCGGCCGATCCCCCCGCAGGTCCCGACCCGGATGAGTCGCGTGGCGCCGAGGCGCAGCAGCTCCTCCACGACGATCGAGATGCTGGGAGCGCCCATGCCGCTCGTCTGGACGCTGACCGGAACGCCGTGATAGGTCCCCGTGTAGCCGAGCATGCCGCGGTGGTCGTTGACCAGCCGCGCCGCTCCCCGCCCGCCGTCGAACTTCTCGGCGATCCAGGTGGCCCGGTTTGGATCGCCCGGCAGGAACACGATCGGCGCGTAGTCGCCGGGCTCGGCCCGAAGATGGATCTGCGGCATTTCGTGTCTCCTGATCGATCCTGCGCGAGCGTGGAATCGCGGCGTCTCTCGCCGGCCACGACCGGATTCTAGCGGGCCGGGCCCCAGGCCCACCGACGGCGGCACTGCCGGCCGCGGCGGGAACGGGTCCGTTGTGGATATCTCGCAGCCGGAGTCGGATCATCGACGATCCTTGCCGCGAGAAAGGAAACGTCCGTGCATCCTCCCGGTGGACAAATCCGCGGAAACCTGGGAGCTTTTGCACAGGCGGCCGTCACGACCCATCGGGATGTCGTATGGTACCGATGGCTGAACGAGCCAGTACTTTCGGCGAGAGAGCAGGCGTAGGTGGCGCCTGACGCGAGTTCGAGACTTCTTGAGCCCTCGATTGGCCGGCCCCGTCTCCCGGCCAAGGTGCCCGCCGCGGGGGCCGAAGGTGAAGAGGAACCAGCGTGCGGTTCGGTCATGCACGACATGCCGCGGTAGAGCGTCTCCTCTGGTCGCGCGACAGCCGCCTTGTCTCACGCATAGCACAGAGCGTGCCCCATGCCCGCATCATCCCGATGGCGGATTCGGGCTGGTGTGTGGTCGCGTCGGCCGCCGACCTGCCTGAGGGGCTGGTAGCTCGCCTGTCCCAGACCTCCGTGTACGGCGTGAGCGACGTGGAGTCATCCCTTCCGGCCGCCGAACGTTACGTCGCCGCTCTCGGCAAGGCCGTCCAGAGCTCCGGCCTCGGCAATCGGATCGTCGAGGACGAGACGCCCGAGATGGCCAAGCGGAAGGTGCTCGACTACTTCTTCTCGCTCAAGGAAAGCCACCGGGTCGAGTTCCAACCCATCGTGGACCTGCGAACGATGCAGGCTCACGAGTGGGAGTGCCTGTTCCGGCCGCACATGCCGCTTCTCCCCCACTCCATCGGCGCCATGGTGGACGCAGCGCTCGAGGCCAAGCGGCCGGTCGACTTCGACGCCTTCGTCGTCGAGAACACGCTCGCCCGGATCGCCGCCGTGTCGCGGTCACGCGCGGTCGGCCCGGCACTCCGCTTCAGCATCAACCTGCTGCCGGCCAGCCTGCTCGCGCCCCATTTCGAGGCGAGCGCGTTCGACGAGAGGGTCCGGGCAACTGGCCTGTCCCCCCGCCAGATCGTGGTGGAGTGCACGGAGCAGCAGGCCATCGGCGACGTTCAGCGGCTAAAGAAGCAGGTCCGGGCCCTGCGCAAGCTCGGCTTCGGCTTCGCCATCGACGACGCCGGCTCCGGATACGCCAGCTTCACGGTCATCGCCGCGCTGGAGCCCTCGATCATCAAGATCGATCGCGAGATCATCTACCGCATCGGCAACAAGGACAGCGACGCCAAGAAGGCGCTCGTGGAGGCGTTCGTCTCGTTCAGCCGCCGGATCGGGGCCAAGGTCGTCGCCGAGGGCATCGAGAACCGCCGCGATCTGCGCGCGGTTCAGGAACGCGAGGTCGACTTCGGCCAGGGCTACCTGCTCGGACGCTCTTCGGAGCTCCCCCAGGGTCCCCGACGGGTGGCCCTTCCCACGGAGCTGCCTCTGGTGGTCAAGAGCGTCGGGGGCTGGGAAGGCGCAGTGGCGCCTCGTCCGCGCGTAGTCTCGTCCAGGTAGACCTACCGACGACGCGGCATCCCGAGGTCGCGGCGTCGCGTCGGCCGTCGGGTGGCGTCGGCCCATCGGCCGATCAGCGGGGCGGACGGCATCCGCGCGCTACCATTGAGGTCGCGCAAACGCTGCTCAACCCTCGCCTCGGTGTAGCCCCATGTCATCGTCGCCCGATTCAGTGGCCCGTTCCGATTCCGCCGTCCGCCTTTCCGGCAGGGCCCGCGACTTCCTCGCGGAACCGCGCTTCGCGACCGTCTCGGTCCTGAACCCTGACGGCTCGCCGCTCCAGGCGGTGATCTGGTACAAGCTGGAGGACGACGCGATCGTCTTCAACAGCAGGCTCGGGCGCCACTGGCCCAACAACCTGATGAGAGACCAGCGCGTCTCGCTCCTGGTCGCCGACGGCTACGACTACGTGGAGGTTCGCGGCCGGGTGGAGGTCGACTGCGACGAGGCTCGCGGCCTCGCCGTGATCTCCGAGTTGACGCACCGCTATCAGAAGGACCCCGACGCGGCGGCCTCGCAGATAGCCGGGTTCGCCAGGGAGCGGCGGGTCACGTTCGTGCTCCGACCGGAGCGGATCTTCGAGCGGCTGCCGGACTGACACGAATCCGCCGGCCACGCGACGAGCGCGCCGGCCGTCGGCTGCACACCGGCCCCGTGCCGGCAACATTGAAAGACGACGACCTCCACACCCAAGGCTGCTGCCGGGGAGGACAAAAGATGGCCAGGGCTAAGATCGGCTACGCGGCGATGCTCGAGCAGTTCCCGCCCGGTGAGGTCGTCGACCTGTCGGCCCGCGCCGAGGCCGCCGGCTTTTCGGGCGTGATGGCGGCGGATCACTTCCAGCCCTGGATCCCGCGCCAGGGCAACGCGTCTTTCGTCTGGGAAGTGCTGGCCGTGACTGGCGCGCGGACCACAGGCGATCTGGGGCCCGGAGTGACCTGCCCGTCGTTCCGGATGCATCCCGGCATCGTGGCCCAGGCCGCGGCAACCCTCGAGGTCTTCTACCCGGGCCGGACGTGGCTCGGACTCGGCTCCGGCGAGGCGCTCAACGAGCACGTCTTCTCGGGTTACTGGCCGGAAACGCCCGAGCGGATCAACCGCATGTTCGAGGCCATCGAGATCATCTCCAAGCTCTTCACCGGCAAGGACGTCAAGCACGACGGCCGCTTCTTCAAGATGGAGACCGGGCGGCTGTGGACGCTGCCGCCGAAGGCGCCGCCGATTTACGTGGCCACGGCCGGGCCGGTGACGGCGAAGCGAACGGGCCAGTTCGCCGACGGGATCATCACCGTGGGGGCGCCCGAGGCGAAGCTCGAGACCGTCTTCTCCAAGTTCGCCGAGGGCGCCCGGGAGGCAGGCAAGGATCCTTCGACGATGCCGAAAATCCTCCAGCTTCACCTGTCCTGGGCGCCCACGGACGAAGAAGCCATCTCCAACGCGGTCACGGAGTGGCCCAACGGCGGCATGCCCTACCCCAAGCAGGACATCCGGTCGCCCATGGATTTCGAGCAGATGGCGAAGTTCGTGCGGCCCGAGGATTTCAAGGGACGGATGCTCATGTCCTCGGACCTCGAGGTCCATCGCCGCGAGATCCAGAAGTTCCTCGACATGGGCTTCGACCAGATCTACCTCCACAACGTCGGGCGCAACCAGGCCGAATGGATCGACATCTTCGGCCGCGACGTGCTGCCCAAGCTGACGGCATAGCCGAGCCGCCGGACCGGCCCGGCCGAGAGGACGGTTCGCCGGAGAGGTTCTCGGTCACTCCGCACCAACGAGAAGTGGCGGCCCAGGACGCGGCGCCGCAGCAAGGAGGAAACGATGCCCGGCATCAAGCTCGGACTCCTGTGCTGGAACGAGAACACGCAGTGGGGCCCGCTTCTGGAGACGGCCGTCCGGGCCGACCAGCTCGGCTACGACAGCCTGTGGGCTTGGGACCACCTCTACCCGATCGTGGGCGACCCGCACGGGCCGTTCTTCGAAGGCTGGCTGACGATCACGGCCTGGGCCATGGCCACGAAGCGCGCCCACGTCGGTCTGATGGTCGGCGCCAATCCGTTTCGCAACCCGGCACTCGTGGCCAAGATGGCCTCCACCCTGGACCAGATCAGCGGCGGCCGGGCCTACCTCGGCATCGGAGCGGCCTGGAACGAAATCGAAGCTCGCGACTTCGGCGTCGAGTTCGGCTCCGGGCCGCCCGAGAGGCTGCGCTGGCTCGGCGAGGCTCTGCCGGTCATCCGCGGGATGCTCCGCGGCGAGGAACCCACGGCGGCCGGCAACCGATACCACGCCGTCCACGTTCGAAACGATCCGCTGCCGGTCCAGCCACGCCTGCCGATCCTCGTCGGCGGCGGTGGCGAGAAGGTCACCCTCAAGCTGGTGGCCGAGTACGCGGACGCGTGCAATCTCGGCGGCGGTTTCGAGACGGTCAAGCGCAAGGAGGCAATTCTTCGCGAGCACTGCGCGGCCGTCGGCCGGGACGAGCGCGAGATCGAGCGGACTGTCGGCGTCGGCATCGTGGTCATCCGGGACTCGCACGCCGAGGCGGAGCGCGTCTTCGCCCGGCTCAACGAGAACAACCGGATAGCTCATCCGTGGGAGGACCAGCCGGTCGGGACGCCGGAGGAGGTCACCGAATACCTCACGCCATTCGTGCGGCTCGGCTTCCGGCATCTGATCGCCGGCCATCCGGCCCCGTACGACGAGGAAACGGAGACGCGTCTCGCCCGCGAGGTCAGGCCCAGGCTCGAAGCGCTCAGCTAGAGACGGCCGCGGCGGCGTAGAATCGGCCGGTGGGTGGGGCTGGAGGGACGGCCGATGGGGAATCCGAGGCTGAACCGTAGAAATGGCGTGTCGCCCGGTGGGTGCCCGTGGACCCTGGCCGACGGGCCGGACGCCACTGTCTTCCCGCCGCGGGTCGAGGCGATGTTCGCGCGGATCGACGCGGCCGTCTGCGACCGATCCTCCGGACCGGCGCCGCTGCCGGGCTCGCGTTCCACGTCTACCGGCCGACTCGAGTTCCTGGCAGCCGAGGGGGAATCGTGATCATCGATGGCCGTTCGGTACCGGAAGGTACGACGTTCGATGCCGACGTGTGCATCGTCGGCAGCGGCTTCGCCGGGCTCGCGCTCGCACAGCGCCTGGGGCAGCGATCGAAACTCCGCGTCGTCGTGGTCGAGAGCGGGGGCCTGCGATGGGAGGAGGCGACCGCGGACCTGGCACGAGGCGAGGTCGTTGGGCTGCCGTACTATCCGCTCCACGAAACCCGCGTCCGGGCGTTCGGCGGCACGAGCGCCTCGTGGGGAGGGGTCTGCACACCGCTCGAGCCGAATGCTTTCCGGCCACGTCCCTGGCTGAACTCGCCCGGCTGGCCCATCGACCAGGCCGAGCTGAATGCCTACTCGGATGAAGCGCTCGAGTTCTGCGGCGTCGACCACAAAGAACGCGATGACGTCGACCGGGAAAACGAGCTCGCGCTGTCGACCACGCCGCTCGATCCGGCCCGACTCCAACCGGGTTTGATGTACAACAGCCGGCCGGTGAGGCTGGTCATGACCTGTCTGCCGGCGATGCGAGCATCCGAATCAGTTCGGGTGCTTCTGCACTCGACTGCCACCGAGCTGCAGGCGAACGAGTCGGCGGGGCACGTGGAGTCCCTCAGAGTCAGATGCCTGTCGGGCAACGGGTTCTCCGTCACGGCTCGCACCTACGTTCTGGCAGGCGGAGGGATCGAGAACGCCCGCCTTCTGCTGACCTCCCGCGGCTCCAGCTCGGTCGGACTCGCGAACAGCTCGGGAGCAGTCGGCGCCTGCTTCCAGGAGCATCCACGCGCCCGCTCCCGCTACCGCGTGCGGTCGGGCGTGACCCCGCTGGCCCGAGTCGTCGGCTCTGGAGCAGCCGGCACCCTGCGATTCTCCAAAGTCGCGCTGCCTGAAGAGGTCCAGCAGGCGGAGGGCCTGCTCACATTCCACGCCAACCTGCAGGCTGGGTACTTCGGCGAACTGACGCACGAGTGGGAGGGAATTCGGAGACTGGGCATCCGGTTCACTCGGCCGTGGAACGAGATGCCCTATTTCCATGCCGCAGGAGGCGGAAGGCTTCGACTCCGCGCGAAGGACGTGCTCGCCGCCGCCAGGCGTCCGGACGTTGCCTTGATCACGTCGTACTCGGTGGTGTTCGGTCCGGCGAGGCTTCGGCGCTTCGTCGAGATCTATTGCGGCATCGAGCAGCTGGCGCGGCCGGAAAACCGCATCGAGCTGGGCGCGGAGCTCGATCCCTTTGGCATTCCCAGGCCGCGGATCCATTGGGCATTGGGCGAAGTCGAGGAGCGAACCTACAAGCGAGGCCTGCAGTCGGTGCTTGCGGAGCTGGAGAAGCTGGAGCCCGGGATCGCCTCGGCGGCGGTCGAGGAAGGCGATGGATGGCCCGACGGAGTGGTCGGGACGTGGCATCACATGGGCACGACCCGAATGGATCCCGACCCGAGCCGCGGCGTGGTCGACCGGAACTGTCGCACGCACGACGTGGACAACCTGTTCATCGCCGGCGGCTCCGTCTTCCCCACTTCGGCCTCTCTCGCCCCCAGCCTCACGATCGTCGAACTGTCCATGCGCCTGGCGGACCACCTGGCCGCACACCTGGCGTAGTCGACGCTGCAGGCGAGACGCCCCGGCGATCGCCCCACGGGGCGCCTTCGGCGGCGAACACGGTTCTTTCGACTCGGGCGCCCGGCCGCGCTAACCTTTGGCCATCCATCAGCTGTCGATCGGAGAAGCGATGCGTGTCGTTTGCCTGGCGGGGGGCGTCGGCGGAGCCAAGCTGGCCGACGGGCTGGCGCAGGTGCTGCAACCTGGCGAGCTGACCGTCGTCGTCAACACCGGCGACGACTTCGAGCACCATTCGCTCGCGATCTGGCCGGACCACGACACCGTTCTCTACACGCTGGCCGGCATGGCCGATCCGGTCCAGGGCTGGGGCATCGAGGGCGAGAGCTGGCACGTGATGGACCAGCTCGCAACGCTTGGCGAGCCCACCTGGTTCCGCCTGGGCGACAAGGACATCGCGACGCACCTGTATCGAAACGAAAGGCTCCGCCGCGGCGTGCGGCCGACCGAGATCGCGCTCGAGCTTGCGGCTGCGCTCGGCGTTCGATCCATCGTCCTGCCCATGACCGACCAGCCCGTTAGAACTCGAGTCCGGACGGATGAAGGCTGGCTGGACTTCCAGGACTACTTCGTCCGACTTCGCCAGGAGCCCGCCGTCCGCGAGGTCGCCTACGGCGGCGCGGGGCTGGCAGCGGCCACGCCGGAGGTCGAGGCGGCGATCGCCGCGGCCGAGATCGTGGTCGTGGCGCCGTCGAACCCGGTCGTCTCGATCGGCCCGATCCTCGCGGTCCCCGGCATTCTCGAGTCGATACGGGAAGTGCGCGGCCGTGGCGCGCCGAGCGTCGGCGTCTCCGGAATCGTGGGCGGCAAAGCGCTCCGCGGACCGGCCGACAGGATGCTCACGAGCCTCGGCGAGGAGTCGAGCGCCCTGGGGGTCGCGCGGCGCTACGCCGGCTTCGACCTCCTCGACGGTCTCGCCATCGACGACCAGGACGCGTCGCAGGCCGGCGCGATCGCGGAACTCGGGATCCAGCCACTCGTGACCGCAACCGTCATGACAAACCGAGCCTCTCGAGCCGCGCTGGCGAGCGCCGTTCTCGAGTTCGCCATAGGGATCGCCACGGGCCGGACGACCGAGGCGGGCGCCACGTGAAGGCCGCGGATCTCTCGCGCATCGTGGCCGTGGTCCCGGTCCGGTCGCTGACCGGCTCCAAGTCCCGGCTCGGCGAGCCGCTCGACGCGGAAGAGCGGGCAAGCCTCGTGCTCGGCCTGCTTCGCCGGACCGTGCTCGCGGCCCTTGCCGCCCGACGGCTCTCCGGAGTGGTCGTCGTCTCGATGGACGACGAGCTCCTCGACGAAGCGGCGTCGCTCGGCGCGGCGACTCTGCTCCAGGGCACCGACGGGCTGAACGAGGGTCTGCGCGAGGCGCGCGAGGCGGCGAACCCCGAGGCGACAGCGGTGCTCATCCTGCCCGCGGACCTGCCGGACGTGGCCGCGTCGTCGATCGACCAGCTCGCCGAGGCGGCCGAGCTGGTCGCGGCCGCGAATCCCGACCGGCCCGTGGTCGCTCTCGTCCCGGATCGCCACGGGACGGGCACGAACGCCCTCCTGATGTCTCCTCCGGGCGTCATCGAGTTCTGCTTCGGCGAGGGCAGCCGGGCGGCCCACGAGGCGGCCGCTCGACGCGCGGGGGCCGGTTACGTGGAGCTCGACGGGCCGCTTGCCTTCGACCTGGACACACCCGAGGATCTGCTGCTGGCCGATCTCCATGGACTAGACCACGAGGCCGGGCGGTGAGCGCCGGAATGGGCGGCGGGATGAGCGGCGGCGCAAGGGCCCGCGGCGCGGACGGTCAGCTCTGGGTCGTCTCGCTCCAGGGGATCCCGGAGATTCGCGTCGGCGACGACCTGCCCGCCCTGCTGATTTCCGCCCTCCGGACCACCCCGGGCGCCCTGCCCCTGACCGCGGACGACGTGGTGGTCGTTACTCAGAAGATCGTTTCGAAGGCGGAGGGGGCGATCGTCGATCTCACCGCGATCGAGCCTCGCCCCGAAGCCGTCGAGTTCGCCCGGCGGTGGGATCGCGACCCCCGCCAGCTGGAGGTGGTCCTGCGCGAGGCACGGCGCGTGGTTCGGATGGCCAACGGCGTTCTCATCACGGAGACGCGCCACGGCTTCATCTGCGCCAACGGCGGCGTGGACGCGTCCAACGTGGGTCCGGAGAGCGGCAGCATCGTCACGCTGCTGCCGGTGGACCCGGACGCTTCGGCGGACCGTATCCGGGAGGCGATCCGAGCCGAGCTGGAGGTGGACGTCGCGGTGCTGATTTCGGACAGCTTTGGCAGGCCGTGGCGGTGGGGCATCACCGACGTGGCCATCGGCGTCAGCGGCATGGTCCCGCTCGACGACCTCCGCGGAACCCCCGACGCGGACGGGCGGGTCATGAAGAGCACCGTCCGCGCCACGGCCGACGAGATAGCCACGGCCGCGGAGCTGGCAATGGGCAAGATCACGAGGCGCCCTGCGGCCGTGGTCCGTGGCGCACATCCGACTCGGGGCGAGGGCCGCATCGCGGACGTGCTGATGCCCGGCGAGTTCGACCTGTTCAAATGACCCCTCGCCAGGCACGGCCGGAACGGCTGGCGGCAGGCATGGGCCGCGCGGCCGCTCCGCGTTCGGACGCCGCCGCTTCGCGTTCGGACGTCGCCGGCGCGAGCGGAGCGGCCGGTGGCGCCTCCGACCAGCCTCTCGTCGCCCGCTTCGAGGTCGAGGGCGCGCTCGATCTCCGGCTCACGCTCGGGCCGCTCCGCCACGGCGGCCCCGATCCCACGATCAGATTCCGGCCCGACGGCGTCTGGCTGGCGCGCCGGACCGAGGCCGGAGCGGCCACGCTGCACCTGAGCGAAGCGCGCGAGGCCGAGGAATGCGTGGCTGTCGTCGCCGAGGCATGGGGTCCGGGAGCGGCGCTCGCCATCGAGGCCGTGCCGGGCCTGGCCGGCCTGCTCGACCAGCCGGAGCTCCTGATCCCGCGGCATCCCCTCATCGCGGAGCTGACGCGCAGGTTGCCGGGTCTGCGCCTGACCCGCACCGGCCAGCTGCTGCCCGCCCTCATACCGGCCGTCCTCGGTCAGAAGGTGACCGCGATCGAGATGATCCGCGGCAACGCCCTGCTGCTTGCCCGCCTCGGCGAGCCGGCCCCGGGACCCGGTACGGCCCTTGGTCTGCGCGTGCCTCCGACCGGTCCCAGCATCGCCACGCTCCCCTACTTCGAGTTCCACCCCATGGGGGTCGAGCGCCGGCGAGCGGACGTGCTGCGGAGCCTCGGCGCGCGGGAGGCATCGATCGAGGCGCTCATGCGGGGTTCGCCCGGCGAGGCCTACTCGCGACTCCAGTCGTTCCCGGGAGTCGGGCCGTGGACTGCGGCGGAAGCATGCCGGCTCGCCTTCGGGGACCCGGACGCGATCAGCCTCGGCGACGCCCACACGCCGGATCTGGTGGCCTGGGCGCTGGCCGGTGAGCCTCGCGCCGACGACGATCGGATGCTCGAGATCCTGGCGCCCTATCCGGGCCAGCGCGCCAGGGTCGTGACCCTGCTGGAAGCCGCGCGAATCGGCATCCCCCGATTCGGTCCGCGGTTCTCGCCCCGGCGGATCGATCGGATCTAGGTGACGCGCAAAGCGACGCGCGAAGCGACGCGCGGCGCGGGCGGCCGGCAAGGAGCGACCGGCACGCCACCGAGCGGAAGAGGGACGGCTAGCAGCCCGCCAGATAGCGGCACGGATTGACCGCGTCGGAGTTGTTGCCGAGGGCCCACGGATAGCCCAGCCACACCTCGAAGTGGAGGTGCGGTCCCGTGGCGACGCCGCTCGTGCCGACCCGGCCGATCACCTGACCGGCACGAATGCCCTGCCCGACGCGCACGCCGACATACGACAGGTGGTTGTACGTCGTGTAGAGCTTGGTGCCTTCCCTGACCCAGATGACGTTGCCGCCGCCCGTGTACGACCGCCAGCCCGCGTACACCACCGTCCCGCTCGCGGCCGCGTAGATGGGGGCGCCGTAGGACGTCGCGATGTCGATGGCGTGGTGGCCGGACCAGAAGAACTGGCTCACGTAGTTGTCGCCCCCGAGCGGCCAGCGCCAACCTCCGGGAGCGGCGACTGAGGGTGCCTTGACGACCGTGGGCTTGGGAATGGGGCCGCCGCTCGCACCGGGGATGATGACCGCCTCGCCGAGGACGACGGTCGCATCGGCCAGGTTGTTGGCATCGATGATGTCCTGAGGGGCTATGCCGTACTTGCTTGCCAGCGACGCCAGGGTGTCCTTGGGCCCGATGACGACGATCAAGCCGTCCATCGGCGGAATCACGAAGCTCTGACCGATCCGAAGCCTGGTGGGATCGGGGATCCTGGTCTTGTTGGCCCAGTAGATGGTCGTGGACGCGAGCCCGAAGCGCGCGGCGATCTTCGAGATCGTGTCGCCGGACTTGACCGTGTACGAGCCCAGCAGCGCCCGCACGTCCGAACCCGCGGCCGGGATCTGCAGGGTGTTGGAGATGGACCCGTCGCCGAAGTAGAGGTCGTTGAGGTCGGCGGCGGCCGGCCCATCGCCGGCGCCGTACTGGCGCACGGGAACCACCGCGGAGCTGCCGGTGGCGGCGTCCTGAGTCGGCTGGGAAGTGGCGGCCGCGGCGGAGACGGGACGAGCAACGGGCAGGCTGCTCACGACAGCGGCGACGACCAGGAGCGCGCAGAGCCCCACGGGTATCAGCCTCTCGAGCCCGTCACCGGCGCGCAGGGCCGAAACGATGCGACCTGCCGGCCGGCCGACATCGGGCCGCGCGGCGGCTGAGCTCGACTCGTCGTCCGGGGATGGCGCCACGAGGGCGCGGATGCGGTCCAGCAGGACCGACGCTCGCTGCAATAGATACTCCAGCTGGACAATTCCGGACCCGCGACGGCCCGGAACCGTATGCCATCGGTCCCCAACCGTAGCAGAGGACGGCGAGACTGTGCAAACGACGGGGACGGCCCACGAGGCGGCCCTGTCGATTCGAGGCCCGGACGCCGCCGGACTCGCCCCGGTAGGCGGTCCGACCGCCGCCGTTTCGGGCCGCGCGCGAAGACCCGAATCGTTGCGGTGCTAACCTGTGGCCGCTGCAACGAGTCCCCGAGCCGGCCATCGCCGGCGGCCCGTGCCCTTACCTGGAGTGGGCAAGTGAGAGTCGGCCTACAGATCCCCTCGTTCACCTGGCCCGGCGGAGACGCCGCCATCGGTTCAACGCTCGCGCGCGTCACCGAGACCGCCGACGCGGTCGGGTTCGACTCGCTCTGGGTCATGGACCACTTCTTCCAGATCCGGTCCGTCGGCCCGGCGGAAGACCCGATGCTCGAAGGCTGGACGACGCTCGGATTCATGGCCGCTCATTCGACGAAGGCGACGCTCGGCTTGATGGTCGGCGGCGTCCATTACCGGCAGGCCGGGCTGTGGGCCAAGGCCGCAACCACGCTCGACGTCTTGAGCGGCGGCAGAGCCTATCTCGGGATCGGCGCCGCCTGGAACGAGCAGGAGAGCCACGGCCTGGGCTTTCCCATGCCCCCGCTCGGGGTGCGATTCGAGATGCTCGAGGAGACGCTCCAGATCTGCCATCAGATGTGGCAGGGCGACCACGGAAGCCAGACCGCGTTCCCGGGCCGGCACTTCCAGGCGGAGCGGCTGCTGAACTCGCCCCAGGCGATCAGCCGGCCGCACCCGCGGATCCTCATCGGCGGCGGCGGCGAGCAGAAGACCCTGCGCCTGGTTGCGCGCTACGCCGATGCCACGAACATCTTTGGCGGCCCCGAGCAACTCAAGCACAAGTTCGCCGTTCTGAGGCAGCGCTGCGACGAGGAGAAGCGGCCGTTCGAGCAGATCGAGCGGACGAATCTCCAGACCGTGGATGTCGGCCAGGAGTCGCCCGATCAGATCGTCAAGCGCTTCCGGGGCCTGGCCGCCGTCGGCGTCCAGCACGTCATCTTCAACTTGACCGACGTGGCCAGCCTGTCGAACCTGGAGACGCTCGGCCGCGAGGTCCTGCCCGCCGTCCACGACCTGGAGCCGGCGGCGATCTAGGCCGTCCGGCGCGCGGCGCGGGAGCGGATCGGCGCCCGATCGAAGCCGGGCATGCCACTCGGGCCATACTCCCAGGGAGTATCCACCAGGTGCTAGGATCTGATCTATGACTGACGAACGACCCACCAGGCTGAGCCTTGGCGGCCTCAAGCTCCAGACCCTTGCCCCGCTCGAGAGCGACGGCGACCAGATCGCCATGCCGGCACGTCGACCGACTTCGGGCGAGCCCGTCTCGACCCGCGTCGTCATCGTCGGTTCGGGCCCGGCCGGCCTCACGGCGGCTATCTACGCGGCCCGGGCGAACCTCGCCCCGATCGTGATCGGCGGCCTCGTCGGCGGCGGCCAGCTCATGGTCACCAGCGACGTCGAGAACTACCCCGGATTCCCCGAAGCCATCGCCGGACCGGAGCTGATGGATCGCTTCCGCGCCCAGGCGCTGCGCTTCGGCGCGCGGATCGTGGATGCGGACGTGGATCGGGTCGACTTCGCCGGCCGGCCCTTCCGGTTGTGGGCCGACGGCGTCGAATATCGAGCCGACGCGGTCATCGTCGCCACGGGCGCCGAGGCGATCTGGCTGGGCATCGACAGCGAGACGCGGCTGCGCGGCAAGGGCGTCAGCGCCTGCGCCACATGCGACGGGTTCTTCTTCCGTGACAAGGTCGTCGGGGTGGTGGGCGGCGGAGACAGCGCTCTCGAGGACGCGCTGTACCTCACCCGCTTCGCCAAAGAGGTCCACCTGATCCACCGCCGCGACGCACTGCGGGCCAGCAAGATCATGCAGGCTCGGGCCGAGGCCAACCCCAAGATCGCGATGCACCTCAACCGGACCGTGAAAGAGGTACTTGGCGACAACACGGTGGACGGCGTCAGGCTGGAGCGAACCGACCGGAGCGGCGAGGAGATCCTGCCGGTCGAAGGCCTTTTCGTGGCCATCGGGCACCGCCCCAACGTCGACGTCTTCCGCGACTGGCTCGACCTCGACGACAAGGGCTATCTGCGAGTGGAGGGCCGGACCACGGCCTCGAACATCGACGGCGTCTTCGTTGCCGGGGACGTGGACGACCATCGCTACCGCCAGGCGGTCACCGCGGCCGGGGAAGGTTGCCGGGCCGCGATCGACGCGGAACGCTGGCTCGAAGCGACGGAGTCGCAGGCCCCCGGAGGAACGGCCGCGGTCGCCACTCCGCCATCCCCCACGACCGCCGGCTGACCGATCGCCCGGGCACCGAGCCCGGGCACCGAGCCCGGGCGCTCCGGGTCGCCCGACCCCTCGACGAACTGCGACGGCTAGCGCCTGCCGATGGCTCGGGAGGCCTTGTCGTCGTAGACGCCGCGGTCGGCCTCGACGAACGCGGATGCCAGAGCCGAGCCGTTGCGGGCAATCCCGAAGCCGATTGAGGCGCTGATCGGCGGCCCATCGCTGGTGCCAGTCGTGCCGCTCAGCGAGCGTTGGAGCGCCTGGGCGATCTTCGCGGTCCTGCCCGCCAGGCTGCCCGGCAGCAGGATCCCGAACTCGTCGCCGCCGAGTCGGGCCGCCATGGCGCCGCCCTCCGACGGCGTCGCTTCCGCGATGACACGGGCGATGGCCGCGAGGAGCCGGTCACCCGCGTCGTGACCGAGTTCGTCGTTGGTGGCCTTGAGCCCGTCCACGTCCGCGAGGACCACGCCGACCGGGACCTGACGGGCGGAGTTGAGGGCGATCGCCTCCTCCCAGGCGAGGCGGTTCCGCAGACCGGTCAGCACGTCGCGGCGGGCTCGATCGGCGCTCTGGGTGAAGGCTTCGCTCAGGACGACTGCTCGATCGATGTGGTGCTCCCGGTCGCGCTGGAGCATCAGGAGGAGGACGGTCGGCCCGGCAAGGAAGAGAAGGGCCCCCGCGGAACCCGGAGCGGCGGCGGCAGCGGCGATGCCGACCGGGGCGAGGGCGAGGTCGGCCAGGAAGGTGAAACGCAGCGCGGCGACCAGCCTGTGCCCGGAAACGCCGAGGCCGTAGCAGTTGCGAACCCACGACGCGACGGCGTCGCAGACGAACTGGGCCGCAAGCGCGAGGCCGTAGACCGCGAGCGCCTCAGGCCCGAGCCCACGGGGGCTCAAGAGGGCGAACACGACCGCCGGACCCATGGCGTGCCAGGAAGAGCCGGCAAGGACCGACAGGCGTTCGTGCCGATCGTGGTCTCGCAGCCGGGCCAGAACGGCCGCCGCGACGAGACCGGCCAGTGCCACCAGGGGGACGAGCTGAGGCGGGAGGAGGAACAGGGAGACGTACAGGACCGGGGTCGTGGGAACGGCCGTTCCCGGGCCGATCTCGAACTCGATCGAGGCCGCGAGGGCGTGGGCCACGATGCAGGCGGCGAGGAGCCCGAGCGGGATGCTCGCGGCCGGGCTGACAAGCTGCCAGACAGCCAGCGCCGCCGCGAACGAGCCGCCCGTGAGAAAGCCCGACATCCGATCGGGAGCTACCCGGTCGGAGTGGGCTCGGTCCCTCGCCGCCCGAAAGGCCGCGGCCTCGCTGACGGCCTCGATCAAATCGGGGTCGCGCTCGGCCGGGCTGGCCCACGCCAGATGCGGGTGCCGATTTCGGTGTGCCGGCCCGCCGGCCGGACGTTCGACCTCGATGGATGCCATGGGCGACCGTTCGTGCTGAGGCTGCTCACCAGGACTTGAACGGATCGATGTAGATGTCGTCGATGTACCAGGTCGCGGAGGTGCCGCGGAGACTGAAGCGGAGAGCCAGGTTCTCCGTGCCGTTCCCGCCGAACAGGTTGGGGATCTTGAGCTGCATCGTCGGAGACCAGCTGGCGGAAGGCACGTCACCGTTGACGTCGAAGGCGGTCTGCGCGATCTGGCCGGTGGCCGGGTTCTGGGCGATGGCCTCGACGTGCAGGATGGCGCCAGAAACGTGCTGGTTGTTCACGAACAGCCGGACCACGTCCTGATCCATCGAGACGCACATGGTTCGCGACTCGGCCGAGCCGCCCGGCGGAATGCGGAGGCTGTGGGAGTCGGACGAGCCGCCGACGAAGTAGGACTCGTTGCCCGAGACCACGGCCGCGCCCCCGGAGAGACTCCAGTTGACCGAGCCGGCCTCGAAGTCGCCGTTGGCAATCTGGAAGTAGGTGTTGTTGTCACCCCAGGGCGCGAAGACCCTGGATTGCGCCGGCGAACTGCAGGGCAGGGCGCTGCCATACGCCTGAGTCGTCTGAGTGCCGGCTCCAAGTGCGGCTGCGGCGAGGGCCGCGGCGGCCGCCACCTGGAGAAGACGCCTGGATCTTCGGGTGTGCCGAGACTCACCTGCCCCCAACCAACCCCATCCGGCGTGCGTATCGATCATCAGCGCTCCTCGTGAGTACCTATGGCCAACCGCCCAGACTCCCCCAGCGAGAGGGAGTCTGCGCTCACCAGTACGTCCTGGCCATGGCACGTTCGCGCGATCCAAGTCCCGTGCACGTATGCACCGGTGCCCGGACGCACCGGTGCCCGGGCGCACCTCCGGTACCCCAAGGTACGGAAGTCCCCATCACGCATACGGCCACGAGGCGGCGTCGACGCGTACGCACCGGGCCGCCGGTCCTTCCCGCTGCAGGCGGTCGGCCGGCGCCGCCCTCCGAAGCACGGAGGGGGTCTCAAGCCGGCTGAAGCTGTCGGCGCGGTGGCGCGACGCGGCGGTCCGCGGCCATCGAATCGGGCGCCGATCGGCGTCTCCTGCTACGGTCTGGGCGCAATTTCAGGAGCAGCCATGTCCTTCTCCGGTGGCGGCCGTCGTCGCTTTGCCGCCTCCTCCCTCCGAGAACCCGAACCACCGGTCCCGGTCCGCCAGAGATTCCGGACCGCCGCCAAGATCATCCGCTTCTTCGGACCCTACAAGCTCGAAGTCTCCGTCGTGTTCACGGCGATCCTGGCGACGAGCTTCATCGGCGTCATCAACCCGATCCTGCTCAAGCTTCTGATCGACATCGCGATCCCCCACCGCGACTTCCTGCTCCTCAACGTCTACGTGGGCCTGATGATCGCCCTGCCGATCCTGAGCAGCGCCATCGGCGTGGGTCAGACGTATCTCAACAACAAGGTGGGCCAGAGCGTCATGCGCGACCTGCGCCACGCCCTGTATGCCCACCTCCAGCGTCTGCCCCTCCGCTTCTTCACCGAAACCCGAACCGGCGAGATCCAGAGCCGGCTGACCAACGACGTCGGCGGAATCCAGTCGGTCGTCACGGACACCGCGGCCGGCATCACCAGCAACGTGGCCGTCGTCGTGAGCACGATCGCGGCGATGCTCTTCATCGACTGGCGCCTGACCGCGCTCTCGCTGGCCATGCTGCCCGTCTTCGCGATCGTGGCCAACCGGGTCGGCAAGGTCCGCCGCGCCGCCTCCACCGAGACCCAGAGGTCGCTCGCGGACCTGACCTCCGCGAGCGAGGAGACGCTGAGCGTCAGCGGCATCCTGCTCTCGAAGACCTTCGGCCAGCAGCAGGCCGCCATCGACCGGTTCGACGGCATCAACCAGCGCGTCGCGGTCAACCAGCTCCGGCAGGCCCTCGTCGGGCGGTGGTTCTTCGCCCTGATCGGCACGATCATGTCGATCATCCCCGCCTTCGTGTACTGGCTCGCCGGCTACCTGGCGATCAACCACCAGAACCCGCCCACGATCGGCGACATCGTGGCTTTCACGACCCTCCAGAGCCGGCTCTTCTTCCCCCTCGGACAGCTCCTGAACGTCCAGGTGGAACTGCAGGGCTCGCTGGCGCTGTTCGACCGGATCTTCGAATACCTGGAGATGGATCCCGAGATCGCGGACGCGCCCGACGCCGTGGAGCTCGATCCGGCCCGCGTCAGCGGGGGCGTCCGGCTCCGAAACGTCTGTTTCCACTACCCGACCCGCGCCGCGGCTCCTCCGGCGGTCGCGGCCGCGCTGGCCGCCGAAGTGGGCGCGAACGGAAATGAAGGTGAGAACGGCAAACTCGGGCCCGACGAGGCCGACGCCGGCCGAAGAACGGATGGGCGCGCGCCGGCCGACGGGCTCGAGACCGTCCACGCCTTTTCGCTCGACGACATCGACTTCGAGGTCAAACCGGGGCAGCTCGTCGCCCTCGTTGGCCCGTCGGGCGCCGGCAAGACCACGACGATCTACCTGGTTCCGAGGCTCTACGACGTGGACTCGGGCTCGGTCGAGATCGACGGGATCGACGTCCGGCGCATCCGGCTGCGATCGATCGGCGAGGTCGTGGGCTTCGTGACCCAGGAGACCTACCTGTTTCACAGCACCGTGCGCGACAACCTTCGCTACGCCCGGCCCGACGCGACCGACGAGGAGCTCGAGGTGGCGGCCCGGGCGGCGGCGATCCACGAGCGGATCATGGAGCTGCCGGAAGGCTACGACACCGTAGTGGGCGAGCGCGGCTACAAGCTCTCCGGCGGCGAGAAGCAGCGCATCGCCATCGCCCGCGTCCTCCTCAAAGACCCTCGGATTCTGATCCTGGACGAAGCCACGTCGGCGCTGGACACCGTGAGCGAGCGGCTGATCCAGCAGGCCCTCGAAGGGCTCGAGGCCGGACGGACGACGATCGCCATCGCCCACCGCCTCTCGACGATCCTGCGGGCCGACCTGATCCTCGTGTACGAGCGCGGCCGCATCGTCGAGCGAGGCACTCACGCCGAGCTCCTCGCGATGGGCGGACTCTACGCGCGCCTGTACCACGAGCAATTCGCCTCTCCGGACGCGGGCGCCGGCGAGGGTGAGCCGGCCGTGGCGATCGGGCGAGCGGCCGCGCCCGGAGAGGATCTCTAGCCTCCGGAGCGAGGGCGTAGCCCGCCGACCGCAGGCGGCGACCGGGCGGTCCCCGGCTGCCGGCGAACCCACGGCTGCCGGCCCATATACTTCGCGGTCATGGATGCGGAGGCCGCGATACCGGCCGCGTCGACCCCCAGGGCCCGGTTTGGAGCCACGTACGGCGATCTGCTGTTCGGGCTCGCCGTGGCGGTCGGTTACGTGGCTGCGACCTTCGCCGCATTCCACTGGCACTCGCCGGTAACGGGATCGTTCCCCGACCGGATGCTCACCCTGGCCGAGCGCATCCTGGCGGGCCACCTCGATTCGCCGCTCTTCCGGGGAACGGTCGACAGCGTCGAGATCGGAGGCCGGTTCTACATCGCGGTCGGGCCGCTCCAGGTCATCCCCTATGTGCCTCTCGCGGCGATCGGCGGCTTCGGCCAGACGGCGGGATTCCTCGTCTCGGCGGCGTTCGGCCTGGCCGCCGCCATGCTCGCCCTGCCGCTCGCCCGTGCCTACGGCGCGAAAGGCGCGAATGCCTACTGGGTGGCGCTCCTGACGGCCTTCGGCAGCCTACTCTTCTTCGTTTCCGTGTTCGGCAACTTCTACTTCCTGGCCCAGGCCGAATCCTTCCTGCTCCTGACGATCTTCCTGATCGAGTGGGCCGGCCCCCGGCGCGCCGCTGTGCTCGGCGCCTGTCTTGGCCTGTCGTTCCTGGCCCGGCCAACCACTCTCCTGGCCGCCGCGCCGTTCGGTCTTGCCCTGGTGCGGCGACAGGACCGGCCGATCGCCAGGGCGCTCGCCTTCGGCCTGCCGATCGTCGTCGCGCTGGCCTTCTACGGCTGGTTCAACTGGGCCCGTTTCGGCTCGCCGCTCGAATCCGGCTACGACATCTCGTACCTTCCCCAGCCGGGGCTCGAGGCGCGTCGTGCCCTGGGGCTCTTCTCCGTCCTGCAGGTCCCCGAGAACCTGCGGCTGGCTTTCCTGACGGGATTCCAGCCCCTCGGCCACCCGCCGTTCTTCACCGCCAACCCGTACGGGCTCTCGATGCTGCTCGTCTCCCCGGCGCTCGTGACGGCGGCCTGGGCCGGTTTCCGTGGCGACGCCGGGCTTCTCTGGGCGGCCGCCGGCCTCGTCGCCGTGCCGGTGTTCCTCTACTACGGGGGCGGCTACTTCCAGTACGGCTTCCGCTACTCGCTCGATTTCACCCCGTTCCTGATCGCGCTCGTGGCCCTCGGCACGGCGCGCTGGAGAGGCCTGCCGGAGCGGCTGCTGATCGTGGCGAGCATCGTTTCGGTTGGATACGGCATCCTTTGGTGCGGCAATTCCGTGTTGAGGGTCTAGCGGTGGCTGTTGCCCCGGCAAGGCGAGTGGCGAGTCTGCCATGGGCGGCGATCCTGGTAGGTGGCGCGCTCTTCGCCCTCCTGGCCGTCTTCGTCTCCGCCGACCCGGTCCGTGACGTGACGCTGAGCAGCAGCCCCTTCAGCGACGAGGGGTTCAACACCGTCAATGCCCGCAACCTGGTCCAGCTCGGCCGCTGGAGCACGGACGAGTGGAACCTCTACCTGGTCAATCTGCCGTTCAGCCTGCTGGCGGCGGCCGCTTTCGAAGTGTTCGGAGTGGGGATCGCGTCGGCCCGTCTCGTCTCCATCGCCTGCGTCTCGATCACGGCCGGAGCCCTCGCCTGGGGCCTGCGACGGGTTGTCGGCGAAGCTTGGGCGGTCTTCGCGGCGGTCGCGTTCGCCGCCAGCGGCCTGATCCTCTTCTACGGGCGGCTTGCCTACGTGGAAGACCTGGTGGTCCTGGGCCTCACCCTCGGCACGCTGATCGTCGCCGACGACAGGCGGCTCTCGTTCCGTTGGGGCCTGCTGGCCGGCGTCTTCTTCGCGGTGGGCATCGGGGCGAAGCCTCTCGCCGCGTTCTCGGCCGCGGGCATCGTGGTCGCCCTCGCAGTGCTCGGGAGGCCGGCTGCGGAGACGCGGCGCTGGCTGGCCGGCGTCGTGGCCGCGGTGGCGGCCTGCGGCCTGCTGTGGCTAGCGGTCGTGTGGCTGCCCAACCGCGAGGCCGTGGCAACCGACCTGCGGATCTGGGCGCCGGAGCAGCTCAGCCTCACGCCCGCGGGGATCGCCGCTTCGATCTCGAGCTATGTCGGCGGCGACAACGACAGCCTGCCGGGCTTCCTCCTGGGGCCGCTCCTGCTGCTCGGCGGCGCCGGGCTTGCCGCGATCGCCGTGTTCCGCCGGCGGCTCGACCGGACGCAGGCTCGCCTCGCGGCCGCCGCGATCGGTTGGGCCCTGGCGGGCTTCGCCATCGTGATGATCGCTTCGTACCGGCCCAACCGATACCTGGTTCCGGTGGTGCCGGCGCTGGCGATCGTCGCGGCGATCGGGCTGCGGGCCGCGTCGGAGTGGCTGGTCGAGATGCTCGGCGCCGGCGGCCCGCGGCCGAGGCTCGGCGGCCGGGCCCTCCGGCTCGTGCCGGTGGCGCTGGCGATCGTCCTGGCGGCAGCTCCGGGCCTCAACTGGTACTACGACTGGTCGCGCCACGCCACGTATACGCTGCCGGAGATCCAGAACCGTTTCGCCGCCCTCGTACCGCCCGGCGAGCGAGTGGCCGGCCGCGAGTCCGGCCTGTTCCTGATGAAGTCGAAGGCGATCGCCGTGGAGGTGCAGCTGACGCAGCGGGACACCGAAGCCAACGCCGGAGACCTGTACTCTGGCGGCATGCGCTGGTATCTCCAGCCGACCGTCGAGCCCGCGCCACCCGGAGTTCCGGCCTCGGTTTGGGCCCGGCGCGAGATCGTCGCCTGTGCCACCTGGGATCGCCTGAACGAATGTCTGATCAAGCTTCCGTAGCGGACGCCGAGCCACGGCAGTGGCGTGTCTGGGGCGTCCCCTTCGACGCCCGGATCGTCCAGATCGTCATCCTCGCGACGCTAATCCTGATCGTCGCCTTCAACAACCGCTTCGTCCAATACGAATACGACCGCTTCGTCCTGGAGTTCATCGTCCCCGTTGCCTGGATCCTGGTCGTCTGGCGAGAGGATCCGCGGCGATTCGGGCTGACGCTCGGCGACTGGCGGCGCGGGCTTCCGGTCGCGATCGCCGGCATCGTGGTGATGGCGGTGATCATCTGGTTCCTGGGCCGGATGCCGGATTTCCGCGCCTACTACGCGGACACCGTCGACGGCCGGCCGATGTGGCGGCTCATCATCGACACCGGCATCGACATCTTCGCCTGGGAGTTCTTCTTCCGCGGCTGGATGCTCTGGTCACTGGGCCGCAAGTTCGGCACGGACGCGATCTGGCTCCAGATCGTGCCGTTTGCCCTCATGCACGTCTGGAAGCCCGAGATCGAGCAGCTCTCCACGATCATCGGCGGCGCCTTCTTCGGCCTGCTCGCCTGGCGGACGAGATCGTTCCTGTACGGCTGGCTGCTCCACTGGTTCATGCTGAGCTGGGTGCTGATAGTGGCGGCTGGGTACCTGTAGCCGGACACAGTTCGGCCGAGTCGCTGCCCGGGCGACGTGCGTTCGGCGCCAGCGGGCTGTATGGATATTCAGAAGACTGTATACTCGCGCCATGAGTGCCCGCGAGACAGCCACCGCCACCACGCCGTCGCAATCAACGCCCCAATTCGGACCGGCTGCATATCGCAACCGGCCGGGCAGGCCGGCGGTGACCGTCGGCATCGTGGGCGCGACCGGCTACGCCGGCGGCGAGCTGGTCCGGCTGCTGCTGAACCACCCGAACGTCAAGCTCGTCGGCCTGTACGGCCGCAATCGGGACAACGTACCGGTGGCCGATTCGCACCCTCACCTGCGCGAATCCGGCCTGCTCATCGACCAGGCGGTGCCCGAGGCCGACGCCGTCTTCACGGCACTGCCCCACGGGGTGGCCGCCGGGATGGCCGCCGAGATCGTGGGCCGGGGCTCCGCCCTGCTGGACATCGGGCCGGACTTCCGGCTGCACGACCCGGCCGACTATCCGACCTGGTACAAGTTCGACCACCCGGCGCCGGAGCTGCTGGCTCAGGCCGTCTACGGGCTGCCCGAGCTTCATCGCGACGAGATGCGGGCCGCGGCCGGCAGGCCGGTCACGGTCGTCGGGCTGCCCGGCTGCTATCCCACGGCCACGATCCTGACCCTGGCGCCGCTCGCTCGGGCCGGTCTGATCGCCGACCTGGCGGTGGACGCCAAGAGCGGAGTCTCTGGAGCAGGGCGCGAGGCCAGGGCGGATCTGCTCTTCTCCGAAGTGAACGAAAGCGTCAAAGCCTACGGCCTCTTCAACCACCGCCACACCGCGGAGATGGAGCAGGAGCTCCAGCAGCAGGGCGAGCTCGGTCCGCTTGCCAGCCGCGATGCCAACCCAGGCGTCGCGACCGTGGACTTCCTGCCGCACCTGATCCCGATGACCCGCGGCATCCTCACCAGCTGCCACGTCCGGACCACTCGACCGGTAAGCCAGTCCGAGCTCGACGCTCTCTACGCGGAAGCCTATAGCGACGAGCCGTTCGTCAAGGTCATGGCCGAGCCGCCCTCGACCAAGCACGTGTTCGGCAGCAATCTCTGCCGGATCTGCGTGAAGGTCGACCCCCGCAGCGGCCGCGTCCTTGCCATCGGCGCGATAGACAACCTGGTGAAGGGCGCGGCGGGCCAGGCCGTCCAGGCCCTCAACGTGGTCTTCGGGTTGCCGGAGACCACCGGCCTGGAGCAGTACCCGCTCGCTCCCTAGCCTCACACCCGACCGCGCGCGTCGGCCGTTCGGGGCCGTCGTGCGTTCCACCCGGCCGCCGTCGCGGCCGACCGCAGCCGGCAGACCGTTCTCGACCTCGAAGGGAAGGCAGATGCACTCAAGCGGCCGATCCTCACGGGCAAGCCTCACGAAACCGCCCGAACCGGCGGCGCTGGAGGCGCTCCCGGTTCGCCTGCCCGACGTGGAGCAGCGCGCCGCGCTGCCGGCCGGCTTCCGGGCCGGCGGGACGACCGCGGGCATCACGCCGGCGGGCCGGCCCGACCTGGCCGTCGTCGCGACTACGAGCGGGCCCGCGGCCGCGGCCGCGGTGTTCACCCGGAACCAGGTCGTCGCCGCTCCGGTCCGGCTCTCGCGCCGGCACCTTGCCGCGACCGAGGTCAGCGGCGGTGGACGCTTCGGCTGGGCCGACGCGGTGATCGCGACCGCCGGCTGCGCCAACGCAGCCACGGGCGTCGAGGGCGAGGCCGACCAGTACGAGGTGGTCAAGGCGCTCGCCGCGTCGCTGGGAACCCGGCCGGAACGGATCCTCGCACTCTCGACCGGGGTGATCGGCGTCAGGCTGCCACTGAACCGGGTTCGCGATGGAGTCGCCCGGCTGGTGCCGGACCTCGCGGAGACCGATGAGGCGCTGGAGGCCGTCGGCGCGTGTCTCATGACCACCGACAAGAAGATCAAGCTGGCGACCGCGTGGGTGGACCTGCCGGGGCCGCACCACGAGCTCGTCCGCGTGACCGTGTCCGGAGTGGCCAAGGGCGTCGGAATGATCCATCCCCGGATGGCCACGATGCTGGCAGTCGTCATGACCGACGCGAGCGTGGCCCCGTCAACGCTCCACGGCCTGCTCTCGCCCATCGTCCAGCGGACCTGGAACCAGACCAGCGTGGACGGCGACACGAGCACCAACGACACCGTCTTCCTGCTCGCTTCGGGAGCGTCCGGCGTTTCGGTGGCGGCCGCGAGCCCGGAGGCCGTGGCGCTCGCCGCGGCCGTCGAGGCGGTCGCGAGGTCCCTTGCCCGCCAGCAGGCCGCGGACGGAGAAGGCGCCACCACCCTGATCACCTGCCAGGCCAGCGGCGCCGCCGACGACTACGACGCCAGGGCCATCGCCCGCTCGGTCGTCTCGAGCAGCCTGCTCAAAGCCGCCGTCCACGGCCGCGACCCCAACTGGGGACGCGTGGCGAGCGGCGTGGGCAACGCCCGACTACCAGACACGGAGATGCTCGAGGCAGCCGGAATGCATCACGCCGAAGCGGTCGCGCGGACCGGCCGCCTGCCGGAGATGGACCTCGACAAGCTCCGGATCGCCATCGCCGGAACCATGGTCTTCGCCGGCTCTCCCCTGCCCTTCGACCGCGAGGCCGTGAGGGCGGCGATGGACGCGCCCGAGGTTCTGATCCGGGTTGACCTGGGCATCGGCGGCGGCAGCGGAGAGGCATTCGGCTGCGATCTGACCGAGGGTTACGTCATCGAGAACGCGGAGTACACGACGTGAGCGAAGTGCTCGTCCTCAAGCTCGGCGGAACCACTCTCGCCGACCAGGCACACGTCCTCGACGAGGTCGCGACGGTGGCGCGCCAGCGTCCCGTGGTCCTCGTCCACGGCGGCGGCAAGCGCATCACCGAATGGCTCGAGCGCCTGGGGGTCCCGAGCCGGTTCGAAGGCGGCCTGCGGGTCACGGACCAGGCCGCCCTCGACGTTGCGGCTGCGGTCCTGCGCGGCGTTGTCAACTCCGAGCTCGTCTCCGATCTGCGGGACCGCGGCGTGGATGCGGTGGGCCTGAGCGGCGTGGACGGCGGCTTCATGATCGCCGAGCGCATGCCGCACCTGGGCCTCGTCGCCCATGTCGTGGGCGTCCGGCGCGATTTCCTCGACCAGCTCCTGGTGGCCGGCCAGGTGGCCGTGGTCGCGCCGCTGGCCCGCGACGAGCAGGGCATCGTCTGCAACGTGAACGCCGACGATGCGGCGGCCGGGATCGCCGCCGGACTCGGCGCCCGGCAGCTCGTCCTGATGACCGACGTGGCCGGCGTCAAGGACGCGGCCGGCCAGACGCTCTCCACGATGACATCCGACGAGGCCGAGGGCCTGATCGCCGCCGGCGTCGTCAACGGCGGCATGGTGCCCAAGATCCGGGCCGCCCTGCAGGCGCTCAACTGGCCGGGCGCGGAAGCCGTCATCGCGGACGCGTCCGATCCGCACGCGCTCACCCGAGCTCTCACCGACGCCACATTCGGGACCCGGATCACGGCCGCGGGCCAGGCCAGCCGCGCCGCCGGGCCGGTGTGAGGATGAGTGCCATGGCCATCAACGTCCATCCTTCGGCCGTCAAGCAGCGCCGCCAGAGGACGCTCCTGGAGCTGATCGGCCGCGGCCAGATCGGCAGCCAGGAGGAGCTGGTGGAGCTGCTGCGACAGGCGGGCTTCGAGGTCACGCAGGCGACGGTCAGCCGCGACATAACCGAGCTGGGGCTGGTCAAGGCTCCGCGCGGCGACCGCCACGTCTACGCCACGCCGGAATCGGCGGGCGGCGGAAACCAGTACGACGCCCGCCTTCGCCGGCTGCTGGAGGACATCCCCGTCCGAATCGGCCGCAGCGGCCTCTCGCTGGTTCTGCTGGCGACTCCCGGCTCGGCCGGCGCGATCGCGCAGGCCATCGACCAGTCCGGCCTGACCGACCAGGTCGGCACTCTCGCCGGCGACAACACTCTTCTGGTTCTTTTCGCGGACGAGGCGTCGCTCGAACGCTGGCTCGTCCGCTTCAAGACGTTCCAACCCGCCGACGCCGACGGGCTGCCGCCCGTCCTTCCCTACACACTCACGGAGGCCCCTCGATGAAGAAGGTAGTGCTCGCATATTCCGGCGGACTGGACACCTCTGTCGCGGTGGCCTGGCTGCGCGAGCAGTACAACGTCGAGGTCGTGACCCTGACCGTCGACCTCGGCGGTGGAGTGCTCAAGGAAGACGTGGACCGGCGAGCCATCAGCGCCGGGGCGTCTCGGGCCTACGTCGTCGACGGCAAGGAGCGGTTCGTCCGCGACTTCTGCTGGCCGCACGTCCAGGCCGGAGCGCTCTACCAGGGCGTCTATCCACTCGCGACGGCCATGGCCAGGCCGCTCATCGCCCAGCTGCTCGTCGAAGTGGCCCACAAGGAAGGCGCCGACGCCGTCGCCCACGGCTGCACAGGCAAAGGCAACGACCAGGTCCGCTTCGACGTCGCGACGCACGCCCTTGATCCCTCGCTCGCCGTCATAGCCCCGATGCGGGTCGGCATGGGCCTCAGCCGCGAGCAGGAGATCGAGTACGCGAAGGCGCGCAACATCGAGATCACCATCTCCAAGGAATCGATCTACTCGATCGACGTCAACCTCTGGGGCCGCTCCATCGAGGCCGGCATCCTCGAGGATCCGTGGACCGCGCCGCGCGAGGACGTCTATCGCTGGACGGTCGATCCGGACAGGGCGCCCGCCGCTGTGGAGATCGTCCTCGGGTTCGAGGGCGGCGTCCCGGTCTCGCTCGACGGCGAACGGATGGACCCGGTCGCGCTGGTCGAGAAGCTGCACGTCCTCGCGGGCGAGCACGGCGTGGGCCGGGTGGATCACGTGGAGGATCGCCTGGTCGGCATCAAGAGCCGCGAGATCTACGAAGCGCCCGCGGCCACGGTCATCCACCGCGCCCATCGGGCGCTCGAGGGCCTGACCCTGTCCAAGGACACGCTCCGCTTCAATCGGATCGTGGCCGACGAGCTGGCCCAGCTCACCTACGACGGCCTCTGGTTCAGCGCCCTGCACCGCGACCTGCGGGCCTACGCGGCCAGCAGCCAGCGCGTCGTCAGCGGCGACGTCCGCGTCCGCCTCGACCACGGCAACGCCATCGTCGTGGGCCGGCGTTCGCCCCTCAGCCTCTACGAGAAGTCGCTCGCGACCTACGAGGCGGACGACACCTACGACCACGCCGCGGCGGTGGGCTTCATCGAGATCTTCGGCCTGCCGCTCCGAACGGAAGCGGCCCGCCACGGCGCGGTCGGACGCCACTACGGCGCCGCGTGGACGTGGACGGACCCGCTTCTCGAAGGCCTGCCGACCAGGGTCTTCGACGCCCCTTCAGCCGCGGTGAAGTAACCCTTGGACCGTGCCATCATGGGTAGCGTGAACGAGACGTCCGACGTCCCGGCCGACGTCCCGGCCAACGGGGAGGCGGCCGCCGAGCGCAAGATCCGCGAGCTTTCGTTCCTCCACGAGTTCGCCAAGCTGCTGACCACGGCCCGAAACTGGGACGAGCTCATGAGGACGATCGTGGATCGGACCACCGACGCCCTCGACGTCGAGGTCTGCTCCGTGTACCTGATGGAGCGCGACGAGGCGCACCTGCGCCTTGCCGCGACCAACGGCCTGGATCGCGATCAGATCGGCCGGGTGACCATGGCCGTCGGCGAGGGCCTGACCGGCAAGGCGGCGGAGATCGGCCGGCCTGTGGCCTCGCCGGACGTTCGGGTCGATCCCCGGTTCAAGTGGGTGCCCGGCTTCGACGAGTCGCAGTTCACCTCGATGCTCTCGGTGCCGCTCCCCTGGGACGACCAGATCGTCGGGGTGCTCAACGTCCAGGCCATCGAGTCCCGGACGTTCACGCCCGAGGAGGTGGAGTTCCTGGTCACGATCGGTGCGCTCCTCGGCGGAGTGGTCGAAAAGGGCCGCCTCCAGGCTGAAGCCGAGGAGCAGCTCCAGACTCTCACCGCCCTCGACGGAGCCCGCGCCGAGCTGCTCGCGGTGGTCACCCACGAGCTCCGGACGCCGCTCGCGGTCGTTCGGGCGTACCTGGATCTGCTCGCGGACTCGGGGCTCGATGCCATCGACGCGGCCAGCCACCGACCCTCGCCCGACGGCGCCAAAGCGCCACCGATCCCCGACCGGGCCCAGGTCGAGGAGTGGCGGAGCCAGGCAATCGCGGCGGTCACCCGCCTGGACAGGCTCGTGGATTCGATCCTCGCCTCCGTCCGCGGCGAGGGCCTCTCCAACGGCCTTGCCCGCCTCCCCTTCGACGTCGCCCGGGCCGTCAACGACACGATCGCGGAGATGACGCCCCTTTTGCGCGGCCATCCGATGCGGCGGACGGGGACGTGGGAGGAGCTCGTCGGGATCGGCGACGAGGGCCGCTTCCGCCAGGTCCTGGAGCACCTCCTGGAGAACGAGGTCAAGTACTCGCCGGAGGGCGGCGCGGTTTCGGTGGGCGTGCTGCCCCACGACTCGGAGATCCACATCTATGTCACGGACGACGGTCCGGGCATCCCCGAGCCGGAATGGCAGGCGGTCTTCGAGGCCTACGTGCGAACGGCAAAGCGTCCCCGCGGCTCCGGAATCGGTCTGTATGCGGCTCGCCGGCTCATGGACGCGATGGGCGGACGTGTCTGGTTGGAATCAAATGGGTACGGTGGGAGTCGTTTTATGGTAGCGGTGCCGAAGATGCGCGAAACTGACCGCGACGACGACGGCCCCGAGGCCGGCGTCATGTCCGAGGCGGGTCCCGAAAGCTAGTCGGAATGGCGGAGGCGTGGAGTGAACGGAATCGGCCAGGGAGAGACGAGCCTGCTGGTCCTCGTCGTCGACGATGAGCCGGCGATGGTTGGCGCAGTCTCCGCCCTCGTAGGCCGTGCCGGTCACCGCGTCGTGACCGCCTACGACGGCAACACGGCCCTGCGCCGCTTCACCGAGGAGCGGCCGGATCTCGTGCTGCTGGACCTCGCCATGCCCGGTCTCGACGGCGTGGAAGTGTGCCGGGCGATCCGCCGGATGTCCCAGACGCCGATCATCGTCCTAACCGGCGAGGCCGACGAGCGAGCCAAAGTGGAAGCGCTCGACACGGGCGCCGACGACTACGTGGTCAAGCCCTTCGGCAAGCAGGAGCTCCTGGCCCGGATCCGGGCGGTCATGCGCCGCCGGGGAAACGAAGCCGAGCCGCGGGGCGTGGGCGAGCTGCGCTGGGGTTCCATCGTCCTGGACCGCGGCCGCCACACCGCGTCGGTGGCCGGCGAAGAGCTGATCCTGACCCGCACGGAATACAGCCTGCTCGCGTCCATGGTCGCGGCGGCGGGACACGTGGTCTCTCATTCGTCACTGCTCGCGGCCGGCTGGCCGGGCGAGCCGAACCCGGATCCGCAGTGGCTCAAGCCACACCTCGCCCGCCTGCGCTCCAAGCTCGAGGAAGCCGGAGCGCCAATTCCGGCCTCCGTCCGGGGCGTCGGCTACCGGCTCGAAGAGGCCGGTTAGCCACACCTCGCGGACCGCGTGCCGCATCATTTTCGCGGCGCCGCTACTGCCTTTGCCTGCCGAAAGGTATCGTAGGCCGGCGTCCCGCCGCAGGGTGGATTCTGTCGAGCGTTTTCGGGTGGCGACAGTTCGTCGACGGGACTCGGTCGAGCGATTCGGGGAATGCGTGAGCGAGATGGGAGGCGTGCATGAGTGCCCTTGACCTGGCACGTTTGCAGTTCGGCATCACTACCGTCTACCACTTCCTCTTCGTCCCGCTCACGATCTCGCTCGGATTCCTCGTCGCCGGATTCCAGACCGCGTGGTTTCGCACCGACAAAGAGAAATACCTGAAGCTCACCCATTTCTACGGCGAGCTCTTTCTCATCAACTTCGCCCTGGGTGTGGTCACGGGCATCCTCCAGGAGTTCCAGTTCGGCATGAACTGGAGCGACTACAGCCGGTTCGTCGGCGACATATTCGGCGCGCCGCTGGCCATCGAGGCGCTGCTCGCGTTCTTCCTCGAGTCCACGTTCCTGGGGATATGGATCTTCGGCTGGGATCGCGTCCCCAAAGCCGTTCATCTGGCTTCTATCTGGATCGTGTCGATCGGCAGCCTGCTGTCGGCCTTCTTCATCCTGGCCGCCAACTCGTTCATGCAGCAGCCGGTCGGATTCAAGATCAACGCGGTCACGGGCCGTGCCGAGCTGACCGACTTCATCGCCGTGATGACGAACCCCACGTTGATGCTAGCGATGCCACACGTCATCGCGGCATCCTTCATGACCGGCGGCGCGTTCGTCCTGGCGATTGCCGTCTGGCGGATCGTCCGCCGCCCGGATCACGACGCCGAGATCTTCCGGACCGCCGCGAAAGTTGGTGCGGTCACCGTTCTCGTGGCGGCGGTAGCTCTCCTGGTCGTGGGCGATCAGCTCGGCAAGCACCTGGCCACGGACCAGCCGATGAAGGCCGCCGCGTCGGAAGGGCTGTACACCACGTCGCAGCCGGCGCCCTTCACAGTGGCCGCCTTGTGGGGGCCGGACGGCAAGATGATCCCGATCATCCAAATCCCTGGTCTGCTGTCGTTCCTGGAAACGGGCGACTTCAACGGCAAGGTGGAGGGCATCAACAACCTCAACGCCCAGTACCGGGCCGCCTACCCGCAATACGGGCCGCAGATGGACTACTCGCCCATCGTGCCGGTGTCCTTCTACGCGTTCCGGCTCATGGTCGGGGCCGCCGGCCTCGCCGGATTGGCCGCCCTGTGGTTCCTGTGGAGCATTCGCAAGGGCCGCCGCCCGGGCCGGGGGGCAATCCTGATCGCGGCCATCCTGCCGTTCGTCCCGCTGGGCGCGAACTCGTTCGGCTGGATCCTCAACGAGATGGGCCGTCAGCCGTGGGTGGTCCAGGGACAGCTACTCACCGCCAACGCCGTGTCGCCTAACACGGGGGCGATGATCCTGATCACCCTGATCACCTTCACGCTCCTGTACGGGATCCTCGCTGTCGTCGAGGTCGGCCTGGTGGCCAAGGTCATCAGGACCGACGAGATCGGCACGCAGCCGGCCGGCTACGGTGACGCCGGCGATACCGGCGAGTCTGCCTCCACTTTCGCCTACTGAGGGAGACCGACATGCAGCTGCACGACGTCTGGTTCCTGCTCATCGGCTTCCTCTGGACCGGCTACTTCGTCCTCGAAGGCTTCGACTTTGGAGTCGGCATGCTGATGCCGTTCCTGGGTCGCAACGAGCGCGAGCGGGGAGCCGTGATCAGCACCATCGGGCCGGTCTGGGACGGCAACGAGGTCTGGGTTCTCACGGCCGGCGGGGCGATGTTCGCCGCGTTCCCCTACTGGTACGCGACCCTTTTCAGCGGCTTCTACATCGCCCTTTTCCTGATCCTGGTCGCGCTGATCCTGCGCGGCGTCGCTTTCGAGTACCGAGGCCAGCGGACGGACCCACGCTGGAGGCTCGGCTGGGACGCGGCCATCTTCTTCGGCTCGGTCGTACCCGCGCTCCTGTGGGGCGTGGCGTTCGCCAACATCGTGGCCGGCGTGCCGATCGACAAGGACGGCAACTTCACCGGCAACCTGTTCACGCTGCTCAACCCGTACGGGCTGCTCGGCGGCATCGTGACCCTGACGTTGTTCGCCACCCACGGGGCCGCCTATCTGGCTCTCAAGACCACGAACGACCTGCGGGCCAGAGCCAACGCGATGGTGATCGGACTCGGCGTGGTCGCCGCTGTGGCGGCGGTCGTGTTCCTCGCCTGGACGGCGGCCGACAGGGCCGTGCCCGGATCCATCGCCGCTTCGATCGTCGCGGCTGTGGCGCTCGTTGGAGCTCTGGCGGCCAACCGCCTCCGGCGCGAAATGTGGACCTTTATCGCCACGGCAGTGACGATCCTGATGGCGGTCGTGGCGCTCTTCGCCAACCTCTACCCGAACGTCATGCCCTCCACGACGAACGCCGCCTTCAGCCTGACCGTCTCGAACGCGTCGTCGACGGACCTCACCCTTCAGATCATGACCATCGTCGCGGTCATCTTCACTCCGCTCGTCCTGCTCTACGAAGGCTGGACCTACTGGATCTTCCGACGGCGCATCACTTCTCCTCGGTCTGATGTGGGGCCGGGACTGACGCCCGACTCGCCGGCGCCCGCCGACGTGATCGGCTCGCCGGAACACGCGAAATGAGGCTCTTCCGCTGAGGGCGATCGACCCTCGGCTCCTGCGCTATGCCCGGAGCACGTCCATAGCCCTGGCCGCGGCGGTGGGACTGGGCATCGCCACCGCGGGGCTGGCCGTGGTCCAGGCCTGGCTGCTTGCCGTCGCGATCAGTGCCGCGTTCGTGCGCGGTTCGAGCGTCGAGGCTCTCTGGCCGACGCTCATTCCGCTCGCGGCGGTTTTCGCCGCACGCGCCGCGATCGCCTGGGGTCAGGAAGCGACCGCCCGCCTCAGCTCCGCGCGGGTCAAGTCCGAGCTGAGGATGCAGCTGCTCGCGGCGGCCGCGACACCGGGACCGGGTCGCGAGCTTCCTCCGAGCGGCGAGGTCGTGGCGCTGGCCACCCGCGGTCTCGACGCCCTGGACGCCTACTTCGCCCGCTACCTGCCGCAGCTGGTGCTCGCCTGCATCGTGCCGGTGGTGGTGGTCGTTTGCCTGTTCGCCTCGGACCAGCTCGCCGGCATCACCGTGCTGCTCACCCTGCCGCTGATCCCTCTCTTCATGGCCCTCATCGGCTCCATGACCGTCAGGCGGCGGAAGCGGCGCTGGAATGCCCTGGCCCGCCTCTCGAGCCACTTCCTCGACGTGGTGGCGGGCCTGCCCACGCTGCGGATCTTCGGCCGCGGACCGGCCCAGCTGGAGCGCCTGGCAGCGGTCACGGACGAATACCGGCGGGAGAGCATGGGGACGCTGCGAATCGCCTTCCTCTCGGCATTTGCCCTGGAGCTCGCCGCGACCCTGTCCATCGCACTCGTCGCGGTTGGCGTGGGACTGGAGCTCGTGGATGGGTTGCTCAGCCTCCAGACGGGGCTCTTCGTCCTGGTGCTCGCGCCGGAGGCGTACCTGCCGCTCCGCCAGCTCGGGGCCAGCTTCCACGCCTCCGAGGAAGGGCTGACGGCGGCGGCGAGCGCGCTGGCGGTGATCGACGAAGCGGCACGCTCCCGCAGCGGCGCGCCGGCGGGTGGCTCCGGCGCGGCCGAGCGCGCGGGCCGCAAGCGCCGGGGCCCCGAGCGCGGAGGCGACCTCGTGCCGCCTCCCCTCCCCCTCAGCGCGGTGCGCATCGATTCCGTGAGCGTTCGGCACGGCGGCCGTGACCTCGTCGCTCCCTTCGAAGCGTCGCTGGTGGTCCGGAGCGGCGAAGTCACCGGCCTGGCCGGACCCAGCGGCTCGGGCAAGAGCACGCTCGTCGAGGTCCTGCTCGGGCTGCGCCGGCCGGATTCGGGCCATGTGGAACTCGCCGGAGCCGGCGGTGCGATCTCGCTCGACTCGGTGGATCGGGCGGCCTGGCATGCTCGCGTGAGCTGGGTGCCGCAGCATCCGTACTGCTTCCCGGGCACCGTGGCGGACAATCTGCGCCTGGCGAGTCCCGACGCGGCGGACGAAGAGGTCGCGGCGGCGCTCGAGCGGGCCGGCCTGGCCGAGCTCGACCCACGAACCCGCCTGGGCGAGGGCGGCACGGGAATCTCGTCGGGTCAGCGGCGGCGCGTCGGGGTCGCCCGGGCGTTGCTCCGGGGCGGCGATCTCATGATCTTCGACGAGCCGACCGCCGGCCTGGACGTGAAGGCGGAGGCAACCGTCCTGGCGGCGATCAGGTCCGCGGCTCACGAACAGGGGCGGGCGGTTCTCCTGATTGCCCACCGGCCGGCCGCCTTGCGTGTCGCCGACACCGTGGCCACGGTCGAGTCGCGAATCGACGGAATCGCCGTGCCCGACGCCGTGGAGCCGCCCGGCGAGGGAGCGCGAGGCGTCGACAAGACGGCCGGCGAGGCGATGGAGGCGCCGGTATGAGCGCGACGGCGTCCGCCCGATCGCGGCGGCCGAGCCGGTCCGAAGGGCTCCACCCGCTCCTCCGGATCGCGCTCACGGGAAGGCCGGTCGCCGGGCGTCTGGCCCTGGCCGTCCTCATCGGCGCGGCCGCGTCCGGGGCCGCGATCGGGCTCACGGCGACCTCTGCCTACCTCATCTCCAGAGCTTCCGAGCAGCCCCCCGTCCTGGACCTGATGGTCACGATCACGGCCGTCCGGTTCTTCGGGATCAGCCGCGGCGTATTCCGCTATCTCGAGAGGGTGACCTCGCACGACGCCGCCTTCCGGGTTCTGGGCCGGGTGCGAGGGCGTGTCTACGAGCGCCTCGAGCGGCTCGCGCCGGCCGGCCTGGCCGAGTTCCGGTCGGGCGATCTGCTGGCCCGCCTGGTCGACGACGTGGACGGCCTGGCGGACGTCTGGCTGCGCGTCCTGCTCCCCTACCTGATGGCCGCCCTCACGGTCACGGGCGCCGTCCTGCTCGTCTGGTACCTGGTTCCGGCCGCCGGCATTGCCCTGGGTCTCTCGCTGCTGTTCGTGGCCTTTGCCGTGCCGGTCCTGACTGCCACGGTCGCGCGTCGGGCGGAACGGCGGATCGCGGTCACGAGAGGCGAGCTTGCGGCGGAGACGCTCGAAGTCCTGGCCGGGGCGCCGGAGTTGCTCGTGTCCGGAGCCACGGACGGCCGGCTGGCCTGTCTGTCGGAGATCGATTCGCGGCTCGCCGCCGCCGAAGCGAGGACGTCGCTCGGCACCGGCCTCGGCGCCCTGTTCTCCGGCCTGGCTGGGGGAGCCGCGGTCTGGATAGGCTTGCTTGCCGGGATCGCCGCGGTCCGGGCGGGAGCCCTCGACGGAGTGGCGCTGGCCGTGGTCGTCCTGACTCCGCTCGCGGTTCACGAGTCGGTCATGGGGCTGAGCGCCGCGGCGCAGCACGTCCCGGCAATCTCCTCGATGGCTTCACGGGTCCTCGAAGTCACCTCACGGCGCGATCCCGTGGTCGAGCCCGCTCGCCCCGCGGACCTTCCGTCCGGGCCGTACGGGCTGCGGATCCGCGGCCTGAAGGCCGCCTACCCCGGGACCGGCGACCCGGCATCGCCGGAACCCCCAACCCTCGAGTTCCCGGATGTGGAGGTCGCGGCGGGAGGTCGGCTGCTGGTCACGGGTCCCAGCGGCGCCGGCAAGACGACGTTCGCGAACTTGCTCGTCCGCTTCCTGGACCCGGTCGCCGGCTCGATCGAGCTGGTCGGGAGCGTGCGTTCGGCCGAGCTGCGCTCGCTTTCGAGCGACGACGTCCGGCGGGTTATCTGCCTGTGCGAGCAGGAGCCCCACGTCTTCGACACAACGGTCCTGGAGAACGTCCGGCTGGCCCGGCCGACGGCGTCGGAGGCGGACATAGCGATGGCGCTCGAGCGCGCCCAGCTCGGGCCCTGGATCGCCTCCCTGCCCAAGGGGCTGGCGACGCCGGTCGGCGAGCACGGTGCCCGGCTTTCGGGCGGACAGCGCCAGCGGCTTGCGCTCGCTCGGGCGCTGCTTGCCGATGCGCCGGTCGTGGTCTTCGACGAGCCGACGGAACACGTCGACGAAGAGACGGCGATGGCCCTGACGGCCGATCTGCTGTCGGCCACCCGCCGGCGAACGGTCGTCATGATCACGCATCGTCCGGAGCTGATCGCCTCGACGGACTGGCAGGCTCGCCTCGACATCGGCCTCGAAGCAAGTCCGCCGGCCGGTTCAGCCTCCTAGCTGCGCCGGCGGCGCCAGCATCCTCTCGTGCGCGGGTTCGCCTGCGGCGGTCGGCGTGAAGTGGGACCCGCGAAATGAATGACCCGCGCAACCTGCCGAAAGGTGCGCGGGTCAGATGCGAGCTGAGCGGAGGCGTGGGAGAGAGACCGTGCCGGCGATTGCGCCGGCGAGTGAGGGAGGTAGGAGACCCGATACGAAAGGCGGAACCGCTACTCGGCGACGTTGCGCGAGGGGGCGACAAGCCATCCGATGACGAGAAGCGCGAAGCTGGCGAATGCGACTGCGATCATCTTCTGGCTCCTTCGGCTGAGCTTTCGAGTGCGTTTCCGAACCCGTTTCGGTGCTGTGAATCTAGAAGAGGCATCGGTGGAAATCAGTAGCACCGGGGTTCAGGATGGGTGGCGCCCGAGTGGCGTCCGGGTTGCGCTTGGGGACGTCGGAGGCGCCGGCACTTGAGTTGCACCGGGGCCGGGAGCTGGCCGGCCCCGGTGAATGGCGCACGAACCGCAGGAGCGAACCTGCGCGGAATCGCCGCCGGGGATTTCCGGGTTATCGGGCTCGGGTGACTCAGCTCTGCCAAGCGACCTCGCCGTGCTGCGAGGCGTCGAGACCCTCCTCTTCCTCGGCTTCCTCGACTCGGAGGCCGACGAACAGGTCCACGATCTTGAGGATCGCGAAGGTGGCGATGCCGCTGTATATCCAGGTAGCCGCGACAGCCACCAACTGCTTGCCTACCTGCCCCCCGTTGCCCTCGATCAGGCCGGAGAAGCCGCCGACCGCCGCCGTCGCGAACACGCCCGTCAGGAGCGCACCCAGCGTGCCGCCCACGCCGTGGACGGCCCAGACGTCCAGAGCGTCGTCCACCTTGAGCCACTCGCGAAGGAGGATCGCGCCGTAGCAGACCGCGCCGGCGCTGAAGCCGATTACGATCGCCGCACTGGCGTCGACGAAGCCCGACGCCGGTGTAATCGCCACGAGACCGGCAACCGCTCCCGCGACCGCCCCGGTCACGCTCGGGGTGCCCTTGTGCAGCCAGCTGACCGTGACCCAGGTGAGAGCGGCCATACCGGCCGCGGTGTTGGTGACGACGAAGGCATTGGCCGCGAGGCCATTGGCGGCCAGCGCCGACCCGCCGTTGAAGCCGAACCAGCCGAACCACAGGAGCGCGGCTCCGATCACCGTGAGGCGGACGTCGTGCGGCTCGAAGCGGTCGGATTCCCTGCGGACCCGCGGGCCCAGGACCAGGGCGGCCACCAGAGCGGCCACGCCCGAGCTGATGTGAACGACCGTTCCGCCGGCGAAGTCCAGGGCGCCCAGGTTGCGGAGCCAGCCTCCCTCGCCCCAGACCCAGTGAGCGATCGGCGAGTAGACGAGCAGGGTCCAGAGAAGCGAGAAGAGGACGAAAGCCTTGAACTTCTGGCGTTCCGCGAACGCGCCGGTAATGAGGGCCGGCGTGATCACCGCGAACATCATCTGGAAGGCCATGAACGCGCTGCCGGGAATGGTCGGCGCGTACTGGGTCAGTGGATCCTTGCCCACGCCCCGGAGGCCGATGAAGTCCAGGCCGCCGATGATGCCCCAGCCGTTCACGTCCTTGCCGAAGGCAAGCGTAAAGCCGAACAGCACCCAGGTGACGCTGACCAGGGCCAGGATGAAGATGCTGTGCATGATCGTGCTGAGCACGTTCTTGCGGCGCACGAGTCCGCCGTAGAAGAGCGCCAGCCCCGGCGTCATCAGCATGACGAGGGCCGTCGACGTCAAGATCCAGGCGGTGTCGCCCGGATTGATGGCGTTGTTGGCAGGCACGAGTCCTCCTTGATCCCTGTCGCCGGGTCCCAACGAGCACGCAGGAGCGGCTGCCGTGCCCGCTCCACAGCCTATGGAACCGCCTCGGGGCATTCAGTAACCGGCGAGTGATCCTTTGGTCGCGCCCGGGTGTCGCGGCGGTTGCCGTTCGGAACGACGGTTACAACTCCGAGCGCGACGATGGGAACGGGCGGCGTGCGATCGTCCCATCGCCGGCGGGCAGCCGAGTCAGTCGAGCGGGGCGATCCGATGCGGCGAATCCACGCAGTCCACCTGGCAGCCGCGAGCGTCCCGGCCGGTCTCACCGGGGAAGTGGCGCCAGGCGGCATCCGGTCCATACCGGCCGCTGTCGCGGAGAGACTCACGGGCGGTGAGGCGGCAGCCGCACGCGGCGCAGGTCAGCACCACGGAGTCCTCGCGCTTGACGGCACGCGGGCTGGGCGTTCCTCCAACCGGCTCGAAATCGTGCAGCTTCATGCCGTCAGCCTAGGCCGGCGGTCGCGGAAATCGAGGCGTGCGCGGGTAGCGATTGGGTGCCGAAAGGGGACGCCGGCCTAGATCCCCAGCCGCTCCCTGGCGGCGGCCAGCGCGGCGGCAACGCGTCGCGGCGCCGTTCCCCCGACGACATCGCATCCGGCCATCGCTCCCTCGAGTCCGGCCGCGGCGCGCATCTCAGCGGCGATACCGCCATCGCCCGCCAGCGCCACCGCCGCCGCATCCTCCGAAGCCCCGAGCGCGGCCGCGATCGTCGCGTCGTCGAGAGCATCCAGGCCACGTCCCGTCCGCTCCGCCTCCGCGACCAGGGCCCCCACGATGTGGTGAGCGGCCCGGAACGGCAGCCCCCGCCGGACGAGCGCGTCGGCCACGGACGTGGCAGTGGTGAAGCCGTCGCCCGCGGCGGATCGCATCGCCTCGCGGTTCACCGTCAGCGTGGCGATCATCCCGGACATCACGAGCAGCGACGCCTCGAGGGTGGCAGCGGCGTCGAACAGCGGCGGCTTGTCGTCCTGCATGTCCTTCTGGTAGGCCAGCGGCAGGCCCTTGAGCAGGGTGAGCAGGCCGGTCAGCTCGCCGATCACACGGGCCGTCTTGCCTCGCACGAGCTCGGCCGGATCGGGGTTCTTCTTGTTCGGCATCATCGACGACCCGGTCGAGAACGCGTCGGAGGCACGCACGAACCCGATCCGCGGGTTCGACCACCAGGTGATCTCCTCGGCCAGGCGGGACAGGTGGACCATGCACAGGGAGAAAGCCGAGAGCGCCTCCACGGCGAAGTCGCGGTCGCTCACGCCGTCGAGCGAGTTGGCAGTGACGCCGGCGAAGCCGAGCTCGGCCGCGGTCGCCTCCCGGTCGAGCGGATAGCCGGCACCCGCCAGCGCCCCCGAGCCCAGCGGCGAAACGTTGGCTCGCCGCCGGCAGTCGGCCATCCGACCGCGATCCCGCTCGAGCATCTCGACGTAGGCGAGCAGGTGGTGGGCGAACAGCACCGGCTGAGCGGGCTGGATGTGGGTCATCCCGGGCAGGATCGCGTCGCCGTCCCGGACGGCCAGACCAACCAGCGCCCGCTCCATCTCGACGGCGGCCGCGTCCAATCGGTCGAGGGTGCGGCGCAGCCACAACCGCACGTCCGTGGCCACCTGGTCGTTGCGCGACCGGCCCGTGTGAAGCCGCCCCGCGACGGCCCCTACCCGCGCCCCAAGCGCCGCCTCCAGGTTCATGTGCACGTCTTCGAGCGCCGGATCCCAGACGATCCTGCCGCCCTCCACGTCGTCGCGCAGATCCTCCAGACCCCGGACGAGCGTTTCCACGTCCGCGGGCCCGAGCAGACCCGCCCGGCCGAGGCCGTGGACGTGCGCGATCGAGCCGGCGATGTCGTCGAGAGCGAGCTCGACGTCGAAGTCGATCGAGCGCGTGAATTCGGCCATGCGCTCGTCGGAGGAACCCTGGAATCGACCGCCCCACATCTTCATGGCCGGAATGGTACCGGCCGGCCGAGGCCCGCGCGGCCCGCGGCGGCGGCCTGCGGCGGCGGCGCGTCAGCGATCAGGCGACCGAGGGCGCGGCCGGCGCCGCCGATGTCTCTTCGGGCTCGACTTCCGAGGGCAGCACCGCCAGGCCGACCAGTCCGCCTATCGCGGCACAGGCCGCTCCCCCGCCGAACACACCCACGGGCCCCCACTGCTGGTACATCAGACCGCCGATGAGGTTCGCGACGATCGCGGCGAAGCCGAAGCAGGCGGCCTGGAGGAGCGTCTGGCCCGTGGATTGCAGGCGCGGCGGCAGGATCGCCGAGATCGTCAGCACGAACGAGACGAAGACCCCCGCAAAGAAGACGCCCGACACGAAGCGCGTGATCGAGATGGACACCAGATCGGCCAGGATGACCCAGCTTCCGATGCAAGCGGCGAAACCGGTCGAGCTGATCGCGAGCACCGGCCGCGCGCCGAACCGGGCGATCAGCCACCCGGCCAGGATCATTCCGGGAACTTCCGCGGACCAGCCGAGCGCGTTGGACAGACCCACGCCGAACGGCCCGCCACCCAGGTCCGTGATCCGAAGGGTCACGTACGTGCCGGCGGCCATCACTCCGATGAAGATCAGCACCACCGAGACGAGGATTCCGTACATCCTGGGCCGGATCCTGAACACTTCTCCGATGGAGCCGCCGCGGGGCCGGCGCGGCAGAGCCGTCGCCTCGCTGTCGGTCAACGAAGCCGGCGCCACCGCAATCGGCTCATGTCGTACCGGCGCGCGGCCGACGGTGACGAAATGAGCCGCGGTGAAGGTGGCGGCCATCACGAACAGGTAGACGAATGGTGCGGCCGTGTAGCCGGTGACGCTGTAGAGGGCGCCGCACAGAGCGGCGGAAGAGGCGGCGCCGGAGCTGGTCAGCAGGCGCAGACGGGAGTACTCCCGGGAAGCGTCTTCCAGCTCCGGCACGACCATCGCGTCCGTGAGGGCCATGCCCGGGCCGCTGCCGATGCTGAGCATCACCTGGCACAAGATGACGGCCAGGACCGGGAGCGGCGCGGCGAGGCCCAAAGCGAAGATGGCCGCCGGAATGCAGGCTAACTGGAGCGCCCGGCGAGGCCCGGTTATGGCGTCGCTTACATGACCCCACATCGGCAGGGCCATGGTGTAGCTGGCCGAGCCCAGGCTGGTAGCCACCCCGACCAGTGCCGGGTCGAACCCCTTGGAGGCGAGCAACACGGGGATGAAGCCGTACAGGCTCCCGACCGCGAGCCCGTTGGAGACATAAAGAACCCGCAGCCAACGCATCCCGGCAATGCTATTCGTTCAGGCAGGTTCGCGCCTCGTACAGGTGGAGTAGACGGAGGCGACCGCCGGGAGGCCGCGGCCGGAAAATGCCGTGCTGTTCGCCCGGCAGTGAGGGATGTACATTGGCGGCGACCCGGTCCTCTCATATACGGGACCTGCGCAGCCGACTAACCCCACATGTGCGCACACAAGGCTTCCGACGGAAAGCCAGCCAAGGCGCCTCGCGAGAAGCGCGCTCACGAAGGCGCGCCCGACGTCGCCGATCGGCCCGTAGTCGAGGCGGCCGATAGCGGTCATGGAAACGGCCGCGACGATGGGCCGGTGGCTGCGGGCGGCTTCTACGATCCCTCGACCGGCGACCTCGTCCATCGCCGGCGGCGCAAGCTCGAGACGGAGTTCTACGAGTCCGAGCTGATCCGCCTGCAAGTGGAGCTGGTCAAGCTCCAGGAGTGGATCCGCATCCGAGGCCTGCGGGTCGTCTGCCTCTTCGAAGGTCGCGACGCCGCCGGCAAGGGCGGCGTGATCAAGCGCATCACCGAGACCCTCAACCCCCGCATCGCTCGGATCGTGGCGCTCGGCGTCCCCACGGAGCGCGAACGGAGCCAGTGGTATTTCCAGCGTTACGTGGCCCAGCTGCCGGCCGCCGGCGAATGGGTCCTCTTCGACCGCAGCTGGTACAACCGCGCCGGCGTCGAGAAGGTGATGGGCTTCTGCACGGAAGAGGAGTATCGCGACTTCCTCCGCACCGCCCCGGAGTTCGAGCGGATGCTCATCCGCTCCGGCGTCATCCTGATCAAGTACTGGTTCTCGGTGAGCGACGAGGAGCAGGAACGGCGGTTCCAGGCGCGGATCAACGATCCAACGAAGCGCTGGAAGATCTCGCCGATGGACGTGACGTCGCGGTCGCACTGGGTGGACTACTCGCGCGCAAAGGACGCCATGTTCGCCGCCACGGACACGCCCGACTCGCCCTGGTGGGTCGTCGAAGCGAACGACAAGCGGCGGGCCCGGCTCAACTGCATCAGCCACCTCCTCGGCGCCATTCCGTACGAGGACACGACGCCCGAACGGATCGTCCTGCCGCCGCGCCAGACCGACGCCGGCTACGTCCGCCCGCCCCTGCTGAGCCAGCATTTCGTCCCCGAGCCGTACTGAGGCCCGGCGGCCGCCCGCGCAGCCGAGAACGCGGCCGCCCGCGAAGGCGCGCCGAGCCGGCGAGTCGCTGGCTAGGCCGAGGCGAGGACCGCAGCGAGCGGGCTCAACGCCCGTGAGCGAGGACCGCAGCCGAGAACAACGCCAGCGGCCGCCCGCGAAGGCGCG
>VFSW01000975.1_pt1 | contig 42531 bp, 41 predicted proteins | sample 5358111 | NCBI WGS metagenome assembly VFSW01 (sample SAMN11554181, study PRJNA540505) | mine drainage metagenome | isolation source: sediment from site ElyBrook_90M | place: USA: Ely Copper Mine, Vershire, VT | collected 2017
CCTCCCCCGGGGGTCCGCCCCCCCCCCCCCCCCCCACCCCCGCCCCAAAAACCCCCGGGCGCCCCGGGGCCCCCCCCCCCGCGGGCGCCGCCTAGAGCTTGTCGCCGGCACTCTAAAGAGCTAGTAGTTCAGTCTCAGATCGTATTGACACGTGTTGAAGGAGCCGCGCGTCAGCGTGTGTCCGTTGCGATAGATGACCCGGACGTCTTCGAGGCAGCCCTCACGGATCGTGAAGTTCGCCGACTGACCGGGGAAGAGAAAGTTGTTACCGAGCAAGTCCGGCCCCCACATGCGCCGGTTAATGCCCGAGACGTTGATGGTTTCCACCGCGTGAGAACCAGCATTCACGATGCGCAGGTTGTGCGCGGCGAGTGTCGGCGCCGTGCTGAGCAGCACGGTCGTCAACGCCATCGAGAGAGCAAGCACAGTCTTCTTCAGCATAATTGCACCTTTCATTGACCGCAGTAGCAAGCGGGCTCTCGGCCTCTACGTTGCGACTCTGGCCATTCCCTTCGAGCTAGCAGGCTAGGTGAACGCGGAGAGACCCGTTATCGCTTCACCCAAGACGAGCGTGTGAATCTCGTTCGTGCCCTCGTAGGTATACACGGACTCCAAGTTGTTCATGTGCCGGATCACCGGATACTCGAGCGTGACGCCGTTAGCGCCGAGTACGCCGCGGGCGCAGCGCGCGATCTGCAGCGCGGCGCGCACGTTGTTGAGCTTGCCGAAGCTGACGTGAGGAGATAGGAGCCTGCCCGCGTCCTTCATTCGGCCGAGATGCAAGGCAAGCAGCGTTCCCTTTTCGAGCTCGATCAGCATCTCGACCAAGCGCTCTTGAATCAGTTGGAAGCCGCCGATCGGACGATCGAACTGGATGCGTGTCTTGGCGTACTCGAGCGCAGTCGCGTAGCAGGCACGCGCGGCACCCATCGCTCCCCAGATGATGCCGTAACGGGCCTCGTCTAGCGTCGTCAGGGGCGCTCGCATGCCGACTGCCTCCGGCAGCACCGCCTCCTCAGGCAGCCGGCAATCGTCCAATACGAGTTCGCTCGTGACGCTCGCGCGTAGCGAAAGCTTGCGCGCGACGTCCCGAGCCGAGAAGCCCGTGGTATCCGTCGGAACGAGGAACCCGCGGATTCCGTCGTCGCTGCGCGCCCAAACGATCGCAACGTCCGCGATGGAGCCGTTGCTGATCCACATCTTCGTTCCGCGCAGGATCCAGTCGCCGCCGTCGCGCCGCGCGAAGGTCCGCATCCCCGCGGGGTTGCTCCCGAAATCCGGTTCCGTCAAGCCGAAGCAGCCGATGACCTCGCCGCGCGCCATCGGTGCGAGCCAGCGCACACGCTGCGCCTCGCTTCCCCAGCGCGCGATTGCGTGCATGGCAAGGGAGCCTTGCACGGAGACGAAGCTGCGGACTCCGGTGTCGCCGGCTTCCAGTTCGAGGCATGCTAGTCCATAGGCGACGGCGCTTGCGCCCGCGCAATCGTAACCGCGCAGATGCATGCCCAAAACGCCGAGCGTGCCGAGCTCTTTGGCCAGCTCGCGTGGAAAGACCCCGGCTTCGAACCATTCCGCAACGTACGGCAACACGCGATCCGCGACGAACCTTGAAACCTCTGCACGTATGAGACGCTCGTCGTCAGACAACAGCGCATCGATCGCCAGGAAATCGAGCGGATCGGGCGGCGGCACTTACCGGTTCACGAAGCTCATGTCGGCGTATCGCGCGCCGCTGGCGGCGTCGGGTGGGAACACGGCTTCGAGTGCTTCACGGTCGGCAACGCTCAATACCACGTCGAGCGCGCCGAGGTTCTCTTCGAGATATTTCACGCGCTTCGTGCCCGGAATCGGAACGACGTCCTCGCCTTGCGCGAGCAGCCACGCGAGCGCCAGCTGCGATGGCGCGCATCCGAGGTGTTGCGCGATTCGTTGCACCTCGCGGACGAGCGCCAGATTCTTGGCGAAGTTCTCTCCCTGGAAGCGCGGCGAATGTGCGCGGAAATCGTCATCTGCGAAGTCACTCGGACTGGAAATGGCCCCGGTGAGGAATCCGCGTCCGAGCGGGCTGTACGCGACGACACCGATTCCGAGCTCACGTGCGGCCGCTAACTGGCCGTTCGTCTCGAGATCGCGCGACCACAGCGACCATTCGTTCTGCACGGCGGCAATAGGATGTACGGCGTGCGCGCGTCGCACGTTCTGCGCACTCGCCTCCGAAAGCCCGAGAAAGCGCACTTTGCCCGCGGAGACCAGCTCCGCCATGGTCCCGACGGTCTCTTCGATTGGGACGCTGGTGTCGACGCGATGCTGGTAGTAGAGATCGATGTAGTCGACGCCCAGACGCTCCAGCGACGCTTCGCAGGCCGAGCGCACGTACTCCGGCCTACCGCTGATCCGGCGCTCCCCCGGACGGTCAGCAGCCCGAACGATGCCGAACTTCGTCGCCACCACGACGCGGTCGCGCATCGATCGAATCGCTTTGCCGACGAGGCGTTCGTTCTTGCCGTTGCCGTACATGTCGGCCGTATCGAGCAGCGTGACGCCGAGGTCCACCGCGCGTTGAATCGAGCGCACCGACTCGGCTTCGTCTCCCGGCCCATAGAACTCCGACATTCCCATGCAGCCGAGTCCGAGCGCTGAGACGGTCGGCCCGGCGGCGCCTAGCTGTCGGTACTGCATGGCTTCCAGACCCCTACCTGCGTAAGACGCGGTTCAGCTTGTCGAAGAGCGCCTCGATCGACCGCTCGAACTGATCCTCGAAGCGCCGCCAAAGCAGACGCCCGTCCGTGTCGGAGAGCGTTCCCTCGATGCGGCACTCAACGGTCGTCGTCTTGCCTTCGGACGAGAGATAGAAGCCGTGGCGGCCGTCGACGCCTTCGTTGAGAATGCGCCAGACGATCCGCTCCTCCGGTACGATCTCCGCGAGGACGCTGTGGATGCCGAGATGCCATTCTTCCGTCTTTCCGACCGACATGGGACCCGGCGAGCGCATGAAGGGCTGAGACGCGAACGGCCAGATCTGGTCGCCCGACGTGCCCATCTCTTCCAACAGATGGAAAATGCGGCGCTTCGTGCCGGTGAACGTCCGAGCTCTCGACTCGCGCAACTCGATGGGCATACGCTGCCCGTTCGCCCCTGGTCCGGGGCAGCCTTTCAGGCCTTTAGCTCAATATCCACGCCGGCCGGCAAATCCAAGTGCATCAGCGCGTCCATCGTCTTGGGCGAGGCTTGCAGGATATCGATCAGGCGCTTGTGCGTACGCATCTCGAAGTGCTCGCGCGACTTCTTGTCGTTGTTCGTCGATCGCTGAACGCAGAAACGATTGATCTCCGTCGGCAGCGGCACCGGGCCGCTCACGAACGCGCCCGTACGCTTCGCAGTCTCGACGATGCGCTCGGCGGACTGATCGAGCACGCGATGGTCGTACGCCTTGAGCCGGATTCTTATCTTCTGCTTAGCCACGTTATCCGGCCGTTCCGTTCAGGCTGCGTGAAAAGGGAGAGGCGAGGTTCGTTCGGTTGAGAAAGCTCGGACCGACGAGCGAAGACACGGACGTTGGGAGCGAGGAGGCCGCGCAGCGGGAGCGAGCCGTGGACGGCGAGCGACTCACGTCTAGTCCTGGACTTTCGTCACGACGCCGGCGCCGACGGTGCGGCCACCCTCGCGAATCGCGAATCGCAGGCCCTCTTCGCACGCGATCGGCGTGATGAGCTCGACGGCCATCTGCACGTTGTCTCCCGGCATCACCATCTCGACGCCCTCCGGCAGTTGGATCGTGCCGGTCACGTCGGTCGTGCGGAAGTAGAACTGCGGACGATAGTTCGCAAAGAACGGCGTGTGCCGCCCGCCCTCTTCCTTCGAAAGCACGTACACCTCGGCGGTGAATTTCTTGTGGGGTTTCACGGAGCCCGGCTTCGCGAGTACTTGACCGCGCTCGATTTCGTTGCGGTCGATGCCGCGCAACAGAACGCCGATGTTGTCGCCGGCGATGCCGAAGTCCAAGAGCTTGCGAAACATCTCGATGCCCGTGACGACGGTCTTCTTCGTCTCCTCCTTGAGACCGACGATCTCGACTTCTTCGCCCACCTTCACCTGTCCGCGCTCGACGCGCCCCGTTCCGACCGTGCCGCGTCCGGTGATCGTAAAGACGTCTTCCACCGGCATGAGGAACGGCTTGTCGATTTCGCGCTGCGGTTCGGGGATGTATGAGTCCACCGTGTCCATCAGGGTGAAGATCGGGTCGGCGTCCGGATCGCCGCGCTTGCCGCTCGAGTTGAGCGCTTTCAGCGCCGAGCCGCGAACGATCGGCGTATCGTCGCCGGGGAACTGGTACTTGCTCAGCAGCTCGCGTACCTCGAGCTCGACGAGTTCGAGCAGCTCTTCGTCATCGACGAGATCCACCTTGTTCAAGAACACGACGATGCGCGGCACGCCTACTTGGCGCATGAGCAGAATGTGCTCGCGGGTCTGCGGCATCGGGCCATCGGTGGCGGCGACAACGAGGATCGCTCCATCCATCTGCGCCGCGCCCGTAATCATGTTCTTGATGTAGTCGGCATGGCCCGGGCAGTCCACGTGCGCGTAGTGCCGCTTCGCGGTCTCGTACTCTTGGTGCGAGATCGCGATCGTGATGCCGCGTTCTTTCTCTTCGGGCGCGTTGTCAATCTCGTCGACGCCGCGCGCCGTCGCGAGTCCTTCGGTTGCAAGGCAGTGCGTTATCGCCGCCGTCAACGTGGTCTTCCCGTGGTCGATATGACCCGTCGTACCGATGTTGACGTGCGGTTTCGTCCGCTCGAACTTTGCCTTCGCCATGAATGTCCTTTCTCGTTCCTTATGCTGCTGAGCTGCCCTTATGTTGCCCGGACTTCGCGATGATCTCCTCGGTCACGGACTTCGGCGCCTGCTCGTAGTGCGAAAACTCCATCGTGTACGTCGCCCTGCCTTGCGTCGCGGAGCGCATGTCGGTCGCGTACCCGAACATCTCCGAGAGCGGGACGTGCGCCGTAATCACTTGGGCCCCTCCCGGGGCATCCTCCGTCGTTTGAATCATCCCGCGACGGCGGTTGAGGTCGCCCGTGATGTTCCCCATGAAATCCTTGGGCGTCGTCACCTCGACCTTCATGATCGGCTCGAGCAACACCGGCCCCGCAGCGCGATTTGCCTCCTTGAACGCCATCGACGCTGCGATCTTGTAGGCGATCTCGGAGGAGTCGACCTCGTGGTACGACCCGTCGATCGCCATCGCCTTGAAATCGAGCACCGGGTAACCGGCGAGCACTCCGCTCTGCGCGGCCTCAGCGATGCCTTCCTGCACGGCCTTCTGGTACTCCTTGGGAATGGAGCCGCCGACGATCTTCCACTCAAAGACGAAACCCTTCGCCGGCGGCTGCAGCGGCTCGACCACGAGCGTGACGTCGCCGTACTGTCCCTTGCCTCCGGTCTGGCGGATGAACTTTCCGCGACGCTCGACGCGCTTGGTAATCGCCTCTTTGTAGGCGACTTGCGGCTTTCCAACGTTCGCCTCGACCTTGAACTCCCGGCGCAGCCGGTCTAGGATGATCTCCAGGTGCAGCTCGCCCATCCCGGAGATGATCGTCTGCTGCGTCTCCTCGTCCGTGCGCATGCGGAAGGTCGGATCCTCCTGCGCGAGGCGCGCCAGCGCGGTTCCGAGCTTGTCTTGGTCGGCCTTGGATTTCGGCTCGATCGCCTGCGAGATGACCGGCTCAGGAAACGTGATCGACTCGAGCGCGATCGGCGCCTTCTCGTCGCAGAGCGTGTCGCCTGTGCGCGTATCGCTCAGGCCGACGGCTGCGGCAATGTCGCCTGCACCGATCGAATCGATGTCCTCGCGATGGTTCGCGTGCATGCGCAAGATGCGCCCGATGCGTTCTTTGCGTCCGGTGCGCGAGTTCAAGACGTAGCTGCCCTTGTTCAACGATCCAGAGTAGACGCGAAAGTACGTCAGATTCCCGTACGGATCCGTCGCGATCTTGAACGCGAGCGCCGCGAAGGGATCGCTGTCGTCGGGCTTGCGCGTGACGTCCGCGCCGGTTCTCGGATTCGTCCCGACGATTGGACGCGCGTCGAGCGGCGAGGGCAAGTACTCGACGATCGCATCGAGCAGCGGTTGGACGCCTTTGTTCTTGAAGGCGGCACCGCACAGCATGGGAAGGACCGTGCCCTCGATCGTCGCGCGGCGCAGAGCCGCCTTCATGCGATCGACCGGCAGCTCCTTACCCTCGAAGAACATCTCGAGCAGCTCGTCATCCTGCTCGGCAATCGCCTCGACCAGTTCGCGCCGGCACGTCTCGGCGATGTCGCGCAGCTCCCCGGGCTCGACGTCGGTTTCCGCCGTCATGGTACCGAGGTCGTCCGAATAAACGATCTTCTTCATCGTGAAGAGGTCCACGACGCCCGTGAACGCGTCCTCTGCGCCGATCGGCACTTGCACCGGAACGGCACGCGCGCCGAGGCGCTCGCGAATCTTCGCAACGACGTTGAAGAAATCGGCGCCCATGCGATCCATCTTGTTCACGAAGACGATGCGCGGAACGCGATACTTGTTCGCCTGCCGCCAAACGGTTTCGGACTGTGGCTGCACCGCGGCAACCGAGTCGAAGATCGCGACCAAGCCGTCGAGGACGCGCAGCGAGCGCTCCACCTCGACCGTGAAGTCCACGTGTCCCGGCGTGTCGATGATATTGACGCGCGTATCGCGCCAGACGCACGCGGTCGCCGCCGATGTGATCGTGATGCCCCGCTCTTGCTCTTGGACCATCCAGTCCATCGTCGCGGCACCGTCGTGTACCTCGCCCAGCTTGTGGACGCGCCCCGTATAGAAGAGGATGCGCTCGGTGCACGTCGTCTTGCCGGCATCGATATGTGCGGCGATGCCGATGTTGCGCGTGCGCTCGAGCGGGAAATCCCGTGTAGCCATGATGCTCTAGGAGTTCGCGACTACCAGCGGTAGTGCGCGAAGGCTTTGTTGGCTTCGGCCATCTTGTGCGTGTCGTCACGCTTCTTGATGGTCGCACCCATATTATTGGCGGCGTCGAGTAGCTCGCTTGCGAGCTTCTCCTCCATCGAGCGACCGTTGCGGGCGCGTGCGAAGCCGATCAGCCACCGCATCGCCATCGCCGGCCGGCGGTCCGGCCGCACTTCCATCGGCACTTGGTAGGTGGCGCCGCCGACGCGGCGCGGGCGCACTTCGACCAGCGGCATTGCGTTGGAGAGCGCCTGCTGGAAGACCTCGTACGGATCGCGGCCGGTCTTCTCGGCGACGATCGCGAGCGCGCCATAGGTGATGCGCTCCGCCGTCGACTTCTTGCCGCACAGCATTACCTTATTAATGAAGCGTGCCAGGATCCGCGAATTGTACCGCGGATCGGGCAGAATCTGACGCTTCGAAGCGGGGCCCTTACGCGGCATAGAGGCTCACTTCTTCTTCTCGCGCTTGGCGCCGTACTTGGAACGGCCTTGCTTGCGGTTGGCCGTGCCGGCGGTATCGAGCGTACCGCGGATGATGTGATAGCGGACGCCGGGCAGATCCTTCACACGGCCTCCGCGAACGAGCACGACCGAGTGCTCCTGCAAGTTGTGACCGATGCCCGGAATGTACGCCGTGACCTCTTCACCATTGGTGAGCCGGACGCGTGCGACCTTACGAAGCGCCGAGTTCGGCTTCTTTGGTGTGACCGTCTTGACTTGCGTGCACACGCCGCGACGCTGCGGGTTGCCCCGCACCTCGAAACTGCGCGTCGGCAAATCCGGATGGCCCGGCTTCGGTCCGGTGAGAGTCATCCGGAACGCGCGGGTCTTGACCTTTCGCTCGGTCTTTTCACGACCGGCTCGGACTAACTGATTGATTGTTGGCAATATATTGAGTCACACACAAAGCTAGCCGCACCCGCGGGTGGGCCGGAACTTCGGCAGTATATCAGGGGCTATTGCCCGCGTCAACGGCGTCGCAGGCCGCAGCAAGCTCCTGCGCGAGCGTCCTCCCCGCGGGACAGACGGCATCGGCATTTTCATGGAGAACGTCGCGCCAGAGTTCCCGCGACGAGCGTCCGAGCCGAAGAATCTCCAATCCCGCCGGCCCGCAGAGCCGTTCGAAGAGCTCACCGCCAGCAGGAATGCGCGAGGAGAGCAACCAGGCAAGTATCTGAGGAAGGTGCGAGGTAACGGCGACCGCCTCGTCGTGGACACCCGCCCCGACTGCCATGGGGCGAGCACCCAGCGACGCGATGAAGTCCCGCGCTCGGCCGTCGAGCTCGTCGTCGGAGCTCGGAACGTACGCCCACGTGCGTCCCTCGAAAAGATCGCTTCTTGCCGCGAGCGGGCCGCTGCCTTCGCCTCCGGCCATCGGATGCGTCGCGACGAAGTTACGGACGCCGCGCCCTGCGTCCACGACCGGCCGCTTGACCGACGCGACGTCCACGAGCAGCGTCCATTTCGATTCGCTCCCTCGAAGCGCGATCAGCTCGGCGCACGTGGTCGCTAATGGAGCGGCGATGACGATCGTGGCGCACCGGGTGTAGAGCTCCTCACGGCTCGCGCGCCCGTCGAGCGCGCCGAGCTCGAGCGCCTGCGCCGCAAACTCCTCTTCCAGGTCGTAGCCAAAAACGCTAACGCCATTACGACGAGCGCGCATCCCGATCGACGCACCGATCAAACCGGTTCCGAGAATGCCGAGGCTACTCACCGTACGAGGTCCGGACGCAACGCAACCGCGCCTTCGAGATAGACGTGTTCCACCTCGGCTTGCACGCGAGGCGTGTTCACGTGCATCAGCACGCGAATCACGCGCGGCATCGCATTGGGAACGTCGATCTCGCTGAAATGCAGCATCGGCACCTGAACCCAGCCGAGCTCGCGCGCGCCGAGCGCGGGAAACGCAGCGCGCAGATCGGGCGTGAGACTGAACAGGATCGACGCGATGGAGTCGGTCTCCACATCGTTACGCTGCGTCATCTCGCGCAAGAGGCGCTTCGTCGCGGCGAGAATTGCGTTGCGATCGTCCGCGTCGACGGTAATCGCCCCGCGGATCCCGCGGATCACGCGAAGGTGACGTCCGGAACTGGAATCCGCTCCAAGTCCGCAACGATCGCGCTGAAGTCTTCGAAGGTTAGGGCCTGTTCTTTGTCGCTCTTTGCTTCCGCCGGGTTCGGGTGGACCTCGACGAGCAATCCGTGCGCGCCGACGGCTTTCGCCGCACGGCACAGCGGCCGAATCCAGCGGCGAACGCCCACGCCATGACTCGGATCGACGAGCACCGGCAGGTGCGAGCGCTCGCGCAACACGGGCACCGCGGAAAGGTCGAGCGTATTACGCGTCGTCGGCTCGAACGTGCGAATGCCGCGCTCGCAGAGCATCACGTTGGGATTGCCCTCCGCGAGGATGTACTCCGCCGCAGCGAGCAACTCGTCGAGCGTTGCCGAGAGCCCGCGTTTCAGGAGCACCGGGCGACCCGCCCGGCCGACCGCCTTGAGCAGATCGAAGTTTTGCATGTTACGAGCACCGATTTGCAGCACGTCGACGTGCTCGGCCATCCGCGCCACCTGATCGGTCGTCATCACCTCGCTCACGGTCGGCAGCCCGCTCGCGCGGCCTGCCTCCGCAAGCAGCGTTACGCCTTCCCAGCCCAAGCCCTGAAAGGCGTACGGGCTCGTCCGCGGCTTGAACGCGCCGCCGCGCAGCATGACGGCGCCGCGCGCCTGAACTTCGCGCGCCGTTTGGAGGATCTGCTCGCGCGACTCGATCGAGCACGGCCCCGCGATGATGACGAACTCGCCGTCGCCGATGCGCACGTTGCCGACGCGCAGCACGGTCCCATCGGGCTTGGTCGGTCGCGCGACGCGCGGGAACGGCGACTCTACCAGAGGTGTGATGGGCTCGACCGAGCGACGCTCGGGAACGCGCTCGAGAGAAGGCCGCACGGCCGCGTCGCTCGCGCCCACGGGCTCGCCGAGGTGCGCGTCGTAGCTGCCCAGGACGCAGAGCGTCTTGCACGCGCCGCGCAGCGCGACGAGCGCGCGTCCCACGTTCTCGTCGCGCACGTCGCCGTCGAAATCGACGTAGAAGATGCGTTCAGCGCCGTGACCGAGATACGGCTTAGACTCCAGTTTGTCGCCGTTGATTCCGGCGTCGGCAAGAATTCCTAGAGCGCGCGCGAGCGATCCCGTGCGTTCTTCGACCGCGAAACTGATCGACGTCTTGCGCCGAGCAGCGCGTGCGCCACCGATCTCTTCGTCCGACCCGTGGCGCGGCCGAACGATAAGAAACCGCGAGTACGTCGCCGGGTGATCGGCGCAGTGCGCCGCGAGCTCCACTAAATCGTAGATCGCAGCCGCCGATGCCGGCGCGAGCGCCGCGACTTCCGGACTGCCGCCGCGCGCGACCTCACGCGCCGCAACGCCGGTGTCCTCGCACGGTATGGCGCGCGCTTGCTGCAAACCGCTCAAGAACTTCCCGCATTCGGCGATCACGAGCGGGTGCGCGAGCACTTCGCGCACGTCGCGCAGCGTCGCGCCGCGCACGCCGAGCAGCCGATGATCCGTGCGCCACAGGACCTCCGCCACCGGCGCCACGTCGAACGCGCCGAGTAAATCATAGGCTTCGCGCACCGTTCCACCGATGGCGTTCTCGATGGGAATCACGCCCAGGTCGGCGCGCAAGCTCGAGAGCGCGGTCACGAGCTCGCGATAGCTGGGCACGCCGAGGGTATTTGCAGAGATGCCGCGCTCCCGCATGAAATGCTCGAGAACGAGCTGCGAGTACGCTCCGTCGACTCCCTGATAGACCGCGATGCCCACGATTAGTCGTTAATACGGAAGCGGCAGGTCATGCCCTCTTTGAAATAGCGCGGCACAACGCGGACTTCGCCGCGCGGGTCCCCAATAGTGCACGGGTGGCTGCGAGCGGCACCCGATACGAAGAGACGCGCCTCACCGTGCTCGATGGGCTGCGCGGTGTCGCCGTGCTCCTCGTCCTTTGGTACCACGTCTGGGAGATATCATGGCTGCCGGCGCCCTATCCCTGGCTCGAGTTCGTTCCTGAAACGGGCTTCATCGGCGTCCATCTCTTCTTCTTCCTGAGCGGCTTCGTCATCACGTATCCTTTTATTCGCGCACGCCTGCGCAGTGCGAACGCGCCGTCGTGGAGGCATTTCGCGTGGCGGCGCTTCATCAAGATCGTGCCTTCATACGTTCTTTCGATCGCGCTCGCGTACGCGATCGGCTACGCGCAGCGTCAGGATTCGACCCCCGCGTGGCAAGCGATCGCAACCCATCTCCTCTTCGTGCATACGTGGTTTCCCGCCACGTACGGGTCGATCAATGGCGTTCTATGGACGCTCGCCATCGAGGTCGAGTTCTACCTCCTCTTCCCACTCGCGTGGTGGTGCTTCACGCGGGCCCCGTGGGTTACCGCAGCCGGTATGATCGTCGTTTCGATGCTCTGGCGCGCGGGATTCGCGGCGTGTTGCTACAGCACGCTGTTCGCGCCATACAGCGAGAATCTCCCGGGCTATCTCGGCATCTTTGCCTGCGGGATGCTCGCCGCGTGGATCTTCTGCCGTTACGGTGGGCGCGTCGTGCAATCGCACCGCTACCTCGCGCCGCTGCTCCTGTTCGCGGGCACCGTCGCGCTCGTCGCGCTTTTGCACGGGCTCTACGCGTACCGCCACGAGGACCAATGGGCATCGGTTTGGCAAATATGGAGGCGCGAGTTGTTCGGCGCTGCGTTCGCCGCCATCGCGCTCGGAGCGCTATGGAGCCCGCGAGGCTGGTACGCGCTGCTCGCGAGCCGGCCGCTGATCTTCCTCGGCGCGATCTCCTACAATCTCTACCTTTACCATCAGATGCTGGCCCGCGAGCTGCTCTGGAAGCGCGTACCGGGGTACGCCGGGAGTCCCCACGCCGACCCGCACTGGCAGGTGCTCTACACGCTGGTCGCGTTCGCGGCGTCGATCGCGCTCGCGGCCCTCATCACGTATCTCTTCGAGCGGCCATTGCTGCGCCTGCCCGATCCACCGCGTTCCGGGGCACTTTCCGGAGCGTGGCGCAACGCGGTCAAACGCTGATCGAAACGATCGTCGCGGTCGCGATCCTCACGATCGTCGCCGGCGCGGTCCTCGCCGGCACGATCGCGTCCGCCGCGCACTTCGGTCCGGATCCCGCGCGCGCGGCGCTCGACGACGCGCTGGCGCGCGAGATGAGCATCGCACGCAACCTCGTAAAGTATCAAGGCGCGACGATAACGCCGGCATCCATTCAAACGACGGCTCCCCTCGCGGATGCATCGCCGCTTCCGGCAAACCTCGAGCTACAGGTGACGCAGCTGCCCGGAGGCGGCATGGCGCTGACGATTTCAGCGACCGCAACGTGGCGCGGCGCGACGGAGCATCGCTCGCTTTCGAGCACGCTTCCTCCACCGGCACCGCTTCCCGGATCCTCCGTCACGCTGCCGGGATTCGCACCGGCTCCAACCGGCGCTCCGTAAGGAACCGGCGTGCTCTTACGCGTCCTCTTTCTCTGCGGCGCCGTCGTTGTGCTCGGTGAGACGCTGCTGCAAGCCGCCGCGTCCCTCGCGGTCTCCGCACTTCAGCGTCGCGGGGCCACCGCCGCTGCGCACGCGTTCGCCGACGCGGAGCAACTCGCGCAAGCAACCATAGCCGCAGCGATGGCCGCCGGGGCGACCCCGCCTGCATCGCTGCCGCCGACGCAAACCTGCGTGACGAGCGATGCCGCAAGATGCACGATGAGCGCACGGACGCGCGTGGCGCTCGCGACGCCCGTTCCGACGCCGTGTCCGAGCGCGGGCTGCAACACGTACCTACAGGAGAACGACGCGGTCGACGAGGGGCGCATCGTCGCGTCGATTGCAACGACGATCGCGCTCGGTTCGGGCGCGCCGATTGCCGCACGCAGCGGCTCGGTCCTCTTTCGAACGCTGCGCGCACCCCCGTACGCCGTAGCGTCGGGCGCGCTCGATGGGACGCTTGACGATTCGGAGAGCGGCGCCGGTGACACCGCCGGCCTCATTCAGGTCGTCTACCAGGATGCCGTCAGCGGCGCTACGATGCCCGCGAACGTCTGGAGCGGCATGTCGCCTGCGGCTCCGAGCGCTAGCGGATGGTCCCCGTGAACATACGCTCTGTAAGCGAAGCGATGCCGGGGAGCCGTGCCTTCTTGCCGCGGAATGCGGCCACCGTGGAGTACGCCCACAGCGCGACGAAAGCAAGATCGAGCGTGCGGTAGATCCACACGTCTCCCGGCCGAAGCCCGGCTGCGGAGCTCGCGAGCGTGATGACGATCCACGCGGCGAGCCACACGCACCAGAGAACGATCGCTTGCCCTGCAGACCAGCGTACGAGCGCATCCGTCGCGCCGGCCGCCAATATCGCGACGGCTCCCACAAGCGAGAAGAGCGCCGCTAGCCCCGCGGCAACGTTCGGGCGAAGCCCGAACGGCGCCGGCTTCAGAGCATCGACTTGAAGATGCTCTCGGTGAGACCCGCGACCACCGGAATGCGCACTTCCTTGCCTTGGAACGCCGTGATGAAGGTCCATAGCCACACGATCAATGCGAGCACGCCCCAAACCATGGAGAGCGGCACGGCGAGCAGCCACATATGGAGCATCGGAAAGATTAACCAGAATACCGCGACGTCGATGACCCACCACGAGACCCAGAGCGTGATCGATTGCGCAGCCGCCCAGCGCACGAACTTGTTCGTTCCGCCTCCGACGAGCATGATGATGCCGCCCAGCCAGGTGAGCAGATACGCAAGGCCCGCGGCGACGTTCGGCTCGAGCCCGAACGGCGTATCCTTTTGAGGTTGACTGACCATTGTATGCAGTTCCCTCTCCGTAGTAGCAAGTGCGCAAGAACGCGCGAACTTTGGCAGACTCCTTTCGGGAAGGCGCTTGCTACTCCTCGGCGAAGCGCGGCCCGATGGCTCGCGCGAGGTATTTGCTCCTCCTGCTGCCCTTCATCGCATATCTCGACCCCGCGCTTTACGACCGGGTCGAGCCGCGGCTTTTCGGCTTCCCGTTCTTCTATTGGTATCAACTCCTTGGGGTCGCCGCGACCTCGGTCATCCTGGGCGTCGTGCTCTTCCTTGGACGACTGGAGCGATGATGCTCTCGGTCCGCGACGAGGTCTTCGTCGGGCTCGTCGTCCTCGTGACGCTGCTGGGCTTCGTCGCCGCGCGCTGGCGCGCAGCCGACCTGCATCGGCTCGACGAGTGGGCGCTCGGCGGCCGGCGCTTCGGGACGCTCGTCTCTTGGTTTCTCATCGGGGGAGACATCTACACCGCCTACACATTCATCGCCGTGCCGGCGCTGGTCTACGGCGTCGGCGCTCTCGGCTTCTATGCAGTTCCCTATGCGGCGATCGCCTATCCGTTCGGTTTTATTTTTCTCGCTCGCTTTTGGTCGATCGCGAAGGCGCGTGGATACGTTACCGCCGCCGACTTCGTGCGCGACCGCTTCGGCAGCCGGCCGCTCGAGGTTGCCGTCGCCCTGACCGGGGTCCTCGCTACGCTGCCGTACATCGCGCTTCAAGTCGTCGGCATGAAAGCGGTGCTCATGCATCTCGGGGGAGCCTTCGCGATCGGTAACGGCGAGCTGGCCTTGAGCATCGCCTTTCTGCTGCTCGCCGCGTACACGTTCACGAGCGGCCTGCGCGCGCCCGCGATGATCGCGTTCGTCAAGGACACGCTGATCTACGCCACCGTCGTTGCCGCAATCGTCATCATCCCGGCCAAGCTGGGCGGCTGGGCACACGTCTTCAGCCTCTCCGCCGAAACGCTGGCGGCGCGGCCTAAACCCGGGGCGTTGCTTTTGTCCGGAAACCTCCAGGTAGCGTACGCCACGATGGCCTTGGGCTCGTGTCTCGCGCTCTTCGTGTACCCCCACTCGATAACGTCGGTGCTCGCGGCGAAGAGCAAGGCGGTGGTGCAGCGCAACATGGTGCTTCTGCCGATCTACTCGCTGATGCTCGGCTTTCTCGCGTTGCTCGGATACTGTGCCATCGCCGCCGGGATCATGACGACGGATACGAGCAGCGTGGTGCCGACGTTGCTGGATAGGTATTTTCCCGGCTGGCTTTCCGGCGCGGCGCTCGCAGCCATCGTCATCGGTGCGCTCGTTCCGGCGGCCATCATGGCGATCGGGTCGGCGAACCTCTTTGCGAGCAACATCTTCGGTGAGTTCAAGCCCGGACGTCTGCACGCGGACGCCCATCTTTCCAGACTCTTGACCCTCGCGCTCTGTGCGTTCGCGCTCGGTTTCGTGATCTTCGTTCCGACGGCATACGCGATCAACTTTCAGCTGCTAGGCGGCATCTGGATGGTGCAGATCGTGCCCGCGTTCGTCCTCGGGCTCTACACGCGCAAGCTCCACCCGCTCGGCCTTTTGCTCGGCTGGCTCGTCGCTATGACCGCATCGACCACGATGGCGGCAGGCTCGGCCCTCGCCGGTAAGGGCATCTCGGTGAACGTCACGTTACCGCTCTTCGGTCACGGCGTCACCGTCTTCATCGCTCTGTACGGCTTGGCGATCAACCTCGTGCTGGCCGTCGGCGTGTCGTTGCTGCTCCGGCTCTTCCGCGCGAACCCCGGAAGCGACGGCACGACGCCCGCGGCGTACGCCTAGAGCGCCTAGCTAGCGTATCTCGAACGGAGCATCTTCTTCCACGAGTTCCCCTTCCGCATTACGGGCGATGACCCGCAGGCGGTACTTCCGCAGAAAAATCGGTGGCGTGTCGTAGACCTCGAGGGAGAACGCGAAGCGGCCGGCGCCGACCTTCGGAACGTCGATCGCGAAGAGATTCGTCCGCACCTCCATGCTCGCGACGTTCGTCGTCGTGACGAAAGCGGCACGCCATGTCGTTCCGCGCGGCACCGATAAGGCAGAAAAATACATCGCCACGATCTGCGGCTGCGCGATCGGCGTAGCGACGCGTGGCGACGGCCACGCGCGCGGCATGTGCCCGACGCTCGCATTCGCAGGAAGCGGCGTCGGTGTCGAGGCACATGCCGCGACCGTCGCAGCGGCCGCGAGAACGAACAACGCCGTCCTACTCACGCGTTTTACCTCACGACTTCGGGCGGATATTCCTGCAGAAGGGCGTAACGAATCGGTAATGCGGTCGCTTGCCTTCGACTACGCCGTGAGCATCTGCTGCGTGTGGGTCGTCGCCGGTTTCTTCCTCGATGCCTGGGCGCACGGCCACGTCCCGATCGAGACGTTTTTCACGCCGTATCACGCCGTCTTCTACTCCGGCATGCTGGTGCTGTTCTGCATCATCGCCGGGTTCGCAGTCCGCAACCGTGCCGGCGGCCTGTCTTGGGCGCAGAGCGTCCCGGCTCCTTACCGGCTCGCGATCCTCGGCTTCCCGATCTTCGTGCTTGCCGGCATCGGCGATCTTCTGTGGCACATGCTGCTCGGGATCGAAGTCGGCATCGACGCGCTGCTTAGCCCGACGCATCAAGCGCTCGGGCTGGGAATGTTCTTTCTCGCGAGCGGGCCGATCCGCTCCACGCTCGCCAACCGCGCGACGAGCACGACCCTTTGGCGACAACTTCCGTTCGTCTTCGGGCTCGTCGCTTGGTACGGGCTCGTCCACTTCGGTACGGCATACGCGTTCATTCCCGGAGCCGCGCGCGCGGATGCTCCGCCGTCGATCACCTTCTCGCCGAACTACATGACGGCGCTCGCCCTCGCGTACTACAAAGTCGCGATCGGTGTGCTCGTGCTCATCTTCCAAGCCGCCCTGACCGCGGGGTTTGCGCTCTGGGCCACGTCGTCGCTGCGTCTACGACCCGGCGTCTTTACCATTCTCTACCCGTGCGCGAACGCAATGGCTGCCGCGCCTTTCACGAACTCGACTCCTCTGCTCGCCGTAACGCTGGTCGCGTCGCTCGTCACCGGCGTAGCGGCTGACGTCATGGTCGCTCGGCTTGATCCCCAGCCGTCGCGCCCCTGCGCGTATCGATGGTTTGCAGCGCTCGTACCGATGATCTACGCTGCGACGTTTCTGATCGGCACCGATGTCACGTCGGGACTCTGGTGGGATTGGAACGTCGCGCTCGGTGCGTGGTGCTGGACGGGCGTTGCAGGATTCGGCCTCAGCTTCATCTGCCTCGCGCGGAGGTAAGCACCATTTCGCGCGCCGCACTTCTCCTCGCGCTCGTGGCCGTAGCAGTACACGCAGCGACGGCCGGCCGTTATGGGTACTTCCGTGACGAGCTGTACTTCATCGCGTGCGCGCATCATCTCGCGTGGGGATACGTCGATCAGCCGCCGCTCGTTGCCGTCGCCGCGTGGCTCGCCGCACCATTCGGATATGCGCTCGTCGCGCTGCGCGCTCTTCCATTGCTGGCAAGCGCGCTCACGGTCACGTGCGCGGTCGCGCTCGCGCGCGAGCTCGGCGGCGGCTCCTTCGCGCGCTGGACCGCGGGCATCTTCACGCTGTTGCTTCCCGCATATCTCTTGCTCGGCAACACCTTGACGACGACCTCGTTCGAGCCGCTCACGTGGGCGCTCGCCGTCTACTGCACCGTACGGCTCGTGCGCAGCAACGGCGCGTGGCGTTGGTGGATCGCTCTAAGCTTCGTCTTCGCCTTCGGACTCTACGGGAAGTACTCGATCGCGCTTCTTGCTCTCGCGCTCGTCGCCGGGCTGCTCGCGACGCCCGAGCGGCGCGTGCTGCGCTCGCTGGGCTTTCCGGTTGCCGTTGCGATCTGCGCCGCGGTCGTCGCTCCCAACCTCGCCTGGCAAGCCTCGCACGGTTGGCCGATCGTCGAAGTGCTCCGCGGCGACGCCGAGCATCGGCCGCCGTTTCAGAGCGGCGTCGCGCTGGAGCACCGGGCGTTGCTGCAGAACGCGCTCTCGTTCGTCATCGAGCAGATCCTCTATGCGGGGCCGTTGTCGGCACCGCTCTGGATCGCCGGTATCGTAGCGCCGTTTCGTATCGAGCGGCTTCGCGACGTACGCTTCGTGGCCGTTGCGGCCCTCTTGGTTTTCGCCTCCGCGCTCGCGCTCGGCGCAAAGGGCTACTACGTCGTCGGCATCTACGCATCGTTGCTCGCCGTCGGCTGCGTTTGGCTCGAATCGCTCGCCCCCCGCGCCCGCTCGCTCTATGCGGCTGCCGCGATCGCGGCAGCTCTCGTTGCCATGCCGCTTGCCCTTCCGGTGTTGAGCGTGCGAGGCCTCATCGCGTACAGCAGTGCGTTCCACATTCCCGGGAGCAACGGCACTACGCCCCATCTCGTTCAGCCGGTCTTCGCCGAAGAGTTCGGTTGGGACCGTCTCGCGCGAGACGTCGCCCGGGTCTACCGCGCTCTTCCACCTCGCGTGCGCGCGCAGACCGCGCTCTACGCCGACACGTACGCCGACGCCGGCGCGCTCGACTTCTTTGGGCCGCGATACGGCCTGCCGCCGGCGATCTCGTCGCAGAACGCGTACTATCTTTGGGGAACGCACGCAGAGACCGGGCGGACGTTGATCGCCGTCGGCGCCACGCGCGTCGATCGCCTTAAACGGTACTACCGGCGCGTGCGTCTCGTGTCGACGTCGTTCGACCCGTACCGCTGGATCGTCGAGGGACCGGCGCCGATTTACCTCTGCGTAGATCCAGTCGCGCCGCTCTCGGTCATCTGGCCGCACCTGCGCTGGTACGGCGCGTAGAGATTGGGCCGAGCACGGTGTCCCGCGAGCGCGCGCCACGGGCACTCGTCATCACATGGGCGCGCGGCAACGAGGCTTCACGCTGATCGAGGTTCTCGTCACGGTTGGGATCCTCACATTGCTGCTCGCCGCCGGCGCTTGGAGCTTCTCGCTCCATCCAAATGCCCTCGTCGCCGCAACCGACGACGTCGATGCCGCTCTCGCCTCGGCGCGCGCGATCGCGGCGTCGAGCGGTAACGGCGCAACGCTCGTCTTCGCGCCACGCGGCAATGGTCGTGGGAGTCGCCTCGCAGGGTTCGCACTACGCATCTACAGCGGACGCCCCAATGCGCCGGGCGCCGTTAACCCGACGTCGGCGATGCCCGTGATTGCCGACGCGAACGTCCGCGAGCGCACGCTCGGGGCGCCGCCGTTCTCGCTCTTCGTGGACAGCGCCGGAGATGCGAGCGCAGCGGCGTCGTATCCGGCGCTCGATGCAAACGGCAACGCGCGTTTTCCGGTGATCGCACAAGAACCCGCCTGTCCCCCGGGCGGGTTCGCGTTGACGTTCACCAACCCGCGATCGGGAGCGAGTTCGACGCGCTCGCTTGCGTGCCGCGTCGCGCTTAGCGTTCCCGGCGGCCCAAACCCTTCCCCGACGCCGAACGTACCGCTCGTCACGCCGCGCGCGCTCCTCTTTCACTGGCCTCAAGGCGAGCGAGAGCAGTTCGTCGCGACCGAGTGGGGATATGTGCATTGGTTTGCCGCTCCCGGCTTCACCTGTGGAAACGGCGTCGCTGCGTTCCCCGACGTCCTTCCCTCACCATACTCGCCCGCCTACTCACCTGCTGAAGCGGCGCGCTCGCCCTCGCCGCCGCCGGCCGTACCGTACTCATATCCCAACGCGAACGGCGCAAGCACGAACGACGCGCCCGCTACATTTCCTTTGCAGCCGCAGAGCGCCGGGCTTTGCAGCGCGTCCGTCCGCGACGCGTACGGCCAGAGCGCTTCGACATCGGTCGCCGTCATGGGCTGGCTCACCGCCGCATACGGCTCAGCTCAGGCGACGCACGCGAACGGCGCGATCGCGATCCCCGCAAGCGCCCTCCCGCGTGCCGGAAGCAGCGTAACAATCTCACTCACCAAGACGTTCGATGCGGCATCCCTCGCGCCGCGCATCGCGTTTACCGGCAGCAGTGCTGCCGCTTGCACGAGCGACCTCGCGGTCGTGACGGCGCCCGGAACCGCACCGGCAACGCCGTCGCCGACGCCCGCCACCGCCGCAATCGCGCTGACGGTAACGCTCGTGCCTCCCTCGGCACTCGACTGCACCGGCATCATCTACAATCACTATGCCGACCCACGCGCGCCGTCCGATTCCGTCTCGGAAAGCTCTGAGGGCGTCGCATTTACGGCCTCGCTCGCGCCCGCCACCGGGCCGCTCTCGACGCTGGGCAAGATCGTATTTTGGATGAGCCCCGGCAACGGCGGCGCTTGTTCGTACGCGCAACTCTATCTGCGCAACGGAAGCCTCGATACGAACGCGCCGAACCATGCCGACGCCTCCAACGCCACCGACGCCAACGGCTGCGTGACCGACCACATGGTCCGCTTATGTGCGACCGAATCGAACTACACCGGAGCGTTTTCACTTTCGCCTGGGACCTGTTCCGGCAAGGTCTCGTTCGATCCATTGAGCTGGCCGTTCAACGGCGACGCAACTGCAACGCCGGCGGGCGCCACACCCGGCTGCGCGTTTGCCGTAGCCTCAGCGGATCAGACCATACGCAACGCAGGAGCGCAAACGGTCGACGCCGTCGTCGATTCGTGTCAAGGATCGTCGATGACCGTCGCGATTGGAACGGGCTGCGCCGTGACGATTCCCAATGCTGGAACCACCGGGAGCCTCGACTGCACCGGCGGCGGCTCAGGCGGCAGCGAAACCGACACGAGCGTCACGTGGAATCCGCCGCTGCCGGCGCTCGGAACGTTCGACGGAACGGTTTGGACGCGCACCGAGCCGGGAACGCAAACCGTGTCGTGGGTCAGCGTAACGATCGCGTGCTTCTTCAGCGGGGATCACGGCGTTCCGCGCGTCGTGAACACCTCGCACGGAGGCGCGACGTTCAACTGACTGCGCGCCACTGACGCCGCGAGGCTTCGCGACCGGCCCTCCAAGGATATCGCCACGACCGGCGCGCACGTAGGGCCCCCTAAGGAGCCTGGTCCATGAAAGTGCTGCGCGCGACGCTCGTACTCGTTCCGATCCTCGCGCTGACGATCGCCGTGCCGTTCGTCAACCATCTCGATCCGACGGTCTTCGGGCTTCCGTTCGTTCTGTTGTGGGTCGTGGCGTGGGTCTTCGCGACGCCGGTCTGCCTCTGGCTCGTCGGCCGCGTGGAGGGACGCTGGTGAGTGCTGCCGGCCTCGCGCTCGGGATCGTCGCGCTCGTCATCGTGGCGACGATTCTCTTTGCGCTCTGGAGCTCGTGGCACGTTCACACGAGTCCTGCAGAGTTCATCGTCGGCGGCCGCTCCTTCGGCACCGTCTTCCTCTGGCTCTTGCTCGCCGGCGAAGTCTACACGAGTTTCACCTTTCTGGGCGCGGCGGGCTGGGCATACGGCCGTGGCGCGCCCGCATACTACATCCTCGCGTACGGAACGTGCGGCTACGTCATCGGGTACTTCTTGCTGCCCGCGATCTGGCGGGTCGGCAAGGAGCGCGGGCTGCTGACGGGCCCCGATTTCTTCATCGATCGCTACGGAAGCCGGACGCTCGGCGTGGGCATCGCGCTCGTGCAACTCGTCTTCATGATCCCCTACGTAACTCTCCAGCTGAGCGGCTTGCAGACACTGCTCGCGCTCGCCGGGTACGGCACCTTCGATGCGACGGCTGCCGTTGGCGTCGCCTTCTTGCTGATCGCGCTCTTCGTCTTCTCTGCTGGGTTGCGCGGCACCGCGTGGGCCAGCGTCATCAAGGACGCACTGGTGCTCGTTGCGGTCGTCTTTGCCGGCATCGCCCTTCCCCTGCACTTCTTTGGTTCGATACCTGGGATGTTCGCGCACCTGCGCGCGGCACACGCGGCGATGCTGACGCTCGCTCCGGCGGGAGCGCCGAACGGCACGGTCTGGTACGTCTCAACGGTGCTGCTGACCGGCATCGGCTTCTTCATGGGGCCGCAATCCTTCGCCGCGACGTACAGTGCGCGCAGCGAGAGCGTTCTGCGCCGGAACGCCGTCTTTCTGCCGCTCTATCAAGTCGTGCTCTTGCTCGTGTTCTTCGCCGGCTTTAGCGCGCTGCTCATCGCTCCGGGCCTGAAGGGAGCGAAGGTCGACGAATCGTTCCTCCTCGTCGTCCAGCGCTTCTACCCGCCGTGGGTCATGGGGCTCGTCGCGGCAGCCGGAGCGCTCGCCGCACTCGTGCCCGCCTCGGCGCTCCTGCTCGGAACGGCGAGCGTCGCAGCGAAGAACGTTCTGGGCGACGGGCTCGGGCTCGCACGCAGCGACAGCGCCCGCTTGCTCGCGACGCGCGTCTTCGTTCTCGTCATTGCCGTACTCGCGCTCGCCCTGTGGCTCTTCGAAAAACAGACGCTGGTCGGGCTGCTGTTGATCGTATACAACGGCATTACGCAGGCCGCGCCGGGCGTGGTCATCGCGTTCGTATGGCGCCGCGCGACGGCATGGGGCGTCGGCGCAGGCGTGGCAGGCGGAATTGCGACCGTGATCTGCTTGAGCGCGACGCCTGCTCCCTGGGGCGTGAACCCCGGGTTTCTCGGCTTGCTCGTGAACGTAGTGCTGCTGGTCGCGGTCTCTATCGTGACGAAAAGCAGTCTCGACAGTACACGGGCTTATCGCCGCGCGGGTTGAACGGCAGCTCCGCTACCGCACCGCAGTTGCTGCACGTCGCCGTGAACGTCTCGCGCACCCGCGGCGCACCGCCCGCGCCGCTCGATTGGCCGCTCTGCGTTCGCATCGCTTTACGCGCTTGCCGGCAATCCTGGCACCGGTTCGGTTTGTTCTGGAAACCCTTCTGTTCGTAAAAGCGCTGCTCCCCGGCACTAAATACGAACTGGCGACCGCAATCCACACAGTTGAGCATCTCGTCTACGTACACGGACAATGACTCCTAAAAGCAACGGGCCAAAGCATCGACTCCCTCTTCGAAGATATAGAGCGGGCCGATCAAGAGATAGATCAGATTCTCGAGGAACTTCGGTTTCGTCCCCTCGAACCGATGCCCGACGAGCTGGAAGATCCAGCCGAGAACGAATGCGCCCGCATCGAGCTCCCACGCGAGCCTCGTGCCGATTACGTAGAGTGCGGCGAAGATCAGCAACGATACCAGCGTGCCGCGTAAATCGATCGTGACGTAGTATGCGAGCGTGAGAACTGCGAGAACCATGGCGAGGGTCACGGGGCCGAGGCGCACCTGCGCGGTGAGCCCCAAGAGACCGAGGATGATGAGCGGGATTCCGAACGCGTGACAGATGCGATTACGCGGGTCGTTGTGATACGACGCGTATTCGCCGAAGAGCCGAGCCTTGGTCATGTGACGTTTCGTTCCTGAAGTATCCCGCGGCTTCTGCGACCTCAGCGACAAAAGTCCCTGCCGCGTGGGCCTCCGAAGCCTCGCCGCCGAAGCTACCGGCGTGTCCACGCTCGCGGTCCCTTCAGAGCTGGTCGACGATGTCGTCGCCGTGCGACGCCATCTCCACATGCAGCCGGAGCTCGGGTTCGAGGAGCAGCGCACTGCCGCGTTCGTCGCGCAACGGCTCCGATCGCTCGGCTTCGAAGTGCACGAACGAATCGCGATGACGGGTGTCGTCGGCGTTATCCGCGGAGCGCTGCCGGGTCGCACGATCATGCTACGCGCGGATATGGACGCGCTGCCGATCCTCGAGGAAACCGAACACGCCTACCGCTCGCGCATCGACGGTACGATGCATGCTTGCGGCCATGACGGTCACGTCGCGATCCTGCTCGGAGTAGCGACGCTCGTCGCAAGCGCGCGCCACGAGCTCGCAGGAACGCTTTGCCTCGTCTTCCAGCCCGCAGAGGAAGGCAAGGGCGGCGCGAAGGCGATGGTCGACGAAGGCCTCATCGAGCGCTTCGGGATCGAGCGTGCGTACGGGCTGCATCTGTCGTCCAAATATCCCACCGGGACGCTGGCCTTCCGCGCCGGCCCGATGTACGCATCCAGCGACTCCATAGAGATCGACGTGCTGGGCGTCGGCGGACACGGTGCGGCGCCACATGAAACCGTCGATCCCATCGTGGTCGCCGCGAACTTCGTCACGTCCGTGCAGCAGATCGCTTCACGCGCAATCGATCCGCTCGAGCCCGCCGTCATTACCATTGCGTCCATTCACGGCGGAACGATCCACAACGTCATTCCGCGTACGTGTCGCATGTTGGGGACCGTCCGCGCATTCTCCGCCGACGTTCGCAATGCCATGCCGGAGCGCATCGAGCGCGTGCTCCGCTCGTGCTGCGACGCGGCGGGCGCGAAATACGCCTTCGATTACCTCTGGCGCTACCCGGTAACGGCAAACGATCCGGATCAGACCGCCTATGCGCGCGCCCTCGCGGCACGCCTGGTCGGCGACGAACGCGCCATCGAGGCCGATCGCCTCATGGGTGCCGAAGACTTCTCGTTCTTCGCGCAGCGCGTTCCCGCGTGTTTCTACACGCTCGGCGCGCGCGGCGGCCCGGCGACCTCGCACCCGCATCATTCCAGCCTCTTCGACATCGACGAATCCGCACTGCCGGCCGGCGTTGCGATGATGACCGCGCTGGCTCTCGACGCGGCTCGCAACGCACCGTGACGGCGACGATTCCGCAGGTCGTCATGCCAAGCTCGCTCGACGACTACCTCGAGATCATGACGCGCGCCGTTTTTCAAGCGGGCGTGAGCTGGAAGCAGATCGCGGCGCATTGGGACGCGTACCGCAGCGCATTCGACGGATTCGACGTCGCGCGCGTCGCGGCGTTCGCAGATGCTGATGCCGCACGCGTTCTCGAGACCGACGGCGTCCTGCGTTCGCCACGCAAGGTTCAAGCCACGATTCGTAACGCGCGCACGTTGCTCGAGCTCGATCGCGAGCACGGAACCTTCCGCGACTACCTACGCGGTTTCGCCGACTACGCAGCCACGGCGAAGGCCCTCAAGAGACGCTTCGCCTTCATGGGCGAGATGAATGCATGGTACTTTCTCTTTCGCGTCGGGGAGCCGGTGCCGCGATTCGAGGCGTGGGTGACGACGATTCCCGGCAGTCATCCGCGCATGCTCGAGATGGTCGAGCTCGCGCGAAAACAGGGCCGCTCTTCCGAACGGCCCTAATTCCCTCGTCGCGAAGGAGCAGTGGAAACAGACTGCGAGAGGGCGAGATTACGGCGGAGAGGGCAGCGGCGAGGGCGACGGCAACGGCGAGACGCTGGCAGAAGGCGCCGGCTGGCCGCCGTGAATCAACACGCCGCCGTTAGGCCTGAACTCCGGACGAATCATATAGATTCCGAGTGCCGGCGCGTAGTTCAGCTCCGGAACGCTCCTGCCGTCCCAGCCGCGCTGCTGCAGCTCCTGTGCGGTGGCACCGGCAACGCGTCCGCAGCGCAGGAGCGCACCGAGCGTTGCCGGATCGCCGGGATTCAGCTCGTACCAGGTGCCGGCTCGCGCGGCGTGCGGCGTGATCGTGAAGCTCGGGGCCACCACGCCTTTCGTGAAATGTGCGCGCAACTCGCCGATCAGCTCCACCGCGGTGTTGCGCTCGGGGCCCGCGCACGATCCACCGGCACGCACCTCGAACGGGTTGGCAGGCGGCGCCGAAGGCAGGACGTAGACGCGGAAGTTCTCCTGGCCCGGCTGCGGCGGCTGTGGCGCGAAATACAACCCAACCGCCGGCATGAACTCGAGCTGCGGCACCATGAAGAGTTGCGTCTGCGGCCGGTAGAGATGGTGCGCCGCAACGTCGTCCGGCGTCGCGCGATGGACGCTCAGGCACCCGATGATCGGACGCATGCGTTCGAACGACCGTGGCGTGACGGTCAACGCGTACGTGGCGCCCAGACCGTGGTATGCGACCGTCGCGTCGGGGAGACTCGGCACCGGCATCGTCGCCGGGTACCCTGCCGTGGTTTTCGCCGTTTCGATTCGGACCACGAATGCGGCGAGCGTCTCCCCGAGCTCGCGAGCATAGGCCGCGTCGCCGGCGGCGCAGAGCTGCGCGCCCGTGCGGAGCGCAAACGGCTGCACCGGCGGTGCCGCCGGCAAAGGCGAAAACAGATTGCGGAATCCTCCGCGCGCCGGACCGGGACCGCGGCGCCCGCCGAAAAAGCCCACTGGGCCACGGTGCGACTCGTTCTGCAGCGCCGTCTGCGTCGTCACTTGCTGCGCTCCGGCGCCGAACTTCACCGTGTACGTCACCGAATACATGCGCGGTTGTAACGGCCGCGCAAGGTTCGCGATCTGCATGCCGCCGAGCGTGACGTACGGGACTTCCCACTGCGAGCTGGTAAAGACGCCGCCGTACGCGTTCGTGACGTTGCTCGCGATCGCCGTCAACGTCCCGTGCTCGAGCTGTGCTCCCACGCCTGCATCCATCGTCAGGTAGGCCGGCAGATGACTCCAGTTGTTGCTGGCGGTGTACTGTGCGTCGAGCAAATACTCGAGCGGCGAGCCGGGCGCCTTGTAGTCGAACGTGATTCCCGCGCGGTTCAGCGGAACGTTCGGGATCTGCCTGCCGGGGATGACGATCGAATACGGGTTCTCGATACGCGGATCGACCGAGAAGACCGTCGCCGAGGTGAGATTGTAGAACGGCTGCACGACCAAATCACCGAACGTCAGGTACGACGAAAGCTCCACGCCTTGATAGACGCGTTGCGTGCCGCCTATCGGCGTCATGAAGTACAGCTGCGTCGCCGAGAACGGCGTTCCCGGCGGCCGATCGCAACCTGCAGGGGAGTCCCAGATCGGTTGCACGAGCGAGGGGTACGTCGCGGGTACGACGCCCGTGGAGGTGAGCACCGAGCCGTTCACGTCGACCGGAAGTACGACGCCGTTCTCGACTTGGCGATAGAGCTGCAACGAAATGTTGCCACCGGGCAGCGCGCGCGTGTAGGCGGCGCGCAGCGAGCTGGACGAGCTCGCGCCGGGCTGGTCGCCGGGGGCGCTCCCGTACGCAACGTTGCCGTAGCAGTCGAACTGCAGCGAAGCCGGATCGGTCAGCGTGGTCTGCCGCGTCCCACCGGCGGCGACGCCTCCGAGAGCGTACGAGAGCGCGTACGTGTCGCGCGCGGTCGGCCTCCATGTCATCCCGGCGCTCGCCAGAAGCGTCGAAGGCGCGTGCGAAGCGTGGCTGATGCCGAGGGAATCGGTCAACGTCAGCTTGTCGTTGGAATGGATCGTATCCGTAGCCTGAAATGCGTCATAGGACGACTGCGCCGCGCCCAGGTAGTACGGAATCGCCTGCGTCACGAGCGGCGTGCTCGTCACTTGCGTCGTCGTGCCGTACGCCGAGAGCGCGATGGTATGGCGCTCCCGGGACGGCAGCATCGCGTTGATGGAAAACCCTCGGCTCGCGGCGTTCGTCGCGAAGCCGTTGGGATCGGCGATGCCGCCGACGAACCGGTTGAGCTCGTCGCGCACGCTCTTGGCGTCCATGCCGTAGATCGATGCTTGGACGGTCGTTGCGCCTAGGAGTGCGTCGTCGGTCAGCGAGTACATGTCGAAGTTGCTCTGCATGCCGTTGTTAGGGCCGTATCCACACGGCAACGTACCGTCGATACGCAGACAGACGAGCCCACTCTCCCGCGTCGAGTTCATGAACGTGCCGACCAGCGTCTGCGTATCGCTGAACGCGTAATGCAGCTTCACGAGCTCTCCGCCGATGGACGTGTTCCCCTCGTGGATGTAGTCGAGACCGCTCGCGTCGAGGTAGCGCTCTCCGTCTACCAAACTCGGTGTGAAGCGGTCCGTCGTCTCGAGCGCCACGCCCAGCTTGCCGTCGGAGCCCGTCTCTGCCAGCGAATAGTTGTAGCGTCCGTACGAGCCCGCCGAGAACGTGAGATAGGAGAGCCAGCTCAGCGTCGGCTCGAGCGTCGAGAAGTTGACACCGCCGCCGAGTCCGCCGAGCTGCGGTCCCATGCGCACCGATGCGCCCGTGAACAGATCGGTCGCGAACATGCCGAGATTACCGGCTGCGCCGGGAGCGTTGAGAGGGATTCCGTCGAGGGTGAGCTGCGTCTGGCTCGCGTCGTGGCCTTCGAGCGAGACGGTCTGCGTCGCGTCGCTGTCGTCACTCGACGTCGAGACCGAGACCCCCGAAAGCTTGTTGAGCGCGTCCGCGAGATCGCTCGAGAGCCGCCGCTGCGCCGAGTCTTGGTTGAGCGTATCGGCGGATACCAGGGTCGAAGAGTGCACGGTCACCCTGCCGATCACGCGTAGTCCCGACGTTGCCGCCAAGCTCACGCTCATCTCGACGGCGCGCCCTTCGATGATTTCGAACTGCGGCGACGTCGCGGCTTCGTAGCCGTTCTTGACGATGCGCGCACGATAGATGCCATCCGGGACGTCGGTGAAGAGCACTTGCCCGTTCTCGCGCGTCACCTCGCTCGCGATCACGGGGCCCGTAAGCAAGACGCGCGCAAGCGCCACCGGCGCCTTCGACGAAGCGTCGACGACGACGATGCGGATTCGGCCGGAGTCGCTCTGCTGTGCGAGGCTTGGAAGCGGCGCTACGACGATCGCGAGCGCCGTCATCGCACGGAGAACGAGCCGGCGTACCATCGCTCGCGATTGTCTCGATATTCTCTGGATGCAGGCTGAGAGTTAGGGAAGCCCTAGGCCGGACTCTCCAGCGTAATGCTCACCGTGGTCCCGCGTCCCGGAGCGCTCTCGATGCCGATCGCTCCCCCCGCGCGCTCGACGGCGCGTTTGGCGATCGAGAGGCCCAGGCCGCTTCCGGCGATCTCCCCACGCTGGTCGCCGCGGTAGAAACGCTCGAAGGCGTGAAGCCGCTCGGGCTCGGACATTCCCGGACCCTCGTCGCGAACGGAAATCGTCGTATGGCCGTTCGTGCTCATCGCCGCGAGATGGATCGGGCTCTCCGGCGCGTACTTCAGCGCGTTTTCCACGATGTTCCAGAGCGCCTCTCCGATTTCGGCCCGATCTACCACGATCGTGGTCGCACCGTCGACGCTATAATCGATCGTGCGCTGCTCGTCGTACCTGCGCGCCGCGTCGCATTGCGAGCGTAACAACTCGACGACGTTGATCGGCTCGGCGTTCGGCGCAGCCTCCGCATCGAGACGCGCCAAGCGCATGAGCCGATCGATCAAGCCACGCATGTGCTCTTTCTCGAGCGCCATCGTCGCCAAGATCTGGCGTGCGACTCGAACTTCTTCTACGGCGCCGCGCCGCAGAACGTCGATGTAGCCTCCGATCACCGTCAGCGGCGTGCGCAGCTCGTGCCCCGCATCGGCGACGAAGAGGCGCATGCGCTCCTCCGTCGCGCGACGCTGCTCCATCGCCGAAGCGACGGAGGCCGCGGCGTCGTTGTACGCGCCCGTCAACGTCGCGATTTCATCGCCGCCGGCCATCACGAATCGCCGCTGCGTGTAATCGCCCTCCGCGAGGGCTCGCAGTGAGTCGGTCACGTCGTTGAGCGGACGCAGCGCTTGCGCGGCGACGAGCCGGCCGCCGAACCACGAGAGGACCGTCGCTCCACTCGCGAGGCCGAGGACGACGAACCAGTACGGCATGAGCGACCCAAGCAAGAGCCAGAGCGACGTCTCGATCCCGACGAATCCGCCCGCGACCGCGGTGATGCTGCGCGTCGGAGGCCCGTGCCCGATCGGCAGCGGCGGCCCGGCTTGTCCCGGCGGCATGACGAACACGCGCGGAAAGCGCGTCACCTGGTTCAACGTTTCCAAGTGATGGAGGCGCAGCGCGAGCATACGGTCCAAACCGGCCGGATGGAGATTGCGATCGCCCGCGAGATACGCACCTTGCTGATCGTACACGGCGACGCGCGTTCCCAGATTGCTCAGCTCGCTGACGATCGCGGGCGCGGCGTGCCGCAGCGAGAGCCCTGCGTCCTGGTATCCTTGCGCGATGAAGCGCGCCTGTTGCTGTTTGCCGATCATCAGCTCGAGCTCGAAATGACTCAGCTCGGCGACGAGTGCGATTGCGGAGGCGAGGACCACGAGGAGAATTGTCACGCCGAAGATCGCCGCGTAGAGTAACGCGAGGCGCGACGCGACCGAGCGCTGGAACATTATTGCGACAGGCCGTAGCCGACGCTGCGCACCGTGCGTATGAAGGAGCCAGGCTCGCCCGATCGATCGATTTTTGCCCTGAGATACGAAATGTACGTCTCGACGATGTTCGGCCCGCCTTCGAAGTCGTGTCCCCACACGAGTTCGAGAAGGTGGTCTTTGCTGAAGACGCGACGCGGCTCGCGCATGAAGACGGAGAGGAGATCGAACTCCCGATGCGTGAGCTCGATCGGGTCCTTGCCGCGGCGAACCTCACGCGTGTCGGTGTTGAGCGAGAGATCGCGCCAGTGCAGCACCTGCTCTTCGATCAGCTGCGGGCGCCGCAGCTTCGCCTGTATGCGCGCGATCAGCTCCTCGAAGATAAACGGTTTAACGAGATAATCGTCCGCGCCCGCACCGAGACTGCGCACTTTGTCTTCGAGAGCGCCTTTGGCGGTCAGCATCAAGATCGGGACGTGGCTGATCTCGCGCAGCATGGGGAGCAGCGCGAGGCCGTCGATCTTCGGCATCATGATGTCCAAGATGATGACCTCGGGGTCGAAACGCCGCACGAGCTCCAGGGCCGCCTGCCCGTCTGCAGCCGTGGCAACCTCGAAGCCTTCGCGAGAGAGCCCCAGCTCGAGCATCTCCCGAATCATGCGGTCGTCGTCGACCACCGCGATACGCGCGTTCGTCACCCCATCCATCTACGCTGCATCCTGCTGCCGAACCCTGTGCCCGGCCTGAGGCGCGGCGAGGAAGACGCTAGACGGCGGCGTGCAGCATCCGCGGCTTGGCGACCGGGACCTTGCGCTCGAAGAGGCCGAGGAAAGCATCCACGATGTTCGGATCCCACTGGGTGCCGCGCCCTTCCTCGAGAATCTTCATCGCGGCGCGGGGAGATATCGCGTTGCGGTACGGGCACTCGGTCACCATCGCGTTGAACGAATCGGCCACGGCGATGATCCGCGCTTCGAGGGGAATCGCGTTCCCGCTCAGCCGGTCGGGATAGCCGTTACCGTCGAACCGCTCGTGGTGGGAGCGGACGACGAACGCGCAGCGGCGCAGCGATGGAACTTGCTCGAGGATTCGCGCTCCAGCAGCGGAGTGGCCGCGCATCACCGCCCATTCCTCTTGCGTCAAGGGCCCGGGCTTATTCAGGACCGCGTCAGGCGTGCTGGCCTTGCCGACGTCGTGCAGAAGACCGCACAACTCGACGAACTCGATGCCGTCGGAATCGAATCCGAGTGCCGTCGCGAGACGGCGCGCCCACACCGCGGTAGCCTTCGAGTGACAACTCGTCGCCGCATCGCGCTCGGCAAGCATTGCCATCAGCACGTCCGCCGCTCGGTCCACCTCCGTCTGCGTCGTCGCCTCGGAGGGCGTCCCGAACACGGCGCGCTGCGCCTCGGCTGCAAGAAGGTCGAGAGAGGCCACGACCCGCGGGCGATCTATCGAGTACGATCCTGCAGCAACCGAGATCGCATGCGCTGCGGCGGAGAGCATATCGCTCACCCCCGCGCGCCCGACCCGGCGCGCCTCACGCTCCGCCCACGTCACCAACCCGATCGGCTTCGCGAGTGCGAGCGAGAGGCACATCCGATCCAAGAGCGTCTCCAGCGCCGCGTCGGTCGCGGTATCGCCGCTCAGCTCAGGGAGCGTTAGTTGCTCGATCGCGCTGCGTTTCAGCGTTCCGAGGTCCCGTCCCAGGACCTCGCCGAGCGTAGTAATTGTAATTTCTGGATCCGGCACCAGAGACGTCCCTTTCTCTCATGCCGCGAACTCTTCGAGGTGGCTTTAGCCCACGCCAGCCGGCGGTGAGATCTCCACGACGAGGCCGGGGAGCGCGGCGACTCCTCCGAGGATGTGCATTGCGAACCCGGCGAGGGCGAGCATGGCAGTTAACATGTTGTTGGTTCTCCTGGGTAGAGAGGTTCTCGCCATCAGAATAGCCGAGCGGCTCGGCTACTGTCTCTACCCAAATTTGGGTATGCCTGTTTTCAGGCACTCTATCCGAGCAGCGCCTCGAGCCCCCGATGGTGGATGGCGGTCACCAGCTCGGCCGTTCCGCTGCAGTTGAGCTTGGCGATGGCGTGCTTGATGTGCGTCTGGACGGTCAAGACCGAGCGCTCGGTCTGCGCGGCGATCTCCTTTGGGCTGAACCCCTCGGCCAGAAGCCGGATCACTTTGATCTCCGCCTCGGTCAGACGCTCGCGCACGCCCTCCTCGCCGCCGCTCTTCTTTAGGTGCTCCTGGGCGACCGCGAGGAGCCGGGCGAATCCGCCGAGCGCGTGCTCTGAGGCTTGCCCGAGCGCGTCCTCGATCTCCGCCGGACGGTACGGCTGGCGCTCAACGCTGCGCAGGAGCTTGGTTACGCCTTCCCTCAGCGCTTCGGCGCTGGGGCGGCCGGAGAGCGCGGCCCGGCGCTTCAGCAGGTTCGCCGCCACCGTCCTGCGGCCGGCGACGACCTCGGCAAGGATGCCTAAGAGCTGCGCGATCTCGAGGCCGAGCGACGCGAAACCGTCGCGCTGCGGCTCCTCGGCGTCTATGGCCTCCATCAGGGCCGACGTCTCGTCCTTCGACTCTTTGAACTTGCCGTCGAGGGAGAGGCAGAGCGTGTAGACCGCTCGCGCCATGATCCTGTCGAAGCCGTGCGTCACGCGGTCGAGCACGGTGGCGAGCGCGCTGTGCGCTTCGGCAAAGCGCCCCTCCCACGCGTGACGGTACGCATGGCTCCCGACCAAGTACACGCCGCGGGAGGCGTCGCTCGTGCGCAGCTCGCCGGCTTGGCGCTCGAGCGCCACCATGCGCTCGACGTTTCCGCGCCATGTTTCGATCGCGAGCAGGCGCAGCGCCGTCGTCTGCATGCTGAAGATGTCGCCCGACTTCGCGGCCGCCGATGCGGCCTGCTGCGCGTACCATAACGCGTACGGCACGTCGTTCTCGCAATACCATGCCTCCAGAGCGAGCGTGTCCAACGCAAGACAGGCGAGGCTGTGGAGCGAGAGGCGATTCGCCATCTCCGCGCTGCGCGCAAGCGCGAACCGCGCCCGCTGATCCTGGCGCAGCTCCCAGGCTGCAACGCCGATGCGCTGCAGCGTGCGCGCCAGGGAATCGCTCTCCTCGAACATCTGCACGACCGCTTCGACCCGGTCGAGAAGCTCCGTCGCGCGTTCCGCTTCACCGGCCCGTGCGGCGACCACGGCGCGCAGCGCGAGCGCCTCGGCCAGCAGCGGAGCCGGAATGCGATCGTCCGCCGTCAGCGGATCCAGCACGCCGGTAGCGTCCCTACCCTGATTGACGTAGAGCAGCGCGAGGCGCATCCCAGTAGCCGCGCGCAGTCCCGCGTCTTGGCCAAGCTCGAGGCTGCGCATCAGCAGCGGCTCCGCTTCCGCGAAGCGACCGATCGATGACTCGAGCACACCGCGCAGGGCGAGCACGATGGGATGCTCGCGCCGGTGCTGCTCTGTGAGCGCCGCAATTGCGGTGAGCGCGAGGTCCGTATGACCGGTTGCGAGGAGGTCGAAGCCGTGCGCTTCGACCAAGCGTAGTACCGACGCCTCCGCTCCGGCATCGGCGTACAGCCGAAGCGCGACGTTCGGTCGCGAGAGCGTCTCCATCGCGCCCGCAATCACGCAGCGCAAACGGTTCGTCGCCGCTTCTCCCTCCAGCGACAACTGGTGCAGGACGAAGTCGCGGAAGAGGTCGTGACAGCGATAGACGCCCGGTCGCACCTCATAGAGAAAGGCAACGCGCTCGCGCAGATCGCTGATGAGCTTCCTCGCGCGGTCGAAGCCGATCGCCACCATCACGTCGACGTCGATCTCCGAGAGCAGCGAGATCGCCTCGAGAAACTCACGCTCCTCAGCACTGAGGGAGCGGTACACCTGCTCCGCGAGGTACTGATAGATCATCTCGCGCGTCATCGTCGTGATCGATCGCAGATCCACCGAGCGCGTCGACGTGCGCAGCGCGAAGCTCAGCGCCGTCGGCCATCCTTCGGTGAGATCCAGCAGCGAGCGCAGCTCTTCTTCGCGTACGCCCAGCTTGAACGCCGCGGCAGCTTGTTTCGCCTCCTCCGTCGTGAAGCACAGATCGCGCTCGTCGATCATGAGGTCGCAATCGCCGTACGCGAGCCACGTCCCGACCGGGAGCCCGGCGGCGCTGCGCGTCGAGACGATCCAGCGAATGTGCGTCTTCGTTCGCTCGATGAGCGCGACGAAGAAGCGGACGACCTCGGGGTCCTTCTCAGCGACGTGCAGGTCGTCGACGGCGATCGTTCCACGCCACGCCTTCAGATGCTGGTACATCCAGAGCGCGAGATCGGAGCCGGCGGTGGGCGATGCGCGGTTGCGTTCGTAAGCGCCCGCGAGGGTGCGCCGAGCTTCGGGCGCGGCCTCCTCAATCGCCTCGGCGAAGCCGCGCAACACGCCGGGCAGCGTGTCGTGCTCGGGACGCAAGTCGAAGCGCAGCCACGATTCGTCGAGCTCTCGCAGGAACTGCGACAGCGCAACCGATTTCCCGTATCCGGCAGGAGCGACGATCAAGGCGATGCGCTGCGTGGCGGCAGCGGCGATGCGATCTACCACGCGCTGCCGCGGGATCGGCTTGAACGTCCCGCCGGTTTCGATGCGGCCGTCGGGGCGGACCGGGCGGATCATCTCGGATCACCCGCTTGCCGGCGTGGGAACGGAACGTCACGATCGATGACGCGACCGATCCAGAATGCAACGAGCGCCCCGATCCAGCGCAAGCGCGGCGCGAGCCACGCTCGCTGCGCGGGGCACGTCATCTCGCCCAGCTCCAGCACGTACGCGCCGTCGGCCGTGCGCGCCTGGTCGTAGCCGTAGTACTCGCGCAGACCGATGCTGAAGTTGTCGGGTCGAAAACCGAAGCGAAAGAACCTGCCGTAGAGCCGTTTCCAGAGCGCCGCCGTGAAGCGGTTCTTCGCGCTCGGGTAGCCGACCGATGCGCCACTTCTGCACGGCACCGCCGAGCCGTCGAAATGGATGAATACGGCTACGCGAACGGCATAGTCGTCGGGATAATCTGCCGGAAGACGTACGACGCGAATGCCGTAATCGCGCAAGACGCGCGTCGCCGCGTCCGCGACGATCGGCGTCCATTCCCGCTCGCCCGCCGTGCCCAGATAGCAGTGACGCTCCGGAAAGCGCGCGCAACTCTGCGGCCGCCCCTCGTGCCCGGCGGAGATCAGCACGTCGTACCCACGCACGAGCGGCGCCGTCGCCGAAGCCGACGCGAGAGCGGCGATCATGCGATACTCGTCACCGGCGCGCGTGCGTGGCGGCGCTCCCGGTCCACGATGAGGCCGAGCCACGAGTTGGGGAAGCGGCGCAGCACCGTGTCGATGTACTCGTCGTAGGTGCGGTCATCGGGAATGACGTCGCGCTGCGCGACGAGCGTCAGCACCGCACGCCATTCGAAGCCGAGTCGCCGGTAAATCGAGTAGGCGCGATTGAAGTGCGCCGCTGCAGCCGGCGGGTTGCCCAATCCCTTTTCCACCAAGCCGGCCGTAAAATGTTCCCACGCTTCCACGTGCGGCTCATGCCGGAACGCCGCCGAGAATGGGCCTGGCTCGGGAACGGCTTTGTAGCGGCGCCAGCACCGCTGCGCCTGCAGAGGACGATGCAGCGCGAAGACGTTTGCGAGATAGAGCAGCGCAACGCGCTCGCTGCCCTTGAACGTCTCCCATTCGAGCTGGTCCGCAAGCGCGAGCGCCTGATCGGCGACGAGCCATCCGTTGACCTCTTCACCGAGCGCGAGCGAGAGATACGCGCGGTCGCAGAGGGCGAAGACGTGCCACGATCGCTCCACCTGAAACGAATCCAGCGCGCTGAACTGCTGCATAGCTCGAGCGAAATCGCCGTCGATTGCCGCAAACCACGCTGCAGCGCGCGTGATTTGGTAGAGCGTGAGCTCGAGATACGGCGTTCGAGCGACGCTCTCCACGCGATGCAGGACGCCCGACATCACCGCCGGGATGTACATCTCGCGCGCGTAGATCGCTGCATTCGAGAGCGATGCGGTGACCACCATGAGATCTGCGCCCGCGAGGGTCGCGGCCTGCTCGAAGCGCCTGATCGCGCTTGCGTAATCCGCGCGCTCGACGGCAAGCCAGGCGCGAAGCTCTTCGGCAACTGCCGAGAACGTGCCGAAGTCCTCGTTCTCCAAGATCGCGCTCGCAGCGTCGGTCTCGTGGAGCATCCAGTGCAGCAAAGCCCGCTGATAGCGGGCCTCTGCACGCTCTTCTAGCGTTCTCGCCGTTGCGAGTGCGACGTCGATGAGCGCCCTGGCGCCGTCGGTGTCGCCTTGGCGCCCGATCGCTGCGCCGGCAAGCGCCGCCCATGTGGAGCGCTTCTTCGCTCGCGATGCGCGGAGAACGCGTTCCGCGTCGTCGTGACGCCGCATGCGAAGGTAGGTTCTGGCTAAGAGAAAGTCTCTTTCGGCACCGCGACGCCCGCAAAGTATCTCGACGCACGCGTCATAGTCCGCGCGTAGGAACGCCTCGCGTGCTATCCTCAGACCTGGGGTCGAGGCCTTCGCAGCCATGTACGAAGGCTTGTCGTTGCGCGCGGCACCCTCCTGGGGCCGCCAGTCCCTAGGAGCTTGTCGGGCTTGGGCCGTTTCCGGATTCCGGCGCCGCATTTTGTTCGAAGACGAGGCGCGAAGAAGGAGCGAAGCCGTAGCTTCGTGACTGATGAAGCAACGAAGTATTCGGGCAAAAGGCGACCCGGAGACGGGAATGTGCCTAAGCCCGACAGGCTCCTAGCCGGTCGGAAGCGTGCCCACGTCCATGATGCGAGCGTGATGGGGAGGCTGGGTCGAGGTCGAGCTGACGGCGGCCCCGGTCGGGCCGATGCCCGTATCCATCCCGTGCACGCCCGCGAAGCCCATGAGAAGACTGAGGAAGAAAGTGAACATACTTCCAACCTACGCCAGGCGTCACGCACGGCATAGGGCCGGTCCGTAAGGAAACGGCGAGGGAAACGTAAGGAAATCGTATAGCTCCTCGAGCGCATCGCGCCAGGCGTATGGCATCGAAAGCGCATACGATTGGCTCATGCAGCGCATCGACGGCCGGCTCGTCTTCTCGGCGTCCGACCTGAACGGGTTTCTCGAGTGCGCAGCCCTGACGCAGCTCGAGCGCGAGGCGACGGAGCGGCTGCGCGTACGGCCCGAGCCGGACGAAACGGCGCAACTGCTCGCGCGCAAAGGCGACGAGCACGAGCGCCGGTATCTGGAGATCCTGCGATCGCGGGGTCTCGAGGTCCGCGAGATTCCCGCAGGGGATCGGCACGATGCGCAGGGCCTCTACGAGGCCGAGCACGCGACGCTCGCGGCGATGGAGCGCGGGGCGGAGATCATCTACCAAGCGACGTTCTTCGACGGAACGTTCATGGGCCACGCCGACTTCCTGCGGCGCGTCGATACCCCGAGCGCCCGCTGGCCGTGGAGCTACGAGGTGCTCGACACGAAGCTCGCGCTCGCGACAAAGACGTACTTTCTCGTGCAACTGTGCAACTACAGCGAGCACGTCGAGCGCCTGCAGGGCAGCATGCCGCGGCGCATCGTCGTCGTTCCGGGCAGCAACGTCGAAGCGCCCTACGAACTCGCAAGCTATCTCGCATACTATCGCCATCTCAAGGCGGGATTTCTCGCGCACGTCAACGGCGGGCGCACCGGCGCCTACCCGCACGAGGTATCGCACTGCCGCGTCTGCCGCTGGAACCCCGTCTGCGACGCGCGCCGCGATGCCGACGACTACCTCGGGCTCGTCGCGCTGATGCGCCGCGACGATATTCGCCGGCTCGGCAACGCGAGCATTACGACGATCGCGCAGCTCGCAACTGCCGGTGAAGAGCGACGCCCCAACGGCATGACGCCCGAGACCTTCGAGCGCTTGTGCGACCAAGCGCGGCTGCAGCACGGCCAGCGCACGACGGGAGTACTGACGTACGAACTGCTTCCCGCGCAGCCGTCGCGCGGTTTCGCACTGCTTCCGCCTTCGGACGAGGGCGATGTGTTCTTCGATATGGAAGGCGATCCGCTCTACACGCCGCAGCGCGGGCTCGAGTATCTCTTCGGCGTCCATCTCGCGAAGGAGCAACGGTACGTCGCCTACTGGGCGAAGAGCGCTCGCGACGAGCGTTCGGCGTTCGAAGCGCTCGTCGACCTCCTCGCGCGCCGCCGCGCCGAGTATCCGAACATGCACGTTTACCACTACGCGCCGTACGAGACGACGGCGCTCAAGCGGCTCGCAGGTTTCTATGCGACGCGTGAAGAGGAGCTGGACACCCTGCTCCGAGCGCAGTCCTTCGTCGACCTGTACGCCGTCGTACGGCAAGGCTTGCGCATCTCGCAGCCGTCGTATTCGATCAAGAAACTCGAGCCGTTCTACGGCTTCGCCCGCGAAACCAAGACCCAACGCGGCGACGACTCCATTCTCATGTTCGAATCGTGGCTGATCGACAACGACGACAACATCCTCGTCGACATCGAGAACTACAATCGCGACGACTGTCTCTCCACGCAACGTCTTCGCGACTGGCTGCTCGAGCGCAGAGCCGAGCTCGTCGCACGCGGCGGTGACTTTCCATGGAAGGCGCCGCCCGAACCGCACGAGGAGGCCGCGGAGCAAGAGAGCGACGAGCGCGCGCAGCTTCGCGACGCGCTCCTGGCCGGGCTCGAGGCGCCGCAAAGCGTCGCCGTCTTGCGCGACGCCGATGAGCGCTTTCGCGCGCGCTGGCTGCTCGGACACTTGCTCGACTATCACCGTCGCGACGATAAGCCGGCCTGGTGGGCGTACTACTATCGGTGCGAGAATCAAGATGAACTCGTCGAGTTCGACCGCAAGGCGATCGGCAGCCTTCGCTATCGCAGCGACGTCCCGCCCTACCGGCTGACGCCCAAACAGAACCCCGTGTACGTCTTCTCCTTTCCGGATCAGCTCCATGGCTTCGAGGCCGGCGACGGCGCGTACGTGCTCGATGCGGCACGCCCACACGAAGCGGGAACGATCGTCGGCGTCGACGACGACGTGCTCGAAATCCACGTAAAGCTCCGTGGGGGAGTTGAGCCTGCGGATCTGGACGCGCTCGCGCCGGTGCCCACCATCAACGCGACCCTGTTGCGCGATAGCCTGCAACGTGTCGCACGCACGTATCTCGACGGAGAGCTGGAGCGGCGCCATCCCGCCCTCGTCGACGTGCTCCTTCGGCGCTTGCCGCGATTACGCGGTGAGGCTCCGGGGCAGCGCTTGCAGCCAGAGATTCCCGACGCAGCGTCGATCGCTACGATTGCGCAACGCCTCGACGGCAGCTACCTTTTCGTGCAAGGCCCTCCGGGAAGTGGAAAGAGCACGACCGGTGCCGGCGTCGTGCTCGACTTGCTCGGTTCGGGCAAGCGCGTCGCGATTCTCGCTAACTCGCATAAGGTGATCCACAACCTGCTTCACAAAATCGAAGAGCAAGCGATTCACCGCGGGCAGAGCTTTCGCGGCATTCAGCGCTACAGCAAGACCACCGAGGGTTCTCGCTTTGAATCCAAGCTGCCGGAATCGTTCATCGCTCCCTCGCTCGCTACCGACGCACTGTCCGAGCCGCACGACCTGGCGGCAGGCACGGCCTGGAGCTTCGCCCGCGAGGAGCTAACCGGCGCGTACGATTATCTCGTCATCGACGAGGCGGGGCAGGTCTCGCTCGCCAACGCGATCGCCTGCGCTCCCTGCGCGCACAACGTCATTCTCCTGGGCGACCCGCTGCAGCTCGCACAGGTCTCGCAGGGCGCGCATCCGCCCGGCGTCGAGCTCTCGGTGCTCGCGCATCTGCTCGGCGACGACACCACCGTTCTGCCCGAGCGCGGCGTGTTTCTCGATCATTCCCACCGGATGCATCCGCAGATTTGCGCGTTCATCTCGGAGAGCGTCTATGCAGGCCGCCTGCAGGCGAGTGAGGCGACGTACGCCAACCGCGTCGAATCGCAAGGCCTTACCGGAAGCGGGCTGCGGTATCTCGCGGTCGAGCACGAAGGCAATCGCCGCGAATCGCGGGAGGAAGCCGACGCCGTCGTAGGCCAGATAACGCGGCTCCTCGACGGAACCGTTACGGTCGCGATGCCCGACGATCCGACACCCAAGCCAAGAGCCTTCACGCCGCGCGACGTGCTCGTCGTCTCACCGTACAACGCGCAGCGCCGGCTCATAGCGCAGCGTTTGACCGACGCCGGGCTACGCGGCGTCGCGGTCGGAACCGTCGACAAGTTTCAGGGCCAGGAGGCGCCGGTCGTCTTCTACTCGATGGCGACTTCCAGCGGCGACGATATCCCACGTGACATCGGCTTTCTCTTCGAAAAGAACCGCTTCAACGTTGCGATCTCGCGCGCACAATGCATGAGCGTACTGGTTTGCTCGCCGCGTCTACTCGACACGCGCTGTTCCACGCCGGAACAGATGGCGCTCGTAAATCTGCTTTGCAGATATGCAGAAGTGGCTTCGGCAATCTCGTAGGGCCCTCCGAAGAGATCACCTCCGAACCATTTTTCGCGAACTCAGAGCACAGCGTCTTGTGGCTTCGTACGCTACGACTATCCGCGCAACCCCACAGTTACCACTCGCGTCATGACGGGGCCCATGCCAATCGTTCCAAAGCTTTGGGTGAACGAGAGTAGTTCGCCATTCTCGTCGATCAGCCGAACGCAAGCAACCACCGGCACCTTGTGAACGTCCGGCCCGGCGCAGCGGCGGATGACGGTTTCCATAACAGCACCTCCGGCAAACAGTACGTCGCCCAGAGGAGTCTCATTATGGAGAATCTGAGGTTCGTGCTCGCAGCAACAGTTCAATGTGCTCGAGACTCCCGCGTCCTACTAAGGGCCGAGCTCTTGTCATCAAGTTGAGCCGACGTCGCTGGACGACCACACGGTATTTTCATGCGCTTCCATGTGGCCCTTCAGGGCCATAGGCGACTAAGGGATGATGCACCCCGCGCCACTATCGCGCTCGAATCCTTGGCTGAGGTCCTACCCTACACGATAAACCGCAATTGCAGTGACTCAAGGTAAAGATGGGGCAGTGCTAGCACGATTGTCAGAACGAGAAAGGTCGAAAATGCAGCGGTTCTCATCGACCCATTGACTACAGCGAACCCTGATAGACGCCACGCCACGGTCAATATGCCCAGGACGGTCGCGACCGGAACTAGTATGCTGAAGCCGAGCCTATCGAACTCGAAATACAACGTCAGGAGCAACAGCCAGTTGAGAAGGTACAAGCCGATTGCGCCGCCGGTGTACCACCGCAGTTGTGTTAATAGCGGGAATCGGGACTCCTTCGACGAACTCACAAGCGCCACCGCGATTATCGCGGCACTGAGCAATATCACTACCATGTAACCGAGCAGTGACTTCCCGCTGAATAAAAGGCACGGGAAGACAGTTTCAGCAACGAGGCTCGAGACGACAACCCAGTAGACTAGTACCGACACGCGACACACCTCCCAGTAGACTACTTAGCCGATCTGCACGCGCCCTGCGGTCGCGTGGCAGCATACAACTTTTCGCCGGAATCATAGATAACCCTTACCGCTCACGTTATTCAAATGCTCATTGGGACTGCTGTCGTGGCGGAAGTGTCGACCTCGAACACGCCGTCATCCCCACTGGATGAACTATCGTCTGTAGGCGCACTTTTCACACGCCCGAACCCCTCCACAGACATGCCTTGCTGCGCCATCGCCTTCTGAAAGTCGCTCCACGACTTGTACTCGGTTACCCAACCCGTGGATTCATCTATTACGCGAATAGCTCCCGAGGCATTTACGGCTTCTACCACAGAGACGTGATCGACGCCGGGCTTTCCCTGCTGATCGATGAACAGAATATCTCCGGGCTCCAGCCGTCGGTTACCTCCCCATGCGGTGTATTCACCCATGTGAACGAAATAGTTCTTCATGTTGTCCGCATTCAACGCGATGGTAGATGCGCCGAGGTAGCGACCTACCCTATAGCCTTGGTGGTTACGCTCGTAATCCAGCAGGATCTCGACCGCCAAGTTGATCCCAAGCGCTGATTGATAGACGTCCAAGATGTATTGAGTGCAGTAAGTTAGCCATGGCCATCCGACCGATGAGTGGCTCGATTCTAGGTAGGCTTGGATTTGCTGCTGCTGCCCTTGAGTGAGGTAGCCAGTAGGATCTGAATACGCCTCCGGATTGTTCCCGTTCCACATGTAGGATTTCTGCGAAGCGGGATTGTCGACGTTTCCGGCGTACGCGTCAGGCGTCGTCCATGTGCCGGCGTTGGAGTCGTAGGTGCGCACGCCCTGGATCGTATCCGTACCGTCGGTCAGACCGTCCGTTCGCGGCATACCGAGCACGCCGCCTTGTCCGACGGGCGGAGGTGCGTAGGATCCGCCGAGGCTCCAGACCGCCTGACTCCACCAAATGATCGACGTCGGCATCGTCGGCGAGCCGGTGTCTTGATTGTACCCTGAACCGGTTTCGCATGGCGAAACGCCGTAGGTGGCTCCGCCGAGGTATTTGCTCTTTGACGTCCGTGTGTACACGTCAGCAATCCCCGCGTACGTTGCGCCCG
>VFSW01000976.1_pt1 | contig 42530 bp, 51 predicted proteins | sample 5358111 | NCBI WGS metagenome assembly VFSW01 (sample SAMN11554181, study PRJNA540505) | mine drainage metagenome | isolation source: sediment from site ElyBrook_90M | place: USA: Ely Copper Mine, Vershire, VT | collected 2017
CTAATAGCCAATTTAATTATATAATTTTTCCAGCCTGGGGCATATTTTTTAGTGAACTAATCCTCAGAACTGGTTTTTAAAGGAACCTTTTAAAAAACAAAATATAGGAGGCATCAATGAAACGATCGACGGGAATTCTCGTCGCGGTCGGCACAGCCGCACTCAATTGGCTCGTTTTCCTTCAAACGGGAAAATGGCTGCACTTCCAGGACCCAGCCTTTTTCGCAACAGCGATAACAATGACCCTTGTAATCCATGAGCTGGGTCACCTCGTCGTCCTCGAGGCAAATGGAATAAAAACACACCTCATCTTCCTCGTCATACTCGGGGGAGCAATGCCCGATCCGAGCTGCAAAGACAAACTTGATAAATTGCCGTGGTCAAACAAGGCGGCAATCTAGCTGGCCGGCGTAACGGCGAATGTTTTCGTTGTCGTAGCTTATGGGATACTTACCGCTATGGGCGCAGTGACCGTGACGCATCTTGAGGCCGTGGTCAACATCAGCGGCGCCCTCATACTCTACAACTTGCTCCCACTTTGGATCTTTGATGGGGGGCACTTCGCAAAAGTGTTCTTCGACAGCGTCTCCGAAGACCGCGATGGCCACTTTGTTTGGGGTATCGGCATAACGTTCTTTATTGCAGCCATCATGCTGATAGTACTGGGAGGGCAAGACCTGACAATGTCGGGCATATGGCTCTTTTGGGGTCTTCAGTTTCGGGCGAAGCACGACGATCCTTATGGCAGCCGCAATGAGTTAGCCATGACAGTAAACCAGCAGAGGAATTGGGCAATCTATTATTTATTTCTGCTCATCCTCGGTATGGTGTTCTTAGCAACCACTCGCGTCTGGATAAAAACTTTCTAAAACGGAAAGGAGTTGACGATGACAGACGTAGTAAATAAGTATGAAGCCGGCGTTTCCGATCGCTCAATGCGCGAGCGGTTCATGGAAGAGTTCAATCCAGCGAAAATTGGGATCTTGAACGACGAGGAGATGATGAAGGACCAACTCGCCATTCCTCAATTCAGCGAACAAGCTGGCGACACATTTCTCGGTGTGACGAGAGATGGCAAGGTGCTTGTTTTCCCAAACCCAGTACTTTCGGTCAACCACATTTCAAACGACAGCCTAAAAAAAGCTTTTTTTGTGGACGATCATAATATGCGGGTGGGACAAGGACAGTCTTACCACGTGAGAAGACCGGCCGTTTTTAAAAGAAATGGCACCTCTCTCGAGATCATTGAGCGTGGGCAGTTGAGCATATACTGACCATAGTTCTTGAGTATCTTTACCCGGATTCTGCACCATGCGGAATCCGGGATCCTTTTTTATGACGAGGTAAGGGCTATAATGAATCTATGCAAAAGAAAGTGATCGTCGTCCATGGGTGGGAGTGACATCCGGGGAATGCCTGGTTCCCCTGGCTCAAGAAAGAATTAGAGACAAAAGGATTCCAGGTCATCATTCCGCAACTCCCCGATACGGAAAATCCCCGCATTGAGAAGTGGATCCCGAAACTCGCGGAAGCCGTCGGCATACCGGATGAAAATACGTACTTCATCGGTCACAGTATGGGCAACCAGGCGATCGCGCGGTACCTTGAGTCGCTCCCCGAAGACATAAAAGTAGGCGGCACAGTTTTCGTTGCCGGATTTTTCAAACACATCACGAACGCCGACAATACCCCGGCCGAAACGGCAACGAGGAAGCACTGGCTCGAAGCACCGATCGATCTTGCAAAAGTGAAATCACATTTGCCAAAAAGCGTCGCCATATTTTCGGACAACGATCCCTACGTGCCGCTCGACAATCAAGACGATTTCCGCGACAAACTTGGATCGCAAATTATCATCGAGCACGCGAAGAACCACTTCAGCAAGGGGACACTCGAACTCCCGTCCGCCCTCGAGGCGCTTTTGAGCCTCCAATAAAATAAAAACAAACCCACTTTGATCGAGTGATTGTGTGTTTCGAGGAAGCTCTCGGAGACAAAAAAGATCGGTTCCGCCTTTGTGGGCGGATTTTTTGTCGAGAGCGCAGGATGGCTTTTGCCGCTGGAGCAAAAGAACATCCGGTTCTGAGAAATATACTATCACTCAGTAAATCAAAGTGGGGAACAGCCAAAAGTCAATCTGTTGATAACTCCCGTCTCAAACAATAGATAGAACCTACACAATCTGCCACTATGGCGGTTTTTTAATGCCGGCACTGGTGGTATAATGGTACATAAGAGTGGTGAGAAGTGGATAAATCTGTGGATAAGGCATCAATCTGGGGATAACTAAAGTTTCATTATGATACTGGGAGAATTCAAACATAGCTTGGATATCAAAGGTCGGGTAGCCGTACCGGCTAAATTCAGGGAAAAAATAGAAGCCGGGGCCATTATCACGAGAGGCCTGGATAAATGCTTGTTCATGTTCGGCGCAAAAGAGTGGGAGACGCTCGTTCAAAAATTGATGTCGCTGCCATTGGCTCAATCGAACTCTCGAGCGTTCGTACGTTTGATGCTCGCAGGAGCATCGGATGTCGCATTTGATAATCAGGGGAGGATTTTAATCCCCGAATATTTGCGGAAATATGCCGGACTGAAAAAACAAGTCGTTTTGACGGGCCTCTTCAACAGAATCGAAATTTGGGACTCGGCTGAATGGGACACCTATAAAACGAAGACCGAGTCATCTTCAGATGAAATAGCAGAGAAGTTGGGAGAGTTAGGGATCTAGTAAATGCCAAAATCCAAATGACAAATGCCAAATCAATAACGAAAGATCGAATGTCGAAAACAAACGCCCTTTTGTCATTTGAAATTTGTAATTTGGAATTTCAATGCATGTTCCTGTTCTTTTAAACGAAGCGATAGAAATTTTGGATCCGCAGCAAGGGGAGTTCTTCATCGACGGAACCTTCGGCGAAGGGGGGCACGCAAAAGAGATCCTGAAGCGCATCACGCCCCAGGGAACGCTCCTCGGCATCGATTGGGATCGCGAGATTTTGGCACGAAACGCCGACTTACCCAGTCGTCATCCGAACGACATCGTCATCCTCGAAAACGGAAACTACGCAGACACTCCCCGCATACTAAAAGACCACTATCTCCCGAAGGCCGACGGCATGATCGTGGATCTCGGATTCTCTTCTTGGCACATCGACGAATCGGGGAGGGGATTCAGCTTTGCAAAAGATGAGCCCCTCGACATGCGGTACAACCCGGAAAAGAACGACCGAACCGCTTACAAGATCGTGAATTCGTTCCCCGAAACCGAACTCGCCGACGTGATCTATCAGTACGGCGAAGAACGCAATTCCCGGAGGATCGCAAAACGAATCGTCGAGGAACGGCGGAAAAAGAAAATCGAAACGGCTCACGAACTCTCGGAGATCGTAAACTCCGCCTTTCGCTTTAAGAGCGGGAAATTGAGTCCTGCAACGAAAACCTTCCAAGCGATCCGGATTTACGTGAACGGGGAATTCGAGAACATCCGAAAACTCCTCGGATCGCTCCCCGAAATTCTACACCCCGGAGGACGCTTAGGGATCATCACCTTCCACTCGCTTGAAGATAAACTCGTCAAAGACACTTTCAAAATGCTTCGTCAAAAAGGAAAAATAGAATTTTTAAACAAAAAAGTCATAAAACCCGGACGGGAAGAAGTCACAAAAAATCCCAAAAGCCGATCGGCAAAGTTCAGGGGAATAACAATACAATAAAAAAACCATGACCATCGTACGACCATCACTTTATACACAGAACGCGCGCTTCATAATATTGCTGCTTTCCTTTATACTTATTGCGGGCATCCTGTACATCTTTATGTACAACGCGCTCGTGAATACACGCTACCAAGTATCGAACTTGAAAAGCCAAATAGCCGAAGCGGCGAACACACAAAACGAACTGAAGGGGCAACTCTTCAATGTAACGGCACCGCAAAATCTTGATTCACTCGCGACAGAATACAATCTTGTCCTGGATACCAAACCGCAATACCTTACCGAACATCCATGGGTGTCAGATTCATCCTTCTAACAACACTTTTCGGACTGATCTTTGGACTTCTCGGGTTCAACTTATATAGGATTCAAATAGACAAAGGGGGATACTACCTGGACAAAGTTCAGGCAAGGACCGCGAACGCCGCTCAGTTGGAACTTTCGAGGGGGGAATTGTTTTTAACCGACCGTTATGGCAATGCCATACCGGTCGCTGTCGATAAAGATTACCCCATCATTTACGCAGTCCCGCAGCAGATCAAAAATCCGGAACAAGAAGCTGCCGCTCTTGCGCCGGTTTTAAACATGAGTTCGACGACCCTTGCCTCAATGCTCAATAACCCCAAGAGCCTCTTCCGGGCTCTCGTCGAAAAAGCGACTCAGGCGCAAGTCGATACTGTCGACAGCTTGAATCTCGATGGCATTTACACCGACACAAAGCAGTATCGCTATTACCCATTTGGGACTCTTGCGGCGAATGTCATCGGCTTCGTCGGCGTGAACGGCCAAAATCCGCAACCGACCGGGCTCTACGGCGCCGAGAAAGAATTCAACGATACGCTTGCGGCGGGGAACGACGTTCATCTCACGATCGACCGCGTTCTCCAAGCACAAGCCGAAGAACTCATCCAAAGTCTGGTGGCTGCCCAGAGCGCCGAAAGCGGGGCGGTCATCATCGAAGATCCAAATACCGGCGCCATCCTCACGATGGCATCCTACCCGACCTTCGATCCGAACAACTATGCCAGTTCGTCGATTGCTTTGTACACAAACCAAAACGTACAGGACAACTACGAACCGGGTTCCGTCTTCAAACCGATCACGATGTCGATCGGCATCGACAACGGCATTTTTACCCCGACCTCAACGTACAACGACAAGGGCGTCGTCATCTTGAACGGGAGCGTCATCAGAAACTGGAACTTGAAAGCGTACGGCCCCAATACGACCATGACCAAGGTCATCGAAGAATCGTTGAATACCGCGGCGGTCTGGGCGCAAGAACAAATTGGTAATAAACTTTTCACCGCAGGCGTCAAAAAATTCGGCTTGGGGGACCCGACCGGCATCGACTTGCCGAACGAAGCTTCCGGCAGCCTTGCCAACCTTGAAAAGAAAGATGCACAAGCAGTCGATTTCGGCACGGCTGCATTCGGACAGGGCATATCGGTAACGCCGATTCAAATGATCAATGCCTTTTCGGTCATCGCAAACGGGGGACTCTTGATGCAGCCGTACCTCGATGCGAGCGATACGCCGAAAGTGGTCCGTCGCGTCATAAGCACCTCGACCGCAGAAAAAGTGCGGGGCATGATGATCGACGCCGTGAACATGGCGGGCGTCGCGACGATTCCGCAATTCACCGTCGCCGGAAAAACGGGTACCGCGCAAATTCCGGACCTCAAAGACGGCGGCTATTACCCCAACCAATACATTCACACCTTCATCGGCATGGTTCCCGCAACCAAACCCCAGTACGTCATCTTGATCAAATTGGTCCGGCCAAAATCAGAGCTCGCCGCCGTTTCCGTCGTTCCGGCGTTCAAGCAAATGGCATCGTTCGTTTTAAATTATGAAAATGTCGCTCCCGACAACATCGGCAACAAACTCGATTCCTATTTCTACGCCAACCCATGAAACAAACGACTCTCAAGATACTTTCGCTTTTTTTGAAGTGGGTAGCGCACGCAACCATCGCCAAATACCGGCCGAGCATCGTCGGCGTGACGGGTAACGTCGGTAAAACATCCACAAAAACAGCCATTGCAAGAGTCCTTGCGGCGGAACGACGGGTAAGAACGGCCTCGAAGAACTTCAACAACGAACTGGGGTTGCCGGTAACCATCATCGGTGACTTTAAAGATACCGGCGGCACCTTTTTTTGGATCACCGTCATCGCGAAGGGGATTTGGCAGCTCATAAGGAAAAACAATACCTACCCGGAAATGCTGGTCCTCGAATACGGCGTAGATCGGCCGGGGGATATGAGCTATCTCCTTGCCATTGCACGGCCCGACGTCGGCATCATCACCGCTATCGGCGAAACGCCCGTCCACATTGAATTTTTCGACAGCCCAGAAGGAGTTGCAAGAGAAAAATCGAAACTCATCGCCCAGTTGCCATCGACGGGATTCGCCATTTTGAACGTGGACGATAAACACGCAGGGTTCTTCAAGGAACAAACAAGAGGACACGTCATAACGTACGGCTTCGGAAGCAATGCCGACGTCCGCATCACCGCGTTCGGGAATGCAATACGCGAAGACAAGGAAAATGGATTTGTTTCGTTCAAGCTGAATTATGGCGGGAGCATGATCCCCGTTAAAATCGAAGGGGTCCTCGGAAAATCAACTGCTTATGCGGCAGCGGCAGCAGCGGCAACGGGTCTCATTTTCGGCATGAACCTCTTGAAGATCGCAGAAGCGCTCGGTGGATTTAAAAACCCGCCGGGCCGAGAAAACGTCATTCCGGGAATCAAGAACTCCGTCGTGATCGACGATTCGTATAACGCTTCGCCGAAAGCGACCGAAGAAGCGCTCGCAACCTTGAAAGACATCGAAGCCAAGCGGAAAATCGCCGTCTTGGGAGACATGCTCGAGCTCGGCCGCTACACCATGGAGGCGCACCAAAAAATAGGGAAGCTTGCCGCAAAGTCGGCCGACGTTCTCGTGACGGTGGGAACAAGGGCAAAATTTACTGCCGAAGAAGCCATAAAGGCAGGCATGCCGAAACGAAATGTCATGGCATTCGACAACTTGAACGATGCATCGCGAGAACTCAAAAATATCGTGCGACACGGAGACGTGATCCTGGTAAAGGGATCGCAATCGGTCCGCATGGAAAAGATCACGAAAGACATCATGCGGGACCCACTGGATGCCGAGAGACTCCTCGTCCGCCAATCTTCGGTTTGGCTCGCCAAGCCTGGCATGTACGACTGAACGTAGCCTCGAAAGTAGTATGATTTGTAGCCTCGACGGGATTCGAACCCATGTTACATGGATGAGAACCATGTGTCCTGGACCAGGCTAGACGACGAGGCCGCCTCTTCTCATGTATAATATACTCATGCTTAAGAAAAAGTCCATTCTCCTGCTCCTCGGCATGAGCGCCTTGTTCCTTCTTATAACCATCGGACTCGTGGTCCCCAAGATTGGGGGATTGACGTACCCTTCCATCATCCATTTCGATAAATGGAACGGCGTAAACTTCCTGGGCGACCAAGCGGATTTCCTGGGAGTGCTTTTCACCGGCATCGTTTTTATCGCCCTCAATGCGTTTTTGAGCTCCCGGCTATTTCACAAAGAACGCTTCGCGGCATACTTTTTCCTTGCCGCAAATGTCCTCATTTCGATACTTCTCTTGGTTTTCTCGGCAACCGTAATCGGCAATAATTAAACTATGACTGTTACCATTCTTCTCGTCATCCTCATCGTTCTCACCATTGGTCTTTTAGCTGTAACCGTTCTTCTCGCGCGCAAATTCGAAAAGCCGAAGGAAAATAGCGAAGCTCTCACGCTTCTCCAGAATCAAATAAATGAAGTTACGCGGACACTCGATACAAGACTCGGAGAATCGACAAAAATGATACAAATGGAATCCGGCAGAAGCATGAAGATCATTCAAGACGTGACGGAACGCCTTACCAAGCTCGACGAAACAAACAAGCAAGTCGTGAATTTTGCCGATCAACTCCAATCTTTGCAAGACATCCTGAAGAACCCCAAGCAACGGGGAGTTCTCGGCGAATACTACCTCGAAACGCTTCTGAAAAACGTCCTGCCGCCGGAATTATACCAAATGCAGTATTCTTTCAAGAACGGCGAAATTGTGGACGCCGTCGTTTTTGTCGGCAAAAAACCGGATGAAAAAATCATTCCAATCGATTCCAAATTCTCGCTTGAAAATTACAATCGTCTCACGGAAGCGAAAGACCCAACCGAAAAAGAACGACTTGAAAAGCTCTTCGTAAGCGACTTGAAACAGCGGATCGTTGAAACCTCGAAATACATCCGTCCGGAAGAAAGAACGACCGACTTCGCCTTCATGTTCATTCCCCATGAAGCCATCTACTACGACTTGCTCATCAACAAGGTGGGGGCCGTAACGGAAGATACGGAAAACTTGGTCCAGCGAGCTGCCGGCAAATACAAGGTCGTCATCGTTTCGCCGACATCATTTTTGGCGTATCTCCAAACCGTACTTCAGGGGCTCCGCGCCATGAAAATCGAAGAATCGGCGAAGGAAATACGAAAGCGGGTTGACGAACTCGGGAAACACCTCGGAAGCTACGACGCGTATTTCAAGAAGATCGGCATGCATCTCGGTACTACCGTCAATATGTACAACAGCGCCTCCAAGGAGCTTGGGAAGATCGACAAGGACGTTCTCCGCATCACCGGCGAGCCAATCAATATCGAGACGGAACAACTGGAACCGCCCGAAAACGGCGAATAAGATGGATCAAAAACTTCTCCTCGACCTCAAGTGGAAAAAACTGAGAAAACTCGCGGGGTATTTTGCCTTTGTGCCATTCCTCGATTTCGTGGTGGTAACCGGGTCAATGGCCGTGGGGAACGTGAAGGAGAATTCCGATTTCGATCTTTTGATTTCAGTGAAAGAGGGGAGAATGTTTACCACCCGGTACTGTATCAATTTCATCTTCTCGCTCCTCGGAGAAAGAAGGCTGGACGACCTCGAGGAAACAAAAAGCAATAAGCTCTGCTTGAATCATTTTGTGACGGAAGCAACGTGGAACATAAAACCCATCAACGCATACAGCGCGACCATCTACCAAAATTGGGTGCCGCTTTGGGGGAATAGAGAAAAAATAGGAAAATTTCTAACCTTGAATTCCGAATTCCACCCGAACGCAAAAATGCATTTGGAAGACTTGCGTTTCTGCGGTGGAAAAAAGAACGTTGCAGCACGGCTGACGGAACGGATGCTCGGCGGCACCGTCGGGGATTTCATCGAAAAAAACGTTGCGGGCGCCGTCGCTAAAAAAAGACTGGCAAGATACCTTGCAAAGAAAGAGGGAAGCGGGAGATTCATTTTAAACGACCGGGAACTCGAATTTCATTCAAATCCGAAAAAATAAAGCAATGTTTGCGCTCATGTCGAATGTGGTCATCGAAACGATAAAATATCTCGGCTACCCGGGGATTTTTATCCTCATGACGCTCGAGAGCGTGAACATTCCGATACCCTCGGAAGTTATCATGCCGTTCTCAGGATTCCTTGCACTCCAAGGAAATTTGAATTTTTGGCTTGTCGCACTCATGGGCACGCTCGGGAATCTCGCCGGCTCATTTTTAAACTACTTTCTTGCAGAATGGATCCTGGGAATCAGGGAAAAATACAAAATCCTCCGCGTCATCCTTTCGGAGCGGCATCTCAAGAAAACCGACGAGTGGTTTAAAAAATACGGATCGTATTCCATCTTCTTCGGGAGGATCATCCCAATGGTCCGCACATTCATATCGCTCCCGGCAGGCATCGGGAAAATGAACATCGGGAAGTTCACTTATCTAACTTTCTTTGGATCGTTCATTTGGGCATGTTTCCTTACCTATGTCGGATTCTTCCTTGGCGATAACTGGTCCCTCATTCAAGATTATTTCAAACAGATGGATTATATCATCCTCGCCGCCATCGCCGCCTCCTTGCTCTACTGGCTCATCACCCGTCGGAAGAAACATAATAAAAGTATTTCCTGAATTTCCTCCCAAACACGCTATCGCATTCCCCAGCGAGGAATGCGCGCGACCACTCGACCTCGCTCGGGAAGGAAAAGGGCACTGTCCGAGCGGCAGCTCTCGGAGCTCTCGGTTGCTTGGTCTCCCGGAGGGAGAACAGAGAGCGAGAGCGCAGGGCGGCCTTGGCCGCTGGAGCCAAGGAACGCCCGGTGCTGGGAGGATGGTGCCCTTTTCCTTCCGCTCGGTCTCCGAGACGGTTTGATCGGAAGAATTAAGGGAACGCGTAACTCCCTTGCATTTTTTGAAAACCGTGGTATAATACAGTTGTGTGAGTGAAGCTTTCCTTGTCTTCAAGAGGCAACTCGCGAGGAAATCCAAGGAAAAACCTTCAAAGTTCCAGAGTCCCGCAAGGGACTCTGGTTTTTTTATGGAATACCCATTATCCTAAAAGGAGTGTCGGACCGCTCGTGCGGCTACGGTTGCGCACTCACACAACAATAAAAACTATTGGAGGTCACCACCGCAGCCGCACCAGCGGCCTGACTTATTTATCTTCATTTCATGTCACTTTTAACCAAGTTATTCAAAGACGGCAATCTCAAGCGATACGAACAAATCGTAAAAGAAATCAACTCCCTGGAGCCTGAAATCGAGAAGTTGACTCCCGAAGGCATCAAGGGGGAAGTAGAGAAACTCCGCGAGGAAGCGAAGAGCGGCAAAAGTCTCGACGAAATACTTCCGCGCTCGTTCGCCATCACGCGGGAAGCAGCGAAACGCACCCTCCACCAACGCCATTTTGACGTCCAGCTTATGGGCGGCATGGCGCTCCACGAAGGCAAAATCGCCGAGATGCGGACGGGAGAAGGAAAGACGCTCGCTGCAACGCTTCCCACGGCACTGAACGCGCTTCAGGGAACCGGCGTTCACGTCATTACCGTCAACGATTATCTTGCAAAACGCGATGCCGTATGGATGGGACAAATTTACGACGCCTTGGGATTTAAGGTCGCTTGCATTATCCACGACGCGGCGTATGCGTACGATCCATCGTTCGTCGGAGAAGAAAAATCCGACGAAGAGCGGGATGTCATAGGCGGATTCAAGGTTGTCGAAAAATTTTTGCGTCCGATTTCGCGAAAAGACGCGTACGCGGCTGATATCGTGTATGGTACGAACCATGAATTCGGCTTCGACTATCTCCGCGACAACCTTTCGCTCCGCTTGGAAGAAAAAGTCCAGCGAGGATTCCCGTACGTCATCATCGATGAAATTGACAGCATCTTGATCGACGAAGCGCGAACGCCGCTCATCATCGCCGGCCCCGACCAAGAATCGAGCGAATATTATAAGGTCTTCGCTCGCATCGTCGAAAACCTGAATCAAGAAGAAGATTACGCGGTCGATGAGAAACTCAAAACCGTTTCCATTACCGAAGCCGGCATCGAGAAAGTTGAAAAACTTGCCAACGTTCAAAACATCTATGCCCCGGAAAATCTCCGGCTCGTTCACTGCCACCCGGAATGTTTGAACGCGAAAGCCCTCTTCACCCGGGACAAGGACTATAGCGTAAAAACCGGCGCGGTCATCATTGTTGACGAATTCACTGGCCGGATGCTTTTGGGGCGCCGGTATTCCGGCGGACTCCACCAAGCAATCGAGGCAAAAGAAGGAGTGCAGGTGAGGCAAGAAGACCGAACGTACGCCCAAGTCACTATTCAAAATTATTTCCGCCTTTACACCAAAATCAGCGGCATGACCGGCACCGCGCAAACTTCGGCGGAGGAATTTCACAAGGTGTACGAACTCGATGTCGTCACGATCCCGACGAACCGTCCCATGGTCCGAAGGGATTCTCCGGACGCCATTTACAAAACCAAGAAAGCAAAATACGAAGCGGCGGTTAAAACCATCAAAGAGGAACGGGAAAGGGGGAGGCCAATCCTCGTCGGTACGACCTCCATTGAAAACAATGAGATCATTTCCTCGTACCTTTCGCGAGCCGGCATTCCCCACGAAGTTTTGAACGCCAAGAACCACGAACGCGAAGGCGAGATCATCGCTCAAGCGGGGCGCGCCGGAACCGTCACGGTCGCAACCAACATGGCCGGACGCGGCGTCGACATTATCCTCGGCGGCAACCCACCAGAGGAACAGGAAGCCGAAAAAATCAAGGCGGCGGGCGGGCTCCTCGTCATTGGCACGGAACGACACGAAGCAAGGCGGGTAGACAACCAACTCCGCGGCCGCGCCGGCAGGCAAGGCGATCCCGGTTCGACGCAATTTTTCCTTTCCCTTGAGGACGATCTCATGCGCATCTTCGGCGGCGATCGGATCAAGCGGCTCATGGAAACCTTGAACTACCCCGAGGATATGCCCATTCAATCGAAGACCGTCGTAAAGGCGATCAACCAAGCCCAGGTCAAAGTCGAGGGAGCAAACTTCGACATTCGAAAACATCTCCTCGATTTCGACGACGTCTTGAATAAGCAGCGGGGTGCCATCTACGGGAAAAGGATAAGAATCCTCGAAGCCGGTGAAAAGAACGAGATCATGCCCATCGTGAAGGAAATGGTGGAAAATTTCACGGCAAACACCGTGCAATCGCTCAAAGCTCACATCGACCAAAAACCCGAGGAACGTTAACAAATCTAAAAGCAAATCGAATATCTCGAATCGAAACCCGCGACGATACCTGATGCCGTCTATAAAATGAAATCGACGGTGATAGCCCAACAAATCGTAAGGATCATGGACACGCTCTGGGTCGACCATTTGGAGCAACTCGAGAGCTTAAGGGAATCGGTGAACATCAGGGCGTACGGCCAGCACGATCCGCTGGTTGAATACCGCCGCGAAGCACACATTCTCTACCAGCAATTGAATGCCGCCGTGGAATCCCTCGTCTACAGCGTCATCTTCCAAATCCTTGCAATGGATTTCACAAAAACCGTAACGACAGTGGCTCCAGCAAAGCGGGAAACGCCGCCGCCGGAATACAAAGACATCGGCAGGAATGACCCTTGCTGGTGCGGATCGGGCAAGAAGTATAAAAAGTGCCATGGTAAGAACGCTTAAAAGGGAGTACTGCTACTTGAACGGCAAGATACTACCCGTCGACGAAGCGAAAATCCCAATAACCGACATCGGCGTCCTTCGCGGCTACGGAATCTTCGATTCCATAGCCGGAATCGATGATCGAATCGTATTCTTCGACGAACACTATAAACGCTTCGAAACCTCCGCAAAAATCATGCGGCTCAAAATTCCTCTCAAAAAGGAGGAAATAAAAAAGATCGTAGAAAATCTCTTAAAACGAAACGGTTACCGCCTTTCAAAAATACGCCTCGTCCTCACGGGCGGAAAAATCATCGGCAGCTTGGATTACGATCGTCGTTCGGAAAACTTCTTCATCTTGGCGGAAAAGACGGAAGCATCCTCGAAAAACAACTACACAAAGGGAATAAAACTCATCACGGCCGAATACGTGCGTGAAATACCGAGAGCAAAGAGTAATGATTATGTGGCCGCCGTTTATCTTCAGCCATCCCAGAAAAAAGCCGGAGCGACGGAAATTCTTTATACCTCCGGGGGAAATGTCCTCGAGGCGACGACATCCAACTTCTTCCTCGTGAGAGGCAATAAACTCATAACCGCCAAGGACGGCATCCTGTTCGGCATAACCCGAGGCAAGGTCATCGGCCTCGCGAAGAAGTTCATGGAGATCGAGGAGCGCACCTTGAAAACGAGCGAATTTAAAACCGCCGGCGAAGCTTTCATTACGAGCACCTACAAAAAAGTGATGCCGGTCGTAAAAATAGACGACCTGATCATAGGGAATGGAAGAGTCGGCGCCAAGACGAAGTTGCTCATGGAGAAATACAATGAACTCGAAAAACACGGAAACCGATAAACGGTACCCGAGGGTCGGGGCGGGAGCGATGATCTTGAAAAACGGAAAAGTACTCCTCGGGAGGAGACACGACAACCCCCAAAAGGCTTCGAGCGCGCTCCACGGCGAAGGCACGTGGACCATGCCCGGCGGGAAAATCGATTTCCAAGAGAAAATTCATGAGGGGCTCATCCGCGAAGTATTCGAAGAAACCGGCATCGGGGTAAAGAAAGAAAATCTGAGGCTCCTCAGCGTCACAAACGACATTGTTTCGGATGCACATTTTGTGACAATCGGATTTTTCTGCGACGAATTCGAAGGAGAACCTCGCGTAATGGAACCCGATGAAATCATCGAATGGCGGTGGTTTCCCCTCGACGATCTCCCGACACCGATGTACCCTACGAGCAAAAAAATGATCGGGTGTTACCTCGCAAAAAAGATTTATCTGACAGAATGAAAAAACCGCTTACCCTATGCCTCATCTACGAACACCCGAGAATACTGCTCGGCATGAAGAAGCGGGGATTCGGCGCGGGAAGGTGGAACGGCTTCGGCGGGAAATTGGAAGAAAATGAAAGTTTGGAAAATGGAGCAAAACGGGAACTCCAAGAGGAAGCCGGTATTACGGCAGCCGCGCTGGAAAAGTGCGGCGTTCTAGAGTTCGAATTCAAAACGAACGGAGAAATCTTCGAAGTACACGTCTTCCGGATAAAAAACTTCATCGGAACGCCGAGGGAAAGCGAAGAAATGAAACCGCAATGGTTCGACGTCACCGACATTCCGTACAACGAGATGTGGCCGGATGACCGATTCTGGCTCCCGCTTTTCCTTGAAGGAAAGAAGTTCAAGGGAAGATTTTTCTTTGGTGAAAACGACACGATCTTAGAGCACGAACTCTCGGAAATTGAAAATCTCGACTGACGCTCCTAAAATAGGAACTATGGAAGAAAAAGAGGTAAAGTTCCTCAACGTCAACAAAGAAGAACTGGAAAAGAAACTTTCGGCCATGGGAGCCGAAAAAGAAGGGGATCACTTCTATAAACGGGATGTATTCGATTATCCCGATTTTCGTCTCGACAAGAACGGCGCCTGGCTTCGCCTCAGGGACGAAGGGGACCGGATCACTCTCTCGTACAAGCAGCGGCTGGGAATGAAATCGGAAGGCGAGAACGATGACAGCATGAAAGAAGTTGAGATCGTGGTGAGCGATTTCGGAAAAACCGCCGCACTTCTTAAGGAACTTGGCTTCATTGAAAAGCACTATGCCGAAAACAAGCGGACCCGCTGGGTGAAGGATGGCGTCGAATTCGACATCGACACCTGGCCGGCGCTTGAACCATATCTCGAAATAGAGTCATCGACGTGGGAGAAAGTGGAAGAAGCCATTAACTGGCTCGGCCTGGATCCAAAGGACAAGAAGATATTCTCCACGAATCAAATCTACAAAATGAAGGGAATGGATGTCATCGATTACGTTCGTCTGACGTTCGACGGACTCGTAAAAAGGAAACCATGACCGACGAAGCAAAGAACTTAAAGCTTGGCGTTTATGAGCATTTCAAACCGGAACACCATCGGTACCGGGTTCTCGGGGTAGCCAAGCACAGCGAGACGATGGAAGAAATGGTCGTCTACCAAGCACTCTACGGCGACAATGAGGTTTGGGTACGCCCGCTCTCGATGTTTCTCGAGGAAGCGGAGATCGACGGCAAAAAAGTCCCGCGCTTCAGGTACATCAGCGAATGAAATGAAAAAAGCGCTTATCATAACAGGTATTGCCGTTCTTGTTCTGGGAGCGGCGTATTATTTTTTCCTCTGCGCGCCGGGAGGAGCGCCGACACCGGAACGGTTCGTAGTATCCCTCGGCGAAAATAATACGCAGGTGGTACAAAACCTGGCAAACCAAGGATTCATCCGAAGCGCTTTCGGTTTCTCGATTGCGCTTTCTTTTGAGGGGAATCCAACGATAACGCCGGGCGGATACAAAATTTCCGGGGGCATGGATGCATTCCAGGTTGCCTCGATTTTAAAGCTGCCGCCGTACATGAAATGGGTCGTCATAAAAGAGGGATTGCGAAAAGAAGAAATTGCGAACCTTCTTACGAAAGATCTCGGGTGGACCGACGCAACAAAAAATCAATTCTTGAACGCTTATCAAACTCTGGGCGGCAACGATTATAAAGAAGGGGTGTATTTTCCCGACACCTACCTCCTGCCGCTCGATGAGACGGGTATTCAAATCGCCCAAAGGTTCATAACCCAATTCAATGAGAGCTTTGCACCGTACGCGAAAGAAGCAGCCGCCCAAAACATAAAATGGACGACCGCCCTCAAAATCGCTTCAATCATCCAACGGGAAGCCGCCGGGACAAGCGATATGGCGCTTATCTCCGGCATCATCTGGAACCGGCTTCTCACCGGCATGCCGCTTGATATCGACGCGACCGTCGAGTATGCGCGGGGTGACGCAGGCCAAGGCTATTGGGCACCACTTTCTGTTTCTGCAGGAGACTTGAAGATCGATTCGCCGTATAATACTTATCTCCACAAAGGTCTCCCGCCGACACCAATAGCAAACCCAGGCCTCGCAGCAATCGACGCCGCCTTGAACCCGCAAACCACGACGTGCCTTTATTATCTCCACGATGCAAACCACGTCATTCATTGCGCGAACACCTATGCCGAGCAACAATTAAACGTAAAAAAATATCTCCAATGAGGAGGCTTACACCGTCGAAAAACGCCGAACGAATGGCAATTCAGTACCTGCAACACGAATTCAGGAAGATCCTGAACGGCATCCGCAATCCGGAAACTTGGAAACTAATAGACAAAGAGATCGCTGACCTTCCCGCAACACAAGGCGAGTCATCGTTCTGGAATCTTGTTGCAGCCGTATCGGAGGACTGGAGATTGAAATCCGTCTATCGAGTACTCTCGGACACGAAATTTACATGGAAACTCGAGGAGATTCCTTTAAATAAAATAACACTACCGTGTATGTCGCCGACGAGAAATCAGTACACCCTAACGCGCTGCGGCGGCGATCCCGTCAAATTCCTTGCCTTATGGAAAACAAACGCCCAAGCGAGAAACGCTATCTTAAAAACGGGGCTTTCAAGACACAGAGAACGCGACTACTATCCAATATTCATCGTGGACATACCAGGAGGGCTGTCCGTTTTCGACGGCATGAGAAGAACTCTTCTTGCCGTGATTGGCGGCAAGAAAACGATCACGGCTTGGATCGGCAGACCAACCAAGAAAAAAGGAAAACCACTCGTAAGCGGCGGCTTCGGTTACGTCCTTTCGCAGGTGTATCGCTATGCAGAGCGGAAAAATAAGAATGTCGACCGGGCTTTCACTCAAGTAGTGCAAATCATCGGAAGCGACTACCGAAACGGAAAAGAGCTCATGAATAAGCGCATCGCTGGCTGGTCGCGCGACGAAAAAATAAAGAAAGTTTTTCGAGTAAAATGAAAAATCGTGCTAAACTAGGAAACAGGCCGGGTAATCCTGCCTACCGGACGCCCGCACGCTTTCGGGCAAATGTAAAATTTAGAACTCAAAAATCAAAATTAAAAACAAAGCATGAACGGTAAACTCTATGTCGTGGGGACACCCATCGGCAACTTGAAAGACATAACAGAACGGGGCATCGAGACGCTGCAAAGCGTCGATTTAATATTGGCGGAAGACACGCGGGTCACGGCAAAACTCCTGAACCACCTCGGGATCAAGAAACCCATGTGGAGATACGATGAATACGCGAAAGAAGACCTTTATGAGCGGATTCTCGAGTTTCTGGGAGCAGGAAAGGATGTCGCCATAGTGACGGATGCCGGCACGCCGAATATCGCCGACCCTGGATCAAAACTCATTGCCTTCGTACAAGAGAGAACGCCCGAAGTAAAAATTATACCGATTCCCGGACCATCGGCCATTGTGACCGCGCTTTCTGTCTCCGGCATGAACGCCGACCGGTTCACGTTCGCCGGCTACCCCCCCCACAAGAAGGGGAGACAAACATTTTTCAAAACGATCAAGGAAATCGAACTACGGCCCGTCGTCTTATACGAATCGCCGCACCGACTCCAGAAAACGTTCAGCGACATGGAGCGTATCTGCGGCATCGGGCATCCAATCACCGTGGCAAAGGAGCTGACGAAGATACACGAAGAAATTTGGAAAGGAACGCTCGAGGAAGCAAAGGAACACTTTCAAAAGGAAAAAGGGAAAGGGGAATTCGTAATCATCGTCCCTTAGCTACGGAATACGAATTTCTTACGAATATACGAAAATGAGCTATAAAGGAAAGAGGGTATTAGACCTAACTATCGCAATACCAACATCAATTCTGACGGCTATCCTGACGCCATTCGTGGGACTTGCCGTGGCGCTCGAAGACGGTTTTCCGATATTCGTGCGACTGGAGCGGATAAGCGATGGCAAGGTAATCCGAGTTTGGAAATTCCGTTCGATGATAAAAGGCGCCCATGCCATGAAAAAAGAACTTTGGAATTTGAACGAACGGAAAGACGGCCCGCTTTTCAAAATAAAAAGTGATCCGCGGCTCACGAGAACGGGGAAGATACTCCGCAAATTCCGCCTGGACGAATTTCCTCAAGTATGGAACGTCCTTTCGGGCGATATTTCCCTCGTCGGCCCGCGACCACATGAACCGGAAGAAATCGAAAAGTACCCCCCGGAATTCAAACGCCTATCACTCGCAAAATCGCGCCTCACCGGCCTTTCACAGGTCATGGGCGCCTCAAAACTGCCATTCAAAGAAGAAGTAACGCTCGACGTTTACTACGTTGACCATGAGTCATTCTTCATAGACTTAAAAATTCTCTGGAAAACCATCGCCATCTTTTTCTCCGACCCGACAGGGGTGTGAGCGAGTGGAAACATCTCCTCCCAAACACGCTATCAAATTTCCCAGCGTGAAATTTGCGCTCGTTCTCGGACTCGCTCTGTCCTTCGGGCAACCATGCCCGCTCGTTCTGCGAAACGGTTTGGTCAGAGATGTTTCCACTCGCTCAAGAACATCAATTAATTTATTGTAGACGCGCAACCGAAGAAAGAATGGAAAATAGGAAAGATCTGGGATAGAATGAGACCTAATGAAGGTCGCTATTCTGCATGATTATTTGAACCAGTTCGGCGGCGCGGAACGCGTCGTAAAAGTTCTCCTCGAGATATTTCCCCAAGCAGACCTTTACACGCTGCTCTACGATAAGCAAAAAACCAGCGGCCTCTTCGACCGAAACATCAAAAAGACCAGTTTTTTGGACATTCCATTCGTACGGAATCACCATCGAATGTTCATTCCCGTCATGCCCTTTGCCGCAAAGCATCTTACCTCTCGAGAGAAGTACGACCTCGTCATTTCTTCGACGGCCGGCTACGGCAAGGGAATCAACGTGCGGGGGGAATACCACATAAGCTATTGCCACACGCCTTTGCGGTATGCGTGGGAAATCGATTATTTGAAAAACCTTTCGGCTTCGCCGAGGCCTCTTTCGAATGCCATCGCCTATCCCATCGCCCGACGGCTCCGGGAGTGGGATAAACGCTCCGCCGGCCGGGTGAATCTCTTTATCGCCAACTCGACCTTCATTGCGGAGAAAATAAAGTCGTACTATGGCAGAGATGCAGTGGTTGTAAATCCACCGGTGAACCTGAAAATCTTTTTCCCCGAACCGACCGCCGCAAAACGCGACTACTATCTCATGGCCGGACGATTGTTGTATTACAAGGGTTTCGATCTCGGCATTGCCGCCTTCAACCAACTTCAAAAACCGCTGAAGATCGTGGGAAGCGGCCCCGAACTCGAAAAGCTCATGAAAATGGCGAGATCGCAAAAAATAGAATTCATTACGAAAGCCGATGACCGGGAACTCCGGAAGCTTTATGCGAACGCAAAAGCCCTCCTGTTCCCCCAAATCGAAGATTTCGGACTCGTCGCCGCCGAAGCCCAAGCGTGCGGCACGCCGGTCATTGCCTATGAACGAGGGGGTATTCGGGACATCGTTCTAAACAAAAAGACCGGCTTATTTTTCAACGAACAAACGCCGGCAGCCATCGTCGAAGCCGTAAAGGACTTCGAGAACATGTCGTTCTCAAGAAGTTCCATTGCGAAGGCCGCGGAGCGTTTTTCCAAAGAAAATTTCATACGGGAATTCTTGGAAATTCTCCGATCATACGGCCTCGAACCATAGAAGCATGAAAATCTTCATCGATGCGCGATCAATGTATGCCCGAATCATTTCCGGCGTGCCAGAATACACGCGTCTTGCCATAACCGCAATGGCAAATCAATTTCCAGACGAAGAATTTTTATTTTTCGCCAATCACTTGAAGACAAAATCGGAAAAAAATCCGCTGGAAAACGAGGTGAAAGGGGAGTGGTTGAACTTTGGAATTTCCAACAAGATTTGGAGCGCCACAAATCGTCTCCTCGGCTTGCCGAAGATAGACAAGTTGGTCCATGCCGACGTTTACTGGAGCCCGCACATCGACATCCTTTCTTTTCAAAATCCCGAAAGACACGCCTTGACGATTCACGACCTTTCCTTCGTTTTTTATCCGGAATTTTTCACCTGGCAGAAAAACTTTTGGCATTGGCGGCAAAACTACGAGCGGCAGATCAAGGAGGCTGGGCGCATTATCGCCGTTTCGGAATTCACGCGACAGACGATCATCGACCGGTTCCACTTGAACGAAAAGAAGGTTGTCCGCATCTATCCGGGACTCGACGATTTCTATCGCCACAAAACGATGGAAAACGAAACCATCAAAAGAGAATATCCTTTTCTCCTCCACGTTGGAACGCTGGAGCCCCGAAAGAACGCGATCGGCGCCATTCGAGCTTTCAATCTCATAAAACAAGGTGGGCGCTTCAAGGACCTCAAGCTCATCCTCGTGGGCGCCCGGGGCTGGCTGTACCAAGAGATACTCGCGGAAATCGGGCGGTCCCCGGCAAAAAGCGACATTGTCGTTTGGGGAAAGGCGACCAAAGAAGATCTTCGCGGTCTTTACCGGCAGGCGGCAGCTTTTGTGTATCCTTCTTTCTTCGAGGGGTTCGCATTTCCGTGCCTCGAGGCCCAAGCATCCGTAACTCCGGTCGTAGACTCTAATCGGGGTCCCCTCGAGGAGGTCTTGGGCACAAGCGCTCTCCTCGTCGATCCTTGGAAAATCCGCGACCTCGCATTGGCAATAGAAAGCGTTTTGTTGGACAATAGAGTGAAAGAACGCCTGATCGAGTCCGGCCGAAAGAACGCAGAGCGATTCCAATGGCAAACAACGGCCGGTCAGCTTATGGAAACCTTCCGGGAAATACATGACTAAAAGAAACGTCCCCAAAAAGAACATCGATCCCATTTTAGTTGACGTCAAGAAACCGAACTTCAACTACGACCACCTCCGGAAATTCGAAATCGTCAACCTCACCAAGATCCCGCAACAAGAGAAGAGGAACGCGGTTTCGATCGCAAAAAGAATCCTTCTTGCCGTTTTTATCGCGGGGATCGTCGGATTCGTTTCATTCATCGGCATCACCTTTGCAAACATCCGCCAAATGAGAACGACGGTCGAGGAAAGCGGCGCACAAATCATACAGAATTTCAGTTCCTCGGTGGGCGCTTTAAAGAACTTCGAGCCGTCGACCGCTGCAACCTACCTCGAAAGCAACTCGAAATCGCTTGCCAACATCAACAATCTCGTAACCAACGGATTTGGTCAAAATATCATGCAGACGGTGAGCAATTTCGTTCCCATCGTCAAGCAGGCTTTCGGCCTCGTTGGGCAGGTGTCCAGCTTGAATGGGGAACTTTTAGAGCTTACTCAAACGATTGCCGATCTCCAAAAGAACGGGTTCAAAGATTTCAAGAGCAACGGCCCCGCACTCATCGCCGACTTGAATAAGCTCCACACGCTCATCCAAAGCCTCAACGGCCAGGCTGAAAACATCAAGAACACGACCTCATACCTCAAGAGCATGTCGAGCTTTTTTGGAGGATTGGACCAAAACGTCGGGAACGAATATTTAAAATACAGCTCCGAACTTTACGGCTGGGATAACGTGCTAGTTCAGCTGACCAACTTCCTGAATTCGCCAACGCCAAAACACATTGCCGTTCTCTTTCAAAATCCGGCCGAAATACGGCCCGGCGGGGGATTCATCGGGAGCTACGCGGACGTGAGCGTCCAAAACGGCCAAATGCAAGGCATGGACGTGCGGGACATTTACGATCCGGACGGTCAGCTCGCCATTAAAGTAGTGCCGCCCGAAGAACTGCAGGCGACGACTCCCAGTTGGGGCGCCCGCGACTCCAATTGGTTCTTCGATTTTCCGACCTCGGCAAAAACGACATTGAACTTTTTGAACGCTTCCAAAATGTACTCCGACAAGGGGATCCGTTTCGATGCGGCAATTGCCATCAACATCAACGTCGTAAATTCCCTCCTCGACATTACGGGACCCATCACGTCACCCGGATATCCTACCGTTGACTCATCGAACTTTCTCGAAGAGGTTCAACGCGAGACGGAAAACAGTGTAAATCAGCGAGCCGGACAGCCAAAGAAAATCCTGCAAGTTTTGGCGCCGATCCTCATGGAAAAATTGGATAACTTGACGAGCGATCAATCGAAAGCGCTCATTGATGCCCTAAAGAACGATCTCCAAAAGAAAGATATCATGTTTTACTCAACCGATCCGACGATCGAGAATTTTCTCGACTCGAGCGACGTGGACGGCAGCGTTTTCCAGCTTCCCGAAGGGTTTTGGGGAAATTACTTGGCGGTCGTGAACGCTAACGTCGCCGGTGGAAAGAGCGATGCATTCGTGAAAGAGGCGGTGAACGCAAACGTCGACATCGACACGAGCGGCAACACCTTTACGGACGTAACGATCACCCGACAGCACACCGGCAACACCCAGACGGATCCATGGTGGCGGGCCACGAACAACGATTTTCTACAGGTTTTCACGGAGCCGAATTCAAGCCTCGTCGACGTCACCGGTGAAAACGTACGGAAGAAATACTCGACGCTCGACTACACCAACTCCGATTATGCCGTGAACCCCGACCTCGCTGCCGTTCAAGCAAATGAAGTGTTCCTCACTAATTTCAATACTTGGCAGCGGTCCGAATTCGGCAAAAACGTCTTCGGCACATGGCTTTTCACAAAAGCAGGAACGACTTCCACGCTCACCATGCGCTACCAAACAAGCTACAATACCATCAAGGTTTTGATGCCCGGTCAAAAATACACCTTCGTTTTCGAACGGCAGTCGGGTGTCCAAAACTCGCTCGATTTGACCGTGAATGCTCCCTTCAAATACTATTGGGTAGAATCCAATTCGCCGGTCTACACCTATCACACGGACGACCCGGATAAGCGGATTATCATAACCCTTACCCTGGGGTACCAAAATCAATAATGGAAAATATTCGAAATTTTTGCATCATTGCTCATATCGATCACGGCAAGTCGACGCTTGCGGACCGCTTTCTCGAAGTCACCGGAACGGTCGAATCGCGGCGCATGCACGCCCAGTACTTAGATCAACTCGACCTCGAACAAGAGCGGGGGATTACCATTAAAATGGCCCCCGTCCGCATGTCCTATGCCCTGAACGCTATTCCTTATATCCTGAACCTCATTGACACTCCCGGCCACTCGGACTTTGCGTACGAAGTATCGCGATCATTGAATGCCGTCGAAGGCGGCATTCTTTTGGTCGACGCAACGCAGGGAATTCAAGCTCAAACGCTCTCCAATTTCAGATCAGCAAAAGCGGCGGGCCTTACCCTCATCGGAGCAATCAATAAGATCGACCTTTTTAAAGATCGGAATGACCGGGCGCTTGCCGAACTCCAAAAAGAAGTGGCGGAACTCTTGGAGATGGAACGGGAAGATATTTTCATGGTCTCCGGCAAAACCGGCGAGGGCGTACAGCAACTTTTGGCAGCGATCATTGAAAAGGTTCCTCCGCCAAAAATTGAAATGCCAAATGCCAAATTTCAAATTCCAAATTTAAGCAGGGCTTTGATTTTCGATTCTTTCTACGACGATCACAAGGGCATCGTCGCTTCCGTCCGCGTTTTCAATGGCGGGTTCAAGCGTGAAGATCCGATCATTCTTGCGGCAACGGGCGCCGAAGTAAAAATCAAGGAAGTCGGCTATTTTTCGCCGCAACCGAAAGCAGCGCAATCGATCGGTGTGGGCGAGATCGGCTACCTTGCAACCGGCATCAAGGACACGAGCAAAGTGAAGATCGGCGACACCGTTCTTCTTATCCCTAAATCCTCTGCCTTCAACCCCGATGAACTGGCTCTCCCCGGCTACCAAGAACCGAATCCGGTGGTCTTCGTTTCTTTTTACCCCGAGGATGCCGACGATTATGAGAACCTGAGGAAGGGGCTCGAGAAACTCCACCTGAACGATTCGTCGCTCCACATCGAGCCGGATCAAAATGAAATTTTGGGAAGAGGGTTTAAGGTCGGCTTTCTCGGCAAGCTCCATTTCGAAATAACCGCGGAGCGCCTCGAGCGCGAGTTCGACGCGCGGGTCGTAAGCACTTTTCCGTCCGTTGTCTACAAGATCGTCAACAAGGGAAAGGAGGAATTTATCACGAAGCCGGAAGACCTGCCGAACGAATACGACGAGATTTGGGAACCGCTCGTCCGAATTAACATCCTCGTCCCTTCAAACTATCTTGCAAACGTCCTTTCGCTCCAAAACAAATTCCGGATCGAAGACCTGACGACAAAGACGGTCGTGAACTCCATCGACATCGAAGCAGTCATGCCGCTTTCCGAACTCATTAGCGACTTCGACGACCAACTGAAATCGGCGACGTCCGGATATGCTTCGTTCAGCTACGAATTCCTCGACTATCGCAAAGCTGATGTCGTGAAGGTGGATAATTTCGTCGCGGGCGAGATTATCCCGGGTCTCTCGCGGTTCTTCCCGCGGGAGAGCGTGGAACACGAAGCGCGGAAGATGGTGGAAAAACTAAAGATTACCCTCCCGAAACAGCAGTTCCCGCAGGCACTTCAAGCGAAAATCTCGGGAAAGGTCATCGCACGCGAGGACATTCCAGCCATGAAAAAGGAGCTTGGCAATTTCGGCAAGAACGGCGGGGATAGAACGCGGAAAATGAAGCTATGGCAAAAACAAAAGAAGGGGAAAGAAAAATTGAAAGCAATGGGGAAGGTACGGATCGCCCCGGAGATTTTCAAGGAACTGATAAAAAAATAGCCCAAACGTTTTGAGAGGTGTAAAATAGAAAACAATGAAGTACTGGAAGATAATCGTCTTCGTGGTGATCGCCGGAATCGTTGGGTGGGGGCTCTTGAGCCTGTACCAATCCCGGAATACGGCAGAGCAGCAAGCGGCCACCTTGAAAGTCCAGTACGATAAACTTCAAGCACAAAACCAAAATCTTTCTTCCGAAGTCCAATATTTCCAAAATCCGGCGAATCTGGTAAAACAACTGAAAGCCCAAACAAACTACAAAAATCCCGGCGAAGGGCTTATAATCGTGGTACCGGGATCGACCACGACGACGAGCACGGCAACCGGGACGCAGCAATAATACAGGCGGGATTGGTTTAGTGGCAGAACGCGACCTTCCCAAGGTTGAGACACGAGTTCGATTCTCGTATCCCGCACAAAACGAAAAAGGTCGGGGCTTACCTGAAAGCTTTATGAAATCTAAATACATAATCTTGGGTATCGTGGATCTGATTGTTTGGTATATATTCACCTATTACATCATCTACGCTCTGCAGAATTTACTCACCCTGAACCCATGGTGGGCCGCCTTTGTCCTTGTGATACTCGGCGCCATAGGAACGGTTCTCTGCCCGTGGTTCCAAAACACCGACGGCTGGAGACGGTTGGTGCGCGGGGAGTAATCAAATTGACATTAGTATGCCGTTTATGGCATAACCTTAGAAGCGTTAAACTCAAAATAACATAAGAGAGACTGGAGGATATATGAGAGAAACGATAGCAAGGGAAGTTGAGTGGCACCTCAAAGAGAATGGCGCCTTCTGGTTATATCAGGGGAAAGCACGACGCGAGGCGCCACATGCGCTCCTTACGAGCGGAAAACACTCCGACGGCTACATTAACGTCGGAGAAGTCCTGAGAAACCGACAAGATATCTGTATGCGATTTGCAGACTTCATCTTCGCCACAATCCTCGATGAGTGGAAAGGGGAATTCGATTACGTCGTCGGCGCGGATACTTCATCGACCAATCTTGCACGAGACGTTGCGAGGTTAGCCAAAGTAAAGCATATTCGCATGGAAAAAGTGGAAGAAGAGAATGGACAAAAAAAACAGGCGTGGCACACCGATAATCTACCGTTTGAAGGAGACGGAACAATCCTTCAGGTGGAAGATCTGATCACAACCTCCCTTTCTTCCAAGGAAGTGCGGGAAGGAATCAGACGTGCGAATCCGGGAATGAATATAACATTCGCTCCGTTCCTCGTCACGGTCGTCGATCGCTCGGACCCCGGGAAGAGAGTTACGACAGTCGAGAACTCAAAAGTCCTGCCGCTTTTACAGCTTTCCATCCGAAATTACAATCCAGACAATTGCCCGTATTGCAAAGCAGGATCCGAAGCCATCAAGCCGAAATTCGGCGACAATTGGTCGAAATTGACTGGCGTCTGAAAAAAATTTCAACTGCCCTCGCCTTAGAACAAACTCTAAGCGAGGGCTCGTTTGTTATAATCAACCTATGAAAAAAATTGTCATTGCATCGAAAAACCCGGTGAAAATCGAAGCCACCTTGAACGGCTTCAAAAAAATGTTCCCGAACGAAGCGTTTTCAACTGAAGGCGTCACCGTTCCTTCAGGCGTCGGTGACCAGCCGCAAAGCGACGCGGAAACGTTCCTGGGGGCGCGGAATCGAGCCGAAAACGCTTCAAAAGAGCAACCCGACGCCGATTTCTTCGTCGGCATCGAGGGCGGCATCGAAGAGAAAAACAGCGAGATGGAGTCGTTCGCATGGGTGGTCGTCAAAGCGAAGGGAAACGGCCTTGGGAAGGGAAGAACGGGGACGTTCTTCCTGCCACCCCGGGTTGCCGAACTCATCAAAGCAGGAAAAGAACTCGGCGAAGCGGATGACATCGTCTTCCAGAGAACAAACTCGAAACAGGAGAACGGCGCGATTGGAATCCTCACGGGGAACGTCATCGACCGGACGACCTACTACACCGATGCCGTCGTGATCGCCCTTATTCCGTTCAAGAACAAAGAGTTGTATAATTGAACCTCATGGACAATCTGGTACCGAAGAAAATGTTCTTCACAAAGGGCGTCGGCCGTCACAAGGAATATTTGCAGTCGTTCGAGATGGCGCTCCGCGACGCCGGCATCGCGGAATACAACCTCGTGATGGTAAGTTCGATATTCCCGCCGAACTGCAAGCGCGTGCCGAGGGAAGAGGGGAAGAAACTATTGAATCCCGGCCAAGTGGTCTTTTGCGTCATGGCCCGAAACGCGACGAACGAACCGAACCGCCTGGTCGTTTCTTCCATTGGTCTCGCCCAGCCATCCGATCCAAATCAGTACGGCTATCTCTCTGAACACCATTCCTTCGGCGAAACGGAAGAGAAAGCGGGGGAGTATGCCGAGGATTTGGCCGCAACCATGCTCGCTTCGACCTTGGGCCTCGAATTCGATCCGAATGCCGCCTGGGACGAACGGGAACAGGTATACAAATCATCCGGCAAAATTTTCAAAACGACGAACATCACGCAATCCGCCGAGGGACATAAGGACGGCATTTGGACAACTGTCGTTGCCGCCGCTGTACTAATTTTTGAATAACAGATAATATATCTGCGTGTTTGAACTTATTTCGAAAAACAAGCCAGCGGGGGATCAACCGAAGGCTATTGACGGCTTGGTTTCCGGCCTCGAAAAAGGATACGAAAACCAAACGCTCCTCGGGGTGACCGGATCGGGCAAAACGTTCACCGTCGCGAACGTCATAGAGCGCATCCAAAAACCGACCTTGGTCATCGCCCATAACAAGACCTTGGCTGCCCAGCTCACAAACGAGCTCCGAGACCTCTTCCCGAAGAATTCGGTGAATTATTTCGTTTCGTATTACGACTACTACCAGCCGGAAGCGTACATTCCGACATCCGACACCTACATCGGCAAGGAAGCAATGGTGAACGACGAAATCGACAAACTCCGCCATGCGGCAACGGCGGCACTTTTGACGCGAAAGGACGTCATTGTCGTCGCATCCGTCTCTTGCATTTACGGCTTGGGCGCACCGGAGGTTTACGCTGAAAACATCATCAAATTCGAACCGGGAACGAAGATCGACCGACACGAACTCATGAAAAAGCTCGTGGAACTCCAGTTTTCGCGGACAACAGCAGACCTGAAGCGCGGAACGTTCCGCGTGCGGGGAGACAACTGGGAAATCATGCCGCCGGGCATCGAGAACGTCTACAACCTGGAACTCAAAAACGGCGTGATCCAGAGGATTTACGAAATCAACCCCATCGAAGGGTTCAAGCCGGGAATAACGAAAACGGTCGACGAGGTATATATTGCACCGGCCAAACATTTTATTACGCCGCCCGAAAACCGCGAGCGAGCACTCAAGGCCATCGAAGAAGAATTGAAAAAGCAGCTCAAGAAATTCGAAAGAGAAAAGAAACCGTTGGAAGCGGAGCGCCTCGAACGGCGGACGAAAGCCGATATGGCCATGATCCGGGAAGTCGGCTACTGCAATGGCATCGAAAACTATTCCCGCCACCTTTCGGGGCGGGCATCGGGCGAACCGCCGGACACGCTTCTCGATTATTTCCCCCGTTCGACAAGCTCAGGGCAGGCGGACTTTCTTACCATAATCGACGAATCGCACGTGACGGTCCCGCAACTCGAAGGCATGTACCACGGCGACGCCTCGCGGAAGAAAACCCTAATTGAATACGGCTTCCGTCTGCCTTCCGCAGCCGACAACCGACCTTTGCGATTCGAAGAATTCAAGAAGAAAATCCATCAAACGATTTTCATGTCCGCAACACCCGGTCCCTACGAAGCGAAGGTAAGCTCGCAAACCGTGGAGCAGATCATCCGGCCGACCGGTCTCGTGGATCCGAAGATAACCATCAGCCCCGTAAAAGGCCAGATCCAGGACCTCATCCCGCGCATCGAGGAGCGCGTCGGAAAGAAAGAACGGACGCTCGTCACGACACTCACAAAACGCATGGCAGAAGATTTGACTACCTTCCTGCAGGAAGGTAGTCATGGTGAGCCGCGTCGAACCATCCCATCCACCCTTCGACAAGCTCAGGGTGCAAATAAGCAACCCATTAAAGTTGCTTATTTGCACAGCGACGTGGAGACGCTCGACCGCATCAAGATTTTGACGAAGCTCCGAAGAGGAGAAATCGACGTATTGGTCGGCGTAAACCTCCTCCGAGAAGGGCTGGATCTTCCAGAGGTATCGCTTGTGGCGATCCTCGATGCCGATAAAGAAGGGTTTCTGCGAAGTGAAACGTCGCTCATTCAAACCATCGGCCGCGCAGCAAGAAACGTCGAGGGCGAGGTGCTTCTCTATGCCGACCAAATCACCGGATCCATCGAGCGCGCCGTGAAAGAAACCGACCGCCGCCGGAAGATCCAAATTGCATACAACGAAGAGCACCACATAACGCCGAGGACGATCGTGAAGGAAATCAAAGACATCCTGCCGACAGACGAGATTCTCGACCTCGAAACGAAACCCTTGCCGAAATCGAAGACGATGCTCGAAAAACTCATCAAGCAGAAGGAAAGGGAAATGAAAGAAGCAGCGGAGCAATTGGACTTTGAATTAGCCGCGATCTTGAGGGACGAAATAAGGATACTCAGCAAGAAATCAAAGAAATAAATAGAAATATAGTTGTAACAAGCTGCGCGTAATAAATCGTACGATGTATTACTACTGTATTACTACAAATTACTATCGTATTACCGTATAATTAACTCATGAAAATAAACATCGAAAGCACGGGGCTCGAGTTAACGCCGTCGATCAAGACCTACATCGAAACAAAACTGACACCCTTGGGCAGAATCATCAAACGCTTCGAGACGAAAGGGGAGATAACCGCCTTCGTGGAAGTCGGCCGTTCCACCAAGCACCACAAGCACGGGGACGTCTTTCACGCATCCATCGACATTGAAGTACCGGGGAAAAAGCTTTTCGCCGAGAACGAAAGCCCCGACCTCCGGACGGCCATCGACATGGTGAAGAATAAGATCAAAGACGACATCCAAAAGTACAAAGAAAAGCAAACGGACAAGCGGAAGTAGTTTTGGATTTTGGCATTTGAATTTTGACTCTTGCGAAGTTTAGTACTAAACTTCGCTTATACTCCTAGGGGAACAAACCGAGGAGCACTTTGCGCTATGACCGACAAGATCATCATCAAAGGAGCCCGGGAACACAATCTTAAAAACATCGACCTCGAGATACCGAGGGATAAAATGATCGTGATGACCGGACTCTCGGGTTCCGGCAAATCGTCCTTGGCTTTCGATACCATCTTTGCCGAAGGGCAGCGCCGGTATGTGGAATCGCTTTCAGCCTACGCCCGGCAGTTTTTGGGGCGCCTCGACAAGCCCGACGTCGACGAAATCGAGGGGTTATCGCCCGCGATTTCCATCGATCAAAAGCACCACAGTGCAAATCCCAGATCGACCGTCGCGACCATCACGGAAATCTACGACTATCTCCGCGTCCTTTTCGCGCGCGTCGGCGTTCCGCATTGTCCCGTTTGCGGCCGCGAGATCAAGAAGATGACGCAGGAAGAAATCGTCGACATTGCGATCCAAATCTACAAGGAAACCAAGGAAAAACGGAACATGGTGATTTTAGCGCCCGTCGTCCGCGGCCGGAAAGGGGAGTACTACCAAATGCTCTACGATTTCCTGAACGCCGGCTTCTCGGAAGTAAGGGTCGACGGCAAGCTTATGAGCTTGCGAGAGCGGATCGACCTCAGTCGCTATAAACAACATTCGATCGACCTCGTGATCGACCGGATCCCGGGGGGGCTCGATTTCCGCAACAAGGACGATCGCCTCCGCCTTGCGGAAAGCATCGAAAACGGTTTGAAGTACGGCAATGACGTTGTGACCATCATCACCGACAAAGAAGTCTCTCTGTCGGCAAAGTATACCTGCCCCAACGACGGTTTTTCCTTCCCCGAAATCGAACCACGCCTCTTTTCATTCAATAGTCCCTTTGGCGCCTGCGAAACCTGCCACGCCTCGGGCGTTGAAAACCCCTGGTCGGAAAAGATATGCCCAACCTGCCTCGGTAAGCGACTCAAGGAAGAGGCTTTGAACGTTTTGATCGACGGGAAGAACATCGCGGAAGTCACCGCTTTTTCCATCAGTAATTCGTTCAACTTTTTCACCAAACTCGAAATGAAACTCGAAAAGAACAAGAGCCTGATTGCAATCGCTGAAGTGCCCTTGAAGGAAATTAAGAACCGCCTGAAATTCATGATCGACGTCGGCCTCGAATACCTGACACTCGACCGAAAGGCCGGGACACTCTCGGGTGGCGAGTCCCAAAGGATCCGGCTTGCCTCGCAGATCGGTTCGAGGCTCGTGGGAGCGCTCTATATTTTGGACGAACCGACCATCGGCCTCCACCAGCGCGACAACGCAAAACTCATTCAAACCTTGAAAAATCTCCGCGATCTCGGAAATACCATCATTGTCGTCGAACACGACGAGGATACCATCCGCGAATCGGACTACCTCGTCGACATCGGCCCCGGCGCCGGCATCCACGGCGGGAGCGTTGTCGCCAAGGGACCACTCCCGGAAATTTTGAAAGACAAACGGCAAAAATCACTGACCCTCGATTACCTCCGAGGCGAAGAATTCATCGCCATTCCGAAAACGAGACGATCGGTTCCGAAAACCCACGAACATCTCAAAATCCAAGGAGCGGCGGAAAACAATCTTCAAAATCTCGACGTCGAGATCCCGCTCCGTCGATTTTCCGTCGTCACGGGCGTTTCGGGTTCCGGCAAATCAACCTTGGTATACGACGTGCTCTTCAAAAATCTCTCGAACAAGTTCAATAAGTCGCACTTCAAAGCGGGTCAATGCAAGGGAATCATCGGAACGGAATACGTAAACCGCATCGTGAACATCGACCAATCGCCGATCGGCCGCACGCCGCGCTCGAACCCGGCGACGTACGTCGGTGCTTGGGGACCGATCCGCGATCTTTTCGCCTCGACGCCGGATGCACGCGTCCGGGGGTACAAACCGGGGCGGTTCAGCTTCAACGTGCGGGGCGGCCGATGCGAGAACTGCGAAGGCCACGGCGTGATCGCAATCGAAATGCATTTCCTGCCGACCGTTTACGTAACGTGCGACGTTTGTAAGGGTAAGCGCTTCGACCGCGAAACGCTTGAAGTCGAATACAAGGGAAAAAATATCTTCGAGGTGCTCGGCATGACCATCGAGGAAGCAAAGAAATTTTTCAACGACATCCCGTGGATCGAAGATAAGTTGAAAATTTTAAACGAGGTTGGTCTCGGTTATTTGAAGCTCGGTCAATCGGCAACGACCTTATCGGGCGGCGAAGCCCAGCGCATCAAGCTTGGCGCGGAACTCGGCAAGCGCGATACGCGGCGCACCCTCTACCTTTTGGACGAGCCGACGACGGGCCTTCATTTTGCCGACGTCAAGAAACTCATTGAAGTGCTCCAAAAACTCGTCGAGCGGGGGAATACCGTCGTCGTCATCGAACACAACTTAGACGTCATTAAAACCGCCGACTGGGTGATCGATCTCGGCCCGGAAGGGGGAGAAAACGGCGGCAAGCTCATTGCCGCAGGAACGCCGGAAGCAATCGCCAAAAAAGCCGGCAGTTTCACTGGAGCATACCTGAAGAAAGTTTTACAATAACCACATGAAGCCGAAAACAATAGGTTTGGCGCTCGGGGGCGGGGGAGCCAAGGGACTGGCCCATATTGGCGTTTTAAAAACGCTCCTCAAGGCCGGGTTTAAAATTGACTACATCGCCGGAACCAGCATGGGCTCCCTCGTGGGGGGATTGTACGCGGCAACGGAAGATATCGACTTCATAGAAAAAACGTTCCTTGAGATAGCCGAAAACTATTCCTTTCACCGAAAACACTTGAGGAGAAAAAAGAATCTGCTCTTCACGGACGAAGAAGCGGTTGAACGAATGCTTTCTGAAAAAATTGACGGCCTCAACGTCAAAAACACCAGAATCCCATTCAAGGCAATTGCAACCGACGTGAGGAACGGCGACGAAATAGTCATCGGCGAAGGGAGCCTTGTAAAAGCCATTCAAGCGAGTTCGGCCTTGCCCATCGCTTTTCCTCCCGTCGAAATCGATGGAAAACTTTTGATGGACGGCGGTTTCGTGAATCCCGTTCCCGTTGATATCGTAAAGAAAATGGGGGCCGAATTCGTAATCGGCGTCGACGTCTCGAGTAAATGGCCCGATATTGAGGATGAACACTTTTCTCTTTCCGGCATCAAATCGACCATCGTCGATGCGTTCTCCGCACTCGAATACCAAGTCGCCAAAGAAAAAGTCAAAGACGCCGATCTTATGCTCCATCCGCCGGTTTTGAGTTTCCATTGGGACGATTTCCGAAGCGCAAAGGAAATCATTGAAATGGGCGTCAACGAAACGACGAATAACATCCGCGAAATCAGGGAACGGACGCACTACCCGAAACCGGTGAAAAAACCGCTCCAAAGTTTCATCGACTTCATTTCAGGAAACGATTACTAACCGGAAATCCAAATTCCAAATGTCAAATCAAATCCAAATGACTGAATGTCAAAATGTTCTTCGCTTTTATTATTTGAACTTTGACATTGATTTGAAATTTATCATTTGAGCTTTGACATTTATAAGCTATGGCTCTCTATTCAAAACTTCCTGAAACGCCGGGCGTCTACATTATGCGGGGCAGGACGGGAAAGATATTGTATATCGGCAAAGCCGTCAATTTTAAGCGGCGGGTTTCAAGCTACTTCACGCGGCCGCACGATGCGCGGATCGAAGGACTGGTGAAAGAAATAAAAAAAATCGATTTCAAGAAAACCGATACGGGCATTGAAGCGCTGATCCTCGAATCCGAACTCATTAAAAAATACCAGCCGCCTTTTAACGTCAAAGAAAAGGACGACAAGAGTTTCCTATACGTCGAAGTAACCAACGAGAGGTTCCCGCGCGTACTTTTAGCGAGAGGGAAGGACAAGCCAAACGGCAAACGGTACGGCCCTTTTACATCGGCCTCAAGTATCCGCGAGGCACTCCGGATCGTGAGAAAAATTTTTCCGTATGCAACGCATCCGGAACCTTCAAAGCCCCAAATACGACCCTGTTTTGATTATCAAATCGGTCTTTGCCCGGGAACGTGCATCGGGGCAATTTCGAAGAAAGAGTATGCAAAGAACATACGGAGCATCAAACTCATCTTCGAAGGCAAGAAAGAAAGAATAATCAAAAATCTCAAACGTGGCATGGAATCGGCGAGCAAGCGACTGGATTTCGAGCGGGCGGGAGAATTGAAACGGCAGCTTTTCGCCCTCCAGCACATCCAGGACGTGGCAGTCATCTCCGATGATAAAATTCAAAATCAAAACGACAAACCACAAAAGACGACACGCATCGAAGGGTATGACATTTCCAATATCTCCGGAAAATCGGCGGTCGGGTCCATGGTCGTTTTTACGAACAACGAGCCGGATAAAAAGGAGTACCGCAAATTTAAAATTAAAACGGTTTTTCAGCCAAACGATTTCAGCATGCTCCAAGAAGTCCTCGAACGCCGCCTTAAAAACAGCTGGCCGTTGCCGGATCTTTTTCTCATCGACGGGGGGAGAGGACAGGTAAGCGCCGTCCGGGAAACACTCAAAAAAGCGAACCTTAACATTCCGGTCGTCGGCATCGCGAAAGGTCCGGAACGCAAACGGAACGATATTGTGGGGAAAATTCCGAAATTTACCAACCTCCAAACGCTTATAAAAGCAAGAGACGAAGCTCATCGCTTCGCCATTGCTTACCACAAGAAAGTGAGAAGTCGCGCGTTTATGAATTGAAATACTTCTCGAGCGACTCGATCACTTTGCTCTTTATCGTATCGCTTTTTTCGTCCGTCAGGCCTTCGCCCTTGAATGTGGCCGAGTTCAACTTAAAAAGAATGTTGTGCGCCAAAAGTTCGGCGTCTCCTTTTCTTCCCTCTTCCTCCAAACTCTTCAACTTGGTCATAACCCGGGCATCCAAATCGTGCTGCAAAATGCCGACATTCCCGACGTTCATATGATTCAAATTTTCCTCTTCTTCCGCAAATTCCCTGACAAGACTCTCGGCAACCTCATCGGGAGAAAACATTTCCCCGGCCCCCTTTATTTTTTCCATCATAATGTAAAGATTATATCACTACCGATAAACAACGTCAATCGTTGCATCGGGCAAAAGCGGCGTATTGACGATATTACCTTGAGGATTGCCGTTCAATAAAACGGAAAGCGTATGGCCGTTTCCCGTTTCATACGAATCAAATTGGGTCGCCGTAAACGTCTTTCGCCAAGCCTGGAAAAAATTCTGGAGCGTATAGGTCACGTGATCGTTCGTTTGAACATAGACGAGACCGCTTGCATCTTCCGTATGAACGACCCGCAAGCAATTCCCCGGATCGTGGCCGATATCGCCCGCAAGGGGATAATTCGCTCCGTTTACGCTGATCGAAATATGGAGCGTGTAATTTTGCGTGGTTGGTTCAGTCGTATTGAAACACGGCACCGTCGGGAGTCCCAAGAAACTCGACTGAGTTTGCGCATTGCCAAAGAATATAACGGCAAGGGCAAAAACGCCGATCAGCGGCAAAACAATGAGCCAATGATGTTTTTGTACTCTCATGGAAGCGGTCTACGTTTCAAAAGTCGCCTGATCCACGGGACGATCTTCGCATCGAGCGTCCACCGGTCGCCCGAGTTGATTAAAAGCGAAAAAGAAATACCGTAGAGCATGAGATGTGGCCACAAAAGTTCGCGGAAATAGAGGATGGAAAGCGTGATAAAAACGAGCGATACAATAACCGTCCACCGCATGGCAAAACCGATAATGATAAAGAGACCGATCAGCATTTCCGCAACTCCTGCGCCAGCCGCTATGTAAGCTGCCGTCGCATGGAAAAAATTCACCAAGTGGTATTCATTATAAACATCGATCGTGAGCTGCTGATGGAGGAACTTGATCGTATAGCCGGCATAGAGAAGCGCCACGCCGTAGAGAATCCGCACGATCGGCGTCTCGAGCCACTTGAAGCGTTCAAGCCCTTTCACCCACAAATCCTTTCCAAGGACCCATCGGTCGAATGAAAGGTAACGCGATCCAAAGAGCAAAAGAACGATGATTTCGCCGAAGTAGTTGGCGTACGTCACCATGTATACGCCGAAGGTGAAGGTAACGTAAACGAAGAGGGCGAGCGCAATGAGGGCAGCGACTTCAATGAGGACGCCGAAAAGTACCATGAAGCCGACGAGGAAAAGGAGAAAACGGATGACAATGCCGTAGGGCACTAAGGTAAGCGAAAGCTCCGGCCCGAGGATCGCGTTGCTCATCGCAGCGTAAATGAACGAAGCGCTGATAGCCGCCCGAATAATCAAGGGGCCGACGACCTTCGCCTTTCGCACGACCCGATCGAGAATCTCGGCTGGCTTCGAGGCCGACCACAAGAAAACGAGGATGTAGGAGACGAGGACAGCGAGGGCGGTCCAAAGGAATGTCGCGAGATGTGCCGGATCGACGAGCGGCGCAAAGGGATTTTTAGCGAATGTTTGAAGCCCCGCATCGAACTGCCGCGCAGTCAAAACATACGCTTCGTGAGCGGATGCACCGGGCGCCATAAACAAAAAGAGCATCGTCATAAGCGCTGCCCCTCCTCCCGCAAGAATCAATCGTCGTTTGATTCCCATCTGCTTTTATTATACCATAAGGCGTCACGGTACCTATATGAAAAAGAGAGAAGACATCAGAAATATAGCCATTATCGCTCATGTTGACCACGGCAAGACGACCCTGGTTGACGCGCTCTTGAAGCAATCCGAGGGCTTTAAGATGAAGACCGACGCGCCGCAGGACCTCATCATGGATTCGAACGAACTCGAGCGAGAGCGGGGGATTACCATTTTTTCCAAGAATGCTTCCGTCCACTACAAGGATACGAAGATCAACATCGTTGACACACCCGGCCACGCCGATTTTGGCGGCGAAGTGGAGCGCATCATGCGCATGGTGGACGGCGTCCTTCTTTTGGTCGATGCCAAGGAAGGTCCCATGCCGCAGACGAAATTCGTCCTTCGGAAAGCGATCCAAGCAGGGCACAAGGTAATTCTCATCATCAACAAGATCGACAAACCGGATGCGCGGCCCACGTGGGTCTTGAACGCCGTTTATGATCTTTTCATCGAACTTGGCGCAACCGAGGAACAAATAGAATTTCCAATCATCTATGCGTCCGCCGTTCAAGGCAAGGCGGGATTAAAGCCGGATCTTTCAGAAATGAAAGATGTTCAACTGATTTTCGATACCGTCCTCTCGTACATTCCAGCACCCGTTATCGACGAATCGAAACCGCTCCAAATGCTCACCGTAAACCTCGTCTACGACAACTACAAGGGTAAGGTTGCCGTGGGGCGTCTCTATTCCGGTAGCTTGAAGAAGGGAGCAACCGTCGCCCACATCACGCGAAGCGGCGAAATTAAAAAAGAGCAATTGAGCGCCGTCATGCTTTTCGACGGACTCCAGCGAATCGATGCGAACGAAGTTCAAGCGGGCGACATTGCAGCCGTCGCGGGGATCCCCGATATTTCAATCGGCGAAACCATCGCGGATCCAGAAAACCCAATTGCACTTCCCGTGATCAAGATCGACGAACCGACCATTAAAATGACCTTCGGCGTGAACACCTCTCCCTTTACGGGACAAGATGGAACGTATACGACATCACGAAACATCAAGGAGCGTTTGGAACATGAACTCGAAACCGATGTTGCGCTTTCCGTAACTCCGACCAATTCCTTCGACCGATGGATAATCGCCGGACGGGGCGAGCTTCACCTTGCCATTCTCATCGAAAAAATGCGCCGCGAGGGGTACGAACTGGAAGTTTCAAAACCGCAAGTCATCTTCCATGAAGAAAACGGCAAAAAAACGGAACCTATCGAACTTACTTCCATCGAGGTCCCAGAAACCTACTCCGGAACGATCATCGAAATGATGGGGAAACGTCTCGGCGTGATGAAAGATATGCGCGTCGATAACGGCACCGTTTTCATGGATTTCGCCATCCCAACGCGCGGCTTGATCGGCATTCGGAATGAATTTCTAACGTCGACCAAGGGAACCGGCATTATGAACAGCATCTTCCTCGGCTACGAACCGTACAAAGGTGACTTGAACGATGCCGAGCACGGCTCGATTGTAAATACGGAAACGGGAACGACGAACAATTACGGGCTTGTGGCGGCACAAGGAAGAGGAAAACTTTTTGTCGAAGCCGGCATGCCGACGTACGAAGGCATGGTGGTGGGTGTAAATGCCAAGGCGGGGGACGTTCTCGTAAACGCCTGCCGGACGCGGGAGCTTACCAATTTCAGAGCGAAAAACGAGGGTCTCCAAGACCAGCTCGAAGTTCCCCTGAAGCTTACGCTTGAAGACGCCTTGAACTACATCCACGACGACGAACTTGTCGAAGTAACACCAAAAAATATTCGCATCAGAAAGATGCTTTTGACCGACAACGAGCGGAGAAAGACGAGGCGACAGGAAAAAGAGTAGAGAGTGGTATAATAAAAGTAGAAAATAAAGGAGGAAGCCGTGAAGACAATCATCCTTAGGGCGGATGAGATCGACAAGATCTTTGGGAAGGGAACAAGTTTTCTGAAGGCAAAGAAGGTGAGAATTCTCGTTCACAAACTGATCGTGACTCAGTTGCAATACAACGACTTCAAACTCCTGAACTTTGAAAAATCATACCTTCGGAAGTCCAGGGAGAAGCCATACCTATTCGAAGTCGATTTAGTCGAAAACGACTCGAAATCCGGCATCGCCTTCGATATTATTGCCGCCAAGATAGAACTTCTCCTCAAGAAAGGCCCTACCCCTCCGCCATAATCCGGGCTTGTTGTCGCAAGACGCAAGCCCGCTCGTTTTTTTTATTAAGGCCCCCCGCTCTCCTTCAAAAATTGAGGGAGACCGGGGGGCCAAAGATTTTGTGGATAACTTTCAGGTTTTATAATAAAATAAGACACGATGTCCATCTATTACACGGCGCAGCGAAAGACGAGGATTTTCAATCCACTAGACAAAGAACCATTCTTGATATCCCGGAGCGGGATCGAGCTCTTTATGGAATGCCCCCGATGCTTTTACCTCGATAAGCGAAAGGGTGTCGCCCGGCCGAATGGCTTTCCGTTCAGTTTGAACAACGCCGTCGACGCACTTTTGAAAAAAGAGTTTGATGTTCATCGGGCAGCCGGCTCCAAACATCCACTCGTGAAAGCCTACGGCATCGATGCTATCCCGTATGCCGACGAGCGGTTGGAAATGTGGCGAGATTCAAGAACCCGAGGTATCAAATGTATCCACCAACCGACCAATCTTGCCATCCACGGTGGCGTTGATGATATTTGGATAAACCCCCAAGGCGAGCTTCACATCGTCGACTACAAAGCGACATCAAAAAGCGGGGAAGTAAACTTGGACGCCGACTGGCAAATATCGTACAAGCGGCAGGTAGAAGTTTACCAATGGCTCTTCCGAAAAAATGAATTCAAAGTTTCGAACACCGCCTATTTCGTTTACTGCAACGGCAACGCAGACAAAGAAGCATTCGACGGCAAGCTGGAATTTGACGTGAAGATCATCCCGTACGTGGGGAACGATGCATGGATCGAGGGGGCCCTTCAAGACATCAAAAAAACCCTCATGGCCGACGAAACGCCGGACCCCGATCCGGATTGCGACTACTGCAAATACCGATTCGCCATGAAACGAATCGAAAGGTAGCCATGAGCCTCAAAACTAAAACTCTTCTTATTCTTCTCGCGATCCTCATCGTACTCTTCATTGCGGTGAGTTTTATCGCGCCGCCTCCGGCAATACTTCACCATTGACAAGACGGAGGCCCCCGGAGTACCGTAGAGCATAGAAAAAGTTTCACATACGTTTGCGAGACTGCCACTGGAATAACCCCCCTTACCACCTCCTATCATGGGAACGGGACCACTTATTCCCCACCACAAGTGGCGGTCTCAAAATTTTCTGCACCCGGCAGCAGGACGGCTGAGATCCTCCAGAGGACAAGAGTGACAGTTCAAGGACTGTTCGTCCAAGAGAATCTCGCCCATATGCACGCCCCTCGACAATATTCCTTCATGGACGTATTGCGGGGGGTGCTTTTTTTTGGTAAGATGACGAGGCATTGCGGGATCGTCTAGTGGTAGGACGTCGCGCTCTGGACGCGAAAACTGGGGTTCGAGTCCCTGTCCCGCAGCACAATGAGGAAGAAGGGGATCACTTTCATAATCATCGGACTCACCATCATCCTTGCCGGATGGTTGGTTTTCCATACGGAAGAAAGTGCCGTAGAAGAACAACAGAAACCGTTTACCTCCGAGAAAGTTGACGTCTATGCGCCGCTGCCAAATTCAATGGTAAAAAGTCCGCTCGCAATAACGGGGGAGGCAAGGGGATGGTACTTCGAGGGATCGTTCCCGATAAAAATAACCGACGCAAACGGAAATGTTCTTGGCCAAACGCCCGCAAAAGCGCAGGGCGATTGGATGACGACAAGTTCGGTCCCATTCGAGGCAACGCTCGTGTTCTCGACTTCGACGACGCCGACCGGGTTTCTGATATTGCAAAAGGACAATCCGTCCGACATGCGGCAGTACGACGAAAGCGTCCAATTCCCGGTACGCTTTACGGCAAACTGACAGGCGTTCCGCCTTCGCGCTGAATCTTTTTGAGCTTTAACTTACCGTCGCGAATTTCCGCTTCAAGAAGTTTCATTCTCTTTCCGTCCTCGAGCGTCCAAACGCCCGGTTCGGGATTCAACGCCCGTATTTTTCGGTCGACGAGAAGAGCGGCATCACCGCCTTCCCGTTGCGCTCTCGTTAGATCCGCTTCGGGAACGAACGCATCGTCGGCGGTGAATTTCTTCGTATACGTCGCCTTAGATTCGTCTTGGGCAATCAGTTCTATTTCACCATTCTCGAATTTCGGAAGAGTTTCGATGAGCAAATCCGATGAAAGTTCCGCCAGTTTGTCGTGAAGAATTTGGAATTTGGAATTTGGAATTTGGAATTTCAACTCTCGCTCCGCGAGGATTGGCCCATGGTCTACCTTTTCATCCATGAGAATGAGTGCCGTTCCCGTTTTCTCCTCCCCGGAAAGCAATGCCGATTGGATCGGCGTTGCACCGCGATATTTCGGGAGAAGGGAGGGGTGCACGACAACAATACCTTTCGGGAAAAGATCAATGATTTCTTTCGGGATAATCTTTCCATAGGAAGCCAAAACGGCAAAATCAAATTTGAAGTTTGAAGTTTGAAGTTTGAAATTCGCGAGCGATTCGGGTTGGATTACCGGGATACCGTGTTTGTCGGCGAGGATTTTAACCGGGGGAGGGGGGCATCTTCGCTTCGATCAGACGACTGAGGACTATCGCAGAAAACCCTGGTGTCCCGAAAAAAACGTACTTCATAATTTCAAAATCCAAACTCCAAATGCCAAATCAAATCCAAATGACGAAATGTCGAAATTTGAACTTTGACATTGATTTGATATTTGTCATTTGTCATTTATCATTTCGACTCTATGGAGCTCCTTCGCCTTGTCGATAAAAAGGCCACCGTCCAAATGGCCGACTTCATGCTGAAAAACGCGCGCTAAAAGCCCCCACGCCTTGATCTTCACCTTTTTACCGTCAATGTTTTGCCCCTCGAGGACCAACTGATACGATCGCTCGACGGGACCGAACGTTTCGGGAACGCTAAGGCATCCCTCCTCGATCGTTTCCGTTTCTTTCGAGAGCTTGGTGACCGCCGGATTGAAAACGGCATAGAATTTCATGTGGCCTTGGTCATCGGGAACTTGGGCGACGAACATGCGAAGCGGAAGTCCGACTTGGTTGGCGCTCAACCCCACGCCATCGGCCTCCTTCATGATCGTGCGCATCCTCCTTACCAAATCCCTCACTTCGGCTTTCGTATATTTGGCGAAATCGAACTCCTGCGTTTTGGTGCGCAGGAATTTTTCGTTGTCCTTGTCGGAAATCTCTAAAATTTTATCAGCGATTTTGATCATTGATTTTTGCTCTTCGCCCCGTCGAACAGAACCCTCATAAAGTAGGCGCCCTTGTTTTTGACGTTTTTATTTTCGGCGACTCGCTTGGCAAGCATCAGGAGCTCCTGCTTGTCGTGTTCTTTCGCGAGTTTGATATAAAGCGCCTTGTGCTTCCGATCGCCGAGGATGTCGGCCAACATAAGACCCGTATCCTGGAACTCCCGGTAAATGTGGCCTTTTTTGCCCCTCTCCCTCAGCTTTTCGAGGTAGTTGTCGTCGAGAGCCATCATGACCATTCTATGATAAAATCGAAGCCGTGAAAAGGCGCTTCATGCATCTTGCCCCTTGCTCGGGGTGGGGGTAGAATGAGACCATCATGAAAAAAATCTGGAAAGGAATAGCGGCGGGGGTGGCGGTTCTTCTCTTCGGGGCCGTTTTATTTTATGTCGGCTTCCGATTAGGAAACCTGAAAGGAAGTTACGAACCCCAGTATTAGATAACAGCAAACGGGACCAGCCCCCTTTTGAACGCCAATT
>VFSW01000977.1_pt1 | contig 42520 bp, 30 predicted proteins | sample 5358111 | NCBI WGS metagenome assembly VFSW01 (sample SAMN11554181, study PRJNA540505) | mine drainage metagenome | isolation source: sediment from site ElyBrook_90M | place: USA: Ely Copper Mine, Vershire, VT | collected 2017
CGCGGGCCGGAAAGACCTTGACCATAAGCAGCTCGTCAGCATGGCCCCCCCACTTTAAATAGTGACTGGCCCAGGCGATTCGTTACACCAGCATGGGCTGTTGGCCTGCTGCTGACCGAATTTTCCAGACGAGTGGCTGCCTTCGGACGGCTCGATTATCTCCAATGCGGCACTGCGCATTGCGTCCACATAGGCGGGAACCTCGTCGGCGGCCCGCATGGCGCACGACTCGCAAACGAGGATATGCTCTTCCAAAGCGGCCAGTTCGGTTTCGTCCTTGACCATCCCCAGGTAGTACCGCTCAAGGTCGTCGTCGGCAATGTGATTCCAATCCGTGGCGAATCAGTGCGCCGTGGCGCGGATTCCTCTCAGGAATTCTTCGCCAATGCTGCTTCCGTTGCTTGCTGTTACCGTCCCGAGGTAAGGTCTTCATGGCTACCGATATTGCCTGTTAACGTGAACACTGCGGGCCAAAGAATCACTCACCTTGTCGTGTTAAGCAGCACAGGTCACGCTCGGACACCTGAAGATTTAAAGAATTTAAAGATTTGCCAGCCGCAATTAAACAGGAAGCAGATCAAAACGAAGAGGGGGAGTCTGCAGCAGGCCGCCTTCAGTTTGCCTCGGACTCTCCGTATTGACATAATGAAGTCTCGATGATCATGAGTGCTACCATCCTGCTGTTTCACTCCGCGCCCCTCGTGCGTCAGGTTATCCGCGAAATCCTGGAGGCGGCAGGATACGTGGTGCGGGCTACGGGGGACCTCGGCATCGCCGTCGACATGGTACGGGAAACCCGGCCTGACCTGCTCCTCATCGACGTTTATGTCGCGAACATCAACGGCCACGATGCAGCTCTGTATCTGCGCCAGAAGTGCCCCGCCCTGCGCGTACTTATGGTGGCCGGCGTGCCCGATGATCAACGCATCGATGCGCGTATCACCAACGAGGGCTTCCGGATTTTTCCACCTCCATTTGCGCCCGCTGTATTGATAGCGCGAGTGAAGGAAATACTGGATGACACGAACGCCGCGAAGTGAACCCGACGATGACTGGCGAAAACGGATTCCTGGTGTTCCTTGCCCGATGCTCTCTCTTTTAGAGGCAGGCAAATGAGCAATCTGGATCTGGGCAACTACTCGTAGCGGCGCAACCGCACGAGTTCAAGTTTCAGCGCATCGTTGGTTCTACTGGCTCGTCATTTCGATATTTACGGCGCTAGACGCCCCGACACCACGCCGAAATAGATAACGATATCGCCGCAACAATGCCGCCCGGCGAAGACCGGACGCTCTGACCGACAGACGTGAACCGGCGGCAGTTAAATCCCTTCGGATTCCGGGGGAGCGACTTCGGTGCTCCAGTCCGACTCGCTGAAATCGTTTTCCGCGTTGAATTGCCTCAACACGGCAACCTGCCGCGCGGCCGGGGTCGCATCCCTGCCCAGACCAGTGACGGTTCGGCGGTCCCAATCCTGAACAGGATCGAATTCAACTTCCCAGTGGCGGGTAACCCAGAAGAGTCTAACAGCCCAATCGAGCACGATCTCGTCTTGTCGCGGATTGGCCTACTGTTTCTGCGCGTCAAACTGCCAGGCCGTTCCTTTCGCTTTGTCCCCTCCGAACCAACTCATAGTCTTGCCGTCAGTTGAGACTGTGATGCGAATGACGTCGACGATTTTTCCGTCACGTTTCTCGGTCTGCTGGACGGTGTTCTGGTCAATGCGCTTCAACGAGACCCTGGTGTTGCCAAGATCCCCAGTGATGGGTGTTTCCGTGCCGTCCAACTTGGCGATGTAACTCTGTCCGGTCGGGTCGGCGAAGAAAAACGTGTCGCCTTCCAACCGGATGGTCACTACGAGTGCATTTTCGGACATGTTTAGGTATTTTGTCGTGTGCCAGGAACCCGAAACGACGTGGGCTCCCTCCGGTCCGCGTGCCACCCGCTCCATAGACTTCTTAACGGTGATCACGTCGCCTCTGGCGTTACACATTTCCGTCGATTCGACAGTGGCTGTATTGCCGTCGGGCGAAACAGTCATCTTCGAAGTTCCTACGGTCTTTCCATTTCTCTTGTCGGTTTCCTCGGTAGTCCGACCGTCCACCGCCTTGACGCCGACGGTGTCATAGCACGGCGCTGTGACCTTGTGGCCCTCACCGTCAGCCGCAATCGTGAGCGGGGGATCGCAGGTCGGGCATCGATAGATGCCGCCCTGCAGCAGATAGACGTCGGGCTTGGTCGGGAATTGATCTGAACCAGGAGCGACTCGCCATGTGCCGTCGAACGGACTCTGTGCGAGGGCCAGCAATGGGATCAGGAACGACAGCATCGATCCAAGCCGAAGGACTTGCATCATCGGTATGCCCCTTTGAATCTTGATCTTACTCCTCGGTGCAATGGTTCGCATCCGTTTTCCCGGCGGCTATGTGGTGCCGCACATCCTGGCGGCGCGCAACGCGAATCGCTCCCGTAGCCCATGACAGCCACGAGTCACAACGGCATTAGGCGGCGTTATCGGATACAAACGGCGCGGCGGCGCACTCATTTAAATAGCGGAGAAGAGGCAGTCACAGTGGAAACATGCCGAACGCCACGCTAGCGACCGTCATCAAGATTGAGGCGGCGAAAAGAAACGGAATCGAGAATCGCTGGTGTTCGCCCAAATCAAGCCTCGCCAGCCCGACGAGCAGGAAAGTCGCCGGAGTGAGGGGACTTACCGGAAATCCAGGGTGCCGCCAGTCCATTTTGCGCAAGCGGCTCTGCTCGGCCAGCACACCACTGCCAACAATTCTGCCCGCTTCCGCGATCACCGGCAGCACGCCAAAGTAGAAGGAGTCGGGATCGAACACCAGACTGAGCGGCATCGAAAAGATACCCAATACCGCCGGCACGTGGCGCATCATACCCGTTGGAGTCAGTCTAACGAAAGCCTTCGCCATTTCCGTCAGTATGCCGGATTCCTTCATGATCCCGGTTGAACGCGCCCGCCGCAAATAATATACTGGCCATCATCAACGCATCGAATCGCTCAGATCGTCGGAACAGTCGTAGCGCTCGCCCCGTGAAACCGTACCGGAGCGTTCACGCCACCTCCACCAGTTCCAGTCCCTGTACGTTCGTCCGCGCAACGTCCCGGCGCGTGCTTGAACGGCGCCCACGCACAGCGTCTGCTGCGGCGAGCAGCTTCGTTCATGGCCGCACATCAAGACGCGGCCCATTTTGCAAAAGGGAAGGCCTATTGTGACAGACGCTGCTTATTCATATCTAAGCGCTTCAGTTGGATCGACCGTCAGGGCACGGCGCATTGGTACCCAACAGGCTAGCAGGGCCACTAGCGCAAACAATAATCCGACGAAGACGAACGTCCCGGGATCGGTCGCATTCACGCCAAACAGAAACGACCGCAGCACCCGCGCGAGCAGCAGAGCCGCCACAGCACCCGCGATCACGCCTCCCGCGATCAGGCGGCAACCTTCCGCGAGAATGAGGTTCCGGATGTCGCGGCGCTGAGCGCCCACCGCCGCGCGAATGGCGATCTCCCGGCGCCGCGACGCGACCGACAGCGCCAGTACGCCATAAATTCCCACCAGCGTCAACACGCTTCCCACCGCGGCGAAGCCGATCAGCAGCCGTTCCGCGAATGAGCGTGATGCCAGCGAATCCTCGCGGATCTGCTCCATAGTCTTCACGTTCTCGATTGCCGCCGTGGGATCTACGCTGCGCAGCGCGCGCTCGACCGTAGCCATCATTAGCATTGGATCGGCCGCCGTCCGCACCACCAGGTCCTTGGAAAATGCTTGGGCCTGCCACAGGGGGAAATAGACCTCAGGCTCGGCCGGTTTGGTCAAATCGCCCGTGCGGCCATTGGCCACCACCCCCACAATTTCCAATCCCTGATCCCTGCGGCCGCCCCATGGCCAAAGCTTTTTGCCCAGCGGATTGGTGTGTGGCAGATAGCGCTCCACCAGCGTCTGATTTATGATCGCCACCCCAGGCGCGTCGCGCGTATCTGTGGGCCGGAAGTCGCGACCGGCTGTGATCGCTTGGCTGAAGAGGTCAAAATATCCCGGCGTTACCGCGCGCAGCGGAAGCTGCAGCCGATCGCTGGCCTTGGCGGCCGGCGGCATGCCCTCGATCTCAACCTCGCCCGGCCAATCGTTACCCGTCAACGGCACGCCCCAAGCAAAGGCCGCGTACTCCACGCCGGGAATCGCCGAGACGCGTTCCAGCGCCTGGCGATGGAATGCCTGCCAATTGCCCTGTGTAGCAGTCACCGTGGCCTTCAAGATGCGGTCCGTCCGATAGCCGGCCCGAACGTGCGCCACGTTGATCATGGTGCGGATCAGGAGGCCGCTGCCTACCAGCAACGCCAGCGTGAGTGCGCTTTGCGCCATGGTGACCGCGCGGAGCAATCGTCTCTCGCCGCGGCCCGTACTGCTCTTGGGACCCGCCGCCTTCAGCACTGCATTTGGATCGAGGCGTGCCGCGCGTAGCGCCGGGATCATGCCCGCCAGCAGGGCCGCGATGAGCGCCGCGGCGAGTCCCCATGCCAGTATCGGCCATCCGGCAGTCACGGAATCCAGGCGCGGGATGGCGTGGCCGCCGATTGTTTGGAAGATGCGAACGATGCCGAAAGCTAGTAGCGCGCCCAGGGTTCCACCGGCCAGAGCCATAAGCAAGCCCTCGGCGGATACCTGACGCAACAACCCGGCGCGGCTGACGCCCAGCGCCTGGCGGATGGCGTATTCCTGCTGCCGTTGCAAACCGCGCACGAGCAGCAACGCCGCGACGTTGCCGCAGGCAATCAGCAACACCAGCCCTGCGGCGCCCAATAGCGGCAGCAGAATGCCGCGGCCATCGCGATTTAGTTCATCCGAGAGCGGCAGCATGCGCGGTTTGAAGCCCGCGAAATCCCGATCCGCCTCCGCCTCGCGCGCGGCGAGCGCATTGAGTTCCGCTTGCGCCCGTTGCACGGTCACGCCGGACTTCAGGCGGCCCACCACATCCCAATAGCGATCCTTCATGTGCTTCGGATCGGGGCCGCCCGGCAACCAGAAATCCACTGCCGCGTTCAGATTGTAATTCGGCTCCTGCGAAGCTCCCGGCGACGGCAGAAATCGCACGTGCGGAGGCATTACGCCGATTACCACCGGCGGCGCATCCTGCCGACTCATGTGGATCGTCTTGCCGATGATGTGCCAATCTCCGTGGAATTCTTTCTGCCAGAAATCGTAGCCGAGAACGATTAGTGGCTTCCCGGCCTCCGAATCGAGAAAGGCCCGCCCTAAGATGGGCTGCACGCCCAAAGCGCGAAAGTAATCTGGAGTCACGAACATCCCTTCCATGGAATCGCTGCCATTGGGCTGCACGATGAAGTTGAAGGTCCAGCCGTAAGCTGCAATCGCCTCCATGGAGACCGCCTTGTGTTGCCACTCGATCCACTGTGCGGCCGACCACGACTCGGCGCGCGCCTCTTTGCCATCTGCGCGGACCGCCGGGATCAGAACCAGCCGATCCGGCTGGCGATAGGGCGGAGGCGTCAGGAGCACGCCTTCGATCAGGCTGAAGACCGCGGCGGTTGCGCCGATACCCAAGGCCAGGGTAAGCGTGGCAATCAGGCTGAAGCCGGGCTGTTTAAGGAGCATGCGCGCGCCAAAACGGAGGTCCTTGAGCAGGGAGTCAAAATGCATGTTGACTTAGACGCCGACACTGCCGAACCGTTAGCGCGGAAAAGATCATCGGCGTTATCCAGATACGCTGGGCCAGCCTGCGGGAGAACAGGCCGATTCCTCTCGGGAATCCTTCGCCATTCGCCACTTTTTTGCTTGCTGGCCCGGTCGTCTCAAGGTAAGGTCTTCATGTACGATATTGCCCATAAGAGGCACAGAATGAACGAGTTAACCGTAGTTGACAAGGCCACGGAATGGCGGCGGATGAAGAACCTGGTGCTGGATTCTGTTTCGTCGCCGACCACGAAGCGCGTTTACAACATGGCGCTCGACGAATTTTTCCGCTGGTACGCCCAGGAGCCGCGGCCCGGCTTCCAAGGCCACCGTGAGCGCTTGGCGCGTAACCCTTGAGGAACTCGGCCTCGGGTCGTCGTCGATCATCATCCGGATGTCGGCCATCCGAAAGCTGGCGGTGGAGGCGACCGATAACGGGCTGCTGGCGCCCGAACTGGCGGCCGGCATCCAGCGCGTGAAGAGCGCCAAGTCGATTGGGGTCCGGGCCGGGAACTGGCTGTCGCTGAAGCAGGCCCAGGCGCTCCTGAACGCGCCGGACATCACGACGCTAAAGGGTCTGCGCGACCGCGCCATCATCGCCGTGCTGCTGGGCTGCGCCCTGCGGCGGTCGGAGGTCGCGGCGCTCACCATGGCGCACGTGCAGCAGCGCGATGGCCGATGGTGTATCGTAGATTTGTACGGAAAGCACGGGCGCGTGCGGACCATCTCGATGCCGGTCTGGGTCAAGGTGGCCATCGACGCCTGGACAGCCCCAGCCGGCGTGGTGGACGGGTACGTCTTCCGGCCAGTGCTCCGCGGCGACGTGCTTTCAGAAAAGGTGGTCTGGCAGATGCTGCGGCCATACGCGTTGGCCGCCGGCGTCGCGGGGATCGCGCCAGATGACTGTCGTCGCACGGCCGCAAAGCTGTTCCGGGCAGCGGGCGGTGAACTCGAACAGATCCAACTTCTTTTGGGCCACGCATCCGTGCAGACCACCGAGCGGTATCTGGGTACAAAGCAGGATCTGATTCACGCTCCGAACGATGGAATCAAGCTGAGGGTAGTCGTATAGGATTTAGATCCTTTCACAGCCGAAGTGAATTCCGGAGTTGAGCTATACAGTCGGTTGGGTTTCGATGGACATGCGGTCCAAGAAAACGCAACACCTGCCAGCCCTCTGTCTGGAGTTGGTTGGACTGCCGGGTGTCGTGGATGCGTTGGCGGACGGCCGAATGGAATTCCAGGCCGTCGGCGTAGATCAGGATGCGCTTCGGGGTGACGTAGGCGAAGTCAGCGCGCGTCAACAGGCGGCCGCGCGAGTCGTAGACCTTGTGCTGCTTCAGCGGCTCCGGCAGTCCGGCGACGCGCATTGCTCTGAGAAGTCGGAGTTCCAACGGCGACTCGCAACCTTCACGCCGAGCCTCATCCCACTCTGGTCCCTCACCTCTCGATGGCGGTGCCGTGGAGACCAGAGCTTCCAGCTCGCTCGCGGCGGCGGCCTGAAGGTAGGGCAGCGCCAACCTCCAGTTGAGAATGCCGTGGACCCGCTGATTGCGGTAGTTGCGCAGGCAACGGTAGCAGGAAGCGGGGCAATCATGACCTTCAAGGTGCCGTACGGCAGCCCGCGTCACGTGCCGGAACTCACGAATCATCGCGTCGATGATACCGGAGCCGCCGAGGATCTTGTCCACCCACAGGATCTCCAGCGCTCGGTTACGCCCGTCGGCGCTCTTTGCGGTTTGGACGATTACATCAAGATCGTCATCATCCAGTTCGAAGTGCCTTCGCGCGCCTTCCAGCAGTGCCGTGCCGATGGACCAGGCCCAGGCCACTCCATCCTCCCCTTGCTCCTCCATGCCTTCCACAAGGAGCCTTAGCGTGTCCGCCTTAGCCTGTTGACCCAATGTCACCGGTCTCGGCTCTCCATGGCACTTCTTGGCGTGGGGATCATCCTGATCGCCGCGTGGATCGCGCGTCTGCCTTCGGCCGCGTCGCGGAGCATCGGGAACTGGCTGCGGCTGTACGGCCAAACGCACCATCTCGCCGCAAGTGGGACATATCCGAAAGCCTTCGGGACGAGTGCCATTGCTATCGCCGTCTCCGTCGGACGGTAATCCCATCGGACCATGGTTAATCCACCAGATCTGTTCCTGGCGCCGCAATTCCAAACGCCACTCACCGACCGCCCAAGCCTGCGGCCCAACGTCCCGCTGGGGATGAGGCCGCACGTCGTAGCTGCCCTGCTGGCGCTCCTCTTCACTATCCGGCTCCACCTCTTCCAACCAAGATTGAAAAGCCGCCGCATCCCAAGCTTCGAGGTTCGCAGCCGCCAGTTCCGCGTGGCAGCGCCGGCAATTGTTGTTCGATGCTTGCGCTAAGCCGCAAACCGGACATTCCGTATAGGCGAATTTCTCCGCTCCTCGTCCTGTTCCCAAAGCGCCAGGGCGATGAAGCGCCAATCCGCGCACCACCCAGCGATGACCTCGCGCATACACCGTCTGGCCCGGGCAGAACTCCCGCTGCGCCTGGAGGCGTCCGGCAAACACCACGTCGGCATCCAACCCGAGAGACAACGACCCCGGGTCGCCCGGGAATGCATATCCCGGCAGCAGCCCGGCCTCCGCCAGAACGGAGGGCAGGTAGGCGTACTTGTGGTCTTCGCGTAGCTTCTGCGCCAGACGCCGGTAGGATGATTCCGTGAACTCTTCGGCTCGGTTCAGGCCGACCCGTTGCCCCAATTCGCTCATGCGATGGACCGCGTCCGCGATGAGCGCCCCACGCTGGATCAATGCGGCTCGTACCTTGCCCGGAAAAGCTGCGGTCACACCCCGAAGCCACGCACTAGTGACTCCGGCGACACTCCCGAAAATACTCTCCGCGCGTGCTGCCGCGCCCGCCGAAGCCTGTTCCAGTCGCCGTATCAGATCGCCAACGTTGGATTCGATCAGTTCGCCCCTTTCCGTCAGCATGGGCTCCAGGCTGTTCGCATACTCCAGCGCCGCTTCTTCCAACACGAGACTGTTGACGTGCCTCTCCACGGCAGCGAGGTTGTCCAAGTTGAAGCGGGGCGGCGGAATGGCGCCGCTGATCACTTCATCTGGGTGATCGAAGAAGTACCCGTCGTGCGGCGTGCCGCGAGCGAAGCCGGCAATGATGCCGGTCCGGGTTTCACGCCCGGTGCGGCCGGCGCGTTGCGCATAATTGGCGGGACTCGGCGGGATATTGCGCATGGCGACGCCTTCCAGATCGCCGATGTTCACGCCGAGTTCGAGTGTCGGGGTACAGACCAGCACGTTCGGGCGTGGTGGGCTCTGCTTGAAGCCTTCCTCCGCTTTGAGACGCTCTTCCTCGGTAACCGCAGCCGAATGCTCTCCCGGCAGCAGTGTCGGGGCAAACGATTCAGCGATCAGCTTAGCGTTTAAGTTGCCTTCGGCAACCGGACCCGCGTACGGCCGCATCGCCCCGGAACATCTGGGCCTGGCGCAGCCAGAGTTCGGTGTTCCGTTGGCTTCGATACGCCCGCAGACAACACACCGCGTAAAACTGCGGGCGGCGGAGGCCTCCAAAGCATCGTGGCGCAGCATAATTCCTTCCACCTCCTGCGCGTTGCGCCCAATCCTGCCGCGGACAAGAAACCGGCCACCATCCAGCATCCATTGGATCACGGCTTCGAGCGATTGCTCGGTCGCCTGGTTGTTGAGCGTTTGCCGCCAGATGCTCTGAGGTCCCGCCGGCATGCCGGTCCGGTTCCAGCAACTGAACAGTTTGTAGGTCTGCTTGAGGTCGGATGCCTGCCCCGCTTCGCGATAGGCCACCGGGATGCCGACCTCCCGCCCCGGCGTGATGTTGTATTCCCGCGCCAGCGGGTCATTGCCGCGCAGGTAGCGTTGCATCGCCTCGTGCGCGATGGCGCGCCGCGTCCGGTACAGATCCAACAGCCGCTTCACGCCAAGACAAGCCTGGTCGAAATCCAGTTGGTGATCGCGCACCACCTGCGCGAAATCTTCGCCGTGCAGTTCTTCGTCGAGCTGAGAGTAGCGAATCTCCACCAGACCTAGCCGTTCCAGACTTTGGCGAACGTTGGGAGCAATTACGAATTCGTGCAGCAGGTCGCCATCCAGCGTGTGACGGCGCCTTTCCCGCTCATCCCGCGAGCAGCGTGCCGTGAAATCGCCCGCCTCGACGTATTTCTGGTAGACCCGCTCCTCCAGCCAGCGCAAATCATGCGGCTCCGGCGAGGTCTCCAGAGACGAGTGGATGAAGCGCCGCAGACGGAGCAATCGTTCCGCTGCCTGAATGAAGCGCGCCTGGTGAGCGGCATCCTGCCGGCTATCGGCGAAGATTAGCAGCTTGCGCCGTTCCGGAGGCAGTTCGCGTAGGAGCGTGCGCGCTACGTGCGTCAGTGCGGAGGAGTTGCCCAAGCTGACCGGCGTAATGACATCGAAGCGGCCATACCGGCTGCGACATACCGGGCAGTTGGTTCCACGGCCCTGTAGCAGCCGAACGGGACGCAGCGGCGCTTCACAGCCACAGATCCGATTATCGGGGTCCGCGGTCAGCACCAAACACTGCGGGCACAACCAGTGCGTAGCGTCAGGCGATGCAGGTACGGCCTCTTCGTTTGGCTCCGCCGTCTCCTCTTCCACGCCGCCTTCATCGGGCGATTCTTCGGGATCGACCTCCAGCGTCCCTGGCGGATCATATACAAAGGTCGTCCTTTTGGTCGAGCGGCGGCCGAGCCAGGGCGCGACCGCAGTTGCCGCTCCGGCGTAATCCTCTTCGCGCCCGACAAAGAAGTCCCATCCGCACGTGCGGCAAAGGGCCAGAGGCAGCGATCGGCAGCCGCAGGCATCGCATGTAGCCACCCCGGAATCGAGCAGTTTGCCGCAGGTGGAGTTCGTGCAACGCCAGAAACGCGCCAGGCCCCTCAGGAAACGATGCACGCGCGGCCGCAGGCGCAACGGATGATTGAGATCCAGGCAAGGACCCACCAGCAGCGCTGCTTGTGCCTCCCGCGCGAGGGCCTTGGGCGTCACTCCGGTGCGCTCCGCGCGCTCGGCCAACATCTCGACCACAACGGAAAGCGGCTGCGGTTCCCTTAACCAGTTCAGCAGCAGGTAGGGCAGTGCGGTGAATGCCCAGCACGCTTCCAAACTGTCCGCATTGGAACCGGTCAATTTCCTGGCCAGAGCCAGCACGCGCTCGGGATCTTCAGGCGAGAAGACATCCAGATCTTCCGCCAAAATATCGGGCGGCGGAGCCAGCGGCAGCCCTTCGGGAAGCGCCGGTGCTGCGGTCCGTTCCCGAATTACAGACTCTGCCGGCGTGGACTGTCCCGTTAGCCGCGCGAAAAACTCCGCGATACCCGTACGCGGATCGCCAGCCCCCGATTGCAGGGTGGCCGATGTGCCGACGAAGAGCGGACAGGCGTCGCCCAAGGCCGCGCGCAGCCGCCGCACCAAGCAGGCAACGTCCGTGCCCAGCGCCCCTTTGTACGTGTGAACTTCGTCCAGCACGATGAACCGCACGGCATGATTGCGGAATAGCGCGCGCCCGTCTCCCCGCAGCAGCAGGTATTCGAGCATCCGGTAATTGGTCAACAGGATATCCGGCGGATGCGCGCGGAACTCGGAGCGCATGAGCCGCTCATTCTCCGGGATGCCCTCCGGGCGTTGGCCCCACTGCCGCGTCTCGCCCGTGTATACGCCAAAGCTGACACTGGTCCCGGAGAGCAACTTGCGGATACGGTCACGCTGATCGTTCGCCAGCGCGTTCATCGGGTAGACAAGAATCGCCTTCAACGTGTCCGGCGCCGCCACGCGCAGGCAGTGATCGATGATCGGCATCAGGAAAGCTTCCGTCTTGCCCGACCCGGTGCCGGTAGCGACCACTGTCGGCAACCCCGCCAGGATGCGCCGCACCGCTTCACCCTGGTGCGCGTACGGAGTCTCCGCTATGGCGCCGAACCGCTCCCGCGTCTCCGGCAGCAGTTCGGTAAGCGCGGGCGCCCCTTGATAGGGTAGCGCCAGGGAGACAAAAGGCTCCCGGGTGAGGAACCCTTCGCGCTCGACGGCGGTGCGGAAGTCCCGCTTCAGCCGCTCCTGGCGGGGAGCGAAGGTGGTGGTCAGGAGTTGCAGGTAATCGGTGCGGAGTTGTTCGGCGATTCGCAGAGGATTCATAAATAGCCGTCACCTACTCATTCGGATTCCTTAGTTTACGGTGTTCGTGGCGTGGCGAAGTTGATTGAGTGCCCGATCCAGATCGAGAGTCTCCCTCACCGGTGGAAAGTCGGGAGCCTCCGATTTCAGACTTCGGAGTATACTCTCCCCGAAAACCTGGAGGTTCTTCCACGCCACGTACAAGGGCGGGTGCCAGTCTGTGGGAGAAATGAATTCGCCGCCTTGTTTGAGAGTGCCCAATCCTGTCCGGTAAAGCCATGTCGAGGCGTGGCCGCCGTGAACGTACTGCGCCAAGACCCTGTATAGGGAATACAGTTGCTTCTGACCGAGATTCGCCAGCATACCTTCTACGCCAGGATTCCCCGGTAATTCAGAATAGCCCGCTGGAAGCGCCCGCGCGACGCCCGTTCGGAAGTCCCTAATCTCGGCATGCCGTTGTTTGAACGCGGCTGGATTACCGCCGGACTTTGCCACGCTCTCGGACACAGCCTTGTGCAGCCTTTCCTCTTCTGCAAGATGGGACAGCCACCGCACTTCGCGGTCGAATGGGTCATCAGGTTGGACGATCCACGCGGCCTTCAACGCAATTTCGAAAACGGCGCGCGCTAGAACATTGGCGGAGGGGAGTAGGACCAAATCGGTCCGCGCGAGCGTCAGGATCGCTTCAATATCTCGGATCACCAGATTGAAAAGCAGCAGCGCCTCCACATCCGACTCGAACTTGCCCAGAGGAGGGATCGTTTCGCGCGCTCCGAGAAACTGGCCGATGGCTCGTTCGACCGAGTCAACAATGTGAAGGATTTCCGCCGTTGGTGGTATTACGACATTGGACATTCACTTCACCGTGTTGATCCTGGGAAGGGCTGGTACGTGCCGTTGGGGTCCCATTTCTTGGCCTTGCTGGGGATATAGGCGATGGCGCCCCGGCGGTGAGCTTCGGCGACGCGCTGTTCGAGGTTGCGAACGGGCCCTATGCGATACGGGCAGAACTCGTCATCGATCATGTTGACCGCTACCTCATCGCGGTACCAGACGGCAAGGTCGTCCGGCGGAGCGACTCCGCGGTGATGGAAGTAGGCGAGAAGCGCCGTGTCGCGCGTGACGTAGGAGCGGGGTTCTAGCCTCGGCTTACCCTGCTTGTTCCAGCGGACGAAGAAGTCGTCAGGCAGAGGCGGCTGATCGCGGTCGAGCAGCGGGAAGGTAGTCAGGATGTAGCCGAACTCAGCGGGCGAGAGGTTGTAGAGCGCGGCGACGATGGCGTCGATCTCGGCGCGCAGTCGCGCGCGTTCGCGGAGGTCGAGGGCCGGTTCGGAAAGCCAAACCTCAGGAGTGATGGATACAAGACGAGCCGCTAGAGCGGTGAGGCGGCCAAACGCCTCAGAATCCCTCCGTGGCCGCAGCAGCGGCCAGGTCTCCACGAAGAACACATTAAGGTGGGTCGAGATCTTCTGTCGGATCAGGAATTCACCCGCAAAGGAATTCGCGCTCGCGATCCAGGCTAGGTGCGGAGCAACATCTGGCGATTCGACTACGACAGTGTAGACGGAATTTCCTGCAGGGTGGCGGGCGGGTATCAGCGAAGCAAGGACGGACCTCTCGTTTGTCTGTCCGGTTACATCACAATAACCGGCTCGTGGCGGCAGTGCCGAATCAGTTGCCTCCACGAAGAAATGTGGCACCAACGCCTTCTCGCTGAACGCCAGATCGCGCCATTTTGCGCCTCGGCCCTCGCCGGCCACATACGCTTTTGCCGCATGGTCAAACTGATGGACCATTCGGCCTTCGTACAAAGGAACGTACTTGGCGCCAGGGACAACCGGCATCTCATTCTCATCACCCGAGCGGCTGCGTAAGACAAAGCCCTGGATGCAAACGAGCGCGTTGGCACGGTTGCGACGGTGTTTCGATTGTGATTGTTCTGGTGGATAGGACTGAATTCGATACTTGGTTCCATCGGGAACTATCCATCGTGCACCGGGAACAAAGACCTCTGAGCGTTGCCTAAACCAGTCGGACGGCGGGGCGACGAAGGCGCTGCCAGTTGGCGTGCATCCATGTTCGAGCAGCCATTCCAGCCTGAGGAGTCGCCATGCTTCATGCGTCAAGGCCAATTCGGTATGGAAATCGGCGTTCCAGGTACCTTCACCCTCCAACCTTCTAGCAAGAGATGGGACCTGCTGGTAAATACGTTCAACAAGCCGCCGCTCCTTGTCATCCCGCAGCTCGATCAAGGAAAGATAAGCTGGATTCGTGAGCCGAATAAAGTCGCCCGCGATCCGAACACTACGTGAGTCTCTTGACGCGTCAGGCAGCGTAAGAAAGTTCTCGTCCCGCAACATGAACGCTGCTGGAAAACAGTGCGTTTCAGCGGAGCGTTTCTCGAACACTAATGTAAGAAACTTTGTGCGGGAATCGACGCCTGGGAAGAAGCGCTCGAAAGCGTTCTCAAACGAATAGATGGCCTCCACAGTAGACTCACTGAAGAACATTCGCCGAAGTCCGGTCGCTCCCTCAACGGAGTATAGGCTTGACGGCAGTAAGACACCGGCGCGGCCATCCAGGCGCAACAGTTGATGGAAGCGCTCAGCGAACAGTTTGAATAGGTCTGGATCTCCCCCGGAGTTTACTCCATTTACTTCTACTATCTGGTACCGGTAAATGCCGCCACGAACGAGTATGGAGGCGAGGGTGATTTGCTCGGTGCTGTATAGGGCCCAGAGGCGGGCGGGCTCCGAACCGGCCGCGCCGATCTGCGCCACCCGTCGCTTCAGGCTCGGTCCCTGATAGTCTCGAATCGCCGGATCGTAGCGGGCAAAGAACTCTTTCTGAAAGGGCCGGATCTTGTCCCACGGCGGATTGCCCACCATCGCATCAAAGCCCGGACGTTCGCGCCGACGAATGCCTTGTCCTTCCGGCCCCGGCTCGAAAAACAGTTCCGGGAATGCCAGTTCCCAGCAGAAAGCCCGCACCTCATTGCCCTTGGCGATTGCATTCGCCGCTGCAGTCCGCGTTTCCTCGCTAACTTTGCGCTGGTCCTGAATCTCCTGCATCCAGCGGTTGGCGAGTAGTGGGTCGGCCGCCGGGTCGGCGTCCTCCAGGAACGCGCGGCCGATGCGCAACCGGTGGGCATCCAGGAAATCGGCCAGTTCCTGCCGCATGGTGAGCCAGGCAAGTTGCTGATCCTCGAAATCGCCGGGTTGCTCCGTCTCAAGCCGCTCGATCTCGCGCAGGAAGCGGAATGCCCGGTGGAGACGCGCATCCAACTCACCACGCGCGAAGAAGAAAGGCAGTTCGTTCTGAGGCGGGTCGTCTCCAGTCAATGCGTTCTTCACCTTCTTCCCGGAGAACGCGCGGAGAAGATCGTCCACGGTGATGCCAAGGAGCGAATCGCCGGGGACCAGCCGGTGATTCAGGAACGTCAGCGGGTGATCGGACGCCGCCGTTGCCAGCCAGAGCGAGACGCGCGCCAGTTCCACGGCGAGCGGGTTCTTGTCCACGCCGTAGAGGCAGTAGAACGCGATCAGGCGTCGACAGGCAGCCATCTCGGCAGGTTCGTTGCCCCAGACGCGCGCAACCTCGGCGTGAATGCCGGCGTCTACCAGCAGCTCATGGGGGAAAGGCGGGATGCCGGCGGCCTCGGATCGCGCCTTCTCTTCGGCATACCGCACGCGGTACGCGGAAAGCAGGTGCTCGGCCAGACGGCGGCAGGCACCCACCAGAAAATGACCGGACCCCATCGCGGGATCACAGACCGCCAGCTTTAGGATCTCTTCAGGGCGTTTGTTTTCAGCCAGCGGATCGACGGCACGTCGTACGAGGTATTCGACAAAGGCACGGTTGGTGTAATAGGAGCCCGACTGCTTGCGGCCCAACCCAGGACGAAGGATGACGGTGCCGGCCGGGATAGGTGCGCTATCCAGACGGCGGATGGGTTTCTTCTTGCAGGTTGAGACCGGTTCGGTGTCGGCGTCGTCCTCGGCATTCTCCTCATCTGCGGACAGTGGTTCGTCGGCTTCGTCTTCTGCTTCCGCGTCGTCTTCTTCCGGTTCGGGTGCGGCGGCGCCCGGCGCTTCGCCGCGCCGCTTGCGAAGGTCGGCGAGTTGGGCTTCGGTGACTAGGACCACATCTCCGTCAAGGCGGATGCGCCAGAGCGGCTGCTCGACGTAATCCACCGTGCGTTCGAGCAAACCTTCGTAGAGTGAGCCGAGTTGCTCGACATCGAGTTCGCGGTAGGAGAGGGTCACTTTGCCACGCTTGGTCTGGACGTGGGTGAGGGCTTCGAGGACGTGCGCGACCGTCTGGTCGCCCAAGCGGAGGTCGTCCAGTTCAGGAAACTCGCAGTCCGGTTCGCGGTGCGGATGGAACAGTCCGCCGCCATAGGCAGGGATGCGGCCTTCCGGCCCGAGATCGGCGCCATCGCGCAGCAGGCGAAAGAGGGCGAGGAGGCTGAATTCGTAAAAGCCGGTGGCGGCTTCGGGGTTGACGCGCGGGTCGGTGGCACGTTCCATCACCCGGCGGACCAGGCCGTGCGCGCCGGAGAGCGCGTATCCGTCCCGATACGCCGGCATGTCGAGGGGCAAGAGGCCGCGCGCCTCGGCATAGAGGACGAACAGGATGCGATAGAGGTAGTTCAGCGCGCCGCCGTGCAGGTGTTCGAGCAGGGCACGGCGGCCAGCGGGCCTGGTCAGGAACGGGGCAAGTGTTTCCCGATTGACGGGATGGGTGAGCACGCCTTGCAGCAGGCGTTCCACTGCGGCGGGTACTTGCGAGCCGAGGATGGAGCCGACTTCCTGTTGGTGCTCGCGTCCGAGCCGGACCACTTCATCGAGCAGAGTGGGCGCCGGCTGCCAGGCATCGCCGTGGAGCAGCCCCCAGAGCAACCGCCAGGCGTCGCGCGCGCCGGGAACGTCGGCGGCCAGATCCAGCAGGCTGAAGGCGAGGTGCGAGGAGACGAACCCTTCGCTACGTCGCACGACGCGCAGTTCGAATGCGTTGAGCAGGATACCCCAAGTGAGACCTTCCTGCTCCAGCACGCGGACCAGACTGTGCGCGGGAGCGAAACGGCGGTGCAATCCCTCGGGCGGGAGGTCCAGCGAGGCCTCGGCGGGGATGGCCAGCGTCCGGGCCGCGGCTTTCTCGCTGCCGTTCAGGAAGAGCGGCTGGCTGCCGTTCTCTTCTCCTAGAGAGGTTTCAATGGTTTCCGGATCGCCGAGCCGCCAGGAGAGGAGTTCGGCTAGCGGATCGAGCAGGACACGGCAGGTGACGCGCGCCTGCCGGCTGCCGCGCAGTTCACGCTGAGCGTGGCGGAGCAGGCTCGTGATGGGGCGCCAAGCACGCTCGGCGCCGTGTTCATCGAGACGCGGCGCGAGCTTCGCCTCATGGGGCAGGATTTTGTGGAGATAGTATTCGCTGAAGGCGTCGCCGTGGACCTGGAGGACTTCCATGGCTTTAGAGGCCTCCATCGATGAGCGACGCCGGCACGCGGAGCAGGACGCCCAAGGGCTCGACCAGCGGAGCTTCGAAGTGCGCGCGGCGTTCCAGAATCGAGCGTTGGAGTTCGACGCGCTTTCGGTGCTCGTCGAGGCGGCGGCGAAGGGCAGGGGGAAGGGCGGGAGCGTCGCCGAATAGAAGAGGCTGCTGGGTCTGGCGCGCGTAGTCGCCGAGAATGGCTTCGCGGGTGGAAACATCCCAGCGGTCGATTTCGGGTTTCTGAATGTTGCGTTCGAGGCTGCGGAATGTCTCTAGTTCCTCTTTCCAATTGGTCGCGCGGCGGCCGGCTTGGGCTTCCCCAATTGTTCTGGCCAGGTGCCACCAGGCGCCGAAGAGTTCCTGGAGGCGATCCGCTGGCACGTTGCCGGGGAGGGTGATACGCGAGATCTCCTCGTCGGAAGCCGAATCCTGGGAGACTTCGAGTTTGGCGGAGATTCGGACCGCTTCGAAGCGTTCAACCTTGGCGGCAGTGCCGTCCTGCAGAGTGATGAGGAATGTGGCGATGAGGTCCGGCTCGGCGAGATCGGGCACGACCACACAGGCGAGGCGGTGGTCGTCGTCCTTTCGGAACCGGGTTGACCGGACCCAACGGACGGCTGCTTCAAGCAGCAGGTGTTCCTCGTGGAGGACGTCCTGCGCGGCGGTCTCTTCGCCCCGGCGGAACGAGCCGGGCGGAAGGAGGCTCTCGTAACGCCCCTGCACTTCCGATGAACGCCAGGGCTGAGGGGTGGCGATGCGCAAGGCGGTGTCATGGCGCTCGACGGTCCCTCCGGCGGCCAGCACAGCGCGGTGCAAGAAGACGTCCAGGGCCACGCCACGTTCCCGCTCGCGGCGGACCGCGGCTTCGGCGCGCGCGAGCTCGCCCTGGTCCTCGCCGCCTTCGCCGATTTGGGCGCGGACTCGTGGGTCGGAGGCGCGGTTCAACTCGCTGTCGATCTGTGCTTCAGCTTCGGCCACCGCTCGGTGTAGGTCCGACACGGGGCGGCTGAGAAGCTGCTCGATGCTATCGGCCTGAATCTGTCCGAGGACGTCGCCCACCGAACCGAGCATGCGCATCTGGGCTTCGATCTTCAGGACGAGACGCTTCAGGACTTCGCCTTCGTAGGAGTCCTCGGCATAAAGAAACGCGATGGTCGGAGGGTTGGTCTGGCCATAGCGGTCGATGCGGCCGTTGCGCTGCTCCATCCGGTTGGGGTTCCAGGGCAGTTCGAAGTGAACCAGGTGATGACAGTGCTCGTGGAGGTTGAGGCCTTCGCCGGCAACATCGGTTGCGACCAGGATGCGAGCTTCGGCGGCGCCAAAGCGCGCGAGAGCGAGGCGGCGGTCCTTGCGGGAACCGGTGTCGCCGGTGAGGCGGACCACCTGCCCGGAATAGCCGCAGCCTCCCAGGTGGGCCACGATGGTGTCCACCGTGTCGGCGTACTCACTGAATACGATGACCTTCTTGTCAGGATGCTGGGCATGCAGAGCTTTGAGCCAGCCTTCGAGGGTGAGCAGCTTGGCCTCGGGTCCGGCGCCGCAGGCGACGACAAGCTGTTCCAGTTGGTCGAGCCGGTCGGTTTCGTCCTTCAAGCGGCGAAGTTCGCGCCCCGTGCGCTGCATGGCGGAGAGGTAGCTGCGGTAAAGGTCACGTTCTAGACGCGCCTGGGCTTCTTCGGAGATAGTTTCGCCGCGGCGAACGGCACGCAGATGGTCGCGACGGACCTCGACCTCCGTGATGGTTTGCGAGATGTTTTCCCTACGCTGGGCCACCGTCTTCCGTATTGCGGCGAGCGAGGATGCGGCGCGCTTGCGGAGAATCGTGGCGACCAAGCGGATAGACTCTCGGTCGGATCGGAGGGCTTTGTCCGCCAATAGGTCTAGGTTGGCAGCTTCCTCGCTTACGGCAGCCTGGAGTTGTTCTTCCGCCGGGGGCAACTTTACCGAAAGCGGCTGAACAGGCTCCCGCTCGACGAACTTGGGCGAGCCGTCCGGCATGCGTACATGGCGTTTCAGGCGCCGGACCATGTGGTGCCGGTAGTGATCAAACTTGAGATTTCTGCCGGGAATGATCAAAGAGGGCTCCAGCAAAGAAAGCAGCGAGGCGAAGTTCTGATCGTAGCCATCGTGCGGTGTGGCGGTGAGGAGCAGCAACGCGCCGGTGTTCTCCGCTGCGAGCCAGCGGGCCAGCCGGAAACGGTCGGTGAGTTCGTCGTCGTTGCCGCCAGAGGCGAGATGGTGGGCTTCGTCGATGACGATCACGTCCCAGCGGCTGGCGGAGAGTTCCCGGAAAGCGCCTTCCCGGCGCTTGATGAAATCGACTGAGGCGATGACGCGAGGTTCGGCACTCCAGGGATTGGAGCCGGCTTCGAGCGACCGGCGCGCCTCGGCCACGCCCTCGCTGTCGAAGATTTTGAACTGGAAGCCGAACTTTGAGGCCAGCTCCGTTTGCCATTGCTCGATAATGGAGGCCGGGCAGACGACGAGAATCCGTGCGGCACGGCGGCGCGCGTTCAGTTCGCGTAGGATCAGGCCGGCTTCGATGGTCTTGCCCAAGCCGACATCGTCGGCGATAAGGAGCCGCGGGCGGGGGAGTTCCAGCGCGCGAAGCGCCGGGACTTGCTGGTAGGGTTCGAATTCAATGCGGGAGCGAGTAGAGGATACCAGGCGGTCGTCACCGGGCGCCAGACTGAGCCGAACCGCATCCATCAGAAGCTGGAACCGCGCTAGCCGCCCGGGCGTAGCCAGGTCAAGTTCCGGGATGTCGTCTGGATCGACTTCTTCGATTGGGTGCAGGACACAGATCTCTTCGTTGAGAAACGGCTCGTCGAGTGCGCGCAGCCGGAGACGACAAATGGGATCGCCGCTTCCTTGGGCGATGCTGTCGGCGCTCAGGATCAGAAATCGTCCACCGCGCACTCGGACGGTTGCTCCCGCTTGGAATTCGATGTTCATGTCAGACCCAACCAGGCCTCATCCTACGGCTCTTCCTGTTGTCGGCTGAACTTGCATAAAGCCAAGGATAAGTCATTTCGCAACAAATCGTTCCACACCGCTGCGCAGTACGGAATCGTCTCGCCCTTGCCATTTTTCTGTGTTCACCTCATTTCGGTCCGGCAGCACTCTCCTATCCAGTGACGTCGAAGCCGCGCCACGATAATCCCCCATATCGGATACTGTTTTCGTGCCGCAGCCATCAAGCTAGCTATAAGCTAGGGGCTAGGGCAGGAATGCGGGCTTGCTTTCGGCGTGGCGAAGGAATCCTTCGGCTTGCGGAAAGCCGCTCTCTGCGCCGCGGGCACGGGTGATTTCGACTTGTTTCGGATACCAGTTGTCGGGTTGCTGGGAGACGTGCGCGTAGCAGGCGGCCCGGCGGCGCGCTTCCACCGCGGAGATATCCACATACTCGGCTGGTTTGAACATGCTGGTGTCCTCGGCCACCTCGTAGTAGTAGAGCGCGAATTTCCGCCCGGATTGGAGCCAGGCATCGAGCGTGAGAGCAGAGACAGCACGATGATCGCGGTGAGAATCCACGGGCCACTGCGTAAAAACCACGTCTGGCGCTTCCGCGCGGAGGATCTGGGCGAAGGCCGTGTAGTGGGCGGCGTCTACAATGGCGCGGCCGTCGATCTGGCCGGCGAAGGCGGCGCGGGCCTTGAGAATCGCGCAGGCCTTCTCCGCTTCGGCGGTGCGGATGGAGGCGCAGCGGCTGTGCCTCTCTGCACCGCAAAAGCCCTCGCCGCGATTGAGATAGAGCAGCGTCACCTGATGGCCGAGATCGGTCCAACGGACGATGGTTCCGGCGCAACCGCATTCGGGGTCGCCCGGATGACCGCCCGCGACGACGATTCTAAGGGCGCTGGGTTGGGCGCGGAGGGATAATGCGGCGGTGGCAAGGAGCCTGCGGCGGGAGATGTTCACCGTAGAATTGTAATACTTGCTTCGCAGTTCCGCACAGTGCTGTCCTAACGAAGTGCAGTTTTCTTTTGGGAGCCTGCGATTCGCGGCCCGATCGTGGCTTCGCGCGGCTTGCAACCGGTGTCCAGCGTCCTGGCGCGCCTTGCAGGCACGAGGTGGCAAAACCCGGTCGCGGCGGGCGCCGTCGGCGCAACGTGGGCGAACGTGGCGCGACGGGCGGCGGCTCTCGTTTCACCTCCCCAGGGTGGGAAAACTGGCGCCCGCGGGCCGTCAATGGTCGCCCCCTCGGGGCTCCCGCCGGGTCGGGCCGCCGAGGTCGGCGATTGCTCCCAAACCCAGTTCAGAGCTTTCCAACGAGATCGCGCACCCGGACTCCCAGCGTGTCGGCGATGATCTTAAGGGTATTGAGCGTCATGCTCTGGCGTCCGTTCTCCAGCCGGTAGAGATGAACGCGATTTAGGCCGGTGAGCTCGGCAAGCTGATCCTGCTTGATTCCTTTCTTCGAGCGCAGTTTCCGGATTCGTTCCCCAACTGCCCGGTTGATGTCTTGCAACCACTCAGGCTACGGGTGTATGCTTCTCGGAAGCACCCTGCTTAAAAGCAGCCTGCGACCCCGTGCCCCACAAACCGCCGCCGACGACATCCGCGAGAATGGCCACCCGGTCGAGGCTTCCTTTGCAGCGCGAGACCCGATGCGACCTGAACTGCATTGGGCGGAGGGCTACGGCGGCCGGAGTGGTCATCGGGCAGGAAGAACAAAGGAGCCACTCAAATGTCTCTTGAAGAGGTGGTAGACAGGCTGAGGAAGAAGATTCTCGGCTTTCGAGATCGGGAGGAACTGATCGTCGAGGAAAACACAAAGGGCGCCCTCATTGAACCCCTGCTCTCCGCCTTAGGATGGGATGTGCAGGAATTGGATGAGGTTCACCGGGAGTACAAGCGCAAGTCCAAGGATAAGCCGGTCGATTATGCGTTGTTCCTAAACCGGGAACCGCGCCTGTTCATCGAGGCAAAGGGCTTGGACCAGGACCTCACCAACAGAAAATGGGCTTCCCAGATTATGGGGTACGCGGCCACGGCGGGGGTCAAGTGGTGTGTTTTGACGGATGGGGATGAGTATCGCCTGCTTAACGCCAGCGCAGAGGTGGACGTGGATGAGAAGTTATTCCGGACCATCCGCATTTCGATCTCCGACCAGGATCATGATCGGACCTTGCAAACCCTGGCCTTGCTATCCAAGGAGAAGTTGGCAGAGAGGCTGCCGGCAGGCGGACAGGAGAATCTTCTCAACGTCCTGTGGAACGCTCACTTTGTAGACCGCAAGGTCAAAGGGGCGGTGGAGGCACTCTTTAGAAATGAAGATCCAGGGCTGCTCAGGCTGCTTCGCAAGAATACAAGCGGCCTTAAGCCGAACGAAATACGGGCCTCTCTAAAGCGAGCTGTCCCAGTTCGGATCGATTTCCCTGAGGTCCCCGTTGGCGCCTATCCCGCGGCTGCGCCCCAGAAACCAATCCACGAACGACTTCGCGTTCGGCGGCGGAAGACGCCACTCCTGGCAGTCGTGGATAAGACCAAGCAAAAGACGCCTCTTTCCTTTGAGACGAAATTGTCGGACCTGATCCAAGCGGGACTTTGCCAGCCACCGCTCCAATTGGAGAGGGAGTACAAAGGCGTTCACCTGAAGGCCACTATTCAAAACGATGGAACGGTGAGTGTCGGCGGCGAGCTTTATGATTCCCTGTCCACCGCCGGCGGGATGGCCCGGAAGTCGGTAATTGGGGCTCCCGCCGGCAGGCTATATCCGCAGACCAACGGCTGGACCTTCTGGAAGTTTCGAGACGCGGAGACGGGTAAACTGATCGAGATCGACGTTCTCCGACAGAAGCACCTGAAAAGGCGCCAACCAGACTTCGCCAAGGCGCAGGTTCAGGGCTTCTTTTTGGGTAGACCGATGCCAGTCTCCGAGGCTACGGGTTTTTCCTACCCGGAGAACGGAGCAGATCCCGTCGCCCTGGTGAGTTGACCGCAGGAGCGCTCTTCGTTCCGGCACTCTCCGCCCTGCTTGAGGTACTGCTTTCAAACCGAAGTTCTTGTAGCCGAGGTGCAGGCTCAGGATGGACTCCCGTTATGGATCGCTCGCGTGCGAAATCCCTTCGCCTTCTTGGTCGCAACCCGGTCAAAAAGCAACTGGGAATCAGTTCTCGACCGGCACGCCTACAATAATGTCCCGTCCGGCGTGCGTACCCGCCCAGCCGAACGTAGCCAACGTGTAATGGTACCCGGTAATCGTCACCACGATGCGGTCGTCCGTCCCTCCAGCCGTACCGCTTCGATTAACGTTCACATTCGACGTAGTCAGCCCGAATATCCCCGGCCCACTGCCCGTAATGCTGTTATATAGCGCCATGTTCTGAATCGCGGTAGTGCTTCCGGGGTTGACCGCTCCATAACGGGCCGCGCTGCGCGCCTGGTTCATCAACGTATGGTGGAAGAACAGCTCCCAGCCCGCATCGGATACAGCGAAGACAAGAGTTAGGAAGAGGGTCAATGTAAGACACGCCTCCAGCATCGCGTTCCCTCGCCTGCCTGTCCCGCAAGGGCCAGATTTCGTCCGGGTACTCATGGCGGCCCAAAGGTGCCCACATAGGGAAACCAGGATGAAGGCTTATTGACCAATGTCGCGTTGCAAAAATAGGCCGGCAGTTGGTAATTGTGAATTTCCACAGCCATGGCGGTAGGCACGTCGGAAGCGAAGGTAACGGTCAGAAGCACATTGCTGGCGGCCAGGCCCGGGGCCACCGGAACAGGAGTGGGAGTGGCCGGCGGCGACGGGTCGCCGTAAACGACCACATTCTGTACGGCGGTCTGGAAGGCGGCGCTGGGAGTCGAATTCGCGGAGTCATAAGTGGCCATGGAGGCGTAGCGCGCTCCGTCGCGCACCGCCTGCTGGAGCTTGGAGTAGTTATAGAAGGCGTAACCGAACTGCCAGGCACCCAGGAACAGGCCCGCCAACAGGGGCAGACTGAGGGTCAGCTCGACGATTGCATGGCCTCGGCGTAGGCGGCTGCCCGCTCTTGAGGACCCGTCTCTGGCTCCAGGTCTCATTGGTATAGCTTCAGGTGGTAAGCCCCGGAACCACCCGGCTGGGGAGTGGTGCCTTTTACCCACGCGCCGATATACTCGGCACAAGCCGAATCGTTTCCCTTGAGTCCCGTATACGCGCTGCTATTCAGCAGGAAAAAGCCAGCGAAACCCACGGCTGCGTATTGCGGGGGGCCACCATTCACGGCCACGACTACGACGCGCTCTCCGTTTCCTGTCCCGACCGCAAGATACTGAGCATACGTAGCCGAGGAGGTGTCCGTGTCTTCCTCGACGCGCATGGCGATGGCGCTCATTTCCGTATTCTTGGCGCCGTTGTCCATAGGCATGGGCCGGCCTACCGTCACCGGGTCGGTCATTCCGCTGACGATCGCCTGGCGCAAACTCGCCGCGCTCTGACTAACGCAGCAATATCCACGGACCTTGCCATTACTCGGCAGGGTGTTGTTGGCGTCGGTGCCGCAGCTGGTACGAGTGCCGGGCGCTCCCCAGCGGAGAGTGTATTGGTCTCCAATCACAAATCCATAAGGGTCGGTGGCACTGTCTGGATTCGGCGAAGTCGCGCGCGTATAAGGGGAAAATGGGAATTCCCCGCCGTTGACCAAACTTGTCACCTGGTACCTGCCTGCAACCGCAGCCGCACCGACCTGAGCCGTCGACCCCGCCAGTATACGGATGAAATACATAGGCAGGCTAACGGTGGTGGAAACCCGGGAAAAGTAGTAGGTGCCCGGCGAAGCAGGTGTAGTGACCCATGGTCCGTCGGCGGAAGTCGCAAAGTTGGTCGTGACACTGCTGAAGGAGTTCAGGCCAAATCCCCACCGTCCCGGAACATTGGCCACGGCAGTTTGCGCCTGCGTGATTCCACTGGAGGTGCCATTTAGCCTTGCGGCCGCCGCCAGTGCCGCCGAATCCACGAAGGATTGAGCCTCGCCTTTGGCGACGTACATCCGCCCGACGTCCACGGCTAGACCCACCATGCCGAGCAGAAAGACTAACGAAATCATCAGCGCGATCAGAATGTATCCGCGCCGACACGGCCGAGGAGCCAAGAAGCGCTTCCACGCGTGCGATAGGCCTGAGCCAGTATACACTCTCACTTAGCACGCCCCGCAACTGCCGAGGGTACTCCCGAATCAATCGTCACCCCGACCACTGACTGCTGTCAATAGGTCGGTGACTACTCTCGGCTCATACCATCAGTTAATCACGGCATGACAGCGCGGGCCGGTTTCCAATCACCACATGAAAAGAACCGTTGCCCACAAGGTGAGCAAACGCGGGGCCAGCACAAAACTGCAGTTGTATAACTTATGTGTGCTCCTCTGCTTCCTGCAATTAGCAAGTGCGGTTCTTGCAACGGTTAGCGGCACCAAAGCATTCTGTGAGAGAAAAAGAGGAGGTAATACCCAAAGCGATAGCTTCTGCATTTACGCCCACGGGCAGTGGAGAGCGCGAAGCCTCCGTGTAGTTAACGTTTGTTAGTTATCCGCGGCGTATGGAAGCAATGATCCCCCAAACAGACTGTCGTGCACAGCGTCTTAGATGAGTGTGGCCACTGTGGCGCCTCGCAGCGGCCGGTTGCCCCATAAATCGCTAATTCAGTACCTTTAGGGGATTGCAAAAGGTGGCAAAGGCGTATAAAACGGTATTCGTGAGCATACTATTGGGATTGTCAGTCTTTGTTGTCGGTGTTTGGGGTCTGACTCTCTTGGTCGAAATCCTTCGCGAGAATCGACGCCGCAAGCTGGAGCAGGTCCGTAGGCTCGCTGAAGTCCTTCGGACGGACGAGGGCACCAGTTAGCAAAAATGGGTGCCCCAACTACGTGTGCGCGGCAATCATGGAGGCGTTTGGATGTTCAGAGTCGTTGATCGTGTCGCCTGGCTGTTTCCCTTCTGCGGCGCCGTTCTTGTGTTAAGAGGAGGCCATGTCCTGTTCATCGCGGCCGGCTCGGTGGCGGGCTGTACCTTCCAACGCGTCGCAGGAGATATTCGATCGCGGCTGGGCGAGGATCTAAAGCTACGCGAGATCGACCGCGAACTAGTGAGACGTCTACGCGAGCTTGGCGGTTGAAGGTACTACCGTCCTCACCCCGCTGCGTCAATGGTTTTGTTTAGCTTTGTTCAGATAATAATTTGGGTTGGTTTTGTTTCTGTCTCCGGGGGGGCTGAAGTAGCGATCTTAGATGTTCGCCGTGCCGCTTGGCTTGAGCCGGGGTTATGCGAGATGGATGCCTGCCCCGGCTCTGCCCGGTGTTTTTGGCGAATCGTTCGAGGATCAGGATGGCCTCGTCAATTTGGTCGCGTTCTTGAAGCAGTTCCGTTAGATTCTGACCAACGTTCATGTAGTTCACCCATTTCTCAGTTCCCTGCCGTTTGGTGCCCTCCCCCAGTGGCCCATCTCTCGCTCGGGGCTGCTGCAGCCTTCTCGTAGGTCTGCCACGTCTCTGCGTTTACCGCTTTCGCACAGAACCAGCATGGCACGTTTCCAGATTCAACACGCAGCAAAAGGGAGGCCCCTCGGCGTACCGGCTGCATATTTGACCCGTGGCGCGCCCGCCCGCAAAGTCGCGCGATTGGGTCTGACGACAGGCCGGCCGATGCCGAGGATGAATGTAGACGGTAGTGGACGGTGGTGGACGGTCCCCTTCTGCTACGTGCAGCAGGCGAGGTCCGGGCGCACGGCTTGTCGCTACCACGCCGGGATGACGTTCTTTGACACCAAAATCGTTAACAGCAATTCCGTGTCACCCTGGAACAGCCGCCTCTCTGGAGGCAAAGCGCCGCGGGGAATGAGGCAATCGCGCCGTTCCGGCAAAAGCCACTGCCGGGCGATGTCGGCCATGGCAACATCCCGGAGCGCAGCATAGGATTCCAGGTCTGTGAGTTTATCTTCCAGCGCCAAGCCGAGCCATTCCTCAAGGATCTCGTGGTGCTCTCTGCACAGGGCAAGGTCAACGTCAACGTTCTCCCAGTCCCGGACCAGCGGCAGCAGATGGCAAAACTGACTCCGCGTGTCTGGATTCTGAAGAGATGCGATGCAGACGAGGCGCTCGAATCGGCACGGCAAGCCGCGTAGGGCCGCGCGCACGGCGCCTGAAAGCCGACCGGCGTTCAGCGCCGGCTGATCGCCGCAGTCCGAAGCCTCACCCCTTGTCACGAGCCACTCCGTAACGCTCCCCGCGGCGAGGCATGTGGCGGGCCTGAGCGAAATCTGTAGATTGGGCGCGCGTTTCTGCCCCTTCCGCCGGGCGCGGGCCGGAAAGACCTTGACCATAAGCAGCTCGTCAGCATGGCCCCCCCACTTAAATAGTGACTGGCCCAGGCGATTCGTTGCACCAGCATGGGCTGTTGGCCTGCTGCTGACCGAATTTTCCAGACGAGTGGCGGCCTTCGGACGGCTCGATTATGGGTCACCACGCGACGGCTGATCGTGCGCAGGCCCCACAACGGAGGGACAATCTGGGCAATCTGGGAATGTCTATTGGAGGACTGTCGAGGGGACCGAACAATGGCGCATCGAAGGCCGGGCAGTGGACGGGTTGCACGCCGCATGTGCTGCTGGGGTCGCGCTGCCTTTGGTGGTCGCCTTCCCATCGCCGATATTTCTCTTGGGAGCAGCCCTTGCGGCAGTGGAGTTCTATTTCCTGTCTGCACCGAAGCGCTATGCATACCTTGTCCCAGTTACAGGCTCTTCCTGAAATGAGTCGCCGCAGTTCGCGGCAGGTCCTGCACGACCATACGGGCCAAGTGCGGACAACAATAGCGAGAGTTGGTTTTGGCAGATGACTATCCCGGTTTCCGGCGCGATAGGCGAGCAGATGTGGCAGGAACTCGGAACGTTGGTAATGGATCTTCGCGGGGGTGAGATGGACGCGACACCGGAAGCCGGGTCGCTTATGGGCCTAAGGGTCTGTCTAGAAATAACAGTTCCATATAGAAATGTTTTGGCGTACTCTGGTAGTGGATGAACTGGGACGCCGCTATCGAGAAACGTTATGCGATTTTGACGCCGCTGCTGGATGAGCGGTCTCGGCGCTTGTTGGTTGCGGCCGAGAGTCAGGTGATCGGTCGCAGCGGAACCGCGGTTGTATCGAAAATGACGGGGTGTCTCGCCGGGTTATTCGTCAGGGCATGGCCGAACTGAAGGACCCCGTGGTTTTGGAGGCGGGGCGAGTGCGGCGTCCGGGCGGCGGGCGGAAGAAAGCGATCAATAAGGATCCGGCGCTGAAGGACGCTCTGAAAGGGTTAGTAGAGTCAACCACGCGGGGAGACCCGGAGGCGCCCCTGCGGTGGACCTGCAAGAGCGTCCGCAACTTGACTGCCGAGTTGAAGCGGCAGAGCCATTCGGTCAGCCATCAGGTGGTAGCGGATGTATTGCATGAACTGGGGTACAGTCTGCAAGCCAACCGAAAGACCACTGAAGGCACGAACCATCCGGATCGCAACGCTCAGTTTGAACATGTGAATACTCGGTCCGGATATCCTCCAACCGCTTGCGCAACGCTTCGCTGATGCGGAGGGAAAGGGTCTGGGTCTGCTGCAAAGTTTCCGCCATGTACGACAGCTTAATTCACGTATGTCACACATGCAATCGGTCGTACTTTTGAAGCTGGATTGGCGGCTAAAAGGAAGTTCCCATATGGGAACCTGCGAACGCGAGAGGCCCTGTTTTCAAATGGTTCCCATATGGGAACCAAGGTTCCTATACAGCTCCCATTCTGGGGTGGCGTGTCACCCCTTCTGCCGATGCGAAGCATCGTCTTTCTTCGGGCTTTGGATGGTGCTTCGCTAACTGCTTGATCTGACGTTGCACGGTCACCGCGGGCGGCCAGCGGCGCGACTGCGCCGCTCCGCTCGCCCCACGCGATACTGCTGAGCCCGCTGTGGTTCCTATATGGGAACCACTATTTCAGGCTCACGACACGCTCAACCTGAAGGCGGAAGCGACAGCAAGATTGATGCCCCCAACGCCGATCAGCGGCTCCCTCGAATCGCCCTTCCAGGACGGCCGTCACGCGCCCTGTTTTCTTCAGGTCTTTTGCGAATCGCTTGCCAAGGGCGTCTGGCTTCTTGCTGGCTTCTTCTGAGAGAGTGATGAGCATTCCTTCTTTGGTCGCTGAGTCGCCGGTTGCGCCAGGAAGATACATCACGGTCATCTCGGCGTCTGACACCACCTCGCCCGTGACGGTGATGCGCTTGCCGCTATACTCGCCGTACCGCTCGACCAAATCCTTTTGGTTTACCGCCTGGGCATCGGATGCAAAGATCGCGCATCCCATCAAGGATAGAATCACAGGCCAAGTCCTCATTGCTGTGGCCACCTCCGCGGATCGAACACCGGGATATTGAACACAGGGCCGTATGTCGGCGAGTTGTGAAGGAACTGGTTCATTTTCGCAGCGTCCTGCGGTCCGAAAATACAAGGCCCATTTCCGCATTGCACATTCGAGTAGTCGTACTTCTTGACGCCCGCCCCAGCCGTAAAAGCGCTGAACTCCGTTTGGCCGTGCGTTATGTTCAGCGCCGGATTGTACTTGCCCGTATCCGGATCAAACGAATTGATGAAGGGCAAGTCGTCGCCAACGTGCGTTCCCTCGTGAGCAACAGTTCTCTGGAGATCCGATCCCCCGAGGTCTTTGTCACTCGGACCACGCGGACCTGTTGAACGCCGCCCTTCAGTAGGCTGCATAATTCCTGTTGGTCCCGTCTGGTGACATCGATGTTGAGAGGCTGTCGGCCCATACCCCAAGTATGCGCCAAAACAATTCTGCATAACGATGGTGTTTCAGAACTATTTCAGGCGGTCAGAGAACTAGAGATATCCGTGGACAACGCCTTCTTTGGTTATACGCTTTCAGCGAGGGCTTCCTCTGGGAACCAATTGTCGTAAGAGCGTTCACTACGCTCATCCAGCAACTCCTCTCCGGTTGAGGAGGCGGCGAAAAATTCAAAGCTGAGGGCCGGGAAAACTGTCAAACCATCGCCCGTTATGAAACCGTAGACAACCTCTGGTGATTTCGGTAGCCAACGCGCGCATGCAGCGATTTGAGCTAACCATTCGCTTCTCCTGTCCGGGACCTTCGATCTCACCGACACTGTAATTAGCAGTTTCAGTGGCGCTCGGACGTAACACAGTTTTCTGAGTTCTGAGGCTAGGACCAGGTTTGCGTTGTTCTCGACTTCGACAAAAATCTGAGGGAAGCCACCCTGGTCTTTAAACAGCCCATCGAAATTCATGACCTCCATCGCAAACGGCGGCAGGTGAAGACGCTGAGCCACGCGTACCAAAATGGCATCCCTGCGATACAGGTACCAATCCGTCCGATTCCTGGGCGTGCTCCAGAAATCGCGGCGATCCCCGGCCGATCCTTGGGACATTGAATCCAACTCAGCCAAGAACCCCGCTTTAATGGCTTTCCACAGTTCAAGGCCCCTTGTCATTGTTTTTCTCCTGGGTCCACTGTTAAGTTAATAGTGTCTTTGTTCAGCCATTGGACGAGCACCTTGACCGAGCGCGAGCCTTGCCCCTCCACTATGATATCTCATTGAACTGAGCGTTGGAACTCAGTTTGCGCTGAAATAGCATTCAGCCTCTCCAACCTTACTGCCCGGCGTTATGCTCTCCGGGGGCTCCGAACAGCTCGGCTACTGCCTTGTACCGCGTTGCATCGTATGGGACATAACCAATGTGGGCTTTTGCTGACCCAGCCGCAGGAATCCTGATCGATGTAGTACTCGGGCGCGTTGGATTCTTCCATTGTCCGCCCTTATTCTCCCACACGGTTATCCTCACCAAGCAGAGATGCGAGCGCTGTGTCGAATTGACTACCATCGCGTCGATCCCGACGCCTTGCCCAGAGGTTGTCACGGTTGGATCGGCGCTCATGGACTCGATGCTGCAACATTGGTCATCATTCTGCCCCAACAGAGTGGTGACCAGGATGGCCGTAAACGCAGAATAAATGAACCGACCTCGCATACTGTCACGCCTGATGTTACTGTGCTGAAAATGCAGTTTCCTGCGTCTCGATAACATGAAGACTCTGAGACAGCGTCGAGGTGTACTTGTAGTTGCCCGCGAGAGTCGGCGTAAACCAGTCAATCACCTCTTGAGGTTTGTCAGCCGAGACGACGAAGTCGTGTATTTCGGTCATCTTGTTCGACCATCTTCCGTTTTCGAGGTACAGGACGTGCGTCTTCACGGTGCATTGCCTGCCCCCAGTACCGTCAAATGATACACTTGTCGCGAGCTTCACCGCCTGAGCGGTGCGGGCTGCGTCCGGTGTGGCTGTAATGCCGGCGATACGGGGATAGCCGTCTTGAAAGGCGTACGAGTTCGATGTAAGCGTGCACAGCGGCACGAGAATGGCGAGGGCTGTGATGACCCAAGCGGGCCTGCTACCTAGCTGCAACGACAACGACCTTCCACAATGCATGTATGGCCTCCTAATTGAGAACACGTCACCGCAAAACAGGCCTACGCGCACTCCCGGCAGGTTGTGCTCGCAGTTGCCCAGATTTGCTCTCCTACCCTATACGCGCAAAGCATGGGCAAAAAGTGTCACGCCGAAGACCCGGGGTGCACTTCTCCGAAAGAGTCTGAGTGCCTAAATTAAGCACCCGGTGTTTTAGGTGGGGACGGCCTCCGACTTGTGCGAAAACGACCGTCCGGTCTGTGTCAGGGCGAAATGTTCTACTGATGACGCGCCAGGCTTCTTACAGCCCTTCCCTTGAGCCTTGTATCACCCGATGCCCTCTTTGTCAAGGCTCGTCTGCGGCGCGATTTCCAGACCACCGGCTTACTACGTCAGTTGCTGGCACCTGTACGGCGTGAAACGCTCGACATGTCGGAGCAATACGGTCATGATGGCGCCGCGGTCTGTTCCCGCTACAAGCTGCTGAAACCGGCGCTCGACGGACTCCTGGACGAGACCCATCTGGGCCTTGTGCGGTACCGCCCATCCATAGCCACTCCACGGTTGAGAGGCGTTCTTTAGAAGCGCGGCGCTAAAAGGTCGCGAATTCCCATGCTAATCGGCACGCTCCTTAACGCCGACGGCCTGCTCGATCTTCGCGAGTTCTTCAATGGATTTTCCGTAGAGATCCTGGATCTTCTGCGCAAAACTTTCCTTCTTCATCATTTGGCTCGTAATGCTCAAAAGGGACCAGTCGAACTCGATCCTCGAAAGTACCTGATCAGGCTCCGGAAATTTCATCGAAGCAACTACGTAATTGAGGCGACGTTCAAGAGAAGCCTCACTCATCTCGCCGTCTTGAATTTTGGATGCGAGCATCTTCTTCAGGCGCCGCCGGCTGTTGTCCAGTTCCTCTGTAAGCGCCTGTTCAAGTTCCTTCTGAGCGCGCGCCAAATTGTTTTTGAACATATTGAGCGCATTCTCAAGCCGCTGCCGATCTTTTCCGAGAATGACATGTCCGAGATCTCCAAGCGGCTTTAGCCCATACAGCTCCTTGATCCGCTCCAGATCGGCTCTGAGGGGCGCCAGTAGCCCGTCAATATCAGCCTCGAACAGCTTGAAACTACCCGTGATCCGGCGAATCAGGTCGGCATCCTCGATCCCGAGCTGCTCCGCTTTCAATTGAATCCTGTGTTGCGACAACCGTGCGCCCTCGAATTTAATCCTAATGATCTGAATCTGACTGTTCAGAACCCACATCTGGCGGGCCAGGTCGGGGGCAACGGGTGGAGCGTTTTCGAGCGTGTCATGGATTTTCTGAAGGTCTGCGTCGCAAACCGGATCCTGGCCGATCTCTGGTATAGGGTTCTGCTCAACTGACTCCGGCTCGGGCCGAGTAGTTGCCATTGTTGGCGCGACGGCTTCCACGATCCGATTGGCTTCTTCGAGACTTAATTCCACGGCGTTCGGCGACCACGCACCTTTCGGGAATTCCTCAATGTTCAAGGGCGTTGGCGCAAAGAACGCGGCACGATCATCCGTAATAACAAGTCCGAATCTAACGCGCCGGGCACTACGCACGGCAACGCCACTGGCACAGACCTTCTTTAACGCATTTTCAGTCCCAAAACCAACTTGAATCACAAACGGGTCTGGATCGATGACAACATAGACGCGCTCGCGCCCGATTCTTCCGGCGACTTCAACGAGGGCCTCGGCTACCCAGTCGTAGAGGCCAGGAGATACGAAGCAGACTCTTTCGCCCGCCTGCACGATCCGTTCTGTTAGTGCTTCTTCGTTCAGGGATATGACTACGGGATTCTGCATTTAATTGCCCCACGTGCCATGCAAAGAGATCACAGTACCTCCAGCTCACCTGCCTCCAGCAGCGCGTCAACCAGGTGGTCTATCGCGCCAGGCAGCGTGCCGCCGTGGATCAGGACGCCTAACTCGATATTTCGCTCCAACGCAGCCTCGGTCAGGTTGGCGCTGGTCAGGAACGCCGTCCGGGAATCGGCGACAGCCGCCTTCGCGTGCATCAGGCCGGCGCAGCCAGCGGCATCGCGCAGCCGCCGCTCGTGTGGCCACCAGCAGAGACACGCCCTCCCCGCCACCATCTCCCCAAGCTGGTATCGCTGTTGATCCAGAACCCGGTCGCTCTCCGCCTCCCGATCACCAAGGATGATGCGGATCTCGACGCGGCGCTCCAGGGCGTCCTCGAGGCCGTTCACGAGCCGTGGTACCTGGAAGATCCCGAAGCTCATGATCGTGAGCCTCCGTTCGGCACTCTGGACCAAGTCAAACAGCACCCGCTCTGTGCTTCGTACCGGAACAACGGAGGTCGCAGGGCCGGTCCAAACAAGCTCTGCTGTTTCCCGTGATCGCTTTGCTGCGAAGGCCACTTCGAGCATGGGTGCCAGCTCTATGCGCGGCGCCAATCGCAAAAACTGGTCCACTCGTGACCGGTAACTTGGATTCGGCACGCCCGGATCGAGACCGCTCCGGAGTTGCGCGATCAGCGATTCCACCAGGCTGCCCGGTAACTCTTCCACCAACCTGAGACATGCCTCCGCGGTGGTCATGGGCGGAAAAACGCGAACTCCGCGCGCTCCATGGTAGGCACCAGCACAGAACGGTCCAGGTACCTATTGCCCCGTTCGCAAGAAGTTTCCGGCAGGAACAGGCAGTTGTGGCAGGCGGCGCCGTGAAGCGACATGAACGCCTGCTCGGGCTGCGTCTCCGCGCACAGTGGGTCGGACGAGCAGATTTCCAGCCCCTCCAACGCCTGATCGAGGTGCTGTTCCAGATTGGCGGTCTCGCCCAATGTCACCAGTCCGCCCAGCGTGCCCTCACTATCAGGCGCGGCGGTGTAAATGAGGATCCCGGCCATCGACTCCTCATCATCCGGCGTCGAAGAGTAGATACGCTCCTTCAGGCTCGCCGCAGCGTATCCACACTCCACCGAAAACTGGCGGATCAAGACATGCGACAGCGAGTGCAGCAGCACGTACCGAAGCGTCGGGAACCCGAGCGAAGGCTCCAGGCCCCGTTGCGCCCGCCAGCGGCGGTGCGCTCCGAAGAACTGTGCTTCCAGCGTGCGGCCTTTCTCCAGCCACTCCGACACTTTCGCTTCGGAGAGCCGCAGGAACAGTCCCTCACCCCGAACCTCCGCCGCCGGAACCCACTCAGCCGGACCGCGCCGAAGAGGCACAAGTTTTGCGGTGGAATCATCGCCAGCCGGTTCCAGCCGCGTGAATCCCGCAAGCGCCTGGACTTCGCGCAAACGTTCGATCAGCACCACGCTTTCGATCCAGGGCGCATACTTCGCTGGAGGCGTACCTACGCGCAGCCGCAAATTGTCACTGTTCTTCGCCGGATCGGGCTTCGAAAACAGTTTCCATTCCGGCAGCTTCAGATCCTTGGGAGTGAGAGGAGCAGTGCTGTCCAACGCGCGCAATTTCCCGATCGCCGCCCAGATCTGCGCGTCTGTGTACTTGTCATAGCGAGCCTGGCTCTTGCGTACGAGCTTGACGTCGCGCTCCGTTTCGACGTCCTCAAATAGCGCCGTCAGATCCTGCTCCACCAACTGTTCTAACGGATCGGCCGACGATGGGATGGAGAGCGCCGATAGCGTCCGCGAGAACCACATATTGGTCGCACCCAGCGTGATGGGCTGCGACTGCGCGTTGCATTCCTCGAGCGGCGCCACACGCAGGTGCGGATGCCACCCGCGACATTTTGGCAGATCGCCCTTACCCTCCTCCGAAAACGCGGGCGCCATCGGCTTGCGCTTTTGACAAGCCCGGCACATCAGCATCACGTCAGCCGCCTCACCGCTCGCGCCCACATCCCGCAACTCCAAAGGACCCGGACATGTTGCTGCTCCACCGTGTAGATATTCGCTCCAGGGGAAATCACCGATGTGGCCGTTCTCGCATGCCACCAGAAAACGCGCCGGAATAGCCGCAGCCCTGGAGAGACGCGGACAATTCTTGTGGATGAAACCGGAACGCTCCGGCCGGTTCGTGTCGGTCCGGAACTCGAACAACCCCGACCGAATGGGCGCCAGCAGACGGCACTGAGTGCACACCAGCCAGCGGGGGAACGCGGCTACCGGAACGCCGTCCCCGGACGAAGTGCGGAAGAGCGGACCGGCCACCTCTTCGCGCAGCGGCGCGGCTTTGAGCTGTCGCACTTGCGCGCCCAGCACATGCCGCACCACGCGCAGAAGACGATCTTCGGTGATTGGCTTCATGTCTGCTGCGGGCCAATCGTCCAGCCCCATGACCATGGCGGAGAATTGCGGCAGATCCACGGCTGAACCGACGCCGTACGTGTAGATCAACTGAGTAGGCCTCACGCTTCCCACGTTTTGGCCGCTCATTGTCCCGCCTCCACGCTTTGTCCCGCCTCGACGCTGTCCATGCCGCTATCGTTAAACGTAAGCTCTGCCTCCGGCTCCACGTCTCGAAGAGAATTCAGCACGGTGAATTCGCCCCACCCTGTGGCTCCCGGCATCTGGAGGAGCGCGCGGGTTACGCCGTCACGGCCTTCGGTGTAGCCCAGCCGCGCGCCGCCGATTAACCGAACGGCTCTGTCACGCCAAGCATCAATTCGGCCTTGCATGGTGGCTCGCACCCGATCCTCAAGCGTAGCGCCGCCCGTTCCTGCCTCACCAGCACGCACCGGCAAGGCAGCAAGGGCGCTCTGTACCAACGCGTTCGCGGGCTGCATCTGTTGTGCGCTGTCGTTCCGATTGTAGTCGGCGCCGCCCTGGCGGATGGTGCTCACCAGCACGCCAGTCAGCGCACGATCCAGCGCGCCGGTAGAATATGGTGTGACGCTCAGCGCCTCTACCTGCCGGTAGAAGGTTGCGTGGTAATGGCAAAAGCTCTCGAAGTGCGAGAGGTCCCGCGGCCGCGCCCAATTCGACACCGTGACTACCATCCCTGGACTCGCGCGTCCCACGCGGCTCGTCGCCTGAATATACTCCGACGTCGATTTCGGCTGCCCGGCCACGATCATGAGCCCCAGCCTTCCCACGTCAACACCCACGGAGAGCATATTGGTCGCCAGCAGCACGTCAATCGGCGGCTTCAGCGCCTTCTGCCCGAACGGCGGGAACTTGCACTTCATCCGCTCCAGTACCTCGGGGATTTCGGTGGCCGACTTGCGCGATGTCAGTTCCTCCACCGCCTGAGGCAGCTTCAAGTTCCGCCTCTTCAATCCCCGCGAGCCAATTTGCGTGAGCAGCGAACGCACGTCGTCGTCCACCAGGCGACGCATGCCTCCCAATTCGCGCAGCGAACTGAAATAGCCTACTGCGGTCAGGAACGGGTCGGCGGCTTCTCCGTATTTCTCGTACAGCGTCTGCCCAGCGCCAAGCGCCGCCACATAGACGCGGATCAGCGCCGGCTTTAGCCGCCGACCTGCCGCACACACGCCCAGATAAAGCCGTCCGGGTGCTGCATCACTAACTGGCAACTCACGGGAGAAGAAGTTGGAACCGGCCTCCAGACCTGGTGGCGGAAACACCCGGACCTGCCGGTTGAACAGCGCCGACACTTGCGCCGCCGCACGCCGCACCGTCGCGGTCGACGCGATCACCTTGGGCCGCACCTTCTTGCCATCCACTTCCCACGTTGCCAGTTGATCCACCGCGCCCTCGTAGATTCCTACGAGGCTTCCCAGAGGACCGCTGATTAGGTGCAGCTCATCTTGAATGATTAGATCCGGTGGGCGCAGCAACGCATGCGGCCGCGTGGCAATGGCGGGATACTTCCCCGCCGCCTGATGCGAGTTCGTATCCTCCAGCTCCGGTGAGCGGAACCCGTGGCGCGGGCACCACCCGGCCACCTGCCCGAACAGCGCCTGCACCGGCCCCTGCCAGGCCATCTGCGCGAACTTGTCCACTGTCGCGATCAACATGGCCGGCGGCAGCCGGTAGATCTCCTCATCTACCACCAGCAAGGGCAACCCTTCGTCCGGCGACTTGCGGCGTGAGTACTCGCACTGGCCCCGAGCATCGCCGCAGTAAATCAGCGTGCGCGCCCGCCCCGCCGGGTACTGCTCCACCGTAATATGTTGCCCAGGGTCGATTACCGAGCCACACCACGGGCATGCCGCGAACTGGTGTGGTGACCCGACGCCGAACACGGGCCGGCGACCGCTGCGCAGAGCCTCCACCACTTCCGCCGATTGCGCCGTGCGGTTGGGCGTCGTCTTGCGTCCCACCCACAAACCCAACCGGAAAGATGTTTCGCCCCACTTTGCGGTATCGCTCAAGCGGATCTGTTCGCAGGCGCAGATCAACGTGGCGGCGCGCTGGAATTGTTGCAGGGTCAGCAGCCGCAGGGTGTACCGCATCAACACCGCGACGCCGTTTTCGCCGTCGCGTCCGCCCGCGTTCTTCTGCAGGCGACGCACGGCCATGGTGTAGGCCGCGAGTCCCAGGTAGGCTTCCGTCTTGCCGCCGCCCGTAGGGAACCACAGTAAGTCCGCACCGGCGTACGGTCCGGTGCCGCGATCCGAGTGCTGCAGGCTGGTGAGTCCCGCCAGGTTGATCAGGATGAAGGCCAACTGGAAGGCGCGCCAACTGCGGTTCTTCGGAACATCCACGTCGGCCAACTGGAGCGCCGGCTCAGCCTTGCGGGCCTCAATCCACACCGACCTCACGCGCTGCTGCCACATGGCGCGGTTGGCAAAGCGAAACGCGTCGCGAGCGTCCGAATTCGCCTCGAGCAACGCGATCGCCTCCTCCAGCCTGGCTAGAACTTCCCGCGCCCGCTCCACCACCTGAGCGGAGGCGTCGCTGTAGTCGACCAGGTCCGTCTCTGCCCCTCGTCTCGCTTCGAGTTCCGTGATCCAGGTGGCGTACTCTACTGTTAGCGGACGCAGTTTGTCGCCCAAATCGCCGTCCGCCGCCTCGGCCAACTCCTGCATGTCGACGATGAGCCCCGGAACTTCTCGCTGCTCCACCGTGCGCACGATCGCCCGCGGCATGGCGGCAGTGTGAATACGGACGGCCTGGTCAACCCGGCCCTCAGCCAGTTCGCACTCGACGCTGGTGCCGTGGCCGCGGCCGAACTCGACCTCCCGCCGGTACAGCATCTCGTTGGTCTGATCTTCGAGGCGTGAAACAGCGTCGAGCGTCGAGACGTGCCCTTGCCCTGGGCGCCGCGCAAATCGCCCGCGGACTTCCAATTGCGCCTGAAACAGCCAGTACATGTCGCGCGGACGGCCTTCCTCCTGCTCGTTGGAGAGGAAGAGCGTCACGCTCCAGTGGCCTGGGCGACGCCGCACGCGCCCGCGCACCACCACTTGAGGACTCGATACATCCGGGGACCATGCGCGCAGATTACCCTCCTGCAATGCTATGGTCAAACTGCCGCCGCGCGGATACCGCTTCCAGACGGTCTTGCCGTCGGCATCCGGTTCGCGCAGATACTGGCCCCAGCGAGCATCGGCCTCGAAGGCGGTCTCCGCCAGATCCAGGCAAAAGCTCATGCCGAACGTGGAGGGCGCGACCCCGCGTTTGGCCGGCGTGGATGGCTCCGCGGTGCCTTCTTCCGCGTTGTCTTCCGACCCGTCGGCCAGTTCGTCGAATGGCTCTTCATCGACTTCGATCACCTTCAGCGGGGCGAGCATGCCGAGCAGGTAGCGATTGCGGACGCTCTGTTCCGTGATTGTCTCTTGTTCGCCGCCGGCGGGACCCAACAGGTCGCGTCGGATAAAATCTTCGAATTCCTGGCGGAGGGGCGCGGTGGACATGATGGCTTCCTTAGAATAGACCCGACTGCTCCGGCGCGCGCTTCCTGGTCTTGGTCTTGGCGCGTGGAGCCGCGGCCGCCGCTGATTGCTCCGCGGCGTAGCGTTCGTGATTCAGAGCGAGCAGGCGGTCGAGCACATTGCGCCGAGCGGCTTCGGAAATGGTGTAGCGGATGCCTTGTTTCGTCTGGTGAAAGCCGTGGCCGAGGTCTAGGTCGGTCCAGCCGTATGCGGCAGCGACGGCGTTATCCATCTCGACGTGCAGCGCGCGGAGAGTGGCGATATCTTGCGAGACTTCGTGCGGGGTGTGGAAGCGGTTGTAGGTCGTGGTGAGGCCCTGGCGGCGGGCTGCCATGATGTCGCGGCGCTGTGTGTGATAGCGCTCGCCGATTGATTCGAGATCGTCAAGAGATGTCGGGAAGGGGAAGGTCCCGAACACATCCGATGGGATATATCGTACCCGCGTCTCCAGGGTAGAGCCATATAGGGATACCCAGTCAGCATGCCAACTGGTGTTCAAAACCGCAAAGGGAGCGAGCTTGTCGAAGGCGAATACAATCGTCATATGGCTGTACACGATGCCAGCCGGTTGAGGACTGAGGGATAGGAACTTGCTCGTCTGAACAGCGACCAGTACGCGTTCAAGCCGCATGATTGTCGCGTATAACTCCGGTGCTCGCTCGGCGAACTGCCACCACCGCTCGCGACGCACCTTGCGGTTAATCTTTTCCCGTTCGGGCCTCACCAATCGGTCCACAATCTCGTAGCAGTCCGAGTACTCCATCGCCTTTTCCAGCGGCCAGTCATGGAAGTTGATCACCCACCGGCTCGGCGACTGATCCCAGCGGCTGTTCAGGTCCTCGCCGTTCAGGTACTGGAAGAGCACATCGCGGTTCCGTGGGTCCTTGTCCATCAGGCGTTGCGCCTCCTCCGGCTCCAGCACAAAGCCCATGCCCAGCACGTACGACCCGATGTAGCTCTTTCCTGTGTTCGCGGCCAGCCGATACGGTCTGCCGCTCACGCTGCCTGGCGGCCGCAACTGGCTGGTAATGCCGTCGACGGCCGCCCCATCCAGCAGGAATGGTCCAAGCCAGGGGCCTCTGCGGAACCAGACGTGAGCGACTTCTAGACTCGCCTCGCCGGGCCACTTCTGACTGGGAAGGGCGCGGTACACGGTGGCGCCATGAGCGGTCACCTGGTCGAGTCCAACCTCGCGGGTATCGCCCTGCGCAATGGTGTTGGTGGCCAGCAGTCCGGCGGTGCCACCGCTCTTCAGTAGTCCCTCGGCACGGAGGAAGAAGTACGCCACGTAATCTGCGCTGCCCCGCTTCCCACCCGCAATATACTCCACAAGGTAATCGCGATACGGCTGGCCGAGCACGCCGGTGATCCGCTGCCCTCCGATAAATGGCGGGTTGCCCACAATGGCATCAAATCCGTCTCGATTGACGAAGACCTCCGGAAACTCAAGAGGCCAGTGGAAGGTGCGGTGGGGTGACGAGCCGGGCGGCAGTCCCGCGTCGAGTAACTCGAGTGCGATGGGACGCATCGCCTCCAGCGCGCCGCGCCACGAATCGACATCTTCATCGTAGCGATACGTCTCCATGAGTTGTCGCCATAGTTCGCCCCTCTTACGGGAGAAGGCTTCGTCCTCTTGCGGCGGTTTGCCGGTGGTAGTGGATACGGCCGCGCCCACTAACAAATCGCACATCAGGCGCGTCATTACGGTCGCTTCTTCGGCCTGCCGTAGCAGCGCCTGCTTTCGCTCGAGGTCGGAGGCGGAGAGTACCGGGAAAGACTCCAGCTTCAGTCGGAACTGCAGCGCGCGCTCAAACAAGACCTTGGAGGCTTTGCGCCAGAGCGTAATCTGCTTCACCTCGTGCTCCTGCGGAGAGAAGCCGAAGGTCTCGATCTGGTCGCGGCGCGTCACACCGAGCAGCGAATCCCCGCAGCGGATGGCGTGGTCGAGAAACGTGAACGGTCTGTTACGCTGGAGCGTCAACAGCCAGAGTGAGAGTTTCGCCATCTCGACCGCCAGCTGGTTGCGGTCCACGCCGTATAGGCAGCGCTCTACCACGATGCGCAGCGCATAGAGTCCGCGCTCGTCGGGGTTGGACGGAATCAGTTCCTCCTCCGGCAGGCCGCTCGAAGCGTTTCCGTAAGGCGTGATCTGCACGCCCGTACCATGCACGTTCTGTGCCGCGGCCCAGGCCTCTGTCAGACGCGCGGAAAGGTAACGGGCGGCGGCCACCAGGAACGCGGCCGAGCCGCAGGCGAAGTCGCAGATCTTGAGATCGAGAATCTGCCCGGCAGGTTTGAGTTGCCACGCCTCCGGCGGCTGACCCTCGGCGGGACCAATGTATACCAGCGGTTCTAGCGCGTGCTCGACCACGGATTCGGTGAGCGTGCGCGGTGTGTACTGCGTTCCGGTTTGGCGGCGCCCCGCTCCGGCAGTAACGAACAGGCTGCCGGCTGGGATCACGCACGGGTCGCCGTTATCGTCGCGCCGGACCAGTCCGGCGAATTCTGCCACCTGCTCCCACTCGGGCCAACGCAGGGGATCGTCTACGGTGGTCTGCGCCAATGCTTTCTCGATAGCCTTGGCGCTACGACCCGTTTCATCGGCGAGCCATTCGACGAAATTCTGTTGCGCGTGGCGGCGATTGAGTTCGGAGAGTGCCACCTCCAGTTCTTCCTTGCCGTCGAGCCCGAGCACGATTTCCGTGGCGCGACGCGCGGTGTGATCGAGCAGGCCTTCGTAGACGTGACCGATCTGTTCGATATCGAGCGCGTGGAAGCTGAGCCGACGGCTCTCGCGCCCGCCGCCCGGCACCTTCATTTCCCGGAACTGGAGGGCGCCGAGGAGATGCAGCACGGTGCGGTTGTGGATGGGGCAGGGCTGGGCGGGTATGCTGCGCCAATCGGAGCTTGGCGCACGGCCCTC
>VFSW01000978.1_pt1 | contig 42496 bp, 52 predicted proteins | sample 5358111 | NCBI WGS metagenome assembly VFSW01 (sample SAMN11554181, study PRJNA540505) | mine drainage metagenome | isolation source: sediment from site ElyBrook_90M | place: USA: Ely Copper Mine, Vershire, VT | collected 2017
AGGCAAAGTGTGTTAATCTGTGCCAGAATGCATGGCAAAATGCAATTGATTACTCATTGCGGAAAATAAGTGACCAAGCACCGAATTGAACTCAATGTCAGCAGTCCACTGGTAGTTGAGTTGGGAAAGATAGTTGAATCACGAGGAACAAAAAGATCTCTTGATATCATCAATTCCATGGAAGAATGTGGAATTTATCTCAAAACTATAGATATGAAGCAGATCTGGAATTTGTCCCAGATTTATCTTGATGAGCATGTACTAACAAAAAGGCACCATCTTGACTTGCTCCATTATGCAGCTGCGTCATTACTTGGTTGCACACATCTGGCATCATGGAACAGCAAGCAATTCAACTCCAAGATAGCAGCCAAAGCAAGCAGTGTAAACGCAAGACAAGGGCTGTCAAACTTAATAGCAGGCAAGCCTGATTATATCCTGAGGCAAGAAGACCTTGACTAAACATGATAACCTCAGGATGCTGGATCAAATACGCAAGGAATTATCGCAGGATCTGGAAAGAATGATACCTGAGCAACGTGAGGAGTTCTTCAAGGGAGCCGAGAATGTTTATGAGGGTCTCAAGAAGATGGCCAAGGCAAGACAGGCAGTTACAAGATAGTTTGCTCTTCTGTCGCCTCCAAGTCGTCAAATACCTTTGAAAGTATCTCTGGTTTCTCTTCCTGCAAATTGTCAAGCCACGACTCGAGTCCCTTCAGATATGGGCCGTATCTTTTCATGAGATCCTCGCAGGTCTTTGGGTGTACCCTCAGTGTCTTCTTGACATACTTGGAAGCAAAACCCTTCTTCTTGAGAGACGAGAATATCCACATGATATAGCGTTTTGAATAATATTCCTTGAAGACTCCCTCAAATGTGGAGCGCATGTAAAAGCCTATCCTGCCAGACCTTGCATATCTCTTCTGTGTGCAGCATGCGCATGCAAGGGCACACAGTTCTGCAAAAGAGATCCCAAGCATTGAAGATATTGCAAACCACCTGCCAAGGTCTGTCAGGTGATATCTCTTCTTACTGTCCTTGATTACAAGGTCCTTTTTTCTGAGTCTGCTAAGCAGCATGTATACGCTACGTCCTGTGATATCATGCAGTTCTTGCCTGGTCTTTTTGTTTTCAGGATAAAGCACTTCAAAGACCCGGGATGAGTGAGTCTGCTGTCCATGTCTTCTTCTCTTGCCGTGGTTGTATCTCCACAGGCTCTTTTGAAGCTCTGAAATCATCTTGGGGATATTATGACAAGGGGTATGTCGTCCTTGATGGAACCAGCAAACCTTTCAAGGTCTCTTTTTGATCTTATCTTGAGAAACCTTAGCGACTCTCCAGATCCTGCTTGCAGGAACTCTACTATTGCAGGAGGAATTCCGTATACCGGTTTTGCATTGTCTGCCTCTTCGAGCTTGATGCACCTGTTCCTTGCATCGTCTGTGACCCTTGAGACCTGGTGCGTCTTGGTATTGAGCAGCAGCCTGTTGCCGCACTTGCACTGGACTATGCTGTCGTGCGGCGAGCCGCGAACAAGATCCTCTGCCTCACTTTTACTCATCTTTGACCATCTCTCTTTTTTTGGCTCAAAGACAGTCACCTTCTTTTCATGATGTCTTGGTGATATCGAGAGCAGTATGACCTCAAGGTCTGCAGGGGTTGGAAAGACGAACTTGCGCTCCTTGACATTTTTGAGCGAGTCTGTTACTACAGTTGTAGCTGTCATCTGCTCTTTTTCGGATGAAAACTCGGCAATTCTTTCTATCACGTGCAGTGGCAGCTCGACGGTAGGGTATCTTGTGCAGGCCTCGGCAAGAAATTCCTCCCATACCTTGCGCACCTTTGGGTAGAGCCTCTTTTTTGCAAGCTCCAAGTATCTTTTTGAGATTGATTGCTCTGCATGATACTTTACAAGGAATCTTGTAGCATCCACCATCCCAAGCGGGTTGATGGCACTGTGCACGTTAAGCTCTATATGCAGCCTGACAACGTCTGCAATCTCTTTTACTGGGATAAAGTTTGCCCTGGCAGAATTGTACCCTGCGGACCCAATTGCCTTTGCACGGAGGTGCCCGTCCACTATATACCGCAAATCTCCAAGGACTGCAACCTCTATTGGAGGTATCTGCTCTGGCCTGGCCTTTGCAGCACGGACAAGGTCTCCGAAAACCTTCTCCGTATGGAGTGTGACCCTTACCGGGCAGGGCTCCAGTCTTGAGAGTTCGGCTCGGTTCTCCTCAAACTCGTACATTGAGCTTTGCTCCTTTCATTGCAAGGTCCAGTGCCCTGTGTGCCCTGGCATCTGCCCTCCTGTCGTCTATGTTACGGAGGTTGACAATCGTCTGGCGCTCTATGGTACCATACAGCTGGCCATTTCCTATGGCAGACTGGAGCCTTGTGAGCAGCAACCGCACGTAATAGCTTGCCTTGTCGTGATTGCATTCTATTCCAAGCTCCTGTGCCGTGATCTCGTTTAGTGAATATGCCTTCAATATTGTAAATGTCCGCTTGACTCCAAAGTTCATCCTTACTGCCTCAAGTATCTGCTGGTCAGACCTTGGCAGCCCGTATTTTCTGCAAACAAGATGAAGTGCAAATGCTGCAATGTGAGCTCTCGTGCAACCCTTTGGCCTGTTTCTTTTTATGACTGCCAGACTCTCTTCCTGTTCTGTACCCTCCGGCGGTATTGTTGGGAATTTTCTCAATTTTTCAGTATGTTCCTGCTTTTCTTTCTGCTTTTGACGTGAGATCTTTTGGTATACGGCATTTGCATCCTGTGCTGCGTAGATTGGAAGGTCAAGTTTTACGCAAGTATTTGAGAGCTGCGAGATATCCGAGCTGTTCTCGTGGATGTGCCTTGCGCATTCCAGGTTTACTTTTTTTGTACCGACACCTGTTCCTATCGTAACTGACGCAACTGATCAGAATACTTATGCCAGGACACATGGTCTTAACTTGGTATCTAGTCATGATGCGGCTATTTCTGCTTTAAGTAATGTTGGCCAAGACCCAGATTGTCCAGTTATCCAATCTGGAAGCCCCATTACTACAAATCAAAAACAACCAATAACAATCACAGGAAGTGGATTTGGATCTCAACAACCATACTCCGGCGATTCACCTTACATAACAATACTAGATTATACTGCGACACCGTATTGGGTGGCTGGCCATACATCAGATGTGGAACATAGTTTAGGGCCTAACCTCGTAACATTGGATGTTTCCCAATGGACGGATTCACAAATAGTAATTGCTGGATTTGATGGCTCGTATGGGAGCAATAATTGGACGCTCCATAATGGCGATAAGGTCTACATCTATGTTTCAAATCCACAAGGAGCTTGTGAAAGACCTGCGTTTTATACAACAACAGTTACTGCCCCGCCAATACCATCGTGTCCCACTGGTCAAACACTCAACTCAAATGGAGTTTGTACCCCAATTCAATGCCCTAGCGGTCAACAACTTGTAAACGGTGTATGTACTATAATCCAATGCCCCACCGGTCAACAACTTGTAAACGGTGTATGTACTATAATCCAATGTCCCACTGGCGAGGAACTTAATGCGAATGGAATATGTACTCCCATACAATCCCCCCAGAATGGTGACAAAACCCAACAATAATAGTAGCAATTATTGTAGCAATAATCAGTGCCATAGGAGGAACAAAGTGGCTCAGAAATCGTAATCGATAAAAGATTTCAACAGTAGCCAAGGAATGAAAAATCTAAACCGCTAGAAAGCGATGATATGAGCTGTAAGGAGAGGCACATGCGGATTTTAAGATCAGTCATAGGTCCAGAACTTTTCCGGTATTTGCGTCAATTCTTATCTTTCTAACTCGACATTCTGGCCGACAGCTGCGGTTACCACCCATGTCTCTACTTCCAGTCTTGCGTCTATCAACATCACGTCATCCTTGCTTCCCTTTTCAAAAAACCCCTTGAGATGGCAAAAGCCCTTGACCCTTTAATGCGTATCATTATTTTCGCAATGAGATTCAATTCATATGAATATCAGGTAAGAATATTCTAGGAGGCCACGTTGGATATATCAGGTACTTCTCCCCTATACCGCTTTGTGCAAATGCCAACTCAAACCCTGAACCAAGACCGCGGAGTTTATATCACTTGATGTAGAATAAATTCCCGTGACTTCCTCCATTAAGAAAGGGGAGGAAGAGAACTGTACCGTGGATGCAGGATCCCGGCGACCGCATATCCATCTTGAATAAAATTTCCACAGCATCGAACTCAAGTTTTTTATCGTGGCGGGGATTTGAATTCATTTACTAAGAAATTTGCTTTAATCGAGATTTCAAAAATACTGCCGTAACCCGCAAGAATTTTAGTCAAATCATCAGGGTGTAAGATTTATCGTCTTTTTGTACAGGCAGGATCCAAAACTACGACCTTTCTTCCAATGGAGTAATCACTGCCGCATTTTGGGCAGAAGAAACTGTTCCATCCTACTTGCACTAGAACAACCTCTTTCTCAGAATGATTCGCGCAAGTCAGTCTTTGTTCCATAAAAATGCCTAAATACGCTCGCTAAAAAAATTTGTGCAGCTCTGCTCTGAATTGAAATACTGAGTTTTATTACATTTCACATTCTCGTCCGTTGATACCTCCATACAGTGGAAGAGAATCGACAGATCTATATGGCAGGATCTGGAGTTTTAGATGCGTGAAACAGACCCAGGAGTGGTGGAGAGGCCTCAAAAAAGAGTTGCAATACGATATTGAATCTGCTTCCAATTCAGACAGTAGCAAGATCTCCTGAATCTACAGACCGGGCGAAAAGTTTTTTTCCGAGTAGGACGTATATCTTGCATAAAGTTTAATGCGCAGCCTGTCGTATTAAAAACAGAATCCTGACAAGCTACCGTTATCGGAATGGATTCCCGCGAACCCGCCTATGTTACTAGTCTTATGATGTATCCCAAAATTGTAAATTTTTCATAGTTCTCACTAAGCCCATCTAAAAAGAAGGGGATTCTAACTAATGCAGGTCTAGTCCTGGAAATTCCGCCTGCTTTATCCCCAAGTCATTCTGAAGGGTTCTTATCTTCTTGGCATATTCTGACATTTTGGCGTGATCAGTTTGCACTTTGGCAATCTTGTATCCTCGCCATGCCTTCTTCAAAGCACCCCATGTCTGACCTGCGGTATAGTTAGGTTTGTCTGATTGCGGTTGTACGAATTGGTACATACTCGTACTCTACAGGAACTTTTTATCTATAGCCATGTGAAGTAAAATCAATGGGAAAGTCAAGAATACTCCATTAAAATCATGCTTTCATGTGTCATAATTTGCAAAAAATTTCAATTAAACTTTACTTTATCAATTTTTTTATTCTGTACCAATATTGATTGTTTTATCGGGTTATCATAATTGATAATGACATTAGGACCATAGACATAACAAACAGAGGTTTAGTCTAAAGGAAAGAAACTTGGAGTCAAAAGAGATAGAACACAGATAATAGAAAAATCATTCAAAAAGGACAAAAAATAACAAGAATCTATCTTGCAGGCACTCATAACATATAATCAATTAAGAATATCGCCAAATTAAATCAAGCCCGATATTATGTTAGTCTTTATTTTTTTATTAACAACAATACTTGGTTGTTCAACACTTCAATAGCTTCTCTTATCTCATTAGTCCTTTTGTTGGTGCCTGTCATGTAGGCCTGAACTTTACGTTTCCTGTCAGCAATCATACGTTGTTGTTCGTGTTTTCCTGCAGAACCTTGTGATTTTCTAGTTTCAAGCGAAGACTCGGGTGTTATTGATTGGATTATTCTATACACCTCACTTGGATCTGTTTCATTATTTGAGATCACTGCTTTTACCTCATCAATTGAGATATCCAAAAGCGGTTTTTTTGAGTTAGAGGCAATTTGGACTAGATTACCTACAATTTTGTGAGCTGTTCTAAAAGGAATTCCTTTTCTCACCAAGACTTCTGCAATATCAAGTGATATGGAATATCCGCCATCTATTGCTTGACGTATCTTCTTTTCATTTACTTTCATGGTCTTAAGAAGCGAATTTGTAACCAAGAGCGACGAGATTATTATTTTAGATGTTGGCCATATCGAGACTTTTATTTGTTGCAAGTCCCTATTGTAACCAGATGGCAATCCCTTGAGATTTGACAATACTGACATCTGATATCCAATAACCTGAGATGTCTTTCCACGAATCAACTCCAATACATCAGGGTTTTTCTTTTGTGGCATGACACTAGAAGTAGAAGTAAATCTATCAGAGAGTTCAATGAAGGAAAATTCTGATGTTGACCATATAATAAAGTCCTCTGCCATTCGGCTCAGGTTTGTCATCAATATTGCAGCGTTTCCAACATATTCTGCAACAAAGTCACGAGAAGTTGTCGCATCAACAGAGTTCTCCACCAGACCTTTAAAGCCAAGCATTTTGGCAGTATAGTGCCTGTCAATAGGAATGCTGGTTCCACCTACAGGACCGGCGCCCAAGGGGGATTCGTTGACTCTCCCATATGCAGTATAGAATCTATCAAGATCCCTGAAGAGTGCATCTGCATACGCAAGAAGAAAGTGTGAAAATAGGCCTATCTGGGCTTGCTGTGTGTGAGTATACAAAGGCATTATAACACGTTGATTCTTCTCTGCCAGATCAATGAGAGTCTCTATTGTTTGATTCAGACAAAAGCAAACCATATTGATATCATCGCGAATCTTCATTCTAATATCAAGTGATACTTGATCATTTCGCGATCTTGCCGTATGCATCTTTCCTCCAGCTTCCTTTCCCGCCTTCTTTATAACCAGATATTCTATGAGCTCATGAATATCTTCGGCTTCAGACTTTTCTGAAATATTTTCTTTCTTTAACTTCTCAAGTGCGCTTAAAATCTTTATTGTTTCTTTCCTGTTGATAATTTTATTTTCTAAAAGCATCAATACATGTGCCTGACTTCCCAAAATATCATACAAAGCAATTGCAGAGTCATCAGAAAGTGATGAAAGAAATTCTAATGTGATGTCGTCTAACTTTCCGTCCAATCTAGACCTGTACATTAATTTAGGAAATAGAATGGTTATATATAGCATAGACGCTTTTTTGATTTATGGCTCAGGCATCTACTGATTTGAGACGACATATCTTTGATGAATTAACAAAAATAGTTGATCCAGAAATCAATGTATCCATAATGGAGCTTGAATTAATAGATAACATAGACATTAGCGGTCCAGATGTCAAAGTAGATTTGCACCTGACCAGTCCTTTCTGTCCAGCAATATTTGGGTTTAAGATTGCTCAAGATGTTCATGACAACTTGTTGAAGATAGATGGGGTAAGTGATGTTAAGGTGAATGTATCAAATCATTTCATGGCAGAAGCTATCAACAATCAGGTAAACTCAAGTAAAAACCCTAAAAAATCCTGAGATTTTATTTTCTAAATCCTAAGAGATAACCTCTAAGTAGTTGTATTGCCATTGCTGGATCTACTCCCTTTGGGCACACATTACTACATGAGCCGGCAAAATGACATCTCCATATTCCATGAGATTGATCAACTATTTTGAGCCTGTCATTTTTTCCTTGATCTCTATTATCTGCAGTGTACCGATAGGCTTGTGCAAGGCCTTGCGGACCAACAAACGACTTGTCTGTTGCCATGGTTGGACAGGCAGAGTTACATAAACCACATTTGATACAATATGAGAATTGCAGAAACTTTTCAAGATCTTTTGGAGTCTGGATGAATTCCTTAGTGTTAGGCTGCACCTCCGATTCTTCATTTACAATGAATGGTTTCATCGTCTTATGGGTAGAGAAGAGCTGTTTGAAGTCAACTGCTAAATCTCGAATTATAGGAAAGTTGTTCATTGGTTCTATTGTGATAACATTTGATTCAAGTTCAGAAATCTTTGTATAGCATGCAAGGCGCGGCTTTCCATTAATCTTCATCCCGCATGAACCACAGGATGCTTGTCTGCAAGAGTATCGAACAGCAATGGAATGATCAAGATTCTGCTTTACGTATAGAATCGCTTCAAGCACAGTAGTCCATTTTTGGACAGGAATCTTAAATTCCTCAAACTTTTTTTCTGTATTTTCTGATGGGTTAAACCTAGATATTCTAAGCGTTATTGTTTTTGGCGTTGGCTGTACAAGAGATTTATCTTGTTCTGGTTTTTGTTCCTTTGAAATTTCTACTGTTGCCATAGTTATGAGATCCCCATTCCAGCCATCAATATAGTTCTTGAACCATAAGCTACCAAAATAATCATTGCTGCGATCGAGCCATAGTTAATTATCCTTTCATATACAATGCCTTGTTTTAGCTCCAACAGAATAACACGCAGTCCATTAAATCCATGTACGGACAACAAGACAAGTATCACTTCAAGCATGAGCGCATATGGTAGAAAATGATAATTTGCAAGTACGTTTTGATATTGTAACGAATCAGAGAATTTCTGTGACAGCCTCATGAGAATATGTACAGCTACGAGTGCAACTGCTCCAAGCGCAGTCCCGTAATGTATCTTCATGATTATGCTTTCTCTCATCTTAATCACCAAGTAATACACCAGCACCATACATCATTGCCAGTGCTGCAAGTGCAATAGATACCCAAATGCAAAGTCTTTGTTTAGAGTTTAATGAAGAAGCACGATATGGATATTCAGGTTGACCAGGCTTTCCTACACCTTTTCCACCTTCGCTTATCATAAGTCGTATTCCATTTCCCGTATGAAATACACACATTCCTATTACAAGTACAAGTACGATATGACCCCCGGGAGTCTGTGTTAATGACAGCATATTGTTCCATGCTGCCTTTCCGTTGAGAATTGTACTTGTTTCATAAATATGACCAATCAAATATGCAAGCAAACCAAGTCCACTCAGTCTTTGCATCCAATACGCAACACGTTCTAACCCATAACGAGTTGGATTTACCATTCCCTTAATGCCTTCACGATTGGAAAGCCTTTCAGCCATCAGTATTTTCTCTCCACTGGCTTGTATTTAGTAATAGTGACAGGATGAGTTTTGATAAATGGCTCTTTTGTGTCATAATAAACTAGAGTATGAGTCAAAAAGTTCTTGTCATCCCTGTCAGGGTAATCAGTTCGTGCATGAGCACCTCGAGATTCTTTTCTCCAAATTGCACCCATTAAAATTACTTCAGATATGCGAAACATGGAATCAAGTTCCAGCACGTTTGTAAAGTTTGTATTGTACTCTTTAGCTTTGTCGTCTACATGTTTCCACGTTTTTTGCCTTAATTCTCTTACCAACTTTAATCCATCAACAAGATCATTTTCGTTTCTAAAAACGTAAGACTTGTTATTCATTATCTCGGTTAATTCCTGTCTAACCTCGTATGGATTTACACTACCCGTACCCCTGAATATACCATCGTAGATTCTTTTTTCCTCAGTAGCAACCAAATGTAATGGAAATGGCGGGGGCGATTTGCCTTCTAAAATATATCTAGCAGCAAGATCACCTGTAATTTTGCCCCACACAAGACACTCTGCAGTAGAGTTTGCACCCAGCCTGTTCGCTCCGTGAACACTATTACATGCAGCTTCACCTGCCGCCCATATCCCTTGTATTTCAGTTGCTCCGTCGATGTTACTATGAATGCCACCCATCATGTAATGACATACCGGTCTGACATCTATTGGTTCATCAGCCGGATCAATTCCTGAGAATTTTAGAGATATCTCGCGTATTGCAGGAAGTTTTTTTATAATCAATTCTTTCCCTAAATGCCTCAAATCTAGTTTCAGGCAATCCACTCCTGTATCATGTTTGAAGCCTCGTCCTTCGTTAATTTCAGTAATCATGGAACGCGATACGATGTCTCTTGATGCAAGTTCTAGTTTGCTTGGCGCGTATTTTTTCATAAAACGCTCTCCCTGGTTGTTAAGAAGATATCCACCTTCCCCCCTAGCACCCTCAGTAATCAAAATTCCAGAAGGTAGTATGCCGGTAGGATGGAATTGAACAAATTCCATGTCTTTTAGTGCCATTCCAGCCCTGTAAGCCATATCCAGACCATCTGGAGTTGAAGCTAATGCATAAGTTGAAAAACTGTATACTCTCCCCGCTCCGCCTGTTGCAATAATTAATGCCTTTGCCTTGAATGTATAGAAGGTACCGCTTGAGATCTCGATAGCCGTAATACCACAAAATCTTTGGCCGTCATGAATTATAGATGTAACAAACCATTCGTTGTAGAACTCTATGTTGTCAAATTTTTGGCATGTATCATACAGAGTCTGCATTTCATAAAACCCTACTTTGTCTTGAGCGTATGTTGCTCTTGGGAAGCTATATCCTCCAAAGTTTCTCTGACCAATCCTTCCATCATCTCTTCTTGACCATGGCATTCCCCAATGTTCAAGTTGATAGACCTCTAATGGCATCTCATTGACCAGCCTCTCAATTACATCTTGGTCTCCAAGAAAATCACTTCCTTTTACAGTATCATAAACATGAGACTCTATTGTGTCACCGTCTTCAGGATATAGAACAGCGGCAGTACCGCCTTCGGCAGAAACAGAATGTGAGCGCATAACCTGTAGTTTTGAAATAACAGAAATTTTAATATGCGGAGCAACCTTTGATGCCTGGATCGCGGCTCTTAGGCCAGCAAGACCAGAACCTACGATCAGAAGATCACTGTCAATACTGTTAGCCATGATTCGACATCTTCCTTTTCACACTTCATAAATATGTCTTGTGAAGCACGAGGTCAGAGTTCTGCTGCGTATTCGGCTGATTGTTCTCCGTGCCGCAATTCGGCTGATGAGGTTTCTAACAATCAGAGGAGGTGCGTGAAGCATTAAAAGTTTAATTACACCAAAGGTGCATAAGGTGCGTATGAGACGCTCCGTACATTTGGATGACACGGTGGAAAAAACACTTCATACAGCAAGAGGGCATCTAATGTCACAAGAAGGAACAGACATCGACATAACGCAATCAATTAACTTCTTTCTATTCCTTGGGTTAATGCGTTATAGACGTGCAATACAAAAAGATGGTCTTTTCAAATCTGAAAAAGAAGTGTTTAAGGAAATAACACGTCCAGATCCTACCGCAGACCGTGAAAGTATTTTGGATAAAATCATCACCATGAAAATCCATCGTGATTACGAAGCAAGTACCTAGGATCTAAACTCTGAAAAAACCAGAGTAATGCACAAAGGAGAGAGGGAGCGGTACAAGCAGGGTGATAGTGTCAGCCTCGATAGAGGGTCTATCGCTAAATCCTGTTGCTTACCTCTCTCCGTGCAAAACCCTAATTGATTATCATAAGTGGTTTTGCCTAATATTTCTATCCTTTTGAAATGACAAGTTTGTTCTTGTCAATCTTGACTGTTAGCGGTTCGTCAGGCTTGAATGGAAAGTTACTATCCTCGACAAATGCTTTCTCCAAGTATATGGTATGTCGTGATCCTACCTTAGCTATCTTGGTCTTGGTTTCACTAACCACAGGATGATATTGGTATATACCATATTAAGTATTTTGGTGTTAACAATGGTACTGAAACTTTATATAATTATAATGGTATACACTATGGTATGTACGACCAAACAAACAACGAGCAAGCAAGACAAGTTCGTGGTCTTGCCATTGTTTCCATTGGTAGTCAAATAAAACGTATCAATAAATTACACTATCGAGTTAAGTCACAATCAGATGATTCAAAATGGTACGAGGTAGAAAAAACATACGGACACAATCTAGGTGGTCGTCAAGAAGGGGAATGGATTTGTACTTGTCCAGACTTTCAATCCAGACATCTAGTATGCAAACACGTCTATGCGGTTGGATTCTCGAAGGAACTACGCAAGCGAATAGTATCGCAGGATGTTGTCGGGTCAATCCAAGTACAATCTATCAATGAATCAATCGAATGTAGCAAATGCAAATCAGAACAAATTGTAAAGGATGGTAGACGACATAACAAAAAGGGATTAATTCAGAAATATCTTTGCCGTGAGTGTGGCTATAGGTTCGTAGTAAACATAGGCTTTGAGGGTTCAAAGAAGAACCCAAAACTAATCTGTGCTGCAATAGACTTGTATTTCAAAGGAGTATCACTAAGAAAAGTAGAAGATCATATCAAACAATTCTATGGTGTATCTATTGCTAACACTTCTATTTTGAGATGGGTTCAAAGATTCGCTGACGAAGTATCACCATTTGTAGACAAGCTAACACCGCCACATCTAGGAGGAATCTACCATGTAGATGAAATGATGGTACATGTAAGGCGTGAAGAAATGGCAAGGGGTCACTATCAATGGCTATGGAATCTCATGGATGATACTACTAGATTTTGGATAAGTAGCAAGATTAGCCAACGTAGAGAAGTAGAGGATGCTAGAGCGGTATTCCAAGATGCTAAAGACAAAACAAGTCATACTAAGGCAATAATTCATGATGGCTTGTCATCTTATGATGAGGCTTTTCAGAAGGAATACTTTACCCTAAAGAATCCTAGAGTAAAGAACATCAGAAGCATATCAGTAAGAAATGAAGGCTTAAACTCAAGGGTAGAACGTCTTAACGGAACAATGCGAGATCGTGAAAAGGTAATGCGTGGGATGAATACCGCAGAATCAGCACAGAAAGTAATTGAAGCCATGAGAATTCATTACAACTTTTGCAGAGAACATTCCAAGCTAGGAAAGACACCAGCAGAGCAAGCAGGAATTAAGCTAGAGTTAGGACAGAATAAGATTGAAAATTTAATTAAAATGGCTTCAAGTAGAGGAAAGTGAATTAGCTTCTTCGTGGTGCGGCTTCACCAGAATCTTTAATTGCATCATAAACACGTTGGAAAAAAGGAAAATGCATTACAGGCGTAATCATTTCAATTACATAATCTTCAGGAAACCTCTCAGGAATTTTGTCTACTGCTAACACCTGATTAGTTCCTGTATGTTCCAAGAAAAAACTGGGAGAGTCAGAATTTGGATTTACTATATTGAATCCTAAAAATTCCAAAGTTTCAAGTATTCTATCTCTCCGATACGTTCGTCGTCTACCTTGTTGCATGAAAAAGTATGGATAGATGTGTTACTTTAGGTTTGTTTTACTCCAACTCTATTAGGAAATAGTTTTTCAAATTCAACTATCGCCTTATCGATTTTTTGCATAGCTTCGTCTGATGTTTTTCCATATACTGCAATTTCTGGATTGATATTACATCTAGCCATGAAGCCTTCACTAAGCTTCTTAATTGTGTACGTTACGTCTTGAGCGTCTTTCATTGCCATTGAGGGTATATATCAACACAAACATAATATATATTGCTTTTGGATGTCACTTTCTTGTAAAAATTTTACACCTTAACGTGATCACATGGTTATAAAAAGTTGAGCTTTATAGAAATTGTAAAGACTGTGAACTTTTTTTCAATTATATGAGAGGATGTAGCCCTATACAAACTATGCAGATTATCACATGTGGAGTAGAAATTTCTTTCAAGAGAACGGGGGGCTCTCATTAGGATTCTATGTTACTTCTTGCTATTTTAAGAACGCTCACAAATCGTCAAGAACAGTTTTCTGAAGTCGTAGACTGAGTTAAACTATCTCATCAGCCGAACCGCAGCACGAAGAACAATCAGCCGAATACGCAGCAGAACTGAGGTCAGAATCGTTAATATATATCACTAGCGATATTACTAGTGATGATTTCAGATTGGTTTCAAAGAGTTGGGAGTTCAATCCCTAGAGGATTTTCAAGATATTTCATTTTAGAAGCTCTAAAGAAGAAGCCAAGCACTGGAAAGGAGATAATAGATGTGGCTGCTGCTCAAAGTGGAGGGAAATGGAAACCGTCTCCTGGGCTGATATATCCTTTGCTTGGAAGACTGTTAGAAGAAGGGCTAGTAGAGGAGACCAAAGATGGTAAATACCAGATCACTAAGAGAGGAAGAATGGTTTCAGAGGATCTTGAAACCATGGACAAGATAGTAAGAAACCAACTCGATGTGGTTTTTAGAATTGGCAATGTGGGCAAGTTTGTAGCTATGGATCTGATAGAGCGAATCAATACAATTGGAAACTCGCTTAGTTCAAACATTTCATACATGACCAAAGATGAGACCCAGCGATACAAGAAATTTCTAGAAAATGAGCTACGAAAGATAGAGTCTGTTGAAAAAAAGTCTCAGGGTAAGGAAGTCAGGATCAATTAAGTAATAAATAATTGTAAAACAGTATAGCTGTAGTTGAAAGACATTAGGAAATTAGCATATGACAAATCAAAACCTCTTGTTTTTCCTGGCGTTTATGATGCCATAACTGCTAGAATAGCCCAGAAAGTAGGATTTGAAGCCATGTTTCAAACTGGATACGGAACTTCTGCGGCATTGCTTGGTATGCCCGATTATGGCTTTATTGGATCCACGGAAACTATTGAAAATGCAAGACGAATATGCAGATCTGTTTCGGTTCCGGTAATAGTTGATGCCGATACAGGCTATGGAAACCCTTTGAGCGTATGGAAACTTGTTAACGAATTAGAAGCAGTTGGGGCAGCCGGCATTTTTCTAGAGGATCAGAGATGGCCAAAGAGATGTGGACATATGTCAGGAAAGGAAGTTATTTCCAAGGAAGAATACAGTGAGAAACTCAGGTCTGCAGTAGATGCTAGAAAAAATAATGATTTTATAGTGGTAGCAAGAACCGATGCTCGCGCAACCGAGGGTTTGGATGCTGCAATTGAACGAGGTCTTTTGTACAAGGATATTGGAGCAGATGCCATATTCATAGAAGCCCCTAGATCAGTTGAGGAGATGAGAAAGATAGGAAAATCGATAAAGGCACCATTAGTGGCAAACATGATAGAAGGCGGAGTTACACCACTACTTTCTTCAAGTGAGATACATAAGATGGGATTCAATCTTATTCTTTACCCGCTCTCTGTATTGTATGCCAATACCTTTGCAACAATGCAGATTCTAAAAGAGTTAAAGACGAGTGGAACTACTGCAAAGCTAAAAAACAGGCTTGTTGGTTTTGATCAGTTCAACGAAATCGTAGAATTATCTAAATTTAAGAAGATGGAAAATAAGTACGAAACAAAATCATAGAAAATAACAAAAAAGAAAGATTTCTGTCAAGGTTTCCTAAGAGTTTCTCTTTACTTCTATTTCTATGGTAGAAACATTCCTAGAGCGTCCATCTTGTGATTGAAGCTGTTCTGATCCAATCTTGATGTTTCCGATGGAGTAACCAGCATTTTCTGTCTTTCGTGCAACTATTTGAGCAACGTCAACTGCACGACCAATGCTTAGTCCTCTTGCCTTGATAGATATCTTGGGTTGATTTGCCAACTGTATGAGCGAAGAAGTAACGTACGCCATCAGTGGCTTCTTACCGATGTAGATAGTTTCTCTAGATTCGGACATTGGGTTAACTGTCTCTTGGGATAATTTAAATCTAAGAATGCAAGAATTGCTGCAATGAAGTTTCTCCTCGTATCACTTTTTGCTCTTGCAATAATTGGGATTAATTCAGCATATGGATATGGTGAAATCGCTGTATCCGATTTTAAGGTAGTCAATTCTCTTGGAGAAGAGATCAATTCTCCAGTAGTAGATCAACAACTTAACTTACAAGCATCACTGAAAAATATAAGTCAAAAGGATGTAGATTGGGCATATATTGTCCAGGTAATTGATTCTAGTGGAGCTACGTCAGATCTAAATTACGCCACAGGTTCCCTTGTCGCCAATCAAACCCTTACCGCAGCTCTTTCTTGGACACCACATGCAAGTGGAACATACAAAATTCAGGTATTAGTTTGGGATAATTTACGCGATATAGACCCTCTTGCACCCGTGTCGACAGTTAACATGACTGTAACTTGATTTTTAAAAAGTGGACCGGGTGGGATTCGAACCCACGATCTCACCCATGCCAAGGGCGTATCCTACTAGGCTAGACGACCGGCCCGATTTTAATCAGAGTATGAATCTGATTTGCATTAACTTTTGTTGTGAGGTTATTAACGTTTAGTGTGACCCAGAAAATTAGATTGACCAAAACAGCATAAGATATTTAACTATCAAGAATTGAATTCTCCGCGTGGTAGTAGAAAGCAAAGCAATAATTTCCTACATTCAAATTCAAAAAGAAGATTTAGCAGTTTTCAGATTTAAACCAAAGGAAGGAGAACTGCCCCAGTACAAGCCGGGCCAATTTTTAACTCTAGGCTCACATGTACAATCAGAGAACAAGGTGATCAGAAGAGCGTATTCGATTGCCTCAAATCCAGAAAACAGAAAATACATCGAGCTATACATAAGATGGGTCAGAAAACCACTTCCTGGTCGCCTTACAACAATTTTATTTAGTGCAAAAGAAGGTGATGAGATTACATGGATAAAACCTACTGGTGCCTTTACCATTGAAGAAAAGAGACCAAATGGCGAGCCAGATGACAGAAGAATCGTGTGCCTAGGAGGTGGTACTGGTTTGGCTCCGTTTGTCAGTTATGCACGCCACCTTCATGATACTGGAAGCAAGAGAGAGATAATTGTTTTACATGGGGCAAGCTATGTTGATGAGCTTGGCTACAGGGAGGAACTGACTCATCTTGAAGAAGAAAGCCTAGACAGGGGCAAAGACAAGTGGAGTTTTAGGTATAGATCAACTATCAGTAGACCGGATGAATGGTTCAACAGAACATGGAATGGACAGAAAGGAAGAGTAGAGACTTTCTTGCAGTCAAAGAATGGAGATCCATCGCCACTTGAGAAACTGGTTGGAGAAAAAATTACCAAGGACAATACAGTCTTTTTCATTTGCGGTTGGCAGGGAACCATAGATGGATGTCTAGATGTATTGACTCCAAAAGGATTTGTAACTGAGAGAAACAAGAGAACTGACAAAAGCTTTGAGATAAAATACGAGTCCTATGGATAACAGTATTCATTTGAAAAGATAATATTCTATCATTCTGGCGAGAACTACGGGGACGTAGGTTAGCTTGGCAGACTGCCAGCCTCGGGCGCTGGATGTCGTGGGTTCAAGTCCCATCGTCCCCACTTCCCATAAATTGGAATATTTTGATTAAATTCAATCAAGGATTGAAATATACCAGACAAATATGGAAGATAATTGACAATCGCAGTATACCTTGCCCATCTAAATCCTGTTACCAAGGCCCATGTTGAAATCATCAATGAGTTAAAAAACGGCAATGAAGTAAGAGTCCTTCCAGTAATATTCAGAATTGATGGCAATGAAATCAACAGCAAGAGTTTTCCGTTCAGTTATGAGTTAAGAAAAAAGATGCTCAAATCAGTGTTTGGAGATTCCATATCCATAGTATCGAATTACACATTTTATTCTCCATTTTTAAAATACATGCCTCCATTGCTTTCACCTTATTCGTGGAACATCAAAAGGCAAATTTTAGATGGAATTAAAACAGATTACTTTACTTATACTGGAGACAAGGCGGAAGCCTTTGTGTTAAGGCTTTATGGACTGAATCCAAAGATTGGCCAAAGAAAAGAAACATCAGCCTCATTTGTAAAGCAAAAAATGTTCGAATCTGCAATGGGAAAGGATACTGACTGGGAACAGTATGTGGAACCTGAAATTGTAAAGATCATACACGAGAATTGGGATGTTGTTAAGAAATTTGCAAGCATACCTGACTTGACGTATAGAGTGCTTGGCATGAAGTTTCCAAGGACTGGATTTTGGTAGAAATAGATTAATTATAGACAGAATTGGTTTTGTATATGAAATCTTTTGTTCCCAAGTTTGTTTGGTTTGACGGTAAATTTGTAACATATGATGAAGCGAAAGTTCCTGTAATGACTCATGCTATTCATTATGGAACTTCTGTTTTTGAGGGATTACGAGGTTATTGGAATTCAAAAAACCTGTATATCTTCAGATTACAGGATCATATCAAAAGATTTAGGAATTCAGGAAAGGTGTATTCTGTATCACTAAGGTTTACGGACAAGCAAATAGCTGATGCAATAATAGGACTTTGTAAGAAAAACAATGTGAGAAAATCATGCTATATACGACCATTTTATTTCGTAGGACAATATGGGATAAATCTTCACGTAACAGAAAGCAGCCCAACACATGCAGCAGTTGTGATATTCCCCTTTGGGGACCTATTCAATAAAAATGGGATTAGAGCAGGTATTTCATCATGGAGAAGGATTCATGACATTTCTACCCCTCCTCTTGCAAAAATGGGCGGTAATTATTTGAACTCAATATTGGCAACCCAAGAGTGTAAGAGAAATGGATACGATGAAGCAATCCTATTAGATCACCTAGGAAACATTAGTGAAGCTCCTGGAGAGAATATATTCATTCTAAGAGATAAGAAATTATTGACGCCATCTTCCAGTTCTTCAGCATTAGAAGGAATTACAAAATATTCCGTGATTGAAATGGCAAGAGATCTGGGTTACGAAACAATAGAACGTGATATTCCAAGAACAGAAATTTATTTTTCTGATGAGGTATTTTTAACAGGCACCGCGGCAGAGATAACGCCTATTGTTTCTGTTGACGGAAAAATGATTGGAGATGGCAAAGTTGGGAAAATAACAAAGAAAATACAAAACATGTATTTAGAAATTGCAATGGGAAGAAACAAAAGGTATTCTCGTTGGATAACACCGGTGTATTAAAATGAGAATTGCTCAGATAGGAGTCGGTGGCTTTGGCAAAAACCATACAAGAATTCTCTCCCAACTTGGAGTTCTCTCAGCAATCTGTGACGCAGACTTGACAAAATCAAAGGAGTTTGGAACAAAGTATTCTGTTAATCACTATTCAGACATTGATTCTCTTCTAGGATCAGAGCAATTTGATGCTGCCTTTGTCTGTACCCCCACCTCAACTCATTTTGGAATTGCCAAGACTTTACTACAAAAGAAGAAGAACGTATTTGTCGAAAAACCCATGACATATCTTTCGCGTGAGGGTGAGGAATTACTAGAATTAGCAAAGAAGAACAAAGTAATTCTAACATCAGGATATATTGAGAGATTCAACCCAGCAGTATCACTCGTAAAGGAATACGTCAAGACAAAAAAATATGGAGAACTCATAATGCTAGAATTTCACCGAGAGAACAGAATGCCCCTCCACATCAAAGATGTTGGAATAATTTACGATACTTCAGTTCATGACATAGACACAGCCATGTGGCTTTTTGATGATGTTCCAGAAGTGGTCTTTGTAAGATCCGGCAGAATAAGACATGAACATGAAGACTTTGCTACAATAATGTTAGGCTTTAGAGAAAACAAGGTAGCCATCATTTCATCAAACTGGATAACTCCAATCAAAGTTAGAAAATTCAGTGCTGTTTGTGGTGATGCAATAATTTCCTCTGATTTTATCACACAGGAAGTAAAGATAGAAACCAATACAGGAGCTGAGATCCCACGAAAAGATGTGGAAGAGCCGCTTCTTTTGGAAATTAAAAATTTTATTGCCGCATCAGAGGGTAAAGAAAACATACGGGTAAGGCCAGAAGATGCACTAAACACAACAAAGATAGCTGAGGCAGCACTTTTATCTAGTCATAGAGGGACTCCAATTTATCTAGATCTCAAATGAACAAGAAAATGATGGAAATCTTAGCATGTCCAATAGACAAACATTTTCCACTTGATGTTTTTGAGATTTTATCAAAAGAAGACATTATTTCAGAAGGTGTGATATTCTGTTCCAAGTGTTCTCGATTTTATCCCATAATAGATGAAATTCCCATCATGTTACCAGACGAACTAAGAGATAAAAATCAAGAGATTGAATTCTTGAAAAAATACAAAGACAAACTACCAGAAAAAATCGTCAGCAATAGCTCGCCTTGGCATTTGTGATGAAAAATGGTTACAAATTTTGTATCAGAGAAAGCAAAATTGGGCAATAATGTGAAAATATGGCATTTTGCATACGTGGGTGACAACACAGAGATTGGAGATAATGTAAAGATCGGTTCTCTTGCTCATGTGGATTACAATGTAAAGATTGGAGACAATACAATGATAGAAGGCATGGCATACATACCCCCCCTCTCCAAAATAGGAAAAAATGTTTTCATAGGACCTGCTGCAGCCCTTACAAATGACCCATATCCAGCAAGTAAGAAAATGATCGGAGTTACCATAGAAGATGGAGCAGTGATAGGTTCAAGAGCTGTCATCAAAGCTGGAGTAACGATTGGAAAAAATAGCGTAGTAGCTATGGGGGCAGTAGTTATCAAAGACGTGCCTGCAAATGCAGTAGTTGTAGGAGTTCCAGCCAAAATCAAATATTCTCGTGAAGAATACGACAGAAAAAAGAAAGATTGGGAAGATAGTTAATTTCTGATCTGCTTGTGAAATATCCAGTTCTTTATCTTTGACATTATAAAGATCCAAAGTACAACAAGAAAGACAGCAATAACTGCCTTTATGCCCGAATCTGAAAATTCACCATACTTCCCAAGGCCTTGTATCGAGATTGGTGCAATCGTTACAACAAGAAATCCTCCACCACCAAGAATCATCAGCCACATTATGAAGAGGTATAAAAATATCTGTCCTCTCATATCTTGATACCTGTCATAAATGCTGTAATGATTGCAAGTGCAGCTGAAAATAGCGCCAACTTGAAAATTGCAAATCCTACCTCTTTTTCTGTCATAGGCCTATTAGCTACAATCAGACGCACCAATGTAACCGGAGCATCTTTATGTTCAGTAGCTTTTAATTTGAAATCTTCGGTATGTTCAACAGGACTTGACTTTAGTTGTCTATGTTCAACTATTCGTTTTACGCTTGACAGAAATAGAAATGAATTTATCACTGCAGGCAGCAAAGCAACTGCCGCAATTATCTCGACATGTCCTACTATAGCAATTGTTCCATACATGGCACCTAAGGTCAGTGCCCCGGAGTCTCCTGGAAATATTCTGCTAGGGAACTTATGATATTTGTAAAAAGCAAGAGATACAAAACCTAGAGGCAAACTTGCCATAGCTATATCATAATGATGAACGATGAACAGAGATATCGTTAGCGCAAAACTAGCAATTGTCATAAATCCGCTTGCAACACCATTTAGCACATCAATAGAATTTATCGTATTTCCCGTAATTGGAATCATGATAACTATCAGGGCCAGATATAATTCTGGAATATTAACAGAGCCAAATAATGGAAAATCTAGATGTGAGCCATGTGCTCCCAACAAAATTATTGGAATTGCGGTAGCTGCAAGAGCGAGAGGTTTGAACCATCCACCCAACACTTTTCTGTCATCTGCCAACCCTACAAGAAATGCCAGAAAAGTAGTAAGAATTATTGCTAACACGTCTATCGAAGAAAAGAATGCGTAAAGAACGAGTTCTGAGATTATGATTCCTGCAAGAATGGATGGACCGCCAGGCCTTGCCACCATTGCGCCCCCGATTCTATTGTAGTCTTTGACTACAAGTTTTCTTTTTTCGAGAGTTTTGATAAGAATTGGGGTAATGATGTAAACCGTAACAAATGCTATGACTGAAACTACCATAGCCGCTATTATTTTGTCAAGCATCATCTTACCTTTTTGAGTTGTGTCTTTATGTTTTCTGCGATTCTAAGCCCAATCTTATCAATTTTGGCGAGTTTTTCAACAGGAATTAACGCCAATTCACCTATATTTTTTATTCCGTTTTTGTACAGAATTCTTGCACGTATTCTTCCAATGCCCCGCACTCTGACAAGATCAGCAAGCTCTTCCTTTATTCCATACATTACTCTAGTTCGTAAGACATTTAGTTCTTCCATGATATCATTTAACTTCTCAAGCTTTGCAAGCTCATAAAATGCATGAATGAGCCAGTCGGAGGTTTCAGACATTCGATGCATGTCTCCTGATTCTATACCTAGATTATCAGAAAGAAAGATCTCACTTGATTCTGTAATCCAAGCATGGATTGCAAGTAGACTACGATTACAGTCATATTCTGAAATGTTTTCAATCAATTGATCAGAATAGTTTTCAAGAAGCGTGCTGATTAGTTCATAATCTTTATTCCTTAATGAAAACTTGGGAAAAAAATCTTCACAGCTTGTGACAATATGCAATAATCCAAGAGTGTGTTTCTTACCTTTTGAAATTTGCTGAAGTGTTCTTCTAAAATATACAGCTGTTAGTGGATCTATGTATAAAGTTGAAGTTTTTTTACCAAATTCTGTTGCGATGAATCTACCACCTTTTTGTTTTAAGAGTTCTTCTAGTTCAAGATAGCGTAATGCTATCTGAATCTTGAATTTTATAGTTGATTTTCTTTCCTGATATCCCGAAAGTGTTTTTGAAAAAAAGTCAACAATTTCTTCACTTTTTATTCCGGGAGTAGTTGAGACCAAGCTCAGTATGTGAATTCGTAGTGCCTTGTCATCTGTAAGTTTTGAAGAAATTGGCTCTGGTACACCATTAATGTAATAATCAAAGATATCATTACTATTAGAACTTCCAACAATAATAGATTCTCCATATTCATCATATTGAGGTCTGCCAGCTCTGCCAGAAAGCTGTTTGTATTCAAGAACACTAATAGGCTTGTTGACTCCATATTTTCCGTCATATCTGTTGATACTAGAAATTACCACTCTTCTTGCTGGAAGATTTACTCCTGCCGCTAGTGTTGGCGTAGAAGCGAGGATCTTTATCCTTTTATTCCTAAATTCTGACTCGATGATGTCTCTGCAATTCTGGTTCAGTCCTGCATGATGAAATGCAACACCTTTTTTCACTAGTGTTGCCAGATTCTTAATGAGTTCTGTATGTTCATTGTCTTCAAGAAGCCTTTGTGAGATTTGCTCTAGAGTTTTCTTCTCCTCTTCTGTAATATGTTTTGAAACTACATCAGATGCCTTTGTTGCAAGAGATATCGAGCGCGCTCTGGTTTTAGCAAACAGAATTGCTTGGCCTCCATTTTTAAGAGAATCCAAGCCCAAGTCAACTGACGCTCCTCTAATGCTTGTTTCGACTTGAAAACTCTTCTTGTTCTGCATTGTTACCATGCCCTGATCATATACTCCTTCCCAGAGAGGAACTGGTCTCCAGTCGCTTTCCACAAGTTTGCAGCCAAGCCATTTTGATATCTCATCAGCATTAGTTACTGTCGCACTGAGTGCAAGTATCTGCGGTTTTCTCTGGAGCGACATTAGTTTAGTGAGTACAATATCAAGTGTTGGTCCCCTATCCTCATCCCCTAGCAAATGAACCTCATCTGCAATGACAAGACTAATTTCGTTTAACCATTCAGCTCCTTGCCTCATAACAGAATCCATCTTCTCATTAGTAAGAACAAGAATATCGCTTAATCCTAAATTTTTATCAGTTTGATCATAATCACCTGTGGAAATCTGAATCTTAATGTTTTCATTAATGCCCGCAGATTCTAGTTTTTTAAATTCAGAAAATTTTTCAGAAGCTAGTGCTTTGAGAGGACTGAGATACACCACTTTACCTTTTTTCTCAGAGATGTTCTTTATTATTGCAAGCATGGCAATTAGCGTCTTTCCGCTTGCAGTTGGGGCAGAGACAATGATGCTTTTTCCATCCAATAACCCTGATTTTACACTCTTTTCTTGTGGTGGATAAAGAGTAACAAATCCATTATCACAAAGAAATTTGATTGCAGTTTTAGAAATATCTAGTTCCGATACTTTCATACCCGGTTATAATGACCAGGTTTTGATTCATAAATAGCTGACTCTCGCTGTAATTTCTTGATGTATTTTCTTGCTTCTTCTTCGGTGAATTTACCCGTCTTGATTAGTTCTTTTACAAAGGTTTTTTCTTCGACGGGTCTTTTCTCATCTCCTTCCAATGATTTCATTACATCCATGAATAGTTGCATCTTTGAGACTTCGCTGTGTGGCCTACCTTGAAGAACTCCGAGGTCTACCTTTCCAGTGTTCACGTCAACTCCCGCGTCTTGTAGCATGCTTTGTATTAGAAATATCGCCCTTTCTGCATCTTCACCATCAACTTGCGTCTTCATCAATAGTCTTGCTCTAGCAGTAGCCAATCTCACAAGCCCTTCTAATTGTCTTGGGGTTACTGTAATCATCCCCTCGGATTCTACGTTTCTCATTGCCATATAATATTCTAGAATTTTCTCTTCTGCTTCAGATGTAAGTATTGGATCAAATCTTTTTGTATATGTCAGATATTTTGTAAGGATATCTACGTCAATTAATGATTTGGTATCAGTCCCTGAAGTTCGGTGTAGATTCAATATGTGCCGCGCTATTCTTGTATCTCTTTCTTTTGATGGAATATCCCTAACGACAAAGATGAGATCAAAACGTGTTAAAAGTGGTACTGGGAGGTTAACATTTTCCGTGATGTTCTTGAATGGATCATATTTTCCATACATTGGATTAGCAGCAGCCAAAATTGAGGTTCTTGCATTCAATGTTGCAACAATTCCACCTTTTGCAATGCTTACTGACTGTTGTTCCATAGTTTCGTGTAGTGCACTTCTGTCTTCTGGCTTCATCTTATCAAATTCGTCGATGCAATTGTGAATGTAAACTAGAGATGCTTCATAGTTGTGATAGCTACCAACACTTAGATCATAAACATGGCCATCGTATCGTATTCTCTCCACCCTTACGACCTTTTCAGTTCCTCTTTCCGTAGAACCTTTTGGATTGATCTCAATTACTTCTCTCTGAGCCTTAATACTATAGGTCTTGATGCCTTCAGCAAAACGAGAAACGTCTCTTCCTGTGATCTGTACTAGTGGAAAGCCCTTGCGAGTTGTTCGTATTTTTGCACGTATGCCAAATCTGCGCAATGCATAAAGCATAACTCCTAATTCATGTCGTGATAGACTGGGATACAGCCTAGCCGCTATTACTTTTCCATTTACATGATTAAAGTCACCATCAGTATCAAATACTCCCGCAAGAAATGCCCATAGTGACTTGTCTGGAAGAAGCAGAATGTTATCGGTTGAAGGGTTTTTAATCAAGAATCTGGTTTTCTGCAGAAAAGCCTTGTCTGTCGTATAGAGTTGATACATGCGAGAGACCAAGGCGTATTTTCCAAGCATTCTAACTTTGTTGCTTTTATCATAAAGTGAAAATACGTCGGAATTTTTCTGAATGTTACTTATTACATCTGAGTTTCGTTTAGATTGGGAAATTGTGATACTGTGAGCTGTTGTGTAACCATCACCATACACACAGCCGACAACATAAGATTCTTGTTCAGTTATGTTTAGTGTACAAGCAGGTCTTGGGACCCTTACGGGGGATCGTAACAATTGACCAGGTTTAACATCCTGTGCTTTTATCCACAGGTTCTTGGCATATGTTGCACGCCTAATCAGATGTTCAGGTGTAACTTTGAGTGTCAGGCCAGAAGAAAAGGTCATCTTTATGACATCGCCAGTGTATTTCTTTCGCATTATTGCAAATGCATTGCCATCAATGTCTGCCCTAGTTTTATTATCATAAATGCCAACTGGAATCAGCCCTTTCTTTGCGTCTCTTCCAGATTTTGTAATGTAAGTGTCACCTTTGATCTCATCCCATAGTTTTCCTACAGGAGTTAATGCAGTACCGGTGTAGATCTCTGTATCTTCAGTCATGCAAACAAGACCCTGATCGCCCAGAACAACTGCTCCTGCTTCAAGCATCATGATACCAATCTTATCTCGCACTACAGCTGCTGTGAGTCCTGCTGCAGTAGAACCTCTTCCTGATGTGTAGAGCCCACGTGGAGCAATTCTTGCACAGAACTTTAACATCTCACTTTTTGCCGTACCAGGATCACCTACCAAAAAGACATTGATGTCTCCACGAATTTTAGCACCATCGGCAAGAAGTTTTTGAGTAGAGCCTACAATCAACAACAAGATTGACTCTTTTATGATATCATGACCATGAACGTGAGGAGCAAATGAGGCCACAAGTCTGTCATAAATGTCAGCATTTTTTCCAAGCGATTTTATTATTTTCTCTTCGTCAGGAGAAATTTCTTCTCTTTCAGTGCTTCTAGAGCTCTTAGTTCCCCTTCCACCTAGAAACTCTATGTTATTTCCCTGAATTCTTAATCTGTAAATCCCACTCTTTCCCCTCATTGAAGGTATATGTTCTTGTTCAATCCTTACAATTCCAGTAAGAATTACACGATCCCCTGGTCTTGCATTATCAACCAAATCTTGAAGCACTGTTACATCAAGATAATGAGGTAATTGACCTGGAGGCAAATCTTCAGGCAGTTCTTGGAGTCGTACCATTTGAAAGTCAATGAATTTGCTTTGCTCAGGATTTAATTCTAGATCTCTGTGAGTACATTTACCATTATCACATTTTAGTGGCTCCTTGAATTCAAGGCCTTTTTCCTGAATTCTTTTAGTCTGATGTCCATCTGGACAGATGTAAACTAGTTCTTTGGCAAGCGGCTTAATCTCAGAGGATCTTACAACCATTCCCGAAACGCTTATCATTTTTCCTATGACTTCAGCATTTACTTCGCGCAGACTACGCTGTGCTGGATAATTTGAGATCCTTACTCTAATGTCATGACGGATTTTTTCTGCATATTGTGGAAATCTTTCCTTGAGAATGTCTTTGATTGCCCCGCTAAAGGCGTGAAGAATTTCATCGGGTTCAACATTGAAAACAGATTCAATTTCTTGATATGATACCAGATCATTGTAATCTACCACAATGTATTGGATTTTCTTTGACATCATCTGATCAATTTCGTCAACATACTTGTATGAACTGGATTTATCCTTGAATTGACTTAGGAATTCTCTTACCTGATCCTGAAGCTTGCTCGATGAGATAGATTCAGATTGCGCGGTCACTTTTTATCACCTATAACTTGTTTTTTAAATTCCGTACTGTTATCATGGATATAATCAAATAGAGCTCGCTCTTCTACTGTCAGTTTCTTTGCTAATTCAGTAGCCATTTTGGATGAATCTGCCAATCTAATTATCTTTCCTTGTCTTTTACGAATAAGTGAATTCAACATACTTTCTAGTTTATCGCGGTCTTGCTGAGGCAGTCTTTGCATGAATAAATTCATTTTTATGTAAAATTCTGGCTCGAGTGTAGAAAGATCAAAATCACCTTGTACGTTTTCTTTCACGATAGATTGCTTCAAAGCTACTACCATATCAGTATCCTGCACTTCAACAAGTTTTTCTGACGATAACACTTCAGCTACCCATCGTGGCGTACTCAAAATTTCGCCATGTTTAGCATCAATTGATACTTCTGGTGCATCTATCTTGAGATCATATCCAAAGCTGATTTTGACATCCTGTAGTCTATATCCTATACTATGCATCTGTATTAGTTCTGAGATGTTCAATTTACTTCATGATCCTCCATTAGATCTCTAAGGGATCGATCGATCACTTCTATTAACCATTTACTCTGATCATTTGATCCAGTTACTCGTATGTCGTTTCCTCTCATGATGGATTTGCCCTATTTGACACAAGACACATTTGGTGATCGCTTAGAATGGGATAATCTTTTTGTTAATCTTAATAGCTAGTTATTCTATTATTACCCACAAACTGTACTTCAGTTAAATAAATGTAAAGTTTTTTATCAAACCGCAATTTTATTACTAAAATTTGAATCCTTACACGATTAAATGCCAAATTATAGCGATGCCTGGTCTCAACTACGTAATACAAAAGTAATTCTGAACTACTATAAATGAGAACGGTAGTTGTTATTTTTATATGCGCATTACACACTTTGAAATAATGTCATTAAAGTTATCCATGGTGTTACTATTAACAACAATCTTGATGGTATCTGCCGCAGTATCAACCATTCCTGCATCAAATGCATTGGTACAGAAAAACTACAAAGAATCCAGCACAATGCAAACTTACAAACCATGTTCTGGTCAGATATCTCAAAATAGTGACTGGTCAAATTGTAATTTATCTGGTATGGATCTAACATTTCATAATCTGGCAGGAATTAATCTATCGGGAGCTGATCTGTCAGGTGCAAGATTATATGGTACGAATTTAGCAGGCGCTAACCTTCAGGGAGCAAATCTGCAAGGAGATAATATCAACAATGCCAATCTCTCAGGAGCCAATTTGCAAGGAGCTAACATACAATGGTCAGATTTCTATGGTGCTGACCTTACCAATGCTGATTTTCGTGGTGCCAAGTTTGACGGTTCCACGTTCATGTATGCCAATCTCTCAGGTGCCAATCTGTCAGGCGTGAATTTTTCTCATATCTGGGCAGGAAACGCAATTTTCATAGGTACTAATTTTCAAAATGCAAACCTTTCGTATTCATGGCTAGCAGCCGCTAATTTGTCAAATGCCATCCTAACAGGAGCGAATCTTCAAGACGTTTATGCTATATCCATCATTCTACATGGTGCTAACCTTACAGGGGCAAATGTTACTGATTTTGAGACGCCGATCTCTGACATGTCATGCCATGGAAGTACAATCTGTTACCAATAATAGAACATTTGAGTGATTACTAAAAATACACTTACATCTCAACCAATCTTGTTTTACCTCACGGAACAACAGTGATAACTATAAGGTGGAAGTAAATCACCTATAAAATATCCCAATGAAAAAAGTAAAGAATTCCATAACCTTTTTTATAAAAAATATTGGCTGGAGCTAATGATGGTCACTTCAAATGGATGCCCGAGTATTAGTACGTCTCTTCTGGTTTGTTAAATTTTATTAGTAGGGCAAAGAGGTAGGACCATATGACCGAATCCTTCATGTGGGTTGAAAAATACCGTCCGATGAAACTATCGTCCATAATAAACCAGAAAGAGATAATAGGCAGTCTGAAATCTCTTTTGAAAAACATGTCTGAGATGCCACATTTGATGTTCTCTGGATCAGCAGGCATTGGCAAGACTACAACTTCCTTATGTCTTGCAAGAGAAATTCTAGGAGATTCATGGAGAGAATACACCCTAGAGCTGAACGCTTCAGATGAAAGAGGAATAAACATGGTAAGAGATAGGGTAAAAAAATTTGCAAGGTTCTCAGGACTAGACACCAAAATACCGTTCAAGCTTGTCATACTAGATGAAGCAGATGAAATGACCACTGATGCTCAGACCGCCCTTAGGAGAATCATAGAAGACACAGCAGGTCATTGTCGGTTTATCATGATTGCAAATAATATATCAAAAATTATAGAGCCGCTTCAAAGTAGATGTGCCGTATTTAAATTCACTAGGATCTCCGAGGAAGAGATAATGGAATACCTAGAAGAAATTTGTAAAAAAGAAAAAATCAAGTACAACAAGGAGGGCCTGAAAGCGCTATATTCGTATTCAGAAGGGGATATGCGACATTCTATTAACATGTTACAGGCAACTGCAAGCCTTGGAATAGTAGATGAAAATAATGTAAAGGCATCTGCCGGACTTGCAAAGATTAGTGATGTGGGAGAGATCTTGAAGATTGCACTGTCTGGAAAGTTGACAGAGGCAAGAAACAAGATGGTTGAACTCATCAAGATATATGGAATGTCGGAATCGGATTTCCTAAAATATCTTAATGAAGAGTGTTACAAACTAAAGACTGATCATCTTTCAGATATTTTGGAATCTATTGCCAAATATGATTATCGGCTCATAATAGGAGCCAACCCAGAGATTCAACTTTCCGCCCTTTTAGCAGAACTGGGAAAAATAGGCAAGTAATGCAGAAAGGATAATAGATCTATAAACCTCAAGAATGCAGGACTTGGTTTTGTAATATTCAAGAATACAAATTGCAAACCTCAGTCAATCAGTTTCGAGAAACGCTGATCTGGTAGTTAGAAATCAGGATAATAGCAGATCGTTTTTCTTATTTAAACGCTAACAATTTTAGGTCATCCTAATTTTTTACGTGAGAACACGTATGGTAGAGATGATAATCAAAAAAATATTCTTATCCGAGTATGGAATCATTATTTTATGAATGAATATGATGGATTGCGAACTGCAGATATTGTTGTAGAAGGTTTGCTTCGATGGGGAGTTGAAGTGATTTTTGGGTTGCCCGGGGATGGTATTAATGGGGTAATCGAGGCATTACGACGCCGCAAAGAAAAGATCAGGTTCATCCTAGTCAGACATGAAGAGTCTGCAGCCTTCATGGCATGCGCATATGCCAAATACACCGGCAAGCTTGGTGCCTGTATTGTAACCTCTGGACCAGGCGCCACACACCTTCTAACGGGATTGTACGATGCCAAAGCAGACGGAGCACCAGTAATTGCAATCACTGGCAATACTTACTCAGATATGATGGGCACCAAGTACCAACAAGACATCAACCTTTTGCAGTTGTTTTCAGATGTCACAGTTTACAATAATATGATAAACAGTCCAGAACATGCAGAGTCTGTAATAGACATTGCATGCAGGAACGCTCTTGCCTTGAGAGGGGTAAGTCATATCACAGTTCCAATTGACATCCAAGAAAGGAAACTAAAAGGAGAGTACACAAAGCATAATGTTGGCGGTCATACCGCACATCTGCTTTCTCCAACAACTATTAACAGGGTTCCAGATACTATTTTGCTTGAAAAGGCGGCGGCAATTCTTAATTCTGGAAACAAAATAGTTTTGTTGGTAGGGCAGGGGGCTCTGAATGCAAGTGATGAGGTAACGGCAACTGCCAGAAAACTTTCCGCTCCCGTAGTAAAGGCATTGCTTGGGAAGGCAGTTATCTCAGATGATGATCCTTACAATATAGGTGGTCTTGGTCTGCTTGGAACCGAACCGGCAAGTGATGCTATGGCTGAGGCAGACACTCTGTTAATGGTTGGCACATCTTTTCCATATATTGAATACCTACCAAAGCCTGGAAAGGCAAGAGGAGTACAGATAGACATTTTTCCAGACAGGATTGGCTTGAGGTATCCTGTTGAGGTAGGACTTGTGGGAGACGCAAAACTAACCCTTGTAAAACTTTTACCGCTTTTACGTCAAAAAGATGACAAATTCCTCAGATCAAAACAGGAGGCAATGAAAAAGTGGAACAAACTAATGCATTCGGTTGACTCTACTGCCAAACCAATCAAACCACAATTAATTGCAATAGCTGTTTCGGAAGAATTGGCTGACAATGCAATAATTTCAGTTGATAGTGGAACCAATACGATCTGGGCTGCACGCCATATAGATCTTAGAAAGGGAATGAAATTTTCGCTTTCAGGTACTCTTGGCACCATGGCATGTGGGCTGCCATATGCAATAGCTGCACAGATTGCATTTCCAGATAGGCAGTCGGTGGCGTTTGTAGGAGATGGCGGGTTTACCATGCTAATGGGTGAATTTGCTACAGCTGTGAAATACAATCTGCCAATCAAAGTAATCATAATCAAAAATGACATATTGGGAATGATAAGATGGGAGCAGATGGCATTCCTTGGAAATCCTGAATATGGTATAGAGTTTGCTCCAATTGATTTTGCAAAGTTTGCCGAAGCTTGTGGTGGAAAAGGCTATTCCATAAGAGAACCAAGTGAAGTTAAAAATATGATTCGTGAGGCCATGTCACAAACCAGGCCAACCATTGTAGAAGCATGCGTAGATCCGTTTGAACCCCCAATGCCCCCAAAAGTTGACATCAAATTTGTGAAAAATATGGCAGAATCATTTGCAAAGGGACAGCCATATGCAAAAAGAATAGGATTGACAATTTTCAGGGATCAAATACATGAAAAACTTGGAAAGGCTCACAGAAACCCGAAGAAATTAAAACGAGATTGAATCCACATCATTTGTTAAAGCCTAACAAATACCCTCGTAACAATTGTATTGTCATTGCTGGATCTGTCCCTTTTGGGCAGACATAACTAGATGATTAGGAATAGTAGACGTAGATCAAACTTTTGATTGCATTTTATTGCAATGCTGTGTCAATGTATTTATGTCTGAAACGAGATTGTTATACCATGCAGTCAACTGACGATAAAACTAAAGATGATATCAATTACAATAATCTAACTCAGAGATGTTTAGAGGCATTAGACGAGGTCCGCCTGATATCATCGCATTTAGGAAATATGTGCACCGAGTCAAATTCCAAAAACATTGAAGAATTTCGTAAATTTCTTTTATTGTGGCTTGACGTGCAGAAAAAAACGGCTTGGAAATACATTCCTGCGAGTTATCAAAAAGTCACAGTTGAACAATCAGATCTATTATCAAAAAACATAATCCAGTCAATACAAAATCTAGACTTTGTTTATTCTTATTCTGCTATTCAATACCGGCAGAATTTTGGAATCTGGAGTGACTATGTATCTATCTGGACGCAAAATCTAGCAGATATGTACGGTATTCACGTAAGGCTTCAATCAACTGGATCCGAGTTCATTTACGAACAAGATAAACAATTTGTGAAAACAATACATGATACTGAAAATGCTTATGAAAAGTTCGATCATACTCAAAATGCCAACAAAAAGACAAAATCTAAAAGCATTCAAAGTAACGGCAAAATCTTAGATGATACATCTGGATCATCCGTGATTTAATGATAAAGATAAAGCGCACCTACGAAGAGCCCTCCAAAGATGACGGGTACAGAATTCTTGTCGATAGATTATGGCCCAGAGGAATCTCCAAAGATGTGGCTAAAGTCGATCTTTGGTTAAAAGAAATCTCCCCGTCTAACGAATTACGAAAATGGTTCTTACACGATCCAAAGAGATGGGAGCGTTTCAAGTCCAAGTACAGGGATGAGTTAAAAGAAAAAACTGAACTTATCTTGGAGCTAAAAAAGATTGAAAAAGAAAAAAAGACTATTACGCTTCTCTACTCTGCAAAAGACGAACAGCATAACAACGCGATAGCGCTAAGCGAGATCCTAAAAAAATAGAATTTGGTAATCCTAAAATTATTTTAGAATATATTTGGTCAGATCTACTGGCGGTTGTTTGATCCTATCTGTTGTCTTGATATTTTTCTCTGTACTCTTGCAAGAGGTTTTAACATTTTCTTCAGGCTCATTGGGTTTGGTGTCTGGTATCCATCAGAATCACGTGCAAAGTTCTTGATTCCAACATCAATTCCAACTGCCTTTGATAGAAAAATCATTGGAATAGAGGGTTCCTGCCGTTTTAGTTCAGTCAAGATGTAATTCATGTCATTTCATGAGATGAATGATTTTTTGGCATGTTCTATGAATTTATTGTAAACCCATTTGCATACGTTGAGGTTGTTTTCTAGTTTGTATTGTTATCCAGAGTTTGGATACAGACGAAACTTGTAGTTATGCACCTGTGACATTGTGCCATTTAATTTGTATTTGGTACAAAAGGTGTTCGCTCGCTTTCATCCCACCCATAAATGACGTGGGTTTTCTCGCTATCAGATGATAAAATTTTGTTCGTGTGGTATCATAACAGAATTAAGCGCAGAGAGAGGGATTTGAACCCCCGCGTGCTTGCGCACATAGGCTCTCAAGGCCCACGCCATGCCGGGCTAGGCGACCTCTGCAATACTTTTTCAGAGAAGACTTGTTAAAATTTGTTTAAGAACAACCGCTATTTGACAAATAACAAGTATTTGTACAATATCTCATACAGTTAAGAAAAATAAAAAAGACGAAAAGTTCTAGTGGTGTGCGTGTGGATTAGCAGAACCGGTCTCCATTTTAGTATATGTTCCTGCTGCCTTTTCATGGTGTTCTAGGTTAGACTGATCTACTTTGATTGCCTGTGGAGGACAAACTGAAACGCATGCCATACACCATATACAGTCATGCTCTCGTATTGGATCAGCCTTGTCTGTGTAGTCCTTTCGTTCTTCTTTTACTGAACTACCAGTTCCAGCCATTGCAATGTTTACTGCCTTGCTAGCTGGAATATCCTTCTCGGTTCTATACCACTGAAAGACTTGTACTGGACAAGCCTCTATGCATGCACCATCAGCAACACATGAATCCCAATCTACTGCGACCATGGTTCCACTCACACCTACTGGTTCTATCTTTTCACCTCTGGCCTTGAATGCCGCTATACAATTCTCATCTTTGGAAGCTTCGGCTAATTTACCAGGACCCCATCTGAAGTGAAAGTGACCATCGGATTGATCTATTTTTCCAATTGGTTTGTATCCTTTTGGAAAGTCTTCAGGTATTGGCATATGGATTTTTGTCACAGGATATGTTATTTAAACCTAGACATATCTTGAACTAAGATAGGTTAGCGATCTCTTTCTCGTGAATTTCTTGATTTGCCTGATCTACTTTGATTGCTTTTGTTGGACAAACTTCTACACATGCCATACACCAAATACAATTAGCTTCCTGTACGGGACTTGCTTTATCAGTAAAGTCTTTCCTATCGTTTCTACCTGTTTCTCCCGGATTTTTATACCACTCAAATACTTTTACTGGACAACTCAATAGACATATCCCGTCAGCTATACAAGAATCCCAATCTACGGCGACATATGTTCCATGCACTCCCATAGGTTTGATTTCTTCACCTATTGCCTTGTAATCAGTAATGACTTTTGGATCTGATGCCGCCTCTGCAAGACGTCCAGGTCCCCAAACTAGATAGTAACTCTCACTTGATGGATCCTTGAATTTTTTTTCAACTTTATGGCTCTTAGGAAAATTTGGATCTATTGGCATCGTATTGCAGAAATATTTCTACTTATTTAAAGTGTATACAAGAACACTATCAAACGACAGCCAAGTAGAGCGATAAGTCATATGATGAACTCATGTTCCTATAACTTGATAGTTATTCATACAAGATAAATTCATATCTTTCAGAAATTGATTGTAAGCAGTGGGAATTTTCAAATATGATATATATCGCAGCCCTAATGTAGGCATTTATGCAAAATGTAATGACAGTTTTGTCTTTATTCCAAATGGTTTTGCTATAACAAAAGTTGAAAATTTGTGTGAATTCCTCAAAACCGATCATGTCTTCGCATCTGTAGCTAACACTAGACTTCTTGGAGTTCTAATGGTGATGAACAACAATGGAATATTGTTGCCACGAAATTCTCTTGAGGAAGAAGTGGTGCATTTAAAAAAATCAACAGGTCTTAATGTTGACATACTTGATACAAAGCACACAGCTATAGGCAACCTGATATGCGCAAATGACAAAGGTGGAATAATGTCACCACTGATTCCATCAGAATACGTGAAAAAAGTTGAAGATGTTCTCGGAATAGAGGTGATAAGAAAGAAAGTTGCGGGATACTATCAAAGTGGAGCCATGACAAAGGCCAATTCCCACGGTGGAGTCATACATCCTGCAACTGAAGAAGAAGATATCAGAGTCATATCCCAGATCCTAGGAGTAGAGTTGGAACCTGCCACTATCAATGGTGGATCCCCTTTTGTCTCTTCAGGAATACTAGCAAACAACAAGTCCATGGTAGTCGGTTCACTTACAAACGGTCCTGAGCTAGTGATGCTTACAAAGGCATTTAAAGTTGAAGACTAGATCGCGGTTCATTTAGAAGAGAATCAAGTTTAACCTGTTTTTCAGAACCATCCTTCATGTTACGAACTAGAACCGATTTTTCACCATACTCCTTTGGAGCTATTATTATCACGTACTTGGAATTTGATGCCATATCCATTTGTTTCCTAAGTGACCTACCTGCCAAGTCCACCACAGATGGTACACCTTTGAGCCTGAGGGCAGATGCAATGCTAATGGCAATTTTTTTCATTTCATCATTGACAGATGCTACCCACACATGTTCTTCATTATTTTGCAAACTCGTAATTCCTTGTTTCTCTAATGAATTTATTATGCGTTCCACGCCACCTGCAGCACCAGTTGCACCCATATCGTCTCGTCCAAATGCTTTTGTTAATGTGTCATAACGACCGCCACCAACAAGTGCTCCCAAGTCTGAGCCGCTGTCAAATACCTCAAAAACAATTCCAGAGTAATAATCAAGCCCCCGCACAATTCCAAAGTTTACTCTTACATTTTCTACGCCTCTATTTTTTAATGATTCAAATAGTTGCAGTATATTACCCCAGTTTTTGAGTTTGCTTGTATCAATCATTTTCTCAATTTCTTGTGGGGCTCCCTTAATTTGAGAAAATTCTAAGACTAGTTCCAAGTCAGAAATGGAATATCCTTTTTCTTGATACTCCTCAATTATCTCCTGTTTTCTCTTCTTTTGTGTCTTATCCATGGCTCTTAGAATATCACTTATTGTGTCAGGCAGATCAGTCCTGAAGATATTTTTCACATGTGATTCAACTAGTTCGCGATTACATATGTCAATTATAATATTTTCAAGTTTGAGATTTGAAAAAAACTTGGAGGTAAAATCTATTATTTCTGCATCAGACTCTGTACTAGGTTCTCCGTATATCTCTACATCCCATTGATGGAAGAATCTGTACCGTCCTTTCTGTGGCTCATCATATCTCCATACACCTCCAAAAGTACAAAATTTTGCAGGAAGCCTCATTGATTTTTGAGATGTCGCATACCTGGTAAGGCCTATGGTAAAGTCAAAACGTAAAGCAATTTCTCTATCTCCCTTGTCTGTAAAATAATAAATTTCATTTCTTATGGAAGGTCCGCTCTTTGTTTCTATCACTGAGACAAGTTCTATTGGAGAAGGCTCCATGAATTGAAATCCAAACAAGTTTGCAGTTTCCATGAACTTCTGTCTAACATATTCTATTGCGACCGATTCCTTGGGCTCTATGTCTCTCATCCCACGTGGTAAGTCCAAATTCAAGACTCACTTTTGTTCCAATGCATTTAGACCTTCTGATTTTACAAAATCGCAATTGTGATAAACTAATAATACAAATGAAACCCACCAAAGATCCACCTTGACATATCGCTATCTTGAACACATGACAGATGCATTCATTGAGGTAACTGGACAAACATTGGAGGAAGCCTTTGAAACAGCTGGAATAGCTGTGGTTGACACTATTTTTGACATCAAATCCGTTGAAAAAAAAATGGAAAAAAAAATTGAGATAAAGGCAAGAGATCTAAACAACCTGCTATATAGCTGGCTTGAGGAGATAATCATACTTACAATAACAGACGGATTTGTTGGAGCCATCTTCAAAGTTTGTATAACTAAATCACAAGAATATGTTCTAAATGCAATAATATATGGAGAAGAGATAGATTTCCAAAAACACCACTTTAAATTAGAAATTAAGGCCCCCACCTATCATCTCATGGAAATAAAACTGGAAAAACCCATTGTGATGAGATTCCTTCTTGATCTCTAGTACAAATTATTAAATACTGTTAAAATTTATTTTATCAAATTGGTAGACGAGGAAATAGAAAAGATAATGAAAAAAAAATTAGCTGAGATGACATCCCACAAGGAACGAGAGATTTTAGAATTAAACGATGCAAGCTTTGATAACGGAATAGCTGGCGACGTTCCAGTAATAGTTGATTTTTGGGCCACATGGTGTGGACCTTGCCAGTTTATGCTGCCCATATTTACCAGAATGGCAAAAAAATACAAGGGCATCAAATTTGCTCGCGTGAATGTGGATGAGGCACAAGGAATTTCCCAGAGATATCAAGTGTATGCAATACCTACATTCTTGGTCTTCAAGGGGGGCAAACTTGTCGACAAAGCAGTAGGGGCAGTAGGCGAACCAGGACTTCACATGCTTGCTCAAAAATACTCTCAGTAGCCGTAAACCGCATTTAGTTTTCTCTGAAGCTCTATTATTTTCTTCAAGGTCTGGAATTCCTCCGGATTCAACTTGTGCGAAAATTGCTTGAGTAAAATCTTGACTTCTCTAGAAGGAGGCAATGAATAAAAAACATCTTCTTCTGAAACCTGTCTTCCAACAGTGACATTTTGAATAGATATGGCTACTTCTTGGCCTTTCTTGGCAGAATCTATGCTCTTCCCATTATCTTGAAGCTGGTGAACAAGTCCAATTTTTTTTCCATCTGCATTCATTATAGCAATTTTTTGTTTGAGGGTACCAACATCCACTCTGACTCCAAAAACAGCTGGGTTGCTTTTTCTAAATATATATCCCTTCAGAAATGTCAGTTTACAAATAGGAGTTAGTTCCTGAAATATGGCGTTTTCTTCATTGGCCGTATCCTCTTGAACCCAGTTGACATAATTATCAATCAAACTGTATATGACTTGATCATGGAAAATTCTAATGTGGTTTGCCTCCGCTTCTTCTTGGGCATCCTGTAAAATTTTTACGTTAAATGCAATAACTATTCCAAGATGTCTGTCATTTTCCTTTATTGCAAGAGCCTCTACAACATCACGCCGGGTTACTGGACCTATGTCAGCCATTGATACTGGAACATTTTGTCGTTTTAACATGTCAGTGATGGCCTCAAGGGATCCAATAGTATCACATTTTAGAATCACGCCCTTTTTGTCAGTCTTTACAAAGACTGACTTCATTTCAGATTCTATCAATTTTTTAAATTCTTCAATCTTTGATTCGTCGGCAGAGGCATAAACGGGACTTCCAGGTAAGACGCCTTCCAAGTCTGGTGACGCAATCTTTATTCCGGCAGCAGCATAGACTTCGTTTACCGGTCTGAATTTGTCTCTTGGATCACGCATTTCATCTAATGGTTTTGGCAAGAGTATTGCCTTGGGTTTTGTAATTACTACAGAATCTCTTTTGGCAAGAACTATCGAGTCGCTCTTTTTAAGATTACCATCAATCAAAATAATATTGGCGGTCACTCCAAGGCCGGTCTCTTCTTTTACTTCAAGAACTATGCCTCTTGTAGGTTTCTCTGCCTGGTCAAGTTTCTTTTGTAGGTATTGTTGAGTAAGGCCAACAAGGACTGCTAGCAGTTCTGGGATTCCCTCTCCTGACCTGGCACTAACAGGAACAATTGAAACTTCTTTTGCAAAATCCTTGACTCTGTAAAATGCCTCAGAATTAAAACCAAGTATAGATAATGTTCCCACAACATTGTACAGAAGATCATCAAGTGAAGTTTGCACGAAAGGATCTTGTTCTTTTATGGATTGGGTGATAAACTGTGTCGCCGGTTTCTTTTTCCAGCCTGAAACCATATCTACCTTGTTTAGCGCAATTACAAATGGAACCTTTCTGCTCTGCAATATCTTCAAGCTTTCATTGGTTTGAGGTTGAAAACCTCGATTGACGTCTACCACCAAAATAGCAATGTCTGCTGCTGAGCCTCCACGTGCCCGAAGGTTTGTGAAAATTTCATGTCCTGGCGTATCAATTACTAACAATCCAGGAATTTCTTGGTTGTCGCCTGCCATTTTTGCAAACAATGGCCCACATACTTTCTTTATTGCATCAGTAGGGAGAAAACTAGCTCCTATGTGTTGCGTAATTCCGCCTGCTTCACGGGCCTGGACTCCCGTACCTCTTATCTTGTCTAATAACGAGGTCTTACCAGAGTCTACATGACCTAGAACTGCCACTATTGGCTGTCGTATTTGCAACCACTTTCACTTGAATATTACAGCTACCTCTTTTTCAAAACTTTCCTTAGAATCGGAGGCATGAATTATGTTATCTGATATTCCAAGTCCAAAGTCACCCCTAATTGTTCCCGGAGAAGCCTCAAAGGATTTGGTAGCGCCTATCATGAGTCTTGTTGTGGCTATAGCATTGTTTCCTTCGATCACTGCTGCGACAACTCTTCCTGATGTAATGAAAGAAACAAGCTCGCCAAAAAATGGTTTTGATTGGTGAATTGAATAAAATTCCTCTGCCATCTGTTTTGTAAAAGTAAACATCTTTAGTTTTACTATGCTGAAACCTTTCTTTTCAAATCTTGAGATAATTTTTCCTGCAATTTTTCTTTCTACACCGTCAGGTTTTACGATAAATAATGTCTGTTCAGTCATTTTACTTTTTGACCCTTATTCCGCCTTTGACGTATTTGTTTGTCCACTTGAGTCTCCTAGGATCACGCTTGAGTACAAGCATGTTCTTTTTGCATTTAGAAGAACAGAACCAAAATACTGTGCCATCGTTTTTTACAAGCATGGTGCCAGATCCCTTTGCCACAGGTCTGTTGCAAAAACTACATGGTTTAACTAGAACGCTCAATTTCTAATCACTTTATCTTCCTTGCTTCACGCTCTGTTTCACGTAACATGAGTATGTCTGACATTCGAACAGAACCCTTTACATTTCTTGTCAGAATTCTCCCTTTGTCTTTTCCATCCAATATTTTTACTCTAACTTGTATAACTTCTCCTGCAATGCCTGTTCGGCCAACAATTTGTATTACTTCGGCTGGAGTAGGTATTTCAGTGCTCATTTGCTAGCTTGACCACCTTTTATCTGCGCCAGCGATGCCACAATTTGGTCAACTATATGTTGAGCATCTCCTGAATCTATTATTGCGGCAGCTGCAGAGGTTACATCAATTCCCAATGCCTTGCCCAATTCTTGTCTGCTTGGCACAAAGCTATACGGTAGGTTATGTTCCTCACAGAGTATTGGCAGATGTGCTACTACCTCTGGTGGTTCTACATCCTCAGCTATAACTACGAGTTTACTTATTCCTCTCTCGATTGCCTTTGTGACTTCGTTTGTACCTTTCTTTACTTTACCGCTCTGGTGAGCAACCCTCACTGCTTCGTAGATTGGACTAACTAGGTCAGCGGGGACTTGGAACTTTACGTAATAAGCCTTAGTCATAGGTATCACCCATTGGGATCATTTCCATTCCTTGGATGCTTTCAATTGGTTTTAAAAGTGTTATCTGCCAGCTACTCGCTTTATTTTTGACATGTATTTATCGAAAATTTCACCCAAATTATCTTCGGTATCAGATTCAGCATATATTCTTGCTATTGGTTCAGTACCGCTAAGCCTGACCATAACCCAATTTGACTTATCAAGAAAAATCTTGATTCCATCAGTAAGATCTTTTTTGTACGGTTCATTTTTCAGGTCTTGAAGTATTTTTTTAAAACTATCCTTGGAACAATCTATCTTGCCCTTTGTAGTAAACGATAGAGGTAAGATGTTCATCTCCTCTGATAGAGAATTATTAGTCTTTGACAACAAATCAAGCATCAAAACCAGGGTCATCGAACCATCTCTGACTTGGTTATGTTTTCCATACATAAATCCGCCATTTTCCTCAAATCCTATTAATGCCTTTTCTTGAACCATTTTACGCGAGACTTCAACACTTCCTACTCTTGTCCTCAGCACCTTGGACTTGGTTTGCTCTGCGATTGTCTCAATTGCTGAGGTAGAGTTGAGTGTTGTCACAACCTTTGATCGTGGATATTTATTCAAAAGAAATCCAGATATAAGAAGTGCTGATCTGTCACCTGTGAGAATCTTTCCTTCATCATCACAGAAGATGCTTCTATCACCGTCACCATCAAATGCAATACCAAAATCTGCCTTGGATTTTACCACAACCTGCGATAATTTATTCAAGTTTTGTGGAGTTGGCTCTGAGCCCCGCCCCGAAAATGTGCCATCTATGCTATCATGTATAGCAACTACCTCACACCCAAGCTCTTTACAAAGAAGTGGAGCTGTTATTGCCTGTGCACCATTTCCCAAGTCAAGTGCAACCTTGAATCTACTAGATCTTATTTTCTTCACATTTACCTGAGACTTGATTCCATCAAGATATGTCCGAATAGATCTTGTTTCGTTTCTAATTGAACCTAGCTTATTTGAGACATTCCATCTTTTTTTAAAATAAATATCCTCGACTTTGAGCTCATCTTCTCTTGAGATCTCAACGCCATCTTTTGCAGTGGGTTTTAACCCGTTATACTCTGGTGGGTTGTGTGAAGCAGTTATCATTATTCCTCCACTGTAGCCTAGTTTTTTGGTGGCAAACTGTAGGCATGGGGTAGGCACCAGACCACATATAGAAGAATCAAGCCCTACCGCACTAAGAGACGCGCATACTACCTTACACATTATTATGCTTGATTCTCTGCCATCGTATCCAACAAGTACTGGACCTTTTCTGAAGAAAGTTCCAAGTGATGACGCAATATCTGATGCAAAGTCTAGGGTCAGACTCTCTCCAAAGACTCCTCTAATACCATTAGTGCCAAATAATCTTGCCATTAGTACATCAACAATAGATAAATTTGTCTTAAAAGTCATGGTGCATGCGGGAGTTGCCAAGCCTGGTCAAAGGCGCAGGGCTTAGGACCCTGTCTTTTAGGAGTTCGTGGGTTCGAATCCCACCTCCCGCATTACAAAATTTTCGAGTATCGATAGTCCTGTAGAAAACATTGAAAATTAGCACATAATCTCTTGTTATCCTATAACAGTTGTATGTAATTATACGGTATATCATATCCATGTTCTGTGTCACAATACACCTTGACATGGCATTCCAACCAAACATTCTCTTACCACCGAGAACACGGTCTACAAATTTGTTAAAAATTGATGGTTTCTACAGACCAGTAATTGGATAGTTC